>ERZ1035006.501-NODE-501-length-30925-cov-5.964431_pt1 | contig 30925 bp, 2 predicted proteins | sample MGYA00520694_ERZ1035006 | MGnify/ENA primary metagenome ERZ1035006 (study PRJEB33766, sample SAMN09781746) | gut metagenome | biome: gut microbiome | host: Homo sapiens | place: Madagascar | study: EMG produced TPA metagenomics assembly of the PRJNA485056 data set... | reverse complement strand
TGAGCAATCAGGTCATACTGATTCCACAGTGCGGGCCGGGGTCCAATCACCGCCATTTTCCCGGTAAAAATCTGGAAAATCTGAGGCAGTTCGTCCAGGGAGGTCTTGCGCAAAATGCTGCCTACCCGGGTAATATACTGCTGGGGGTTTTCCAAAAGGTGGGTGGGGGTATCGTGGGGGTACACATCCGCATAGTGCGGAATTTGAGAATCTGAAAGTGGGTCTTGTGAATGCCCACTCGTTTTTGCCGGAAAAAAACAGGGCCGGGATCGTCAAGCACAATGGCCAAAGCCACCAGGAGGTAGATGGGGGACAAAGTCACAATACCGCAACCGGAAAGGATAATGCCTAAAATCCGCTTCCCAAATTTTCGATATATGCAGTGATCCTTCTTTCTAAGACGCTTTTTATGCCGATGAAAAAAGCGCATATTTCTACTTTTCTTTGGTAGTATACCACATTCTCTATAGGACAGCAAAAAAAGTTTCCTTAGATAGGGGTGCTTGACCAGAATTTCACCGGGAGCCTTTGCTGGCAGAACAGAGGCTTGGGTCGCTTTTTCCGGAGCCGCCGGGGAAGCAAAAAAGATATGCGAAAATTACATTTAGATGTCGCTGCGCGGAAAACGGCTGTCCTTGCTGCTTGGACATATTTCATAAAAAGGGAGTCCCGGATTTGTGAGTACATCCAAATATCCATGGGCCATCTTGCTTTTTGGGGATTATTTTGTTATATTTGAAGTGCAAGCCAACAATGCGCGGAACAAAAAAATCAGGGGGAGCATCTACCGGAAAATCCCGCTGCGCCCTTGTGCTGCCGGAAATACAGGCAGCGGAAACGGGCGACAAAACTTCAAAAATCAAACGCGGCGAGTGTGATGACCATGGAAACATTGAGTATACAAACAGCGGAAAAACCGGAGCGGTTTTCCTTTGCTTACCGCACAGGCAGGAGGGTTCTGGCCTTTGCCCTGGCGGTGGTGCTGCTGGGCAGCATGATGCTTGCCTGGGAGGCCCGGGTCCGGGACTTGCGGAAGGCCTATGCGGGTTCTGCCCTGGAATATGCTTCCCAGGTGCTGCAAAGCAATACGGGCTACCTGAATGAGCCAGCGGTGGAACGGGCCTGGCAAATCCTCACAAATGCGGTGCGAAAGCCCAAGACCTTTGAGGAGTTTGAAACCTACGCCTCCCTCAGCATTGCCAAGGGGGACTACAAGGAGGCCATTGGCTACCTGGAACACTGTATCGACCTGTATTCCGGGGACTCTGACGGAGAACTGGCTCTGCTGTGGCTCCGAAAAGGAAGCCTGTTTACCCTGACAGAGGACTTTAAAACGGCCCAGGATTGCTACGACAAGGCGTTGCAGCTGGATGAAACCATACCGGATGCCTATCTTCTCCGGGCGCAGATGGAAAGCGAACTGGGCAATATGGAGGCGGCGGTAAAGGACCTAAAGCGATATGAGTCCCTGGCAGGTCCCCAGCCGGTGATCCAGGCGGCATTGGGGGGCCTTTACGAAAGTGCCCAGGATTACGAAAACGCCGAAAAGTGCTACACCCAGGCCATTTCCAGCGAGAATTACGAAGTAAATATCCTTGCTGCCCGGGGCAGATGCCGCATCCTCCTGGGAGATACGGAGGGAGCCTTGCGGGACCTGGAACGGTATCTGCGGGAGGGCGGTGAAGACCACACCGGCGATGTCCATGCCATGCTGGGCATGTGCCGGATGGAAGCCCAACGGTATGAGGATGCCAGAAAATCCTTTGATGCCGCCATCCGGGCGGGCTATGCCGATGAAAAACTCCTGTGGGTACAGAGGGTGGCCTGTGACTACATTCTGAAAGACTATGACGCGGTGATTCAGGATGGGGGAAAAGCCCTGGAACTGATGGAAGCCCAGGGAGGAACCGATGGAGAGATGGGAGAGCTGAACCAGTGGATCGGGTTCTCCTATTTTATAAAAAACGACTACGAAGCTGCCCTCCAGGCCTTTGAGCAAGCACGAAAACAGAATGCCCAGCTGTCAGAAATCACCTACTACGCAGGCATTTGTGCCATGAGCGTGGGAAAGGACAAACAGGCGGTAGAATACTTCCTGGAATCCGCGGATCGGGGGGAATACACCTCGGTTTGTATGTATAATGCCGCACTGTGCGAAATTCGACTGGAAGATCACCTGACGGCGGCAGCGTATTTGCAGGCATCCATTGACGCGGGGGATGACGAGAACGCGGTTACGGAAGCCAAAGAACTGTTGGACCAGGTAAAGGAATATTTGGATGAATAACCGGAATGATGCGTATCAAGGCGCAGCCAATGTCACGGGGGGATACACATGAAACAAAGTACCCAGAAAAGAAGAAGCCCATTTGCGTCGCTCACGGCAGCATTGCTGTGTGTGCTGCTGCTCTGCGCGCTGGTACCGGTAACGGCCCTGGCTGAGGGGACGGAGCCGCCCAGCGTTTCCACCCAAGGCGTGGAAGATGGCACTGGGGCTGCCCCAGTCGCCTCCGGCGGCACCGAGGGGAACGCATCGGAAACATCGGTGGTTTCCGCACCAGCCGGAGCTGCTGCCCAAAGCGGGGAAGCGGGGGCAGGAGAAAGTACCCAGACGACCCCGACAGAAACCGTAGAGTGGACTGCGCCCCAGGGTGAAGCCACCCTGGCAGAGGTCAACAAGGGTGAGGAAAACACCCTTGGCACCCCGGAGCAGTTTGAAAATGACAAACCCTCCATTACCGTTACCGAAACCTACCAGGATGAAGACCTGAATAAGAAGCCGGAGCGGGTAGAGGCTGTCCTTACGGAGGGCGGCGGTCAACTTGCCCAGGAGGATATACCGCAGAACCCCACGGGCAAGACAAGCGAACTGACTCAAAACGAAGCCGACGGCACCTACAGCCGCACCGTGGTCACGGAGTCGGAGAACGCCATTCAGAAAGCCATCAACAAGGCTTTTGAGTCCCTTACCGCAGACACCACCTCCCTGACCGTGACGGTGGGGGCAGGGGAATATCAGGGCGGGCTGAACATCTCCCAGGCCGATGCCCAGGCAAAGGCCATTGCCAATGGCGTCAACAATGAGGCCCTGAATGCGGGCAAGCTGGTGCTGTACATCCTGGCAGAGGATTCCTACGAAAAGAACGCCGATGGCAGCATCGACAAAGAAACCGTCAGCGCGGACAGTGAGGGAAAAGCCACCCTGACCGGGGACGTGAACGTCAGCGGCATCTCCCTGGTGCTGGCGGGCCTGGTCATGCTGGGCGGGGCCATCAACACCAATGGAAATCTGAATCTGTACGGCTCCGCCTCCGGAGAATCCTACAGCATCGTGGCCACCAATTCGGATACGCAGCTGGATACTCAGAGTGGCCAGGGCGGCGTGATCCGTATCCAAACAGGCGCGGGGGACGATACCGTCCTGGTTGCCGCCCAAGGCTCCTATGAGATTTTGGCGGACTTGGGCAGCGGCGACAACAAGCTGGAGTATACCACCTGTGTCAGTGAAAACTATGTCAATCAGCTGAACGTGGCCACCGGCGACGGCAACAACAGCGTTCAACTGAACCACAGCTTCGGAACCCTGAAAGCCCAGGTGCAGACCGGCACGGGTGCCGACCGGATCGTTCTGCTGGGGGGCATCAAGGCCAACCGGGAGAACAGCACCCTTTCCGTGAACGCTGGAGGGGGACAGGACCTGATCTGCCTGGATACCTCTTTGGCAGATGCCCTGAAAACCGTGGCCCTGAATGCCGGGGCGGGGCAAGACACCCTGAACCTGACAGGAGCCTTGTATTCCGGCTCTCTTACCGAGGGCAGCAATTTAAACGGCAGCGCAACAGGCCTTACTTTGGTGAACGGAAATCAAAACACCATCCGGCTGGATATTGAAAACCGTTCCGTGGAAGTGTTCACCGACTCTTTGACCAACAAACAGTCGGAAAACATTACAGACCTTGCAGCCGTGACCCCCAGCTCCTTTAAAAACTATGTCTACATCGGACCCATGGACAAGGCTTTGACCGCCTCCTGGGAAAATCAAGACCTGTTCCTGACCAACCTGCTCATCCAGGGCGGGAACGGTAATGTAGAGCTTGGCAACATGGTTCTTCCCGGTGTGAACCTGGTCGTAGACGGCAAGACCGTTAAGGTCTCCGGCAAGGTTGAGGCCGGAAGCGTTACCATCCAGGCCAGCGACTCGGACACCCATGGAACGACAGTCCCCGTGGCGGGGGAGATCAGCGGTTCTCTGTTTGACTTCAATTCCGCCGCCTCCATTACCGTCACTGACCAGGCCTCCATTACGGCGACTACCGGCGGCGTGAACCTGACCGCCCAGAGCAGACAGGACCGGGCGCTTATAGACCTGATCCCCGGCCTGACGGAAACCACCAATTTTATCAACGTGAAAATCGGTGCCGCCAAAGCCTTTGTCTACGGTGCCATCACCGCCCTCATGGGCAGCATCAGCATTGTGGCCAACGCCGTCAGCAACCTGGATGTCAGCAATGAAAAACTGGCAGCCCTCTTTGTACCCCTGGCTGTAGGCGTTGCCATTACGGAAGCCATTGTGGATATTCGCAATGCAAAACTGACCGCCGGTGGTGACATTACCGCCCAGGCAGATTCTCAGATGAACGTAAATGCCGCCGCTACCACCGGCAAGCTTCCTGTATCCTTTGCGGTGGCAGTGGGCGTGAATGAAAGCCGTGTGACCGTAGGCGGGACCTCCCAGCTGGAAGCTAGCGGAAATGTGAACCTGCTTTCAAACGCCACGGCCAACGTTTCCGCCGCTGCCTCCAAGGGCGACATGAGCGGCAACTCCGGCGGCTTCGTGGCTGTGGATGCAGCTGTGCAGAATTGCGCCGCCCAGGTTCAGGACCAGGCCACCATCCAGGCCGGGGGCGATGTGAACATCCTGTCCACCGCACCGTTCCGGGGTACGGCCAATGCCATCACCTCCGGCAACGCAGACGGGGAAGACCCGGCTCAGGCCGATTCCGTGGCCGGTGCCGCTTCCAGTGTGAAAGACCTACTGGGCGTGGTGGTGGATGTGGTGAAAGGGCAGGCCATGGATTTCCTCAGCACCACGGCCCTTGGCAGACTCCTGGGCATTCAGCAGTCCATCGGCGGCAAGGACTATAGCATTACCCCCCAGGCCACCAAAAACGGTTCCGTTACCGCCCCCTCCTCGGCCAATGCCTTTGAGCTGTGCCTGGAAACGACCTTTGAAGACGGCAAGACCTACTATATAAATAAGGGCGGCAAGTTTACCCCTATGACCGCCGACCAAATTCCGGCGGACAAGAAGATTCCCACAGATCAGCGTATCTACACCAAGGCAGAGCAGGTGACTTTCCAGGTGAAAGCCAATAAGGGCTACACGGTGGATTCCGTCATCGTCAAGTACCTGCCGGAACTGTCCCAGACCTATACCCAGATCACCCCCCAAGTACAGAGTGTCAGCGAAGACGGCACGGTGACTTATAGCTTCGAAATGCCCACCCGGAACGTGACCATCCTGGCGACCTTTAAGGAAGGCACGGCGGCTACCGGCACCGGGGAAACGCCGGAGCAGGGAAGCGATGCCGGTATTGGCGACCTGTTTGACGATGCCACCCAAGGCACTCAGGACACTGGGGACAACACCCAGCACCAGAGCGAAAACGGCAAGCCCACCGCAGGCGGCATTGAAATCGAAATAGAGCTTACGGACAACGGCGACATCTCCGCCTACTCCAAAACGGAAGATACCACCCTGTCCCAGGACAAGACCTACTATACAAAGGAAGGCACCATCTATAAGATGGTCACCGCACCGACCCAGGACAAGTTGGCAGATTACTTTGAGCTTCGGGGTACTCTGGCCGTGGACCTGGCCAAGGCCAACAGCGGCGATACCCTTTACGCGGAACCCGGAAAGTACTTTGTACTGACGGTGAACCCTGCCAGCCACTATGCACTGGTCACCAATTCCCTGACGGCCAGCTACGATATTTCCTATCGGGCGGTTCAGGAGGCCAAATTTGGCAGCGGCAAGTATTATACTTACGATGCCCAGAGTGATACGTTCCGGGAAGCCACTGTAGAGCAGGGTGCCGCAATTCCTGAGGATACGACTTATTATAAGGAAGCATCCGAACGGGTCACCGAGCAGATCACCCCCAGCGATACCGGTGTTTACATGGTGCGGGTTCCCGTGACCGCTGCCAGAGGTGGGGCCAAGGTCATCACCCTGAATGCGGGCTTTGCCCTGGAGAACAGCACCACGGTTCCCACCGACCGGACTTCCACCCCCCAGAACCAGGGCAGTGCCGCTTCCTCTCAGCTGGCAGGGGCATTGGCTGTGGGCGTGAATATCAATGACAACGATGCCTCCGTTACCACCACCGGCACCGTTACCGCCGGTGGCACCGTCATCGTCAAGGCAGAGGCTAGCTACGCTTCCGTCGTCAAGGCCGACGGCTCTCCTGTGGAGAAGCCTGAGGAGCCTACACCTGGCCCGGAGACTGGAGGACAGGAAATTCCCGAAACCACGCCGGAACAGTATCTGGCGGAATACACGGTCTACATCAAGCCCTCTGTGGGGCAAGCCCTGACCCTGGATGAAACCCGGAGCGATGCAGCCAAGGGCCTGTTCGTCCTCAAGGTGGCTTCCGCAACAGCGTTTCCCTACACCCCCAACGGTGTGCAGTTTACCTATGTTGACGCTACAGGTAGCAGTGTCACCACAGCGGCAGCTTTCGACAGTGCGACCAAGACCTACAAGGTGGATTTGTCCAGCCTCGGCATTCAGCGGGGCAGTCAGGTCAACATTGATTTTGCCGCCCCTGCCGCTTCCGGCGCAGCCATTGAGGGGGAATACCTTGTAAGCAATACCCTGGTCATCGATGGCACCCAGAACGGCACCATTCGCCATCTTTCCGGAAAACCCGGCAGCGGTGTGTTTGCCTTTGCCATCACCCCGAGAGAGGGGTACCAGTATGACACCCAGACCCCGGTGCCCGGCAGTCAGGGCGTGACCGGTGCTTGGGTCAGGTATACAAAGCAGGCCGCAGCCGGTGGCCCCAACACCCTGGAAACGGTGCAGCTGCAAAGCGACCAGAAAGGCAACTACTATCTGAAACTGGCGCAGCTGGATGGCCTGGTGGCAGGAACGGAGATCCGCATTGGCGCGTCCTTTGCGATAAATGAAAAGGTCGTCACCACCGAGATGCAGAAAGACGGCACAGTAGATACAGCCGTGGGTACTGTTACGGTAACAGACCTTCCCAACACGAACCTGATGCAGGTTGGAAAAGATGTGACCGTGACCGTTAAGGCAGCGGATACCGGCTACGCCTCCGTAGACGTGACCCTGCGCTACCGGCCCGCCGGGGCGTTGCAGGATACCGTTGAGACCATCACCCTGAACGCGGACTTTACCGGCACGTTCAAAATGCCCGATGCGGATGTTACGCTGATTGCCAATTTCCACGCCAAGCAGCATACCGTTGCGGTGGAACTGGACAATGGCAGCGCTGCCCAAAATGATGTTCAGGCTTCCGTCACCGCCGGGTCGGTAGGCGATACCGTGGTCATCTCCATGACCGAAACCGGCACCCAGGCCGGGAGAAAAATCCAGAACGTGGTCATAAAGGTCACCGGAACGGGCTTCACAGGACAGCTGGAAGCCACGGCGGCCCAGGCGGGAAGCTATGAGTTCACGATCCCGGCCCAACTCGATGGAAAGGATCTGCGTTCTAATAGCGTTACCTTTACGGCTCTTGTGACCCTGGCAGACAAGGCGGCCCAAATCGCTGTGGCGGATACCTACCGCAACGGCAGCATTTCCGTAGAGTCCTCCCGGGCCGATGCCGGGGAAGAAGTGGTCATTACCGCCGCGCCCAATGATGGCTACAAGGTGAAAAACGGCAGTGTAAAACTGGAACTGACCAGCGGAACTTCCACCACCATCCTGACGGCCATGAAAAACGCAGCGGGGAAATACGTTGCAAAGCTTCCTGCCACATTGGCAGCGGGAACGGTCATTGCCGTCAAGGCAGAGTTTACTCCCGGTGTTTCCTCCTTGCAGACTGCCCCAGGCTCTACTGCGGTTTCCGTAGGCGCAGCCGTGGGCGTGAACGTGGCCAAGCACAGCAATTCCGCAGTGGTTCGGAACGCCATCATCCGTGCCGATGGTCTGGAACTGGCGGCGGACTCCTCGGAAGTCCAGGCGGTGGTTTCCGCGGCCTCCGGCTATAGCGATGCCTCCATCGGTGTGGGCGGTGCCGTTACCGTTCTGGTAGGCTCTGCAAAGACCCTGGCATTGGTGGAAAACAATGCGGATTTGACCCTTGGCTCCGGCGGACTGAACATCAGTGCCGCAGCGGATACCTCCTTTGAAAATGAGGCGGACGGCTCTGCCAAGGGCCAGGGAAGTTCCTTGGGAGTCGGAGCCAGCATTGCCGTCTCCGTTACCGGTGTAGATACCCTTGCTTGGGTAGAAGACGGTGTTGCCATCAAGAGCCTGACTCCTGATGGAATTGGCTCCGTGAACATCGAAGCCAATACGGTAGAGAGCAGCCTGGTTTCTGCCAGGGCCGGTTCTGCCGGTGGCATCTCCGTTACACCTGTTCTGGCCCTGGGTGTGTCCGGTGCCAGAACCGAGGCCAGGCTGGGCCACCACCCCATTGCCCTCCGGGCCAATAAAGACATTTCCATTCGGGCAGAGAGCAACCTGACCCGGAAGATGGCGGCAGATGCCTCTGCGGCAGGGGGCAGCGTTGGAGTCGGCGGCAGCTTCGTGATTTCCGTGCTGAACGATTCCACGGTTTCCCGGCTCAACAGGTCCGCCAGTGGCAGAAATGTTTCTGTTACTACCTCTGCAAGAAACCATCTGAGTGCTGAGTCTAATGCCGGTGCCAACGGTGCAGCTTCCTCGGATAATGCCCAGTCTCCGGCACCGGAAGCTTCTTCTGAGGAAGAAGCGGGCGACAGTGACGGGGAGTCAGACCGACAAGCGGCCAATGCACTTTCCGGTGCCCAGCGGCTTTCCGGCTCTGTAGGCACTTCTAATACTGCTCCCGCCTCCTTAGGAGCCGCCGCCTCCCGCCGCACCGGTGCGGCAACCACAGAGGGCAGCATCCAGGTGGCAGCAGCGTTCGTCCTGAACATTCAGAGCATTCATGCTTCTGCGGAGATCACCGATGACCTGACCGTTGAAGCCATCGCCCAGGACGGGGAATCCGGCCATTTGACGGTGGAGAGTCTGGCACAGAACACCGGCAAACTCCGGGCCAACGGTTCCGCTTCTCAGGGCCGCATTGGCGTAGGCGTGGCGGTTGCGCTGAATATCGTAGAGTATACCAACAAAGCCCTCCTGGGGAACTCGGAAATCAAGGCTTCCCACCTGAAAGTCTATGCCGGTATCCCGGAGGAGGAGAAAAAGTCTTCCCAGGAGACTGTGGATAAAAACCAGGTCGGCTGGCTGGAAGAACTGGTTCGCAAGACCGTTACGGAACAGGTTGAAGAAGTTGTAAAGGCTCTGGGCCTTTCGGACCTGCTGACCCCGGAGCAAATCGGCACCGTTACCGGCCAGATCGTGGATGCCACCCTGAAAGCCCTTCTGGAGGGTACCGGCCTGGAACAGCTGGCCCAGAACAACCCCTATGATACGCTGAAAGAAAACCTTACCGGTCTTATGGCCCAGTTTATGGCCATTCCCGATTCCCTCAAAAAGCTGGTCAACGACCTGATGGGCGGGGATGTACAGGCCGATACCGCCGCCCAGACCTGGCAGAACATCCGGGGCGAACTGGTGAACTACTTAAAGACCGATGGCTGGAAGTCCATTGCGGGCATTCTGGAAAGCCGCATTGTGGACGTGACCAAGCCGCTGCTGGAAGAAGTTCTTAAAAACAAAGACACCAGCGGCCTGACCACCCAGCGATTCTCCCAGGCCATCAAAACGGCACTGGTGGGGGAAAACGGCATTCTCTTGGGTGCCGCAGACCTGGTGGTGCAGAAATTGGCGGAAATCATCAACCGTGGCTTGCAGACCGTTCCCGGTATTGACGGCCCGGTACTGCCCCAGGATATTGCGGGGCTTCGAGCCACCAATCTTCACACCGTTGTGACAGAGAACCTGGGCCATCTGGCCGGAAACCTGAGCCAGGAGCTGACCCGTGGCTTGTGCGATGCAGAAAAGCTCATGGCCTTTGTCAAGGGCCTGAACGGCACGGTGGTCAAGGAAAAGGTGGAGTCTGCCCTCAGTGCCGCAGGAAAGGCACTGACCAATGCGGCACTGGATACATTTACCGAATTGCTGGATGTAAAGCTTCAGGCAACGTCCCGGGAGCCTGGACACAGCTTCACCACCGAGGCCATCTCCGGTGCCAGTGCCCAGAAAGTTTCCGTGGCCGGAAGCGTGGCCCTGGCCATCCTCAAGGGAGAGACAGCGGCCATTGTGGCAGCCAGCGAGGAAAACAACCCCAAGGTTCTTGCGGTGACACAGGATGCCCTCATCCGTGCTTTGGGCAACCAGTATGAAAAGACCGTTGCCACAGCGGCGGAAAACAGCAAGGGCGAGGCCGATGCCAATATGGGTGCCGGTTCCAATGACCCCAATGCCGCCGCCGGTTCCGGCACCGGGGAGACTCCCACCGCCAGCCAGGGTGTATTCAAAGCCTACGCCGGGGAAAACGGCAAGGTGGAATTCGATGCCATCCCGGATGCGACCAAGGAGACCACGGAAAACGGCATAACGACCAAGGTGGAAAGCTACCTGGTCACCATCACTCCGAACGCGGGCTACCAGACCCAGGACGGTCTAAGCCTGACCTATCGGGATGCCAGCGGGGCAGCGCAGACTCTGGCCCTCCAATATCGGAAAGACGACATTTACTTTGATAACCAGTACGGCTGCTATGGACTGATCCTCCAATATGTGACAACCACCCAGAATGGAGAAACCACCTATTGCGTCAATGTGATTCTGGACAAAGACCTGGCGGGTGTTACGAAAAAGCTGGATGTCAGTGCTGAGTCTCCTGTGGAACTGCGGGCCGACTTTATGGGTAGCCTTAAGGTCACGGTCAATGGCACCAACAATGCGGATGACTTTACCACCCAGAAAGCCGATGGGAAGTACACCAACACCTATTCTATTAAGAATGGTACCACCCTCCAGGGCAAGGTCAAGCTGGTGGAAATGGACGGCTCTCTCAGCAGTATTACAAACAAGGCAACGCTCTATGGGGCGGCAAGGGATCGTCTGGCGGTCATCGTCAAGGCAGAGAACGGCTTCGTTCTGGATACCCTGAAATTTGTGACGGGTACGAAAGAAACGCCTATTACCGTGAAAGATCTGTCCATTGTAGATGCTGAGGGCGGTACGGCTTACCTGTTCTATATGCCTGACGGAGACACCGACATTCAGGTCACATTCCGGGCGGCAAGCCCCTCTGACTCTGCTCAGACCCCGCCGGTGACTAACGCCGCCGGAAAGTCCGTGGGCGTGGGCGCAGGCTTCGCCATGACCAGCACCACTGTGGAAGTGGTGGCCGGGATTGGTGACAACCGAGTTGTTCGGGCCGGTTCTTTGGATGTGCGGGCAGATGCCATCCGGGATACCCAGACCGCCGGTGTGGCGGGAACGGACCCCTTGGCAACCGCCTCCCAGGGCAAACAGCAGCACACCTCTAAGGACGTGGCTCTGGATGCCGCCGTGGCACTGAACATTACGAATGATGTGATTCGCAGCTACATCGGCAAGAACACCAGAATCACAACCGCCGGTGACAACAATGTCCAGGTCAGCGTGGATGGAACAGAGGATTATGTAAATGTCCAAATTTCCGCCTCCCGGACCGGTACCACTGCCACCAAGTCCAGTGCTTTTGCAGCCGGAACATCTACGGCAGTAGGTGCCAGTGCGGCCATCAATATTGTGAACGCCCGGGTGGAAAACGCCATGTTGGGCCAGATTCAAAGTGACGGGGATGTGTGTATTGGTACATTCACATTCAACCGGGACAACAGCGAAGCACTGGCCACTGCCATGGGTGCGGACATGGACCGCTATCTCAATAAGGTGGCAAAGGGCGTGGAAAGCACCGAAACCTCGGCCAACAAGCTGATGGCAGGAGACTACTTTAGCAACGATACCGGCAGCAAGCCTCAAAACCAGACCCAGCAGAACGCCAATGCGGCACTGGACCAGAATGCCAACGGCGGTCAGACCTCCGCCAACGCCTCCCTGTCCAGCAATGCCCTGCGGACACAGAATGCCCAGGGTGCGGATTCCTCCGCAGCCTCCGGCACCGCCAACAATGGCGTGGGTCAGGCCAATTCCACCGGGGCGCAGAAGCTGCCCAACGTGAACCCCACCGGGGCGCAGAAATTCCAGGTGGCAGCGGCAGTGGGCCTGAATATCACCAACCACAAGGCCACCACCACCGTTGCGGGCAATGTTTCCGGTGCAAATGTCCGGATTTTCAGCACCAACCATGGCAATTTCAAAACCCTGGGTACCGGCATGGCTATGAGCCAGACGAGAAACGCCAATTCCATTGCCGCCGCCGTTGCCATCAGCGTAGACGGCAACGAAGTCATCACCCTGGTTTCCGGCGATATTACCGCCAAGAAGACGGAGAAATCGGGAACCACCCTGGGAGATGTGCAGTTTGAATCTGACCTGACCCAGAATATGGATGGGGCGTACAAAGGACTTCTGGCCGCCCAGGCCCTGGCAGGGGCCGTCAGCGGAGCGGGCAAGGTCTCCATTGCCGGATCTCTGGCCATCGTGGTAGACAACGCCAAATCCAAAGTCACCGTGGCTATGCTTGACGGCAATGGCAACGACATTGCCGCCAAGTCCAACAACATCCATATTGAGGGCGGCAACATCCGTATTTCCGCTTCCGATAAGACCAAGCTTGCCATCCGGGCCGGTGGTGTGAGCCTTTCCAAAGGCTCCAAGGCCGGTGTGGGCGCAGCGTTCGGTCTGGTCTATGGCAATGACCAGGTGACAGTGCAAATCGGGAACTACACCGATATTCGGGGCGAAAGCCTGGAAATCACCGCAAACAAGCTTCGTGTAGACCGCAGTGATTTTGAAAGTGCCATTCAGGCGGGAACCTTTATTACCGATACCTCCAAGCTTACCGACGAGGAAAAGGCCAACGCAAAGACCGGCTTTATCAACCTGGACAAGCGGGGAGAAAACGGCTCCTACACTTTGGATGTCAATGTCTCCACTTCCGATGCGCTGAGCCTTGTCAATGCGCTGAATGTATTCAGTTCCGCCAACTACTATGTAGATGCGGTAGCCGGGTCTATTATGTCCAGCCCCGCTTCTGCAACCGGTGCTTCCAGTGCCTCTGTAGCCGGGTCTGTGGCCATGATCTTCTTTAAGAATCAGGTTCTGGCCCAGCTGGGACGGGGCGTATGTGTCACCCTCACCGGCGACAACACCCAAAACCCCGGAATGACCCTGGAAGCCAAGGACGATGCCAATGTGCGGGTTCTGGCCGGTTCTCTCAGTGCGGCCCCCTCTAAGGCGGGTGTCGGCGTGACGGTGGGCTGTGTTTCCAACCAGGATGTGGTTGAAGCCTCCTTGGGTGACGACTGCGTGATTCTGGTGCAGAAGGGCGGCTACAACCAGACCGCTACCGGAGCCTTTGATGTGATGGTGGTCACCGTGGCGGCCAGTGCCTCTACCGGCACGGCCCCTGCAAACCTGAGCGTAGGCGGCACCGTCAACGTCATTGCAAACAACAATACCGTTTCCAGCCTGGTGGGGAACAATTGCTCCATCGAGGCCCAGGATACCCTTACCGTCACTTCCCAGGTGGATACCGATGAACTGCTGGTCACCCTGTCCGCTTCCGGCGGAAACGCAAAGGTTGCCGCAGGCGGCACCGTTGCCGTCATCGTGGACCAGGCGAAAGCCCTGACCCAAATCGGTGCTTCTACCCTGACAAGCACCCAGGGCGGTATGGACATCACCTCCCGGAACCGGGAACGCCTTATCAATGTGGCGGCCTCCGCTTCCGCCGCCATGGCGGCCGGTGGCTCGGCCAGTGCCGCTGGTGTGGTGGGTGTGCTGGTATCCGAAACCGAGGCAAAGGTTCTAGTCGCCTCCGGGGCAAGGCTCACGGCGCAGAAGGACGTGAACATCCTTGCTTCTGCCAACAGCCTTTTGGCAGAAGTGGCTCTCAGCGTGGCGGTGGCACCCAGTGCTACGGCAGTTGGCGGAGAGGTTCTGGTCAATGTGCTGAACCACAAGGCCATTGTGGAGCTGGGCAGCGCAGCTGTAGAGTCCTTGGGCGGCAACGTGACCGTCCACAGTTCCGGCGAAGATACCGCCGTCATCGTTGGGGTGGCGGTAGGGGCTTCCGGAACCGGCAACACCGTCAGCGGCACCATTCCCGTTACCGTGTCCACCAACGCCATTGAAACCAGAGTCGGGGCAGGCAGCCAGATTACAGCCTTTGACTCCGTAGACATTAGCGCAGACCTCCAGGCTCTCTACGCTCTGGCAGCCGGCGGTATTTCCGTTGGCACCACCGGCGTAGGCGCAACGGTGGGTACCCTGGTGCTGTCCAACAGTGTTCTGACCACCGTGGAAACTGGCAGCCGCATCACCGCAAAGACCTATGATTCCGGCAGCAACATCCTCCAAAACCGGTATAATCGCCGCCGTGGCGTGAACATCAGTGCCAATGCCCGGGAAACCGTGGTCATGGCTGAGGTTTCCGCTGCCGCCGGTACCGGCAATGCCATTACCGGCACCGTGGCCACCCTGGTGGTCTCCAACAAGGTAAAAGCGGAGATCGGGGATGCCGTTACCGTTACGGTAGGCGTTGCGGGTGACAAAGACAGCGAAGAGGGCGACCTATCCGTCGATGCCTCGGACGATACATTCGTAGTGGAGTTTGCCGGTGCCCTCAGTGCCGCTGGCAGTGTGGGCGTAGGCGCAACCGTGGTGGTCGGCGTATTCGATAAGAACGTCAAGGCTTCCGTAGGAAACTCCGGCAGTGTCAATGCCAGCGGTACTGTTTCCGTGACCGCCGAAAATAAGAGTACCCTGGATCTGCTGGCCGTGGCCTTTGGAGCCTCCGGCAGCACCGCTGTGGCCGGTGATGTGAACGCACTGGTATTTATGAACAGCACCCAGGCTTCTCTGGGGGGCAACGTCACCGGGGCCAATGCCATCCGTGTGAGGGCCAATGACGATAGCAAGCTGCTGAACATCGGTATCGGTGTGGCAGCCTCCGGTGCCGCAGCGGTCACCGCAGTGGCTGTGGTCACCTATTTTGAAAACAAGACGCTGGCTCAGGTTCTGGACAAGGCCCTGCTGCAAGCGGGCAATGGCGGCGTGGAAGTGATCGCTGTTTCTCGCGAGTTTGTATCCGGTGACGCGGCGGGCATGTCCGGCGGCGGTACCGCCGGTGTGGGCGGCACGCTGGATGTGGTCGTCCTGCGATTCCGTACCGAAGCCCTGACAGGAAGCAATGTGACCATCCGCACCACCGGCGATTTGACGGTGCGGGCAGAGGACAACTATGGCCTGGTAGCCGCTGTTGTGACCCTGGCCGCTTCCGGAACGGCAGCGGTAGGTGTCAATGCGCTGGTATCCGTCAGCTTTGCCACCGTTCGGGCGGCCATCGGTGTGGAGAACACTGTGGAAGCCAGAAACGTTACGGTGCAGGGCAGTTCTCAAAGAGATCTCCTCTCTGTCAGTGCCAGTGTGGCGGGCAGCGGTGTGGCGGCAGTGGGTGTGAACCTGTCTGTCGTGGTGGCAGGTGCGCTGATGAGCCGGGATGCCCACGATTCCCTCTACGGAACCGTGGAAAACGGCGGCAGCACCTATACCCTCTATACCTTTACCCCCAAAGGTAGCGGCAGCGTGACCCTGTATGAACAGGGCGGCAGCTTCTATAAAGCCAAGACTGACTCTCAGGGGAAAGAACAGCGTGACAGCAACAATCAATTGATTCTGGAAGCCTTTACGGTTTCCGAGGAAGACCGCAAGTATCTGGCACCTGCTGCCATGAATCCCGAAACCCAGGTTTCCGGAGCCTTTGCGGCGGGCAACGGCCAGTATCTACAGGGCCGTGACCCCAGCCAAAAGGTAGGCCAGTCCCTCCAGGGTGACGGCCAGAAGCTTGGCACCGAGGATTACGGCAACTACGGCCAGGAAAGTACAGATACCGCCCCCGTGAAAGGTGACGGAAAGCTCTACATCAAAAACAGTGACGGCACTTATACCGCCATTACCGATGAAGAAGCTTCTACCACCTACCGCAACACCCAGCGGTATCTCTACGACACCAGAAACAGCACCTATGTAGAAACGGATTTGACCAGTGCCAATACATTCAATGACAGCACCTTTGCTGCCACAGGTGGAACGGGCTACACGGTTCAGAAACTTCCCCAGCTTTCGGATGCCACTTCTGCCATTATTGGAGGCAACTCCCTTGTTACAGCAGCGGAAAACATTCGGGTGCTGGCCAGTGACAACCTGAACGCCAACATGATTTCCGGTTCTATCGCCGTAGGCGGCGGTGGGGCAGGGGTCGGCGTTGGCCTGACGGTTTCCGTTCTCAGCTCCAATGTCAATGCCCTGGTGGATACCGGCGCGACCTTCAGCGCAGGGGGCAACATTGAAGTAAAGTCTTGGGTCGGAGCCAAGGCACAGTCTGTAAAGACCCACTCGGACCGGAACAACCGAGTTTCCAACAGCGGAAGTAGCGACCAAATGGATGCCCTGGGCATCCCTGCCCAGAAGAATTCTACCATCCGGCTGATTTCCGTCACCGCAGGCGGCGGCTTTGTAGGCGTGGGTGTCAGCGGAGCGGTTCTGGTGGTCACTTCCGAGTCCAATGCGATCCTGAGAGGCTCTGTTGCAAAGGCTGCTAACCTGTATGTGGAAAGCTGCATGAACTTTGGAGATGTGCTGACCGTCAATACCGGCATTTCCGCCGGGGCGGTGGCTGTGAATGTGTCCATTGGCGCAACCTATTTCCAGGGCAGCAGCGTAGCGGCCATTGATGGCAACGGCCGTATCGAAAACATTTCCGGCACCATCCGGGTTTGCAACAGCGGCACCACCAACAGCCAGGTCGCCGTGGCGGCACTGGCAGCAGGCGGCGTTGCCGTCAATGCGGGCATCGCAACGGCCATCAACCTGACAAAGGTTCGGACCTACGTGGGGAAAAACGTGACCGTCAGCGCGCCCAATGCCCTTTTGGTGGTAAGCCATGACTTTACCGCCAATGCCCAGGGCGGCATCCTCTCCATTTCCGCCGGAGCAGTGGCAACTGGAGCCTGCGTGGTGGTCGTGGTCAACAAGCTGGACGCAAGAGCCTATGTGGGCTTTGCTCCTGACGAGACCGTGACCGGAGAGAGTGGCAGCATCCAGGTCCGCAGCATCACCGTCACCGCTGAGGCAGCGGGCAAGACGGAGGTTCTGGGAGCCGGAATTGCCGGTGGTGCCATTGCCGGAAACGGCATTGTTGCAGTGGGACTGGGCTTTATTACCAACATCGGTGCCATCCGTGGCGTGGACATCACCACCGGTGATTTGACCGTCAAGGCCGCCATTGATGGAGATGTGCATGTGGTCTCCACCGGCGTGACCGGCGGCGCAGTCGCAGTGGGTGCCACGGTGGACGTGGCCTACATCGGTTCCGTGAACAAGGCCATTCTGGATTTGACCGGCGCAAAGGTCAAAGTGACCGGCGGTGTCCGTGTCCAGGCCGGTTCTCAGGACAAGCCCAACGACAGCTATAGCCGCATTATTGCGGTCACCGGTTCTGCTGGTTCCGTCGCCGTGGGCATCAATCTGGCCCTGGCCTTTAACAAGGCTGTGAACAACGCCGAGCTGCTGGGCCTTACCGGCGGCATGGAGGCAGAGTCCCTTGGTGTCTTAGCCTATGGCAGTGCCAAGGCCCACACCCTGGTTGTCAATGCGGCCCTGGGCGGTGTCACCGCCAGTGCCACGCTGGCATTCGCCTGGGTGGGTTCTCAGCAGCAAGCCCGGCTGGATACAGCCGAAAACCTGACGGTTCAAAAGGATGTGCTGGTTTCCTCCGTCCTGTCTGCGGTCAGTGCAGAAGACCTGACAGCGGAACAGAAGAAGGGTAGTGAAGACAAGTCCACGACAGTCAGATTTACCAAGGTGGCAGAGTCCCGCATCTATACCGCTTCCGCCGGAATGCTCACAGCCACCGGCAACGGTGCCGTGGCCCTGTCTGACGGTACCAGCAGTGCCTGGGCAAGCTTTGGCGGAAAGGCCGGAAAGGTGGCGGTTTCCAATACCGCCGCATCTACGGCCTACGCCGGGATCGAAAACTTTAGCCTGGGCGGGGTATCTGTAGGCGTGATGATGGGCTACAGCTTCGCTTCCGGAACCTTTGAGGCGGTTCTGAATGCCCAAAAGGCCCTCACCTGTGAGGATATTACCGTCACCAATACCTATACCTCCCTGGCAGATACCAACGTTACACCCGCTTCCGGCGGTGTCAGCGCAACGCTTACAAATATCGGACTCAATACGGCAGTAGCCTGTGCCACAACTACCGCAAACACGGGAATCTCCGGCACTGGTACTCTGGATGTCCATGGCAATATGGCCGTTACCGCCCAGGGGACAGCCCAGGCCAATGCCAACATCGTGACCCCAACGGCAAGCTTTAGCGTTGTGGCCGTTACGGCCAACGTGGCCGTTGCCGTGAACAATGTGCGGCAGAACACCTTTGTAAGAGATTGCAGCCTGAATACCGTTACCGGAGACGTGACCCTGGTATCCAACCTGAACAAGAATTCCCAAATGGGCGCAAAGGCCCGGGTGGGCGCAAGCACCGCTGCTTCCGGCAGTGTCAGCTATGCCAACCTGACGGCCAACGCCTGTGTGGCAAACTTCAACGCAGTCCATACGGCACTGGTCAGCGGAATTTCGGGAACCATTCATGGTACGCTGTCTGTCATGGCCAATACCGCCTCCCTGGCGGATGCCGGTGTCTACTCCGGCAGCGCAGTCAGCTACTATTCCGGCACAGTCACCGTGGTCTACGCCTATGCAGGCGGCAGCTCCAAGGCGGATCTGTACCTGGAAAAGAACAAGAAGCTTCGTGTAGGGAAGCTGAACCTGACGAATCAGTATCAAACCAAGGCCACCGCCGAGAGCAAACAGTCGGATAACGGTATCTCTGTCAATATGGCGGCAGCGGACTTGAACGTTGCCTATGCAGAGGCTTGTAGTGTAGCCTGTGCAGGAATTGAGGGGGACGGCTCTCTCAGCGCAGAAGACGGTGAGGGAGACAGTCTAATCGTCCTGTGTCAGGGGACTGCGGCAGCGGATGCAAAGATTTTGCCCGCCAACGTTTCCATTGCCGGTGTTAAACTGGCAGCCAACAATGTGTTCTCCAAGGTCACCGCACAGCATACGGCCCATATTGGCTCTGAAAGCACAGCCCCTGATGTGTCCTCCAATGGCAATATCAGCGTGATTTCCAGGTTTAATGAATCTGGTGATGGCGCAACGGCCACGGTGGGCAGCGGCAACAGTTCCAATGTGAACGTCAGCTTGTTGGGCGTTACAGAGTCCCTGGCCCTGGCGGAGATGGAAGCCCAGGCCAAGGCGGCCATTGTAAACGGAACCATCCGGGCCAAAGGCAATGTGGACGTTCAGATGCTGGGTCGGCTGATTGCCAAGGCAGAGGTGTACAACGGTTCTACCCTTGGCCTGTATAACGCCACCGTCATGGTGGTCAGGGCCAACGCCAAGGGCAGCATGGAAGCCCTGCTGAACGCAAAGACCATTGAAGCGGCCACTGTCAACGTGAAAAATGACTACTATGCTCAGTCTGAGGCAGAGACCGGCTTTGCCGGTGGTCTGGTGGCAGGTATCGGCAGTGCAAGCAGCAACGTAGCCTACGCCACCACTTCTTCCACCGCCAAGGCAGCCTTTGGCGCGGCGGCAGGAGGCAACATTACCGGCAGCATCAGCCTTGAAAACCTGGGCCACGTCAGCGCAAAGGCCCTGGGCCGTTCCGCAACCGTGACAGTCAGCGGCTTGAACGTTGCGGTCAACGTGATCAATGCGGATTTGAATGCAGTCCAGAATACCTCCTTTACCTACGGCGGCAAGCTGGACATCAAGGGCGACGTGAATATTCGCTCTGAAATCCTCCGGGAGGGAGACTTTGGCAAGGCCGATGCCCAGACCGGTTCCACAGCCGGGGCAAGTATCTCTCTGGTAGGAGCCAGTGCCAACAAGGCAACGGCAGCCACTGCAACCCAGAATACCCTGACGGTTAGGGGCGTTGGCGAAAACCGGATGACCCTAACGGGCAGCTTTACCGCCCGGGCCAAATCCGTCACAGAATCTTTTGCCAAGGCAGCGCTGCCCCAGAGTCTGGGCCTGGCATCCATCGGCTCGATGATTTCCGATTCCTCCACCCGGGATGTGGTTTCTGTCACAGTGACAGGGGCTTGCATGGAAATCGACGGAACCTTTAAGGCCGAGTCCATCGGCAATACCGCTTCCACCTCCGAAGCCCACAAGGCCGGTGGTGTAGGCGTGGTAGGCGCAACGGCCACAACGTCCGATGCCAAGGTGGGTGCAGCCAGCGACAAGCCCCAGACCGTGGGCCTCACTGTTACCGGCGGCTCCATTCAGGCGTTGGAGGACATCATTCTTCGGGCCTACAACACAGGCAAAGCCCAGTCCATTGTGAAAAAGGGTACGGAAGTTTCCGGTATTGGAATCACCAAGACAAGCCTTCCCACCAACAGCTGGTACAGCACCAATGTAAGCGTCACCGGTGGAGCGGTTCTGACGGCAGAGGGCAGCATTACCCTTACCTCGGAAGATACCACCGAGGCCAAGGCCGATGCCACAGGCACAAGCATTGGATTTGCCATCGACGCCAACTATACCAAGGGTGAGAATCACATCACCTCCAACAACACCGTTACCATCGGTGCCAAGCTCCAGGCGGATGACAGCCTGACTGTTACTGCCGACTCCAAGGCAACCATGACGGCTAAGACCGTGGCAGACGGCGGCGGATTCTTTACCAAGGGTACCCTGACCGCCATCAACGAATTGATTCGCAGTTGCCTCATCACCGTTGCGGAGAACAGCGACCTCTCCGCAAATCACGGTAGTCTCAGCATCTGCGCCAATGCCGGTGAAAACGATGTGATCACCACCACCGCAAAAATCACCTCCGGCGGCGTGGTGGCTCTGGGCGAGGTTCAAACGAATCTGACCCTGAAAACCACGTCCAAGGTCGATATTCAGAACGTTGGCAGTATCCAAAACCGTTTCGGTACCGTCACCATCCGCTCCAACGCTTCCCAGAACGGCGTGGTCACCAATTCTTCCGCAGACTGCTCCGGCCTGGGTGTGGCCCCGGATGTACACAATCAGGCGACAATTGAGCTGAATTCCGATGTAAGTATCCGGAACGTCCAGGTGATCGAGGGCCGGTATGTTTATATCAATGCCGTCCTCAAGAAGCTGGATGTTTACAGCTACGGTTACGCCAAGGGCAGCGGACTTGGGGCCAACATTGATGCCATGAACGACCTGACGGTTTCCCTGACGGCCAATACCAGGGTAGAGGGCGTTACGGTCATCGGCCACGATGGTGCCGTGATCAACGCCACCTCTGAGCCGGACTATCTGGATGCCAACGTCCATACCGATGCACGGGTGCAGCTGAACGCCATTGGTGATGCCTACGCCAAGAGCAAGGTCATTACCAGGGAAGCCGCAACCGTCACCGTCCAGAACCTTATCTACAAGGGTGCCAGCATCCGGATCGACAACCGGGAAATCACCGGTGACCGCATCCGCCACGAGGAGCATACAGGTGGCTTTATCCACAAGCATACCAGTGATGATTCTGATTTCCAAAGCAGCAGCAGCATTACCGTCCAAAACATCACCTTGTATCTGGGTGATGCAGCCGCCGGTGTGTTCATCGATGTTTCGGAAAAGAGCGGTGTGCGGCAGGTGGGCATCCGGAATGAGGAGCAAATCTGGATGGAGGCAGGTTCGAACCTGACCTTCGGCAATATCGCAAACTACCTGCCAGGTTACGCCTACCTCTACGGCAGCGTTACCGGCCTGACCGTTTACGACCAATCCATGCTCCCGGCCCTGACGGTCACCAATAGCACGAATATGGATTTGATTTTCAAGTCCATGACCTATGTCAATACCGGCTTTGTAAATCCCAAGGTATTTATTAACGGCAGTCGTTCCACTGCGTATACGCTTTTGCATACGCAATACGCCCCGGAATTCACGGTCACCAGCTCCGGAACCGGCGGTGTACGGCTTACGGGCCTGCTCCCGGTTTACAACGGCACGGCAACCATCACCTGGACCGGGGAGATCGGCGGCGCACTGACGGCTGTTTCCCAAGTCGGGTCTGCGGCGGGTGCCATCAGCCCCCTGTGGGCGCATACCCTGGTGGTCAGCGGTGCAGCCTTGGTGGGCAGCAGCTCCGAAAAGTTCAGCCCCTGGATTTTCTCCCAGGGTACGGCAGTGGGTCGTGTCCAAGTATCCGCCCTGCGTGATATTTACATGTCCGTAACGGGTCTGGGCATTGAATGGGTAAAAGAACTTCCTGATAATCCCCAGCCTACCGGCCAGGACATCCAGGTAGAACTGAGCAATATCCGCTCTGTGGAGGGTAATGTCTACCTGAGCCTGGAAAAGGGCAGAAAGATTTACTGGGTAGTAGGCACCACCACCGTTACCATTCCCGTCCCCGAGACCCTGGATTATGTGGTCGGCAGTCAGGTCAACCTGGCAAATAACTACATCATCCAAGGCATGGACATGCTGGAACGGTACTTGACGGCTTACGACCCGGCAGAGGACCTGTACCTTTACCAGTTGCCCAATGGGTCGCTGATCTATGCGGACAAAAACGGCAACATTGCCCGGATCGTGGAAAACGGCATTACCTCCAACGTGGGGAACTACCAGTTTATCTACGGGCCGGATGGCAAGGTTCAGCAAATCAAGCTCAGCGGTGGTATTTCCATCGACTTGCTCACCGGGCGTTTGACAGTAGAGGAGGATGCGTCCTTTGAAGTCCTGACCCAGGTGGTGACCCGGCAGTGGCTGGAAACTGTGGGCCTGTTCAACGGTATGACCATCCGCCTGACCAAAAACGTAGGCGGCAAGCTGATGGAATGGGAAACCCGGCTGGTTCAGGCGCAGGGGTTTGCACCCGATGGCAAACAATACTACTATGTAGAGGGCCTGTATCCCAGCTTTAAAAATGTCCTGAGCAGCGGCAGTGCGGAAGACAGAACCGTTTACTACCTGGTAGAGCGGGACGGAAATTCTGTAAAATTCTATGCCCTGAGTGCCGTTACCGAGCAGCGGGTAGACCACAAGGAAAAATTCAATGGCTACTACCTGATGATTGAAAACGGTGAGGTGGAAACCCACAACGGCTACTACCGGGATGCTCGCACCAAGGGCAATGCCCTCTTGGCAAAGAATGCGGATTATCTGGATAAGGTCAGGATTGAGGCCAATGGCACCGACTTTACTTTCGACAACTTCCTGGGTACCAATTTGACTGTTACAGTCAAACGGGAGAACGGAGTTCTTGGCTACTATGTAAACGGACAAAAACTCAGTGTTTCTGAGACGGTTTACGGCGTAACAGTCACTGACCCCACCTCCCCGCTGTATCACATCTTCTGGAATGCGGCGTATGTGACCCAGGTCCAGAGTCAGGTAGAAGTGACGGGTACAAACATCACGTTGGATGCCAACTTCGCCAACAATACTTTTGGCATTACCCAGATCCGGCATGTGACCTGGAGACCCCACTACGCCTGGACAAACAGAACATTCCAGGCCATGCAGAAATCCGTTGTGGTTCAGTATTACAAATTGGAGGAGGTTTCCGCCTCGATTTCCAATGAAAGCCAGTATAGCGGTGTCCGTTTCACAGCACCAGACCCCAATGATTCCCAAAAGACCGTCTACTTCTATGAGTTCAAGGACGAAAACGGCAACACCTACTATGTGGATGGCCTGGACGGGAATGCAAAACGTGTCAATGTGGAACAAAAGGAAATAAAACATCAGGAAGCCCTGGGCTATAGCAAGCTCCTGCTGGACGGCAAGGAAGTAAAATATGGCACAGATACAGGAGTTGCCTGCTTTACCAACAAACAGCCGGATATGGAAATCAACAATGTAAAGTATTACCGGCTTGGCATGATGGACGAGGACGGCAACATCGTCTACCACCCGTACAAGTTCCAGGAGCCGATTCTGGAGAACGGTCAAGACACCGGCAAAAAGGAAGACGTGGAGTACATCCTGTATGTGGCGGTTTCCGGCGACCAGGTTTCCATCGTGAAAGAAAAGCAAAGACCGGACATCGCGCCGGAAAAGGGCGCAGAGGAAGGTTACTGGCAGGATAACGGTGGAACCCGCTATGAAAAGGGCAATCAGACCACAGCCACCATCTCTGTTGTGGAGAAACAGAATGATGGCACCGAGAAGACCGTATCCGTCCAAGGAAGCTTTGAAGCCTTTACAAAAGACCAGTCGATTCCCTACTACCGGAAGACCACTGTAGAAAACAATACAACGGTATATACTTTCTACAAGCAGACAGGTACTGACACAAATGGCACTGCGCTTTACGCTCTTTGCGCGGATACCCCCATCAATTGGCGGCTTACCGGTAATGTTTTCCTGAACTACAAGCCGGAAGGTGATTCCGGCAGCACAACGCAACCTCTGACCCAGCGGGATGGAACGAATGAACGGTACTTGCTGGCGAATAAGACGGAGTTTGACAACTGGCAGAAAGACAAACGGCTGAAACTCTACTACACAGATGGAACTCAGTGCCAGGAGTATGAGATCCTTTGTGAAAAGAATGGCACCAAGAAAACCTATCGACTGGTTTACGCAGAGGGCCAGCAGTATGGAACCGTTCGGGATGGCTACACAGCGCAAGCGCAGTACAAGGAATGGACGGAAACGTACCATGTAGCGACCTTTACGGCAAACTCAAAATCGGTGCGGTTCGACATAAACTCCCGGGAGAACTTCATCGATCCCACCCGGCATAGCGCAGAGCAGAATTCTCAGGTTCTGGTGCTGCGGTTTGGAAGTGCGGGCGATACCATCACCTTTACCGGAAAAATCGCAGATATCGGCCTGAAAACCACCCATCTTCCGAAAAACGCCGTGGTGAACGGCAGCGATGCCTACCAGGTTACCGAGTCCATGTACCTGACCAAGAGCGGCCTGATCGTCAATATCAAGGGGGACTTTGCCTCCAAGTTTGACGGCAAGGTCTACACCTCCACAAAGCTTGTTGCGGAAGAACTGGGCAAGCTGGCGGTAAGCAAAAACCTGACCGGTGTCAACGAAAACGGCGAGACCATCTATGTGGACAGCCAGAACCATGTCTATGTAATGAACCATCAGGGCCGGTTCCACTGCGCCGAAACTGACCACACCATGACGGAAGCGGAGACCCTGGGCATTCTCTATGAGGTTCCGCCTATGCTAAACCAAGGCCCCAAGATCACTGTTCGCAGTGGACAGAACATCACCCTGGAACGGCTGACAGACCACATTGCCCACGACATCAACAAAATCAGCAATACCGGCAATTGGCGGTATAACGGTACTTTCTACTATTCCGAAAACGGAGAAGACGGTTGGAAGCCGATTTCCAAGGACAAGATCCAGGTCAAGAACGGCGTGATCACGGTTTCCTACTTTGATTCCAAGGCACAACGAAATGTTGAACTTCGGATTTACAAGGGACCGGCGCAGGACGACCTGAAAGAAATCACATTCATGGAATTTGCCACCTATGACAAAGACGGCAACCCCGCCTATGTCAAGGCCGGTTCCGATGGCTCCGTGGTCATGGTAGGCGCACCGACAACGCAGAAGATTTCTACAGTGGAAAGCGGCACCGACTATACGGTCAAGAACATTACCGCCGGAGAAAATGTAGAAATCCGTGTCAATGACCCCAATGGTTCCCTGTTCAATGGCAATGATGACCCCCAGGCCCCCTGCGTGGTAGCAAAGGAGAAGGCCACCATCATCTCTGCCGGCGGCGCAGGTTCCATTGGTACGGAAGACAAGCCGCTGAACATCCAGGCCAAGAAAGTTGAGTTCCTGAACCAGGATATGGAGCAGGTCATCGTTAAGGATACCTATGTTTACATCGACCAGGGCGACACCAGCCTGGATGGCAACATTGTGGTTGACGGCGTGATTTGGAAGCTGGAAACGGCAGACGGCAGCGTGACCGCAGCGGACAAGACCCTGACCGTGAAAAACGGTGGTACCGCATCCATCCTGACCAACAAGGAACCCACAGCAACCAGCTCCGGCAACGTGGAACTCAAGACCATTACGGTCACAGGCAAGGACAGCACCTTGCAGGTGCAAGCACCGGGGGCTGTCAAGACCGAAGCTCTGACAGTCACCGATGGCGGCACAGTGGACATTGATGCCGGAACCATCCACGTGACCGGCAACGAAACCGTCACCGGCGGCAGCACCGTTACCAAGACCGCCGAGGGCAATATCACCGTAGATGGCAACCGAGAGGTCACCGGCAGCACCCTGACGGAGACCAGCACCAACGGCTCCATTGCAGTGGGCGGTGACGAAACCGTCACCGGTGGCAGTACCGTCACCAAGGATGCCAAGGGCGACATCACCGTAGGCGGCGACCAAAGAGTCACCGGCAGCACCCTGACGGAGACCAGCAGCAACGGCAGCATTGAAACCAAGGGCGACGTGACCCTGGCAGACAGCGAGGCCCACCTGACGGCCCACAAGGATCTGACCGTTGAGGGCAATCTGGCGGTCACCGGCGGAACCCTCAAGGCCCAGGCGGAGACCGGCAACGTGACCCTGACCAAGCTGCGTACCTGGCAAACCACCACGGACTTCCAGGCGGGAGCGGACATGGGCTTTGACGACTGGATGTCGGAAGCAAGCAAAAACACCGTTTCCGTAGGCGGTACGTTCGGGGTCCGGACTCAGGGCGGCACCAGCTTTGAAACCTATGAGCAGGGTTACGGAAACCGGGCATTCGTAAAGTATGCGGATACGGATAACAACACCAACGCGCTGTTCAGCCTCAGTGCCGGTAGCGTGGGAACCAAGGACAATTGGCTGGTGGTGGATATTCCCGCGGAGCTGACCATGAAGCTTCCCAAGGTGGGCGACCTCTATGTGGATGTCCTGGAACTGATCGTGGCACAGGAGCAGTCCATGAAACCCATTTGGATGACCCAGGACGAGCGGCTGCTGGATGGCTACTGCATCACCACCCGGGATAACCCCAAGGTCAATGAGTTCCCGGGCCGGGATCCCGAAACCGGAAAAGAAGGTCTGGTGGGTGACTATTTGAAGAACATCTCCACCGAGACGGCAGAAACCACCTTTAAACTGCCAGAATCCGCCGACCTGGCCCACCGCTTCACGGCAGGTGGCCGCAATCTGGAGGACATTCTGGACGGCGTGGCGGTCAAGTCCATGATCGGCGCGGAACTGGACAGCAAGGCCCTGGCGGGCATTCTGGGAGACCAGAAGCGGGAAGAGCTGCTGCAAAATCTGGGAATGCTCAACGGCCTTTCTCAGGAGCAAAAGCAGAGCCTCCTGAACCCCAACCATGCGGAAGCGACCATGAAAGCCATTCTGCAACAGGGTTCCGGTGCCGTGGATGCCATCTACACCGCTCTGAAAACGACGAATGCCGAAGAACAGCAGAAATTCCTGGCACAACTGCTGGACATCCAAACCGGCGGCAAAACCGACAAACAGCCCATTGAAAACCTGGACCGGCTCATTGGAGAACTGCTGACCGATGAGGAATGGGAAGAACTGTTCCAGAAAGCCATTCGGGAGCATGAAACACCCACTTCTCAGGATACCGGCGAAACAGAACCCCGCGCGTTCCATGGGGAAATCGGTGTCAGCACAGGCGTGACCGCTCTTTACAATGACGGAGATATTCACCTGGCCGTTACCGGCACCAGCGACCTCACCGCCGAAAACATCAAATCCGAGCGGGGAGATGTATATCTGGATGTACAAAGCGGCAGAATCCTTGCCGCGGGAGACGGACCCCATATCACCGGCGAAAACATCCGTCTGAACGCCAGCGGCAGCATCGGCACCCAGGACAAGCCCATAATCACAGAGCAGGTGAAAGAAGCCCCCGGCGTGGTGGTCAATGTTCTTCCCGGGTCCCAAAAGGTTCACGGCGAGATTTCCCTGGACGCACAGGGACAGAAACGCTTTGTATGGACCATGGATGTAGACCTGGTTTACGACTGGGTACGGCTGGATGACCTGAGTGCTGCCAAGCGGCTGGATGCCAACGCGCAGAACGGCAGCATCTATGTGACGGAACAGACCGGCAATATGGGCCTTGGCAGCCTGACGGCAGCGGACCATGTTTCCGTCCAGGCCCCCGGCATCCTTGCCGATACCCGGACGCCGGAGCAAAAGGCAGCGGGTACGCCCAACATCCAGGGTACCACCGGCACCCTCCATTCGACGGATGCCCAAATCGGCACGGAACAGGCACCTATTACGGTGAAGATCACGGACCATCTGACGGCCTCGGCGGAAGAGAACGTAAACCTCAAGTCCCAGGAAGACCTCTATGTAACGGCTGACACCCAGAATGGCAAGTTGAACATCGATGGAGATCAAAACCTGACCGTTGACAACACGGCAGCCAGTGCCAACGGCAGCGGCGATATGCCAGTGGGGACGGTTACGGCAGGCGGCACAGCAGAACTCCGCGCAGTGGGAGATATCCTGGGCGCAGAAGACCGTTCTTTGGTTTCCGCAGATCAGATCATTCTTTCCGCAGGTGGCAGCATCGGCTCCCCCGAAGACCCCTTGCGGGTGGATACCGCCAGTGGCAATACCGGCTCCGGTACGCTGACGGCCACCGCCAAGGACCGCATAGACCTGGAGGAGATCACCGGCGACCTGACCATTGACCGGGTGGTTTCCGGCACAGATACCGTCCTTACGGCTCCGGGCAGCATGACCGATGCCAACGGCAACGCCACAGCGGAGGCGGCAGACAGCCAGAAGAAAGCGAATGACGCCAAGAATCTTTCTGATGCTGCTCAGGCAGAGTCCTCTGTAAGGGATCAATACGCCTCCGCTCTGGAACAGACCGCGGCCCAAAAACAGGCCCTGGCGGCACAAGCCCAGAAGAAACTGGATGAAGCCCAGAAGAAACTCCAGGATACCTTGGCAGCAGACCCTCAGGCCGATGTTACGGACCTTCAAAATCAGCTGGAAAACCTGCGCAAACTCCGGGATGCCCACAAGGCCGTGGCAGACCAGGCCCGGAAAAATGCGGAAGATCAGCGTGCTTTGGCGGACGCGGCGGCCCAGAAAGCCCAGAAACTTCTGGATGAGGCCCAAAAGGCCCAGACGGATGCAGATAAGGCCCTGGAAAACGCCAGAAATACGCCACCCTCGGTGCAAACCGGCGGCGACCTGACCCTGAACGCGGGAGGCAGCATCGGTGAAGAGGACAACGCCCTGGATACCCAGGTGGGCGGAAAAACCAACCTGAAATCCGGCGGCAATGTAAACCTGTCGGAGCAGGGCGATATGCACCTGGGCGAGGTACAAAATCCTGAGAACGCGGAACTCCGTCTGGACAGCACCGGCGGCATCACTTCCGACTCCATGCTGGGCGGCTCCCACCTGGAAGCCAACGCACTGGGCGGCAGCCTGGATGTGCAGACCGATGTGGACGGCATTTCCGGCACAGCGGCAGAGAATATCACCGTGAACAATGCCGGAGACCTGGAAATGGGGGATTTGACCGCCAATGGCCTGGTCAACGTTAAAGCCGGTGGACACCTGACGGCAGGGACCGTTCCGGAGGGAACCGCAAACATCACAGCGGGTACCCTGCACCTGACCGCCGGGACAGGCAGCTCCATCGGACAAGAAGAACACCATCTGGTGGTGGATACGGACCGGGTTTCCGCAAAGGGTGTGGAAGTATATCTGGACTTCCTGAAAGATGTGATCATCGACCATATTCAGGGCGACCGTGTAGACATCGATGTAAATGGCGGCGTAGGAGCCGGAGACGGTGTTCCGGAACACATTACAGCAGGAACTCTGGAACTGGACGCACTGGGCGATATTGGTTCTGAAAAGAGACCTCTCATTATCCGTGTACCCGGCGATGTCCATATTAACAGCAGGTTTGGCAGCATCTTTGTACGGAATATTTACAGCGTTGCCATGCAGGCCCGATTTGGAAGCATCGTCAGCGACAGGGACTTCCGATTCATGCCCTACGGCTTTGCAAGACTTCGCCCCGAAACCCTGGCAGGGGAGACCCTCACACTGAAAGAGGTATGGGGTACCCGCAGCGTTACCATCACTGGACAGAGATTGGAAGAAATTCAAGGCGATGTCCTCTACATCTGGGCGTTGGAAGCCGACGGCATCACCCTGACCCACAGTCTGCGACATCTGCACCTGAACCGGGCAACCATCCAGTCCATGACATCCCAGGGCTACAGATGGCTCCTGTTCCGTGTAGGAAACAGCCTGGTCCTGATCCACCTGGAAGCACTGTCAGACGGGGACTACCTCATCACCCTGAACCCCGAAAACCAGGAGATTCCCCTCAGTGCCGAACTGAACGAGACCCCCCTGACGGTACCCTCCGAGGAAATCTTCAGCGCAGCCCTCACAGCCCCCTTAGACAGACCGTAAGGCTTCTCCTCGGCAACAACCAAGCAAACTGCCCCAACCTCCTTGCGGAGGTTGGGGCAGAACAGCTTGTCAAAAAAATACCCCAATCCCCTCATTTGTGATATAAGAATCACAGATGGGGGG
>ERZ1035006.499-NODE-499-length-30945-cov-17.010036_pt1 | contig 30945 bp, 26 predicted proteins | sample MGYA00520694_ERZ1035006 | MGnify/ENA primary metagenome ERZ1035006 (study PRJEB33766, sample SAMN09781746) | gut metagenome | biome: gut microbiome | host: Homo sapiens | place: Madagascar | study: EMG produced TPA metagenomics assembly of the PRJNA485056 data... | reverse complement strand
AGCGGGTGGTTCTTTGTTTCGCACCTTTCGTTGCTCAACTGTCTAAAGACACTAAAAGAGAGCGACAACCTTTGGGTTGCCGCTCTTTTTTATATATTGGACTTGAACCCTCATGAAGAATTATATCAAAATTACTCCGATGTAATTTTTCTAAGAAGTCTCGGACTTAATCGGTTCCATTGACGGCATATTCTCGTCACTAGTTTCGTAAAAGATACTTTAATATCCTAAATATAACTGTATCTATTTTCATTGCTCATCATCCTTTTCCTCTTCCTCGCATTCATCTATTAACTGTTTAATGATTTTGTGAAACTTTTCATATCCTATAAACTCATCAAGCATAAAATCCAAATCATCATCTTGTATAGATTTTGTATCCGTATTTTTCTGCATATTTGTAAGCCTTTCTATACTCTACCTTACTACATTTTCCTACAAAGACTTGTGTGTCTTGAACTTTACTACTTTCAAGTTTACTATACATTTTGCCTGTTTGCAAGTCCATACTTTATAATTTTTCGCTTTTGCTCCAAGAGGCTATAACTTATACCGTCTGCAATAAAAAGCTCTACACAATCGCTTGTGTAGAGTTCTAGGCTTTCTTTTAATGTGATTATTCTTCGACGATTTCAAAAACCTCAGGCGGAAATAAATAATCCTCGTCAAGTTCGGTCATTATTCTGTACCAACCTTTTTCTATTGACATAACATCATATGCCTTATCTTTATCAATCGCCACTGTATCATCACCAATATATTTAACTTTCATAATCAATCATCGAGGTTTCACTCATTATTCGATATTTAATCTTTGTCGCAATATGCACCGTCAAAAGTTGTAACAATCGCAAATTTACCAAACTTATAATATCCGGTAATGTCGTTATAGCGTCTGTTTACATCTGTAACCGTAAAAGTCGCCTTATCTATTTTTCTGACGGAATTATGATTACAGCAAACATATACATATTTATCATCCGCCGACACAAAATGCGGTCTGTCAAAGGTAAGCTGATTCTTTCCTCCGATACGAATATCCATCTTTGCGCCCTCTGCGAAATAACGGATTACGGCATTTTCCCCTTCGCACACCGACCAAAAGCAATTACCGTCCTCTGCAATACAGCATACGGGCGAATCATTATAACTTAAAAGTCCGTCACGAACGAGCTCACCTTCTGCGTTAAACAGTCCCGTCTCGCCGTTCGGATAGATTACAAGCACCGACCTATCCTCCAAAATCATAGCTCCCGGCATAACAAAATTGCCAAGTTTTTCACTGATTTCTTTACGCTTTGTGCCGTATTTTTTCAGCAGATAGGCGTCCTTTGTAACTATTTCCTTTTCGCCGGTGGAAAAATTCAAAATAAAATAATTCACTCCGTAGGATGTCGAATCGGGATTTGGCTTTTTTTCGACCAGCACAGCCTTGTCATCAGAAAATCTGAGGACATCAACAATTTGTCTGTTACTAATTTTAATCAAAATAATTCATTCCAATCCTTATTTTCAATCTGCTTCGGCAATCTTTTCAAGTTTTTCCCTGCCGTTTCCGGTAAGAAAACTAAGGGTCATAAGACTGTCTGTCAGGTGGACATTCTCAACGAGTACCTCAGGGTGAGCCATAGCAATATCATAATTTGAGAAATTCCAAAAGCTTTTTACCCCAAGACGGCAAAGCATATCCGTAAGTTCTTTCATATCGTTTGACGGAATACAAATAACCGCACAAACAGGCTGATTATCGATGCAGAAATTTTCGAGATAATTAATATGTCGAACGGGAATGCCTTGAATAATCTTACCCGATATAGCCTCGTTCTTATCGAAAATTCCGACAAGATTAAATCCCGACGGTCTTGTAAAAATCTTTGAAGCGACAGCCTTGCCGAGGTTACCTGCGCCGATAAGAATAGTTTTTACGCCTGCATCAACGCAAAGAATCTCGCCGATTTTTGCATAAAGTTCGGGTACATTATATCCGTAGCCTTGCTGTCCGAAGCCTCCGAAGCAGTTAAAATCGTGGCGAATTTGGGACGCCGTAAGACCCATTCTCTCCGCAAGTTCCTTAGAACTTATGCGAACGATTCCGTTATCCTTTAATGTCTCTAAAAATCTGTAATAACGAGGCAGTCTCTTTATAACTGAAATTGATATTTCCTGTGCCATAAATAACCCTCTCTTTTAATTTAATCAAAAATCACTCGGTCATTTCTGTAATGGTCTGCATTACGTAATCGCCGAATTCATCACAGGTACAGCCGGTATCTCTGCCTGTAATAACAAGTTTCTTTTCCTCAAACATACACTTATCAAGTGCCTTTTCCAATGCGTCCGCCTGCTTTTGATAACCGATATGAGAAAGAAGCATAACGGTAGCTCTGAGCATTGAGCACGGATCTGCATACTTACCTCTGCCCTCTGTAATCATACGGGGAGCAGAACCGTGAATAGCCTCGAACATAGCATATCTTTTACCGATATTTGCACTTCCCGCAGTTCCTACGCCGCCCTGGAACTCGGCAGCCTCGTCGGTGATAATATCGCCGTAAAGGTTAGGAAGAACGAAAACCTTAAAGTCTTTTCTTCTTGCAGGGTCGATAAGTTTAGCGGTGGTGATGTCGATGTACCAGTCATCTGTTACGATGTCGGGATACTGCTCGCCGATTTTCTTTGCGGTATTAAGGAACTTACCGTCGGTTGTCTTAATAATATTAGCCTTTGTGATGATAGAAACCTTTCCCTTATGGTTACGCTCGGCATAATCGTAAGCAAGTTTTGCAATTCTGTCACAACCCTCCTGAGTTGCAACGGTAAAGTCAACAGCCAAATCGTCTGTAATATTAACTCCGTAAGAGCCGACTGCATAGCCGCCCTCGGTATTCTCTCTAAAGAATGTCCAATCTATTCCCTGCTCCGGTACCTTTACGGGACGCATATTTGCAAAAAGGTCAAGTTCCTTACGCATGGCAACATTTGCACTCTCTACATTCGGCCATGGGTCGCCCTGACGGGGTGTGGTTGTCGGGCCTTTAAGAATAACATGGCAAGCCTTTAATTCTTCAAGAACATCATCGGGGATAGCCTTATTATGTGCAGCACGGTTTTCGATGGTGAGTCCGTCAATTTGCTTAAACTCAACCTTGCCGCTTTTTACCTCGTCCTTTAAGAGAAATTCGATAACTCTCTGTGATTCCTTAGTAATGATAGGTCCGATACCGTCTCCGCCGCAAATACCGATAACGATTTTATCAAGCGACTGATAATCGGTAAAATCCTTATCCTCTTTAATTTTCTTTGCTCTTTCCAGCTGCTTTTCCATCAAAGCACGGAACTGTTCACAAGCAGAATCAAGTGCCTTTATTTCTTCTGTATTCATAGTGTCTCCTTATTTGTTCATTTCTCTGGTGTAATTAAGAAGTCCGCCGCAAAGAAGCATAGCTCTCTGTCTGTCGGAAAGGTGCGAAGAATCGAGAACATACTCCTCGCCCTTTGTGATATTCTTAAGAACAACTTCATTTTTATTTTCTATTTTCTCACGAATGTTTGAAAGTTCAAGTTCGTCCATTTGGTCAATTTTATCGTAATCGTCCTCATTTGCAAAAGTGAACGGAAGAATGCCTGCGTTTACAAGGTTTGCAATATGAATGCGGGCAAAGCTCTTGCATATAACAGCCTTAACGCCGAGGTAAAGCGGAACGAGAGCGGCGTGCTCACGAGACGAACCCTGACCGTAATTTGCACCGCCGATGATAAAGCCCTTGCCCTCTGCCTTAATTCTTTCGGGGAAAGTCTCATCGCAAACCGCAAAGCAATACTGAGAAAGATGCGGAATATTTGAACGGTAAGGCAAAATCTTTGCGCCTGCCGGCATAATATGGTCTGTGGTGATATTATCGCCGACTTTAAGCACAGCCTTTGCCGCAATGCTTTCAGGCAAAGCCTCTGTCTTTGGGAAAGGCTTAATGTTAGGTCCTCTGAGAACCTCAACCGAATCTGCCTCTTCAACAGAAGCAGGAGCAATAATCATATTATCGTCAACAATGAAATGCTCAGGCATAGAAATATCAGGAGCCTCACCCAAGTCTCTCGGGTCTGTAAGATAACCGGTAAGAGCACTTGCAGCCGCAACCTCCGGAGAAACAAGATAAATTTTTGCATCTTTTGTGCCGCTTCTGCCCTCAAAATTACGGTTAAAGGTACGAAGCGAAACGCCGCCGCTGTTAGGACTCTGACCCATACCGATACAAGGTCCGCACGCACTTTCAAGGATTCTTGCACCTGCCGAAATCATATCGGAAAGCGCACCGTTGAGAGCAAGCATATTAAGCACCTGCTTTGAGCCCGGAGCAATACAAAGCGAAACATTGGGATTAACTGTTTTGCCTTTAAGTATAGAAGCGACTTTCATCATATCAACAAAAGAAGAGTTTGTGCAAGAGCCGATTGCAACCTGGTCAACCTTAATTTTGCCGATTTCCTCGGTTGTTTTTACTTTATCCGGCATATGAGGACAAGCAGCCATAGGTGTAAGCGAGCAAAGGTCAATATCTATAACCTCGTCATAAACCGCATCGTCATCGGGCAAAATCTCTGTCCAATCCTTTTCTCTGCCCTGCGCTTTAAGAAAAGCAAGAGTAATCTCATCGGACGGGAAAATCGAAGTTGTTGCACCGAGTTCCGCACCCATATTGGTAATAGTGGCACGCTCGGGAACAGAAAGAGTTTTAACTCCCTCTCCGCCGTATTCGATAATCTTACCTACGCCGCCCTTAACGCTCATAATGCGAAGCACCTCAAGGATTACATCCTTTGCGGAAACCCACGGTTTAAGGTAGCCTGTAAGATTAATTCTGGTCATCTTAGGCATCGGGATATAGTATGTTCCGCCGCCCATGGCAACGGCGACATCCATTCCGCCTGCGCCCATGGCAAGCATACCGATACCGCCGCCGGTAGGAGTATGGCTGTCTGAGCCGATAAGAGTTTTACCCGGTATACCGAATCTTTCAAGATGCACCTGGTGGCAGATACCGTTACCCGGGCGGGAATAGTAGATACCGTGCTTTTTTGTTACGGTTTGGATAAACCTGTGGTCGTCGGCATTTTCAAATCCGGTTTGCAGAGTATTATGGTCTATGTAAGCAACAGAGCGTTCCGTCTTAACTCTGTCAACTCCCATAGCCTCAAATTCAAGATAAGCCATAGTACCTGTTGCATCCTGAGTAAGGGTCTGGTCGATACGAAGTCCTATTTCCGTACCTACCTTCATCTCACCCTCAACAAGATGCGATTTAATGAGTTTTTGTGCTAAAGTAAGTCCCATCAACAAATCCTCCTATAAACATTCAATAACAAACTTATTAACTATTTTGTCAATGTTATAATAGAACATTAACAAAATTTTGTCAATAAAAATAGCCATATATAATTAAATAATTATGAACATTAACAAAATAATGTCATAATAGCAATTGTCAAAGTATATTTATAATGTTATAATAACTTTGTTTGGAATTTGTTTGGAAAAGGAATTATTATGAAACTGAATGAACTAAAGCCTAACGAGACTGCCGTTATAAAGTCTGTATCGGGCGAAGGTGCATTAAGACAGCACTTTCTCGATATGGGTGTAATACCGACGGTTGAGATAACATTGGTAAAATATGCTCCGATGGGAGACCCTGTTGAATTTAGAATTCACGACTATGAACTTACGCTCAGACTCGACGACGCAAAAAAAATAGAAGTAGAAAAACGAACGGGTACAAAAAAAGCACAGAACCCGAAAAAATGTAATACAATAGAGCATCCCGGACTCGGCGAGGGCGGACGCTACCACTCTAAGGAACACGAAAATCCGCTTCCCGAGGGCACGGTATTATCCTTTGCCCTTGCAGGAAACCAAAACTGCGGAAAAACCACATTGTTTAACCAACTCACCGGCTCTAACCAGCACGTGGGAAATTTTCCGGGTGTAACGGTTGACAGAAAAAGCGGTATAATAAAGGGCTACCCGAATACAGAGGTAGTTGACCTGCCGGGAATATATTCCCTATCTCCTTACACGAGCGAGGAAATTGTATCAAGGCAGTACATACTTGACGAAAAGCCTACGGGCATAATAAATATAGTTGACGCTACAAACATTGAGCGAAACCTTTACCTGACAATGCAGTTGATGGAACTGGAAATACCGATGGTGCTGGCACTTAATATGATGGACGAGGTAAAGGGCAACGGCGGAGCAATACACATAAACGAAACAGAAGAATTGCTCGGAATACCGGTTGTTCCCATTTCGGCATCAAAGAACGAGGGCGTAGAGGAACTTGTGCGTCACGCAGTCCATGTGGCAAAATACAGAGAAAAGCCAAGCAGATGCGATTTTTGCGAGGACAACGAAAGCACGGGAGCGGTACACAGATGCATACACGCAATAATGCACCTGATTGAGGACCACGCAAAAGCCGCACAGATTCCTGTAAGATTTGCGGCGACAAAACTCGTTGAGGGCGACGAAATGGTTATGAACGCCCTGAAACTCGACGAAAACGAAAAGCAATTTGTCGAGGCTATAATCGTTCAAATGGAAGAAGAACGAGGTCTTGACAGAGCCGCCGCAATAGCGGATATGAGATTTTCATTCATAAACAATCTTGTCGGACAATGCGTAGTTAAGCCAAAAGAGAGCAAGGAAAGCATAAGAAGCAAAAAAATCGACAAAATTCTGACCGGTAAATACACCGCTTTACCGTCATTTGCGGCAATTATGGCTTTGATATTTTGGCTTACATTCGGCTTAATCGGCGCAAAGCTTCAGCAATTACTCGAATACCTGATTACTCTTGCGACAAACGGAGTTGACGCAGGACTTACAAAACTTAATGTAAACGAGGTACTTCATTCGCTGATAATAGACGGCGTTTTTGAGGGCGTGGGAAGCGTATTGAGTTTTTTGCCGATAATCGTTACACTGTTTTTATTCCTGTCACTGCTTGAGGACACGGGATATATGGCGAGAGTTGCGTTCGTTATGGATAAACTCCTCAGAAAAATAGGCTTATCGGGCAGAAGTATCGTGCCTATGCTTATCGGTTTCGGATGCAGCGTACCTGCTGTTATGTCTAGCCGAACACTTCCGTCGGAGCGAGACAGGAAAATGACAATAATGCTCATACCGTTTATGAGTTGTACGGCAAAACTGCCGATTTACAGTTATTTTACGAGCGTATTTTTCCCCGACAAAAAGGTTCTTGTAATGGTACTTTTATACTTCGGCGGAATTTTGACCGGTTTAATAGTGGCGTCCGTTGCAAAAAAGACGGCATTCAGAGGAGAGGCTGTACCGTTTGTTATGGAACTGCCAAACTACCGTTTGCCTAGTGCAAAGACTACTTTGCAACTTCTGTGGGAAAAGGCAAAGGACTTTTTGACAAGAGCGTTTACCGTAATATTCATTGCAACAATAGTAATTTGGTTCTTGAAAACCTTTAACTTCCACCTTGAACTTGTTGACTCCTCAAAGGACAGTATGCTTGCGTCAATCGCAGGCTTTATCGCACCGATATTTGCACCTCTCGGCTTCGGCGATTGGAGAATGTCAACATCGCTCATTACAGGCTTTATTGCAAAGGAAAGCGTTATTTCAACTCTTTCTGTTCTGTTTACAGGCACGGGCGAACTGACAAGCATAATGTCAACCAAAGCAGCGGCGTCATTCCTTACATTCTGTCTGCTTTACACTCCTTGTGTTGCGGCTGTCACGTCCGTAAAGCGTGAACTCGGCAGAAAATGGGCAATAGGTGTTGTCGCACTTCAATGCACAGTTGCGTGGCTTATGGCAGGAGCGGTATATTTGGTGGGTGGATTAGTGTAACGCTTTTACATTGTCTTAATAAATAATGTAAACCCAACCGTCGCACATACTGCGTACCGCCTCACTTGATAAGGGCGACATTAGGCATTAAAAGAAATATTAGATAAATACCGTCTTTCTTGATAAGTAAGGCGGTATTTTTATGTTTACATAAATAATGTATTATGTTATAATTAGATGATATTATAATACAGGTGAAAAATATGATTGAAAGAGTTAACGAAAAAAATTTAGCCGAATACGAGGCTTTTATAAAAAGACATCCAAAGGGACTTTTCCAGCACAGTTCAAAATGGGCTAAGGTGAAATCTGCTTGGAAATGGGAAGCAGTTATGCTAAAGGGCGATGACGGAGAAATAATCGGTTCGGCTGATGTTCTCATCAGAAGCATACCTGTTATCGGATACTCGCTTATGTACGCTTGCAGAGGCTTTGTGTGCGATGAGAATGACTTTGACACCTTTGACAAGCTGTTTAACGCATTGCTTGAAATAGGCAAGGAATACAAAGCTTATTGCCTTAAAATCGACCCTGAAATTGTTATTCAAAACACAGCATACACAAAGCACCTTATCGACAAGGGATTTGTTGAATTAAATCACGGATGTATGGACTTTGAGAATGTTCAGCCGAGATTTGTATACTGCTTTGATTACAACAATATGACAGAGGACGAGCTTATGCTCACCTTTAAGGCGGATTACAGAAACCGTATCAGAAAAGCACCGAAAAAGGGCGTTGAGGTTAAGATTTGCGGAAAGGAAGCACTCGACGATTTCGTAAGAATTATGGCTGAAACGGGTGAGCGAGACGGATTTTCCACAAGACCTAAGGAATACTTTGAGCAAATTCTCGACTGTATGACGGACGATGCAAGGCTTTATATGGCATACTATCAGGGACAAGCCATTGCAGGTACTCTTGCCATAAAATGGGGCGAGAATGTTATGAAATACCAATACGGTGCTTCGTCAAACGCACACAGAAATGTTTACCCGAACTATGCACTTCAATGGGCTATGATTAAATGGGGCATGGAGTGCAACTGCAAGGTGTATGACTTTGGCGGAATCAGCGGAGACTGCCAAAACCCGGACAATCCGCACTACGGACTTTGGAGATTTAAGCACGGTTTCGGCGGATATATGAAAGAATTTGTGGGCGAGTTTGATTATGTAATTAACAAGCCGATTTATAAGCTGTATAACATTGCAACAAAGGTATTGGAAAAAGTAAGATAATGAGCAGATATGTAATTGACAGCAAAAAGCTGGACGAAAACATTGAGACAATAAAGAAAAAAGCAGGCACCGAGATCATAGGCGTTGTCAAGGGCAACGGCTATGGCTTGGGAATGAGTGAACTTGCATTGATTTTGGCAAGGCACGGAATAAAACGCTTTGCCGTTACAGAGATAAGCGACATTTCCGAACTGAGACAGGTTTTGCCCGAGCAAGACATTTTAGTTATGAGAAGCACCTGCGTTAAGGCTGAATGCGAGGAGATTGCAAAGCACAACGCCACGGCGTGCATAGGCTCTCTTGAAGCAGCAAGGGTGATGAATGAGGTTGCTAAAGAACTTGGCACAAAGGTAAAATGCAATCTTAAAATAGACACGGGAATGGGCAGATACGGTTTTTTACCGAGCGAAATCAGCAAAGCCGTAAAATGCTACGAATATGAAAATTTAGAATTCACGGGAGCGTATACACATTTTCCGACTGCGTTTTTGAACAACGGTGCTACCAAGGCACAACTTGAAGTGTTCAAGGACACTATGAAAAAAATCAGCGAAAAGGTCGGCGATGTAGGCACTCTGCATTGTGCCAACTCCCCTGCTCTGTTCAACTTTGACGGAGTGAACCTTGACGCAGTAAGAATCGGCTCGGCATTTACAGGCAGACTGATTGCTTATAAAAATACAGGACTGAATCGAATCGGCAGACTTGAGGCAGAAATCGTTGATACAAAGACCGTACCAAAGGGCAATACAATCAGTTACGGCGGTGCGTACACAACAAAGAGAGAAACGAAAATTGCGGTTATTCCGTTCGGTCATTACGACGGTTTCGGCATTACGCAAGAGGACGAAGTACACGATTTTGCGAGCGTGCTGAGAGCGATTAAGCGAATGCTCAAAAAAGAGCGTTTAACCGTGACGGTAAACGGCAAGCAGTATCCGATTATCGGACACATAGGACTTGACCACTGCACGATTGACATAACCGACAGCGATGTAAAAGCAGGCGATACGGCAGTCTCCGACATATCCCCTCTACTCGTAAACCCGAGAATTGAAAGAGTGTTTGAGTAATGTAAAAGAGATGTAATTCAAATGAGTTACATCTCTTTTTTCCTTTTTATTGATAATAATATCCAGAATATTTAATATTCCAAAGTAAAGTATTAAATATAGTTTTTTTGACATTTTTCATCTAATGCCCCATAAAACATAACATTCCACATCGTATCCTCCTCATTAACATACCAATAAGTATAAGCATCACCTGTTTCATTTATTCGTACAACTATGTATGCCAAATGAGTTTCATCTTTTCCAAATGAATCTTTTCTTATTACAGTATAAGAAAACATATAATCAGCATCATCAAATCCAAATTGTTTTAATTTATCTAATGCTTCGCCGTTTGTATAACTATATGTATCATCAAACTTTAATGCATATTTCAGCATACTTGTACCAACATAGAAATAATCTGACGGATTACTTTTAAGTCCGTTAATTAAATCTTGAAAATTTATATAACCATTACTTACAACACTTGAACAATTATATTTTTCTTTAAGATCATTCGTAATACCATTATCTATATCTTCTATTTGACTTTTTAATTTTTCCTCTTCAGACAAAGTTGTTGTAATATTTGTTGTAGTAGTATCATCTGTAACGGTCGTTGGCGATTCGGAATACATACATCCTGAAAATACAGAAACAATAATAACAAATATAAGCAAAAAACAATATAAATTCTTTTTCATTTTTATTCTCCTATTTTTCTAAAAAAGACCACCTTTTCTTGAAGTTTCAAATCAAAGCCAAGTTCACGACATTTATTTGCCAAAGCAGATTTTTGCAACAAATATTTAGAATTTTTAGGTAATCTTGCTTCTGTTTTGCTTTCGTATTGCGCTTCAGTTAATGAAAACTCATCATTTGCGTCAAACAAATAATTTAAGTTGTCTAATTTTGGTCGTTTTCCCATATAAATATTCTCCCTTTTCAAATTATTATATCTACATTATAAACAAATTGTTTATAAAAGTCAACAATATTGCATTATAATTTATTCAATTTGTTTATATAATTAAACAAAGAGGTGATACTTTTGAGCAAGGATATTAATACTGAAATCGGCAGAAGAATATACGAACGCAGAAAACAGCTCGGTATTACGCAAGAATATTTGGCAGAACTGACAGACACAACTCCACAGGCTATATCAAACTATGAGCGTGGCAAAAGAGAATTAAACGCAAGCGTTACGATAAAAATGTCAAAGGCTTTAAGAACAACAACAGATTTTTTGCTCACAGGTAACGACAGCGTATTCAGCATTGACACCGATATACACAATTTATCCGATAAGAACAAAGTTGCGCTTAACGAAATTATAGAGCGTTGCATAAAACTGACCGAAAAATAAAACAAGCCGAGGGATTTAGAAAAATCTCTTAGCTTGTTTTTTTATTAAACCTATTTATTTATCAAAAAATGCTTTTAGTCTTTGGCGGTAGTCGGGGGCCTCGTCATAAACTGCGTGGCCGTAATCGTCATAGACGAAAAGTTCTGCTCCTGTTTGCTCGGCTATTTCGTACGAGCCGTCTACACCGATAACCCTATCCTGCCCTGCACCCAAAACGAGTGTGGGGCATTTAATATTTTTAATCTCGTTATATAAATCAAAGCCGATGCTTGCCATATCCAAACGCTCAAAGCGTTGAAGTTCCGAATCTGTGCAATGAGGTGCCTGAGCGACAAGATATTCGCCGAATTTTTCAAGCGTTTTTTCGCTATATACTCTATAAACAAAATCGTGATTAAGAGCGTGCGAATCTCTTTTCGAGGCAAGGCTTCCCCATTGTCTGACAGTATTTTCAAACAGCTCGTTCATACGACAGCAAGACGAGCCGAGAGCAAGTTTTGACACAAGTTCGGGATATTTAACGGCGATACACTGAGCAATCATTCCGCCTTGTGACGCTCCGAAAATACAGCAGTCGGAAAGTCCGAGAAATCTCATTGCCTCGGCTGTATCATCAGCCATAGCGTAAACGGTATAATCTGAACCCGGCTCGCTTAATCTATCAAAAACATAGACGGTGTAATCGTTACAAAACAACGAAAACGCAGACTCAACAGCCTCGGCATAGGTATCGAGACTTTTGAGCGAAAGTCCCGGCAAAATAACCAAGGTTTTAGCACCGCTTCCGAATTTTGAATACAGGATTTTTCCGTTTTTTACTTCAACAAACGGCATAATTAAGCCTTTGGCAAGAAGCCGACCTTTTTCATAACCTTTGAGAGTGTACGGTTTGCGATGCGTGACGCAGTATCTGCGCCCTCGCTCCAGCACTGCTGAAGATATTTCTTATCTTCAAGGAGTTCCTTATATCTCTTTTGCACAGGCTCAAGTTCGGCAACAACAGCCTCGCCGACAGCCTTTTTGAAATCGCCGTAACCCTTACCCGAAAAATCGTGTTCGATAGTTTCTATGCTGTCTCCCGTAACGGCAGAATAAATTGTCATAAGGTTATTAATTCCGTCCTTACCCTCTGCATAATGCACGGACATTTCGCTGTCGGTAATTGCGGACTTAAACTTTTTCATAATAACATTAGGCTCATCGGTGAGATAAACCGTACCCTTTGGATTAGGGTCTGACTTAGACATCTTAGAACTTGGATTTTGAAGTGACATAATTCTTGCGCCTGCCTTAGGAATGTAAGGCTCGGGAATGGTAAACACATTACCGTAAATTCCGTTAAAACGCTCTGCAATATCACGAGTGATCTCAAGATGCTGTTTTTGGTCTGCACCGACAGGCACTACATCAGCCTGATAAAGCAAAATATCGGCAGCCATAAGCGACGGATAAGTAAAAAGTCCTGCGTTTACATTATCTGCGTGCTGTGCGGACTTATCCTTAAACTGAGTCATTCTGTTAAGTTCGCCGAACTGAGTATAACAATTCAAAATCCACGCAAGTTGGCTATGTGCCGGAACATGAGACTGAACAAACAAAATACTCTTTTTCGGGTCAAGTCCGACAGCCATAAGCATAGCATAAAGTTGAGTGGTCTGCTGTCTTAATTTTGCAGGCTCCTGACGAACCGTGATAGAATGCAAATCGGCAATGCCGAACACGGTATCAAAATCATCCTGAAAAGAAGCCCAGCCCCTCATTGCGCCAAGATAGTTACCGAGAGTCGGTACAGAAGTCGGCTGAATGAGAGAGAGGGATTTCTTTTTTCTTTCTGTTTTAATTTCTTCTGACATTATCTTTCTCTTTTCAATTAATATTGTTTAAGCACTTTGCCCATAATCTCAACGCCTTTTATGATATTTTCATCGCTCGGGGTAGAAAAATTAAGGCGAATGTACGGGCACTGTGCGTTCTCATCTGTCATAAACGCAGTACCCGGAACAACAGCAACCTTGTTTTCTACAAGGCGTTTGCAATAATCCGTCATGGGGACATTATCAGGAAGTTTAACCCAAATAAAAAGTCCGCCCTGCGGTCTGACATATTCAAGGCTCGGGCAATATTTATCAAGGCAGTCGCACATCAAATTGAGTTTTCTGCGATAGATTTTTCTGATTTCGTCGATATGCTCATCGACATCATATTCCTTAAACCATCTGTCAACAATCATTTGATTAAGCACTGCGGTATGAACATCGGACACCTGCTTGCCTATGGTGAATGCTTTTGCGATTTTTTTAGGAACGACGGCGAACGCCACACGTATACCCGGGGCTAATATCTTAGAAAACGAGCCTGCGTAAAGAACTATTCCGTCCTCGTCAAGTGTCTTAATTGCAGGGACATCCTCACCCTCAACTCTAAGATTTCCGTAAGGGTCGTCCTCTAAAATTAGCAAATCATTTTCCTTTGCTATGCGATAGATTTCCTTACGTTTTTCCCACGAGAGAGTGGTTCCTCCCGGATTTTGAAAATTCGGAATAGTATAGATGAACTTTGCGTTCGGGGTTTCTTTAACCGTTTTTTCGAGCGCAACAACGTCCATACCGTCCGACTCAATCGGCACGCCTTTAAGTTTACAGCCGTGTGAGCGAAAACAGTTAAGCGAACCGACAAAGGACGGTTCCTCGCAAATTATCGTATCACCCTCACTCGTCATAACACGGGTAGTCAAATCCATTACCTGAGTACCGCCCGACGTGATGATAACGGTATCATCGTCTTTGCCTATATTATTTCTTTTTTTGAGCCAATCGGCGACTGTTTTGCGAAGCGGCTCGTAGCCCTCGCTTATTCCGTAAACGAGAGCCGAAACGGGATTTTCTTCCAAAATCTCCGCCGAAAGTTTTTTTACCTCGTTACACGGAAAAGCCTCGACAGCCGGAGAACCTCCTGCGAATGCGATAATATTCGCATCGGAGGTGGCTTTAAGTATTTCTCGAGTTGCACTTGGCTTCATATTTGCAAATTTTTTTGAAACCGAATAACTCATTTAATTACCTTCTTTATTCGTAGAGCGGATACTTTGCGCAGATGGCTGCAACTCCGTCCAAGATGTACTGCTTATTAGCATCATAGTCCTTAACTGCAAGAGCGATATACTCGGCAATCTTGTCAAAATCTTCTGCGTTAAGGCCTCTTGTTGTAGCAGCGGGAGTACCGATGCGAACACCCGAAGTTACAAACGGTGAGAGCGGCTCGTTAGGAACGGTGTTCTTATTAAGAGTGATATGAACATCATCAAGTCTCTTTTCGAGTTCTTTACCAGTTACGCCCGTACCTCTCAGGTCAAGCAGACAAAGGTGATTATCCGTACCGCCCGAAACAAGATTAAGTCCACGGGATGTAAGACCGTTTGCAAGAGCCTTTGCATTTTCAATAACTCTCTTTTGATATTCCTTAAACTCAGGTTTAAGTGCCTCGCCGAAGCATACAGCCTTACCTGCGATAACGTGCATAAGCGGTCCGCCCTGTGTGCCCGGGAATACGGCGGAGTTAAGTTTCTTTGCAAGATACGGATTATTGCAAAGGATAAGACCTCCTCTGGGTCCTCTGAGAGTTTTATGTGTAGTTGTAGTAACAACGTCGGCATAAGGAATCGGGCTTTGATGAAGTCCTGCGGCAACAAGGCCTGCAATATGAGCCATATCGACCATAAACATAGCACCGTTTGCGTGTGCTATATCTGCCATTGTGGCAAAATCAATTTCTCTCGGATAAGCGGAAGCACCTGCAACTATAAGTTTTGGCTTAACCTTATTCACCTGCTTTGCAAAAGCATCAAGGTCGATATATCCCTCATCATTTACTCCGTAAGGAATAAAGTTAAAATATTTACCCGAAATATTTGCGGGTGAACCGTGAGTAAGATGACCGCCGTTATCAAGGCTCATACCCATTACGGTATCGCCCGGCTTGAGAAGTGCAAGGTAAACAGCAGTATTAGCCTGAGCGCCGGAGTGCGGCTGAACATTTGCAAATTTACAACCGAAAAGTTCACAAGCACGCTTAATTGCAATTTCCTCAACAATATCAACATACTGGCATCCGCCATAATATCTCTTTCCCGGAAGTCCCTCTGCGTACTTATTTGTAAGTACGCTGCCCATAGCTGCCATAACCTGGGGAGAAACGATATTTTCCGAAGCGATAAGTTCGATATTTTCTCTTTCTCTTTTAAGTTCAAGAGCCATTGCGTCTGCCACTTCTTTATCTGTTGCGGCAACCTGTGCTATAGAATCAAAGTAATCATTATACATCTTACTGTCCTCCAACAATTTCATAAAAATTTATATAAATCAATTCTATCATATATTTAATAAATATACAAGGTGCAAAATAAAAAACGCACCGTACATTTTGCACGGTGCATAAATTATATAATTCCGTCTTTTTTAAGAAATTCCAAAAGTCGCTGTGTATTTTTCCCGTCATGGAATTCAACGATTTTTGAATAATTATTCTTATATTCCTCACTCTGAGGATTATTATAGTTTTTCGTTATCGCTTCGCCCAGTCCCTCAACGGAATAAAAACAATCGCCGAAAGTATTATTTTCATTCAGCATAAGGCGGGTGGACGGACCGTACTTTGACATACAAAAATCCTTTTCCTCCCAATAGAAAATAACCCGAGAGCCACGGTAAAAAGCGTCATACGCAATAGATGAATAATCGGTAATGAGAAGTCGTGTTTGACGGAGCAAATCATCATATCTCACGCCGAGTGCTATTCTGCTTTCCATATCACGTGGGATGTTTTTCATCTCGTTCGCTATAAGAGGATGAGGCAAAATCACCGTCTTTTCCTTTAATTCGTCGGGAACGGCGTCAAATATTTTTTTAATCATCTTATAATAAGGAGTAGAGAGGAAGTCAATCCTTGCCTCACTGAGTTCCCACGGTCTCCAGGTGGGCATAATAATGATTTTATCGGCGTTGGGAAGAAGAATATTTCTGTCATACTTAGGCAGTCCGCAGACATATATATCCTGCTCGCTGTGATTTCCGAGTTCGATAAAATGGCGTTTTTCAAGTTCGCCGGAAACGACAACTCGGTAATTTCCCTTTATTCTGTCTCGTGAAAACATCTTCCTCGACTCGCTGTTAAGGGAAACCATATACATTACGCCGTGCTGTAAAAAGATAAAATTAATGCCCTTTGACGAAATCTTATAAAGCGCAAAAGGATTAAAGGTTTTAAGTTCAAAAGCGTGAACCGGTTGTTCCGTACCGATAAAAGACTTAGCCCTGAAGAAATTGAGGTAATGCTTAAACGAATATTTATAAAGCAGATTTTTTCTATATTTCTCGGGGATTCGAGATAGATATTTATAGTCTCTGTCGATTACAAAATAAGCGTTATCGTAACCGTTATCAATGAGTTTTTCATAGGTAACGCTTGCACTTTCCTCGTACTTTGCGCCGTCCTTTTCGTAAAGAAGAATAACGTTATTTCCTTTCTTGACAAAAGACAGAACAAAGGCAACAGCGACCTTTATATGCTCGATTATTCTGTCGCCTCTGAGATAGGGGCGGTAGTAAATTCCGAGTTCGTTACCCGTCATTTGGCGGAAAACGGCAGCGGTATTGTCACGCCTGTCACGCATAATTGCACTTCTGAGTCCGAAAGTCCGCTTTAAGAAAAAGGAATTATAATAAACTTTTGCCGTAACATTGTGACCGAGTGAATCGGAGAAAACGGCTTTAATAAGATTAGCGGATTCCATGGTTTTAAGTTCGTCTTTTGAAACGCTCAGAGTAAAAATGCCGAAATGTTTTTTTGACATCTTTTTCTTATTTATATAAAAATGCGATTTAAGCATTTTATCATCTGTATAAAAAGCAAGATCAGCGCAGGTAAACGGAGTGATACCGCTGATTTTGAAGAAAGAAACAGCTTTTAGTTTATTGCCCAAAGCAAGGTACAGCGGCGCACACGGAGTCAAAAACGCATTTTTTGAATAAGTATCGGCGCACACGGAATCGTCCGATGATATATTATAATTCTCATTCGCTAAAAAGCCCTTTGAAAGTTCAAAAGACTTTATATTTCTTGTCAGTGACTGCTTTGTGCGTGAAATCTTATGATACGAGCCGTGCTCGATATATTCCTTATCGCCCGAGAGGCAGGACAAAACGCCCGAAACAAAGGCGTTATTGCATACAAAGTCAACAACTCTTTCGGGTTTTACCGAATAGAAAATTCTCTTCGCTTCCCTTTCAAAAAGAGAATTAAGTTTATCAAAGTCCTTGCCTTTTATTATGTTTTTCAATAGCTTAAATGTCTCGCTGTTATAAAAAAGCGGAGCGGTAACAAGTCCGAGACTGTCCGCCTTATCCGAAAGCGAAACGAGAAAAGCTTTATTTTTTTCATTAAAATTACCGGAATATGCAAGTACAAATTTGTACTGCGGATTTGAGTCGATATACTTCCTTACGCTGTCGAAATCGCACTCTGGCATTCTGCCGAGATACAAAAGACAAAGCGGTTTTTCGTCAGGCAAATTTTCCCGAGAAAGCAAATCGGTTGCCTCACCAAGCATTAAATCAAATATCTCACAGCAAATATTTTTACTGCCATCGGGGCAATATTTTCGCATAAAATCGGGGTAAGGTTTGAGCGGCTTGTCCATCTCTTTTACGGTCTGTTCAACGGTCTGTGTAATAGGAAACGGCAAAGACTCAAAGGGCATATAAACGCCTCTGTCCGACATATAATCAATCTTATCATAGGCGAAAAGAATAACTTTTTTACCCGTAATCGCAAAATCAAAGAACACGCTCGAATAATCAGTTACAAGACCGTCGCAGACATTAAGCACCTCATAGGTATCGTAATCGGGCGAAAAATATTTTATATGCTTATACTCTGTGCAATCGATAGAGGACGACAAGAGAAAGTGAAAATTAACTAAAAGAAGTTGATTATCGCCGAGAAGTGAATCAAATTCATCGAGAATACGTTTTGTAATTTCAAGTTGGTTTTCGGTATCTGCACTTCTGCCTGTGCCACGCCATGTGGGCATATAGGCAAAAACCTGTTTATCCTCTATGCCGAGCATTTTTTTCATTTGTGTTCTCTGCTCGTCATCATAAAAGACATAGTTTCTCGGATATGGTGCAATAAGACTCTTACCCTTAAAAATATTCTTTATGTCATAATCCTCAAAGAAAACATTTTTTGTAAACTCATTCGGAAACAAGGCAATATCGGACATAAGGAAATTTTTTTGGATATTGGCAAGAGAGGCGGGGTTAGACTTATCGGACATACCGAGCGTTTTCAGCGGAGTGCCGTGCCAGGTATTGAGAAAGACCTGTTCCCCTCTTTTGAAAAAATAAGGCGGAAACGAATTATCCGTCATAAGATACTTCGCAGTCGCAAGATATTTTTTATATTCATTTGAATTTCTGACAACAAGAATAACCCTATCAAAGCCGTAAAAGTTCATTCGCTTTTCAGCCTTAGATAAGGTATTTTCGGTGACGGTAAATACGCATGTATAATCAGTATACTTAGGATTTTTACATATTTCTCTGAGCATAGAGAACATATTACCGTTAATATTTTTTCCCTGACCGCCCTCAAGCAAAACAAGTTTTTCGTTTACGGGCAGGTCAAGATATTTCAAGTAATTTTGGTTAAAACCGCCTTTGATTTTTTTAGGCAGGTTTTTTAATGAACTGATACTCGGCAAAGCTAAAACTCCAAAATAAAATTATTCGGGAAGCTGATCCTCGTTTTTAACTGCTTCTTTAAGTCCCAAGTCGTGCTTAATCATAGTGGTTGAAACGCCGGGCGTTCTCTCGAGAAACACAAGGTCACAGTAATCCTTCAGATAGTCAAAACGATCGGAGCCTGCCCAGTCCGAGCCCATAACAACGACGTCTATATGATATTCCTTGATATCATTAATTTTTTGCTCCCAGCTGTTTTCGGGGATAACAAGGTCCACATATCTTATAGCCTCAAGCATCTTCTTTCTTGTCTCATAACTGTGATATGCAGTCTTACCCTTTGACTCATTGAACTCATCGGTAGAAAGAGCGACAACAAGATAATCGCCGAGAGCCTTTGCTCTTCTTAAAATCTCGATATGGCCGTAATGAAGAAGGTCAAATGTTCCGTAAGTTAAAACTCTTTTCATAATATTATTCTCCCAACAACTTCACAATGAACGAGGCAAGCAAAGTCGTTGCCTTTTCATCGGTAAGTTTAATATATTTATTCTTAAATGAGTAAAGCTCATTAAAATCATAATGCTCGCTTCTGACAGCGTCGGAAAGGCTTTCTGCGTCGTAAAAAACGGCACCGGGAAGTTCCTTTCTTACATCTACATTAAGTCCCCTATCCTTAACATATTCGTCAAAATCAGGGACAAAAAAGTAAAGCGGCTTCATAAGCAGCGACGCCTCATAAGCACAGGCGGAATAATCGGTTATAATAACATCCGCAATTTTCATCAACTCAAAAGTGGTAAAATTCCCTTTAGCGGTATATTTCTCGTCAAGATGCATTTTTGACAGAGGATGAGCCTTAACTATAAGAGCGTAACCGTCCTCATTATTAAATTCCGTTTTCAGCATTTCGGAGCAATATGCGTCACGCTTTCTGAAAGTGGGAAGATAAAGAACGATTTTTTTATCCGCAAGAAAGGGATTGAGTTTATAAAACTTCTCGATAGGTGCATTGCCGTCGGTAATAAAATCTACCCTCGGCATAGGACATATCTTTATATGAGATGATTCGGTATTAAAAGCCTCTTTATATATCAAGGCGGTTGCATCCGACGGAGCGATAACAAAGTCGTAATTTTTATGCATACACATGGCACGGCTGAGTTTTTCGTCTCTGCCCTCTTTAGTGCCGAACGCCTGATATCCGAATTTTTTAACGGCACCCAGTGCGTGCCAAATCTGGACAATTTTAAGCGATTTCTTATGTTTAAGGCACGAAGCGGTGATGGAATAGGTATCGAGGATTGCGACCTTTGAAGTGGCAAGATAGTACATATCCCCTATCACATAAAAACAATATTTTATCTTTGATACGAAACCGTTATCTATCATTTTGAGACGAAAGACCTGCTCGGTATCGGGTGTAAGACGTTTAAGCTCGTTTTCCAAAAGAGTAAAGTCCTCGTCCTTTGTATTTCTCTGTCGAGAGAGGTAGACTATTCTGTTTTTCGTTTTAAGAAGTTTCAGCGGAGCATAAATAATCCTCAAGCCGAACTTTAATATTGATACTAAAAATACTTTCATAACCAAATTCATTTTACCATATTATATTTTAATATACAATAGCAAATTAAAAATGCCTCTCCGACAGAAGTCGGAAAGGCATATATTACTTTATTAATCACTCAAGACCTTTTTCGTCAAAATTAAAGATTGTGGAAAGGATTACATCATATCCCGCTTTAATTGCCTCGGGTACGAGTCTGTCATAACTGTCACGGATATTGTGATAATAGTCGGCAGGAGCCGGGTCCATAGCAGCAAGACAAGTAGCCGTAATGCCTGCCTGTGAAAATGCGGCAGCATCAGAAGCACCGAAGAATACATTTGCAAACTTCAAATCGTCATGACCTGCTTCAACGGCAGAGTCCATAACGAGTTGGCTGAATTTTTGATCGTGCTTAACAGTACCTGTCATATCACGGGAATATACATTAAGGTAATCAAGATCTGTAAGAGTATCAACACAGAGAACAGCAGTTTCAACGCCCTGATTCATATACTCATCCTTATGGTCCTTAGCCCACTGCTTACAACCTCTGAGTCCTGCCTCCTCACCGTCGGTAATCATAGCGACAACCTCGGTGTTTTCAAATTCAACGCCTGCCATATCAAGCATACGAAGAGCACAAACAGCGGCATATGTTCCTGTAAGGTTATCGTTTGCACCCGGGGAAATGGTCTTAAAGTCTACAAAAAGGAAAAGTGTAATCATAAAGAGACCGGGAATAATATGGAAATAATAGCTGTAATTAAGCATAAAATCTCCGAAAGCGCCCATATCAACAAAGTTTGCAATAATAGTGATAAGCGCAATAATCACGGAAATTATAGCACCGCCGATAGTACCACCCATACAAATACCCATAAGAGGAAGCTTCTTACCGTAATAAATATGTCTCCACTGATAAGCGGAGTCGCAGTGACCCGAGATGACGATTCTCTTCTTCACCTCGCCCTTAGGCTTACGAACGGCATAATAGTTATTACCGTCAATTTTCTTATAAAAAACATCGCAGAACTGCTTATAAAGCAAAAATTCAAGAGCGGTGATAATAAGACCTACAAGAATAACTCCGCCTACAATACACTGTGGAAGGAAGAAATCGCTCTTTCCTATTCCGTCAAACACGCCTGTATACGCAAGAATAAGGCAAACAAAGATTGCCAAAAACACAGAAACCGAAACGGTCTTTGTAAAATGTAAAAATGCCTTTGGTGCCATTTTGTAGGACTCAAAGCCTGTCTCATCACAAAACGGCTTCATTTCCTTATCGATATGCTTTTGGGTTGCAAGGCAATTTTTATTACCTGATTCACGAGGGCCGTATCTTTTAATTACGCTCGTGATTTCCTTAACTGTGTAATCAACATTTTCGTTAATAACAGCCTGGGGAAAATCTTTGAATTTCATATTACTGTCTCCTTTATGTCAATATCATAAATAACAATTAGATATTATAGCAAATACACGGTACAATGTCAATTTAACAAGTGATGAACAATCGGTTAATTTTCATTTTCCGATTTTATTTCATCGGCGGTTTTGTTATAAATGTTATCGATAAGCATTTGCTTATTCTTATCTACATCAACGGTAATAACACTGTTGCCTTTAATTGTTTCGTATTTCCATGTACCGTTAAAAGGCACACGGCTCTCTACCATTGTGTCCATACACGACAGAGCAGAAACTGCGGCTGACATAATGTATGAATTTGAAAGATTTGTTTGGATATAAGGCGCACACTTAGTTGCCATAGAAGCAAGTTTTAACGGATTTGCGGACTTAATGCTTTTCATAACGGCCTGCATTACCGTTCGCTGTCGGTACGCTCTTTGGAAGTCGGTATCTATCTTACGAATACGACAGTAAGCAAGAGCCTGCTCTCCGCTGAGTTTGTATTTACCCTCATCGAGTTTAACTCCGCCATAGCGATATTCGTGATTTGTAACCTCGTCCGCCTCCGCTTTGGTGACATCCACCTCAACGCCGCCAACAGCGTCAACCAAAACCTTAAACATCTCGAAATCTGCAACGACATAGCCGTCTATATCAACGCCGAAATTATATTCTATGGTGTCAACAACGCCGTTATAGCCGTCATAACTGCAAGCGGCATTAAGTCTCTGCTTTGAGTCAGCAGACGGTATATAAACCCAAGTGTCACGCAAAAACGATGTCATCTTAATACACTTATGCTCGCTGTCTATGGATATGAGCATCATAGAATCGGAACGACTCTTTGTATCGTCATCGGGGTCACGGGCGTCTACACCGAGAAGAAGAATGTTCTTCACCTTTGAGCTGTGCTTTAACTCCGACGAGGAGACATACTCATTTTTTCTTTTATCGTCGTGCGTAATCTTTCCCATAGCCGAAAAGACAGTGCCGAAAAGAGCGACAAGCACAGCCAGAACAATCGCAAGAATACCGAGTCCTATTTGTTTACCCTTATTTTTGGCGTGCGGCTTTTTATCCGAAGAACGCTTATTTTTCGGTTTATCGGAATGAATTTGCCTGTTTTGAGTGTTTCTTTCGGTTCGACCTGCATCAAAAGAATTAAAATAAGTGTCTTTATTTTGGATTCCGTTTTGTCTTTTGTTTGGGTAAGACGGATAGGAATAATTATCCTCGTCCTGATTATCCACCACACTGTCGTCAAAATTATAATTTACCTTGCCATAATAATTTTCGTCCTCGGGAACGCTTCGATCACGGGAGTCATTGTCTATTCTCTTTTTGGGGTTAAAGCCCTCGTTATCAAATCTGGGCACACAATCACCTCAATATAAAATTCAAGTTAACATTTTAATTATACAGTTTCTTTGCACAGTTTACAACATAATCAAAATATTTTCAACTTTTTTTAATAATTGTTGACAAGTGCGGCACAAATATTTTATTATATTAATCGGAGTTGTCCGGACGATTGCGCAATTTATTGTGAGGAAAGTCCGAGCAGCACAGAGCAGGATAACGGCTAACGGCCGCCGAGGGTGACCTTAGGGAAAGTGCAACAGAAATAAACCGCCGTATCTTTACGGTAAGGATGGAAAGGCGAGGTAAGAGCTCACCGAGGGAGTGGTAACATTCCCTGCCATGTAAACCCTATTCGCTGCAACACCGACTGAAGGGCTGGTTGCTCGCCACATAACTTCGAAGGGTGGCTTGAGCAGGTCGGCAACGGCCTGTCGAGATAGATAATCGTCCACGACAGAACTCGGCTTACGGGCAACTCCGCATAAAAAAGTAAACAAAAGCATAAAAGCATATAAAGGGGTAAAAATTATGCAAAATTATGTTACATTCGATATGTCAAAACCGCTTGATTTCATACCGATAGGCAGAATTGCGATTGACTTTAATCCTACGGATATGTACCGTCCGCTTTCAGAGTCCGCTAATTTTAACAAATACGTGGGCGGCTCGCCTGCAAACATTGCGGTGGGTCTTGCAAGGCTCGGTTGCAAGGTCGGCTTTTGCGGATGCGTAAGCGATGACCGTTTCGGCGATTTTGTAGTTGATTACTTTGAAAAAGAAGGCATCGACACATCAAAAATCACAAGGGCGAAAAACGGAGAAAAAATCGGTCTTACCTTTACGGAAATACTTTCAAAAGAAGAATCCTCAATTTTAATGTATAGAGACAACGTTGCTGATTTTTGTATGACGCCGGAGGATATTGACGAAAAATACATTGCATCTGCCAAAGCAATCATCATCAGCGGCACCGCTCTTGCAAAGAGTCCGTCAAGAGAGGCTTGTCTTAAAGCTGTGATGCTTGCAAAGAAGAACAACACAAGAATTATTTTTGACGTAGATTACAGAGCCTACACCTGGAAAAGCAAAGATGAGATTGCCGTTTATTACAGTCTTGTTGCTCAAAATGCAGATGTCATTATGGGTTCAAGAGAAGAATTTGATTTAACCGAGGGCATTGTCGGAGTTAAAGAAAGTGACAAGGCGTCGGCTGAATATTGGCAAAGTTTCGGTGCTTCAATCTGTGTAATCAAGCACGGCAAAGAGGGCTCGACGGCATATACAAACGACGGCAAATACTACACCATCAAGCCGTTTCCTGCCGTTATGCTAAAAGGCTTCGGCGGCGGTGACGGTTACGGCTCGGCGTTTCTTTACAGTCTGCTCGGCGGTAAGGACATAATCGACTGTTTGGAATTCGGTTCTGCTTCGGCAAGCATACTCATCAGTTCTCACAGTTGTTCCGATGCGATGCCATCCGTAACTCAAATAGAACAATTCATCAAAAAATCAAAAGAGCAGTACGGCGAAATGGTTGCCAGAGCGTAAGCATAACCAAAATAATAACAATACAACAGATTAAAAAAATCCCTTATTCATCACGAACAAGGGATTTTTATTTATCGAATTATTTATTTGTTTTTCTCTGAATCAGTTTTACGATTTCTACAATTGGAACAACGAGGAATGCAAGTACGAGTGCCGTAAAGTATTCTCTTGCGTCAATCGGAGCAAAGTCGAAAGCCTCTGAAAGGAACGGAACATAGATGACCACAGTCGAAAGAACAAGCGAGAGCACCATAGCACCGAGCAGATACCAATTCATACTGCCCATTTTAACTATTGACTGTCTGCGTGAACGCATATTGAACGAATGGAAAATCTCTGCCATAGAAAGTGTAAGGAATGCCATTGTCATACCGTTTTGGTGAAGAAGCGGTGCTGTTAAATCGTTAACGGCAAAAACTTCTCTAAGACTCATAGGCGAACCGTTTGCCATAATGATACCGAGAATATATGCAACGAGTGTAAGAACCGTTACCATTATTCCCTGATATGCACAGTCAAAACCCATACCGCCTGCAAAAATGCCCTCTTTTGAGTCACGGGGCTTACGTTTCATAATATCGGGGTCGCCCTTTTCAAGACCGAGAGCAAGAGCCGGGAAACAGTCCGTAATGAGGTTAATCCAAAGAAGATGAACCGGTTCAAAGAGAGTAAAGCCAAGCATGGTGGCAAAGAAAATCGAGAGTACTTCGGACAAATTCGAGGAGAGCAAAAACTGAATGGAGTTACGAATATTATCATAAATTCTTCTGCCCTCATCCACTGCGGAAACGATAGTAGCAAAGTTATCGTCGGCAAGCACCATATCGGCAACATTTTTTGTTACATCGGTACCGGTGATACCCATACCTACACCGATATCGGCATTTTTAATTGACGGAGCGTCATTTACTCCGTCGCCTGTCATGGCGGTGATTTTGCCCTTTAGTTTCCATGCCTGAACGATACGAACCTTATGTTCGGGCTGAACTCGTGCGTAAACGGAGAATTCCTCTATTCTTTCATCAAGTTCCTCATCGCTCATATTGTTTAGTTCTGCACCTGTTATGGCTTTATGATTTTCATCGATAATGCCGAGTTGCTTTGCTATTGCGACAGCCGTATCCTTATGGTCGCCCGTAATCATAATCGGACGGATACCTGCGTTCTTGCACTCCTTAATGGCATCGATAACCTCGGGTCTTACCGGGTCAATCATACCCACCAAACCGACATAACAAAGGTCTTGCTCAAGTTCTGCGGCATCATTTGACGGCTGAGTTTTATATGTTCTCATAGCAGCGCAAAGAACACGCAGTGCCTTATCTGCCATCTCTTTATTTGAATCTGTAACAGCCTGACGGATTTCATCTGTCATAGGAACCATTTTACCGTTAAGATATGCGCTTGTGCAAAGTGAAAGAACGACATCGGGAGCGCCCTTTGTATACTGAACAAAGCCGTTCGGAGTTTTATGAACGGTGGACATCATCTTTCGTCCCGAATCAAACGGAGCCTCGCCAACTCTGTTAAAATCATGCTCGAGTTCATACTTTTTAAGTCCGAGAGAATCCGCATAAGAAACGAGAGCAGCCTCGGTAGGTTCACCCTTAACGGTACCGTCCTGCTGAAGTTCTGCGTCACAGCAAAGAGCCATGGCGGTTGCAAGCAGTTTTTCGTCCGTTGACCTATGTTCGACAACGGTCATCTTATTTTGGGTCAGAGTACCTGTCTTATCGGAGCAGATAATCTGAGTACAGCCGAGAGTTTCAACCGCCGTAAGTTTACGAATAACGGCATTGCGCTTTGACATCTTTGTAACGCCGATGGAAAGAACAATGGTAACGACTGCTGCAAGCCCCTCGGGAATTGCGGCAACGGCAAGCGATACGGCAACCATAAAGAAGCTGAGAACCGACGGAAGTGTGAGAGCATCGCCCACAATCAGCGAACGCACAACATCAAAAGCAAAGATGAAAACACATATTCCGAGAACTATGAATGACAAAATCTTCGACAACTGGTTAAGTTTAAGTTGGAGCGGAGTTTCATCATCCTTTGCCTTTGTAAGAGCGTCTGCAATCTTGCCCATTTCGGTATCCATACCCGTTGCGACAACCACAGCCTTACCTCTGCCATATGCAACGGAAGAGCCCATATAGCACATATTTTTTCTGTCGCCGAGGGGTACATCATCGGAACCAAGCGGGTCAATTACATTATCTGTCTTTGTTACGGGGACAGACTCGCCGGTCAGTGCGGACTCCTCTATTTTAAGCGATGCGTTTTCTATGATACGGCAATCCGCAGGAACGCTGTCGCCGGCCTCAAGAACAACTATATCACCGATAACCACATCTTCACTTTTAACGGTAATGAGTTTACCGTCACGAATAACCTTTGAAGTAGCGGCGGCAATCTCCTGAAGTGCCTCGATAGCCTTCTCCGCCTTACTTTCCTGATATACTCCGAGCACAGCGTTTACTACAACAACAAACATAATAATGATTACATCGGCGTAACCTTCACCCTCACCGCCTACCGTTGCGGTTACGGCACTGATAACTGCGGCTACGATAAGAATAATAATCATAGGGTCGGCAAGTTGCAACAAAAAGCGTTTGATAAGGCTGTCCTTTTTACCCTCGGCAAGTTTATTCTTGCCGTATTTTTCAAGCCTTTTTGCCGCCTCATCGCTCATCAATCCCGACGGCGTAACGCTTTGTTCGGACATTACGGTCTCTTTAGTTTGAAGATACTCTTTCATAAAAAACTCCTTTAGCGTAAAATTTTCTATCAAAAAAAGACTCATACATAGTATTGCACTATGCACAAGTCTCATTCTTAACAGTTAAACCAGCCTATTCGGCAAGGTGTTGATTTAACTCACGCCATAAAAAATACTGCGTGGAACTACTCCCTCGTACTGCATTCAATATAACATATTTTACCGAAAAAGTCAATTATCCAAATATTAAAAAACAGTAAACAAAACCACAAAATTTGCCGATTTATCATCAGTCCGTACCGTTGTATTTTTTGAGATGCTTCTTAAACGCAAGAAGAAAAGGAACAGACACAGCCGCCGCCATTACATACGCAACCGGCTGGGAAAGTTCCAGACCGGTAAGACCAAACAATTTCGGCATTACAAGAACAAGCGGAATGAAAAAAAGTCCGTTTTGACAGCAGGCAAGAAAGAACGCCCTGCCCTTTTTTCCTATACTTTGAAACGACATATTAGCCGTCAGCGCAGTCGGCAAGAAAGCCAGCGACACGCACAAAAACCTTAAAACGACACTGCCTATTTCAACTACTTCTTTCTCATCTCTGAACATTGAAATAACGCTCGGAGCAAGAAAAAACATAGCACCTGCGAACACCAAAACGACAAGCGTTCCGTACAGCCAAAGGAAATTAATACTCTTATTTACACGCTTAAATTTCTTTGCTCCGTAATTATAGGCACACACAGGCTGAAAGCCCTGACCGATACCTACGCACACGCTGAATATCAACATACCGCATCTGTTTGCAACGCTCATTGCGGCAATACATTCATCGCCGTAAGGAGAGGACATAACATTGAGCACCATTGTGGAAATGCTGCTCAGTCCGTTACGAATAAAGCTGGGAAAGCCGGTAGCAACAATCTCCCATACAAATTTGAATTGCATTCTTACGTACTTAAATTTTATACAGCACTGACTTTTTTTGAGTACAAACATCATAAAAAGAATAATGACGCTTATATACTGACTCAGTGCGGTTGCAAGTCCTGCTCCGGATATACCCATCTTAAAGGTAAAGATAAACAGCGGGTCGAGAAGTATATTCAGTATTCCGCCCGAGGTCAAGCCTATCATGGCAAGTTTTGCAAGTCCCTCATATCGCAAAATATTATTAAGCACACAGCCTACGGTCATAGCAGGTCCTGCAATAATTATATATATTCCATACGCCTTTGCATAGGGCAAAATAGTGTCGGTACTGCCCAAAAGGCGCATAAGCCTATCCAAAAAAGAAATACAAATTACCGAAATAACAACGCTCGTCAAAAGAGAAACCACAAAGGCTGTCGAACAAAACTGATTTGCACCGTCCAAGTCCTTTGCACCGAGCCGCCTTGCAATATTTGAACCTGAGCCTTGTCCGAACATAAAGCCGAACGCCTGAAATATAGCCATCAATCCGAAAACGATTCCCGTAGCACCGGAGGCGGAAACGCTGATTTTAGATACAAAATAAGTGTCCGCCATATTATATATCATAGTTATAAGCATACTTATAACTGTCGGCACCGAGAGAGTGAAAATCAGATTTCTAACCGGAGTGTTAATCATTTTATTATATTGTGCGTCAGCCGTCTCATTCGAGTTTGAACTCATTTTATCATCTTCTTACGCTAATATTATTTTTTGCCAAATATTCTTTCAGTTCAGGAATAGGCAGTTCGTTAAAATGAAACAGGCTTGCGGCAAGAACTGCATCGGCTTTGCCCTGAGTAAATGCGTCAAGAAAGTGCTCTGCCTTACCTGCTCCGCCCGATGCGATAACAGGAATGCCGACGCTCTCGCTGACTGCTCGGGTAAGTTCAATATCGTATCCGGATTTTTGACCGTCCTTATCCATCGAGGTCAAAAGGATTTCGCCTGCTCCTCTTCTTTCCGCTTCCTTTGCCCATTCTACGGCATCGATACCCGTAGGTATTCTGCCTCCGTTAAGATATACTTCCCACGAATTATCATTTTTCTTTGCGTCGATTGCTACAACAACGCACTGTGAGCCGAATTTATATGCCGCCTCGTTAATCAAGTCGGGGTTGCGTACGGCAGCAGAATTGACCGATATTTTATCGGCTCCTGCCCTGAGCAGTTCCTTAAAATCGTCTACGCTCTTTATTCCTCCGCCTACGGTAAACGGAATGAAAACCGTATTTGCAACTTTTGATACTATATCTATCATTGTGCTTCTGCCCTCGTGGGTAGCGGTTATGTCAAGAAGCACAAGTTCATCCGCTCCCTGTTTATCATATGCGGCGGCGCATTCTACGGGATCGCCCGCATCTCTTAAATCAACAAATGAAACGCCCTTAACCACTCTGCCGTTTTTTACGTCAAGGCACGGTATAATTCTCTTTGCGTACACTGCCTACACCTCCATTTGTGCGAAATTACGAAGAAGTGCAAGACCCGCATCTCCGCTTTTTTCGGGGTGAAACTGAGTAGCGCATACCCTACCCCTTTGAACGGCACACTGAATGGGTACTCCGTATTCGGTAACGCCGGCGACAATATCGTCGGGAGCATTTTTGAGATAATAACTGTGCACAAAATAAAAATAACTGTTATCCTTAATACCGTCGAATATGCCGTCTTTTTGTTTAAGTTCAACGCTGTTCCAGCCGATATGCGGAACTTTAAGTCCGTTATCTCTCGGGATAGTAACTATTTCTCCGTCGAAAATACCCAGACCCTTTACACCCGGAGATTCTTCGCTGGAAGAAAAAAGAAGTTGAAGTCCGAGACAAATTCCCAAAAAATGCTTTGAGCCGTCTGCGGCTTTTTTTATAGTATTCTCTAAATTGTGCTCTCTGATACAATTCATTGCATCCTCAAACGAGCCGACTCCCGGCAAAATAATATGAGACGCCGCATCTATCTCATTCTTATCGCCTGTAATTACATTTTCTGCGCCGATAAAATCAAGCGCTTTTTTTACGCTTTGCAAATTACCTGCGCCGTAATCAATAATCGCAACCATATAATTCTCCTATAATTTGATTAATTT
>ERZ1035006.497-NODE-497-length-31103-cov-16.596592_pt1 | contig 31103 bp, 23 predicted proteins | sample MGYA00520694_ERZ1035006 | MGnify/ENA primary metagenome ERZ1035006 (study PRJEB33766, sample SAMN09781746) | gut metagenome | biome: gut microbiome | host: Homo sapiens | place: Madagascar | study: EMG produced TPA metagenomics assembly of the PRJNA485056 data... | reverse complement strand
AACTTATTACAATAAGAACTATGGATTAATTATACAATTTAATGTTAAACTCACGATACTTAGCCTTTAACGCTTACGCGACAATGCCGACCTCTTTTGCCTCGTTTTCTATGTGGTAGAGTCTGTTGATGTAAGCCTTTGACAGCACTTCCCTGACAAGGATGTTGTACAGCGGCTTTAGCTTTTCGCAGGCGGCCGCGTACCTATCGTTCAGCGCGGAGTCGCTTATCCAAAAACCTAGTTCCTTATATTTCTGTATGCCCCTGTAGGACGGCATATGATATAGGAACTTTTGCAGTATGATATCGGCGAGTAGGCTTTCCGAAGCCATACATCAGCTTCATATCATACAAGGTTCACAAGGAATTGGAGAGGTGGATGCAGGAAATCGGCTTGGACATGAGTGTCTACAGGCAACTAACCGTCGCTAATACTGTGACCACCATCAGAATCAAGTTTCCAAACGGACGACTTCACTACGAAGCCCTCTACACGACACCTCAGCAGGAAGCCATCATACCCTTGGTTGAGTTCCTTGCGAGTGAAGCACGCACGCTAGGGCAAACCATTATCAAAGTCAGAAAAATAGTTCGTTCTTTTTAGTCTCACTATTTTTATATTACTTTTGTACTCAAATATGAGCATATGGAAAGTAAAGGATACAGACGTTTTAAAAGCCGTTTAGAGTATTTCCGAACGGATAATGAAGTGGCTGATATTATAGTTCAGAACAAGGAGTTATTGAAAGGTTCTGATGCCATTTTCAATAAAGTTACAGCGGAAAAACACCCACTGCTATACAATAGGACCAATAATGCCAATAGTAGAAAATTAGTTGTAAATCATCTAAGAAAAACCATATATGTGTCTTTTATAAAAGATATGTATGAGGAGGTTACTGAGTACATTAGATATATCTTGCAAGAAGGGGCAATGAATGGCGTTGACACTCACAGACTTGTCGGTGAGCACAATGTTAACATGAAGGCTAACGAGATTCTGTCAATGAGTACAAAGAGAGAGATAATCCAATCCATTATGGATCAAATTTTCCAACAATTAGAAAATGAGCGAAGCACCATCACTCTTATCTCTAAAATAAAAAACAAATTGGGGTTATCAATAGGACAACAACTTATAGATGATGCTTTACCTTTTCTTGAAATTAGACATATTTTTGTTCATTCAGATGGTAAGCCTAAAAGTACTTTCTTAGAAAAATATCCAACCATCCAATTAGACGAACATCATAGAATTTTATTAAACTCATCTTTTGCAGAGAAAGCATATAATGCTGTCAATACTTTATTGATAGCTATTGATAACGATATGATTTCTAAGAGTTATATCTCTGCTTCTGAATTACAAAAATAAATGGATGTAAATACATAAGAAGGAATAAAAATAAGAAGCTGTTTTGAAATTATTGGAAAAATTTGTTAAACATAATCACCGAGAAGGCGAGTTGCACCATCGCCTCGGCGGTGTCGGCCAGGAATTCGTAGTCGATGGTGAGTCTGCGGAAGTTCTCTAGCCAGGAGAAAGAGCGCTCGACAATCCATCGTTTCGGAAGCACCTGAAATTTGGTCGGACATTCGTCAGGCCTAAGCACGACCTCCACGACCCAGCCGAATCTTTCCGTCACCCAATCTCCATGGGAACCCTGGTATCCGCCGTCGGCAAGGATCTTCGTCAGGCGCGGGAACTTGTATTTCAGCTTTTGGATAACCTTCGGCGCACCCTTGCTGTCGTGGAGGTTGGCTTCATAGACGGCGACGGACATCGGCAGCCCAAGTGTGTCAACCACAATGTGTTCCTTGCGCCCTTTGATCTTCTTGTTCCCGTCTGTCCCTTTGCAGGACGGGTCGGCGTGATGCGAGGTCTTGACGCTGCGGGAGTCGATGATCCCCAGACTGGGGCTGTCCTTGCGGCCCGCGGCCTTGCGGGAAAGGGCGTACAGGGTGTCCATAATGTCCTCGATCACACCCTCGAACTTCCACTTGCGGAAGTAATAGTACACGGTCTGCCATGGGGCGAAGTCCTTGGGGAGCATACGCCACTGGCACCCGGTCCTGATTATGTAAAGTATCGCGTCCATTATCCCTCGGAGAGAATGTTTCCTCTTCCTCTCTTGTGCGTTTATGATTTTTTCTATAACTTGCCACTGATTATCAGTGAGGTTGGTTGGATATGTCTTCATAACTTAACTGTCTAATAATTATAAAGTTACGAAAATATATTCAATTAAAACAACTGATAATCAATTATTTATAGGGTGTATAACAAATTTTTGATTCATTTCAAAACAGCTTCTAAATAAATCCTCCATCTTTTGCTAAAATCTTATAAATACGTAAATTTGTAATTGTATAGTACTTTGTAGTCGAAGACTTAAAATCTATTAAATTGATTAGATATGGCTCTTATTAGTTTCTTTCTAATCACTTTAGGACGTTGAGTATTATGCCGCTCCTTTGATGCGGCATATGCCAAGGTCAAAGAGTGACTCAAAAAAAAAGTAAATTCTTTTTCCTCGCCTTTTGGCGAGGTTTTTACTTTTACTAAGATACACCATTAGTGTCCACTAAAAATCATAAAAGTTCTTTGAAAAACAGTATTCCAGGATGCAATCTAATTCAAAAATTGTTGAACGATATTATCTCGGAGAGGAGACTTGATTATGTTGCCTTGGAGTAACATCGAAAAGCCATATGATACAAGTATCACTACTGCCCAAAAGTTCTTCCCGAATTGAGATTCGGTCTGCTTTCTTTCAAGATTCTGATGCACCGATGAATGCGGAGAGACGATTCCAAGCATCATTGGCACGAGGTAGTCCAGAGTAAGGATTCTGGTGTCCTTTTTGCCGTTTACTTCAATGTCCGATTAGAAGGAGGCCAGATTGTATATACATTCTGTGTCCATTCCATAACTTGTTTAATAGCAGCAGAGTTGCTGAGATATTCTTTGTTCTCAGCTATTATAGAACATAAGAGTTTACTACCAGTGTGTATTTTTTTCAATGAATCCGCAGCCTGCTCATATGAAACACAAGGGGCTGGAATAAAACCTATGCAAGTATGAAATTGTCTTTTACTCAGGGTATATTGAACAAAGAAGCCTCGAGTAAACTTATCATTTACTGCGTATATTCCGTCAGATGGAAAAATCCTTCCAAAGTGGAATAATCCTTCAGGAAGAATATCCTTTTCCGGATTAAACAGTTGCTCCCTTAAAACATCATAATATGAATTTAGTAAGAATGTATAGCCCAATTTCGCATACAGTAACACGTACGCATTTTTCATTATTGCGGCGGCGATATTCTTTGGGAGTCGCTTATTTGCTTCCTCCACAAATTCAAGGTTTAAAAGTGAATTCTCAATCCAGTAAGGCAACTCCCGTTCCAATACAGTAGGATTATTGATTTTCCTTGGCACGCATAATTTAATCTGTCCCGATTCAATTCTAAGTTGTGCATTTGTTGACATTCTTGTTTTCGGATTAACAACCGTCACCTTTTTTTGCAGCCCTTCTGGAAACCGCCTAACTTCTATCGCCTCTATATAATTGACCAAGTGGTTGTCAATCGAGATACCGAACGAATTATTGCACTTTTTGCAGGTTAGTGCGACCTTATTCCCTCCTAGTGATTTTTGTGGAGCATCTTCTAAAGAAAGAAAATTGATGGCCTTATCACTAAAACTTTTCAAACAGAATGGGCATATATAATTTTCATGCTGCTGATAGAGATTCATCTTATGCAGGATCAACAACTGCTCCCTATACAGGTTATACAATCTAAGATTGCTGTGTTCTTTCATAAAAATACGAGGTAACTAAATGTAGCCCAATAATGTGTGCGCATCAGCAGTAATCATTCATACGCATTGACAATGACTACCAACTATAGTTAACATAACATTTTTAACCCTAATATGGCAAAGATAAACCATTCTAATTAGAAATGCAATCTGCTTCCATGATTATTTGTTGAACAACTGATGATTGCCGTTAAACAGTTCTAAAATAATAATGGATGAAGTTTACCTTTGGGTACTATCCGACATTAAGTGATAAAAGAGTCACTTACAATGAAAATGAAACGTAACAATAAAATCAACGAAAGGCGGCTCAGGCGGATTCATTCGACTTGGGCTGATGTGGCAAGGATATATGCCAAGGCGGGTAAGGAGGCCCTCCTCGCTGCAAAAGCTACAACAAAATCCACCCATGCTGGCCGCAAGGCGGTGATATTCAAAGGCGAGATGGACCTCATCTCTCGGTGCATCCTTGACCGGAAGAACATTGAGACCGGAGGACAGTTGTTTGGGTACTGGACGGAGAACGGGACTCCGGTGATTCTCTATGCCATCGGACCGGGACCACGGGCGAATCATCAGGTGACATTCTTCAATCAGGATGTTGACTATCTGGTGAAAGTCGGGAATATTCTTCGGAATCGCTATGGGCTGCACCACATAGGAGAGTGGCACTCGCATCATCAGCTCGGGCTGGCGAAACCAAGCGGACACGACTCGGACAATATGACAAGTGTGATCAAACGGCGCGACCTCGGGGAGTTCCTCCTCTGCATCGGGAACTGCGACAACTTTTCGTCTTCACTGAACGCCTTCCTCTGCGATTCATCTGAATGCCGAAGCATAGCGTGGGACTACGTGATGGCAGACAGTCCTCTCAGGCATGTCATCGACAATGATCTGGGCAGACTTATCAGTAAGCCGCTGACAGTCCAAGCACGCCATAAAGACCCTATACTCAATCAATAGCAATGAATATGAACAAAGAAAGATTTCTGGCGGAGAATCAGGTACTGGCATCGAAAGTCCCGTCAAGCGCCTACCGCTTTATTGGCATAGGCACATCCTCTCCGTACTTAAGAATAGCGGCACGAACAAACAATGGACACATCTACACTCTGCACTTTGACCTGAGAGGGTTTCCCGAATCCTCCCCGAAAGTGTTTGTCACAAAGATGCTCAAGGACAAATCCTGTAATGACATGAGCGGTGCAAGCGGTTCAATGCACACCCTGTGCAGCGAACACGGCTGGACACGGATCTGCCACTACGGACAGACGGCCTGGACTCCTTACGTTTCTCTTTTCAAGGTGTACGTGAAATGCTGCCTGTGGCTGAATATGTACGAGCAGCATCTCCTGACAGGAATGCCGATAGAGTTCTATCTTAACCATCAGCTATAAGGAACTCAAGTTTCGCATTTGCGAAACACCACTCTTCTTCACTGCAAGCAGTGAAAGCAAGTCCCTCCCCCGAGGGGAGGGATTTAGGGAGGGGGTAACGTGAATTGATGAGGGTGGGCAATCACCTTCGAACGTGAGATAATGTACTTTACAGCAGGTAATTGCCTACTTGCGAAAGTTGAATAAGAAACAATTCAAACCAACATATAATATGATTTCAAAACAAGGACTTTCTGATCTTGCGGCGGATGTCCGCGACATCAATTACGGCAACTCGATCAAAGAGTTGGTATTCAATCCCGAAACAGGCGATTTCGAAGCCTGCACACGAGGAACTTCACACGGTTCAGGTGAGATTGTGACCGAGATGACAGAGGGAGGTTTCGCTGCTGAAATGGCAGCGGACTCCCCTTCCTTCAGAGTCATTCTGGATGCGCAAGATATTGAAGCATTGAAAGACGGACCGGCTATCGTGGAAGGACGAGCTTACGAATGGGAAGGAGAGGATGTTGTTCATATCAGGACAACGCCCCTGAGGCATTCGTTCGGGAAAGAGTGCAAAGCCTATTTTGTGAGGCATGGAGAGGATATTCCTGAATATTCAAAATATGTGGTAACAGTAAAAGGAGGCAGCGCCGATGTTTACAAAAGGGAAGAGGACGGAAATCTCGAACCTATTCCTTCTGAATTCATTCCGTCACGTGAGGAATTATATTCAAGAAGCAAAGGTATCCTTGAGGTTGACATATTGAGAGAAAAACGAGTCCTAATTGTGGGTTTGGGGAGTTTCGGCAGCCATATCGCAGTGGAACTGGCAAAGGCCGGAGTCGGAAGTTTCGCGCTTATGGACTTTGACCGGGTAGAGCTTCACAATCTGGCAAGGCACATCGCCACAGTCAATGACATCGGACGACTGAAGACGGACGTGGTCGAGGATGCCATCAAAGGAAAGAATCCGTATGCGGCAGTCGATAAATACTCTATCGACTTGAATGACGACCTCGTATTGTTAGGCAAAGAAGTTCGCAAAGCGGATATTGTCATATGTGCCACCGATAACAACAGAAGCAGGTTTGTGCTGTCCGGAATATTGAAAGAAGAAGGCAAAGTGGGGATATTCGGACGTGCCATAACACGTGCTGAAGGCGGAGACGTGTTCCGCTACCGTCCGGGAGGTCCGTGCTACAGTTGCCTGATCGGGAAGGGATTCTCAAACGAAGAGGAGATAAGCGACCTGCAAGCCGCGAGGCGTGAAGGGAGGATTCCGGCATACGTCTCTCAGGAGGATGCTGAGGCAATGGTTCAGGTAGGGTTGTCCTCAGACATTCTTCCGATCTGTAATCTGATGGTTAAACTGGTCCTTGTCGAACTCTCCAAAGGGAAGGATTCGGGAATATCCTCGCTTGAAGACGAGCTGACCTACGACTATTACATTTGGGCCAATCGCCGTGACAGACACTATGCGAATTGGAAGACGTTTCAGGCTGCCGGTCAAGGGCCGACAATCCTCAAATGGTACGGAGCACGTGTGGAGAAAGATCCGAATTGTCCGTTATGTGGAGAAAGGATTAATATTGAAGCCGGAGAAGATAGGATTGAAGGCTTGGAAGGCATTGAACCTGAGCTCTGATGATTTATGGCATATCGATACAACGAGAAAACCGGAGAGTTCGAGGACTTAGGGAATGGCCGGAGAAAAAGAGATGCCGATAACAAACCTACGGTTGAAACAAAGAAAGATAACAGCGGTTGGGTCTTGGCTGTCGTGATCATCTTTGCGATCAACTTTTTGGCTCAACTGCTCTCGGCACTCTAGCAATGATAAGATAAAACAGACTAATCAACATCAAATTATGTCGCCAAATTTAAAGTACATTTTCTCAGCCTTGATTCCAGCTTTAGGATGGGGCTACTGGCTTTGGGAGGAAGATCGCGCAGTCGCGAAGAAGTGCGGCAGGATCGGGACCATCGCTTTTGCTGTCGGTTTTCTGTTCAGTATGTGCACCGGGCTCATCGGAGGCTAAGCACGGTGGTCTCTTCCTGTTTACAAACCACGGACACAGGATACGGCAACAGAGGTGCGTACAGGGCATGTCGGTGTGGCTGCCCTCACTTATGAAAGGGGGATCAGGCACGGCAGGATGGGTTACAGAGGTGTCTATGGCAGGGTGGCGTGCCCGTGGTTTGCAAGCGGTCTTGAGGGGCAAAGAAATGAATTCTACGGAAGTGCGGTTACATTATGCGAGATGGGACATTAATGAGTGATAAGGATAATGAATATAAAGGCGTTAGTATATGGCAATCACGTTTGGCATAGTGGCGATCATCGCTATCGTGTTCATTCTGCTTTATATGAAAGAGAATGAGAAATGCGAGAATCTGAAATACGACAACGAGAAATTGAAAAAAGACGCTGCACAAGCAGGTATTGTAAGTGCGGCGGCCTGTGAATATGACAGCCGTAGATTGGACAGGGATCTGATTATGGAGGCGATACGTTACAATGGGTTTGTAGCGGAGGCCGAGGACAATTGGATTTTCTTCAAGAAGCAGGGAGATACGTACGGGATTGTCACCGAGAGGCTGCCGATGTTCATAATCATGAGGCATTACGACTTGGACAAGAAGGAATGGAATATGGAGCTATTACGTCAGGCGGCACACAAGGTTTCTGATGAGATCATTATGGCTAAAGTGCTGCTCACTGGCGAGGATGAGAATGGAATCTCCTTTCAGATCACCTTCTTCGAAGATGATTATGAACATCTGAAAGACTTTCTATGCCAGTATTTAAGCATAATCGATGAGTCTTATGCTCGCTTATTCGACATTTACAACGAACTTGAAAACAAGAAAAGCGAGATGACTCTGACAAACCAAGGGCGGTCTTTGAATATGGCGGCGTCAAAAAAAGGTCGTGTCTTAGGAAACCTCAGGAGAAGATGATGGATGCTCTAGATAATTTTACAAACCACGGGCACAGGATATGGCGGCAGAGGCGCGTGTAGGGCATATTCGTGTATCCGACACCGCATCTGGAAATGGGGTCGGGCACGGCAGGTTGGGCTACAGAGGTGTGTACGGCAGTGTGATGTGTCCGTGGTATGTAAAAGGGAGAAAATCCGCACTGGATTATCCGATGGCAAAAGTTCCGCGTCCGGCAATGCACAACAATCAATGCGGTTCGATACACAGAAAGGCGGGCTGGTGTACCAAAGAGCCTTCGGATGGCATTTGGTACCGGAAACGCGGACGTGATTGGAGAACAACATAACAGTGAGGCGAGCAGTTTCCAACAAGGGCTTTCTGTACAAAATCAACGTATTCTGTACGAAATGAGATTCACTGTCATTTCATACAGCATTGTTCGGGTTTGTAAAACTGATTTTGAGGGGTATCCGGAATTGAGGAACTTTGCGCTATCGGGATTAAGGGGAATGATAATCAGAATTGCAGCCGAGTTTACCTTTTGGAGAAAGGGACATTAATGGACAAAGGACAAATACAAAAAACGAATATGAAAGGAATCATCAGAATTTTGATTGTGGCGCTGGCGGTTGCCGGGGCGGATGTGAACGGCTGGATGGCGATGGCACAGGAAAAGCAAATCTCAGGAATGGAACAAGGGGCTCAAAAGACTCCCGACCATAATGACATCCTCCGATCTTGCAAGGAGTTACGAAGGAGTGGTGAGTTCAAAAAGGCTGTGGATGAGGGGATACGTTACATCGCGGCCGGAGGGGAAGACAGCCTGGCTGTGGTTATGGATGTGCTGACAACGGATGTGGAATATTCAGAAGCGATACTTCGAGGCAAAATTTCAGGGGATCCTAAGAATATCATTCTATGGCGGGCAATACTCTCGCTCTTCTATAGCCAAACCGAGAATTACAGGATGGCGCTTAAAGAGACTCTGAAGATGAAATGGATGCTGAACGGAACCGGGGCGTTGGCTGAATATATAGGCGGGTATTATTACAAGCTTGGAATGCCTGAGGATGCCGTGGCCGAACTGGAGGAAGCTGATGACTCGGTGATTCAGAATGATCCCGGATACTACCATTGCGTCTTGGGGCTGTGCCACCAGCTTGCAGGCCACTATGCGGCTGCGGCTTCTGAATATTCCAAAGCAATCGATGCCGGCTATACAGCAGAGCCCAGCATCTTCATAAGGGCAGGCGTGTGCCATGAGCATCTTGGAGATTATTCCAAGGCTATGGATCTTTACAATCAGGTAGTATGTCAAGACACCCCATCGGCATATCTTTGCCGTGGCAGGATCTACTTGGAGCAGGGGCACAAGGATCTTGCCGACGCTGATTTCAGCGCCGTGGCCGAAAAAGACACAGTTTTGACTGAGGGTAACGACAGACAGTTCGCATTATATTTCCTCGGGAGAAACGAGGAGGCGCTGGACTGGCAGAAAGCGCTGGACACAAGGTTTCCTGACAGCAAAGAGGTCGATTTCAGCAGGGCTTGTCTCTATTCTTTATTGAACCGGCCTGAAGACGCTGTCATAGCGATGGAAGCTGCATTCAAGCACGGGTTAGTATATTTTAACCTAATAGATAATAATGGATATCTTGACGCGGTCAGGAATGTTCCCGAGTTCAAATCTTTGGTAGAGAAATACCGCGCCAAACACAATGCTTTCATAGAAAGCATCCGCAAGGAAATCCGCTCCGAGTGCTCCGGAGGAGACACTGGGCCCGCATTATGCGATTCATAGCCGGCAAGGCAATCGAACTTCATAGGAGATGTACGCTCTCCAGAAAGTTCCAGTCGCCCGGTAAAAGGAACGCTTGCAGTCCACGAAGTTTCGGAGCAATCACCCACATCGGCGGGAGACTGATGATAAAAGCATTGACACATTCGAATGGTATTTGGTACACAAAAAGGGCTTTTACGGCACAAACTTCCATGTATGAAATAGCCATGCGTACCTAAAGCGCCATTCACTTGACAACCAACAAGTTGGTGTTCCAGGTATGAATATATTCATACACCTAAGAGTCAGTGCCCCCGGTACAGGGCGTTCTATTGGCGTTCCGGACTTCCAGGTGCGAGAAACCATTCGCACCTGAAACGGCATTTACTTGATTGCTAACGAGTTGATATTCCAGGTATGAATATATTCGCGCACCTGAGCGTTACGGCATATTATGGTATGCCGAGCCTTAGATCCGCACAATATTATGTCTGGTTGGTTTTGAAGGCGCTATATACCATTAACAGATACAGTTACCTTAGTGAGTTTTTTTGTATGCCTGCAAACGCTTGGATGTCGGCACGATACGGAGGAAGATAGTCAACTTATATATATTTCCTTTAATTTATAGAGAGAACATACACACACCAACTCTTGCCGGTTCTTCACGGCACTTGCCAATCGTGAAAACCCTTGCATATTCAAGATATTATCACAAACTTTGCGCTGCCGGATGGGATTATGTTTCCAATCCGGGGAAAGGCTGCGATATGGCATCCCCGTGCCAAGCTGATTTTTGTAAAACGAACAACGGTGCTCCAAGATTCCAAAGCTTTTTGCAAGGAGCTGAAGTTTCTTTGGAAGACACCTGACAAATTTATTACAACTATGAGACGTAAAATGTTTTTTGCGGCGGCGCTCTGCTGCATTGTTTCAGCGGTGATGGTTTCCTGCGGGAAGGACAATCCTGACACTCCCGAACCGGGACCGACACCCGATCCGGAACCGGAAGTTCCTGTTACACCGAAAGATACCGTTGTCTATGCGGTCGGACAGGAAGCGGTTCCAGGGAAGGGTTACTATTATGCGACAATCTGGAAGGACGGCAAGAGGATCCTCCTCTCCGACGGGAGTTATGACGCTTTCTGCAACGGAGCCTATGCTGACGGCGAGACTATCTACATCGCGGGCTGCGAGGCGACAGGTGACCTTGTGGATGACGGTTACTATGAGCCTTATCACCAGAATGTCGGCGTGATCTGGAAATTCAAGGCAGGTGAGGAAGACAAGGCGGAAAAGACCGTCATCAGCGACGGGAAATATTCCACATCCCCGATTGCGGTGACTGTCGCTGACGGGAAGGTCTATGCCGCGGGATTCGACACTCCTGACTATGACAGGCGGGCCATCCTTTGGACAGACGGTCAGCCTCAATACCTTACGGACGGTAAGACTGACGCGTTGGCGTACTGCATCTATTCCGATGGCAAGGATGTATATGTCGGTGGATATGTGCAGCCGGCCAGCAACAAGCAGGGTGGCATTGCCACCATCTGGAAAAACGGTGTGGCTCAGAGCCTTACAAGCGGCAACACGGTAGCTAAGGTGAACGCCATCTGCGTCGATGGCGGGAAGGTCTATGCGGCCGGATCCGAGAAAGAGTCAGGCGGAAGATGGAAAGGCGTTCTCTGGATTGACGGTGTGGCACAGGATTTCACCGACTACGTCGGAACAGAGGTCACCGGCCTCTACGTCAAGGACGGAGAATATGTCATCGAAGGGAATATGACCGAGACCAACTCAGCCAAGGACATCTGCCCTTACATCTGGACATCAGCAGGCGCACAGAAAGTCGCCGAAACGACTCTCTGCCAAGGCGTTGGTCTCGCTGTCGCAGGAAATGACATCTATGTGGCCGGTAACGAAAACGCCGGCTATGACTCTGAGTACAACCCGATCAACATCGCCTACCTCTGGAAGAACGGTGTCGAGCAGGAGCTTGAGGTCGAGTACAAAAACGACTTCTCCCTCTGGGGTGTCATCTGCGCCTATGTTGAAAAGAAGTAATCTTTCTGAATATCCTAACTCAGGCTGGCCGGGGGAACTTCTTCGGCCAGTTTTTATTTTAGGGAACCATGTAGGCTGGAAGTATCCAGCTCACCATTCCATTGCCACGGCCAGTTTAGGTTACTATATAGGAGATTGAATCGGGACCTTCGTTGAAAAGGAGATCCATACTCGCCTCGGCCAGTCCTATTTAGGTTTGGTTACTATATGTTTTTTTGTTTTATAGTACTGAAGTTTAAGTAATTGCGGCCTGTCGATATCCGATGCGATAATTTGTATGTCAAGGGCTTAATTTTCATCGTAGTCATACAATAAACTAACAGACAAGGAAAGGAAGAAGATTTCGGGCCTATTCATCGGGTGAAAAAAGTGGCTTTCTGCACCCGACCCCAATTTGTAATGACTTTTCGGGTGTCAAACGCTCCTTTTTTCACCCGGAACAACAGCCACTTGGATCTGAGTCGATTATACCACACGCCAAGGTTGGTGAATGAGAATCAGGAATGTTGCTTCTTGCCTCTTAGTTCATTTGGCACACCAGAAGAGCACTTCCTATACCATACGGTGTGTCCCGGTATATTTGATAAACAGGAAGGCCTTCGGCCGTATATTTTTCTGTTCAATAAAGCAAATGGAGATCATTCTTCCAAGTATGAAAAATCATACGTACCTAAAACAGCATCCCTCTGACAAACAGATAGTTAGTGTTCTAGGTGCGAGTATATTCACACACCTGTGAGTCGGTGGCCTCGGTGCAAGGCGTTCTATTTGTGTTCAGAACTTCCAGGTGCGAGAAACCAGTGTGAATATGTTCTCGCACCTAAGCGTTATGGGCATATTATGGAATGGTCCGCAAAGCCACAAAGCCACAGTATATTATGCATAGCTAATCTTAAAGGCACTATATGCCATTAACGACACTGTTATCTTTGTGAATTTGGCTGCTGGCAATCATCTGGACGTTGGTACGATAAGTGGAAAGATAAGTCAACAGATATATAATTTCCCAAGGAGAATGGATGTGTAGTCCAGTTGAACGAACGCTCCTTCACAGGCGTTAACTTGTGTAAATCACGCTTTTAGAAGGACAATGCTCCCTTCACGAGCGTATTCCTGTCATATTCACGCTTTTGGAGGACGTGAGTTTAATTTAGGAAATGATATATGAGCTTGACTGACATTCCACATTATGGAGCTGAGACTCAGACACACACGAATATTACTTTCAACGGCGATTATGCAACACAGCAATGCACAGCCACAACTTGGCAAAAAGGCAAATTGCATGGCGAAAAGCCACTAATATCCTCATATCCAACTCAGGGAAAGACTTACTCAAAATTTCAAAGCGAGTCCTAAACCGTAATTCTGTACACCAAGGTCAACTTCAATATTTCTCTCGGCAAACCCATTAGCGGAATTGAAACTCCTTATGGATTTCTTTATCATAGACGAACCCACTAAGGAACATGAAAATAATAAGTTGCTTCAGATTAAGAGAAGATTTTCGAGGATAGATCTTTTTTTGAAGAAGGAGTGTGCCGGTGGCACATGACTGATGAGAAAAGAGATCTAGACCGAAAAGATTCCTTAAGATGATGCAGGTTATTTTTTGAATGTTACTAAATCCAGAGGAAGCCCCAATAGAACCAATCCAGCACAGATACCATATACAGTACCGTCTTCATCAAGACCTCCACCTACGGCAGAACCGACAAGCCATCCTAAAGCGAATCCAGCACCAACACCGATCATAATGGAGCCTGTGGTCTCAAATAAGCGTCCAGATTTGTATCGACGGTAATCTTCAGGTGATAAATATCGGCTGGCATCAATGCGGACACCATTTATACTAACGTCTCCCCGCCAACTATTGTATGTCATCTGACCATCAATAAGACTCTCGGATATGTCGTCATTCGCTCTGAAAACTTCTTTCTGACCATTCTCATATGCAATGGAATACACATCTGATTTCGGCGAGGCATAAATCACATCAACGTGTTTGTCTACATCCAAATAACGAATATAATAGAGGCAACAATTTGTTTAACCAACTAAAACTACTATCTTTATGGCTGTTAATGGACAGAATTTATTGTCAAGTGCACTGGACTTGCCCAAGAGTATGTGGAAGCGCTTGCGCAACAAAAGAAGTAATATGACAAGCAAGGATTACAGGGATTTCGCGGTGGAGCAGATGGGGCTGCTTGAGGGGATTTGCACGAAGCCGATGATGGGAGAGTTTCTGCTGTACTGGCAGGGGAAATATTTCGGAGGAATCTACGACAATAGGGTTCTGGTCAAGAAGACCAAGACCAACGAGAGATTCGGGATGCCGGAGGCGATTCCTTACGAAGGGGCCAAGGCGATGTATCAGGTCAACATCGACAACCGGGAGGAAGTGGCGGAGGTCATCAAGGCTACCTGCGAGGGACTGAAATAGACCGCTGCACAAAAATTGCTGACGGAAAGTTTAACGATTATATTATTAACGAATATTCAGGAATATGTTGGAGATAGGTACAAAGGCACCGGAGTTCGTTGGTGTGGATGAGAATGGCAACGAGGTAAGTCTCAATGATTTCAAGGGGAAGAAACTTGTGCTTTACTTCTACCCGAAGGACAGCACTCCGGGATGCACGGCGGAGGCTTGCGACCTGCGGGACAACTACCATCGGTATCTTGCGCTTGGGTATCAGGTGCTTGGTGTCAGCAAGGACTCACAGGCCTCGCACCGGAAATTCATAGAGAAATATTCTCTGCCGTTTCATCTGGTGAGCGATCCGGAATGCGCCATTCTGAAAGCTTACGAGGCTTGGGGGCTCAAGAAGCTCTACGGAAAGGAGTCATACGGGACATTGAGGACTACCTATGTGATCGATGAGGACGGAATCATCATCGATGCCATCGGAAAAGTCAACACCAAGGATCATACTACGCAGATTCTCGGTTCGGAGAAATAGCCTACATCACCTCGACGCCGGCGAAGGAGCATTCGGCGATGATGAGGATGGTGTGGGAGCCTGACTGCTGACGGAGGCGGTCGGCGGTCTTGTTGTTCACGCCACCGAAGGCGGAATTGGAACGGACATCCACATTGACATCTTTCGGGACATATATTCCCACACCTGCAAAACTTGCCTTCACCCGAACCTCCACATCTTCATTGAATATGGCGTTGCGGAGATCCAAGCGGACTGAGCCGAAAGAGGCTTCTATGCCCGCCCCGTCAAACTCCTCAGCTTCGACACGATGATTCTGCTCGCCAAAAGCCGATGAGATCTTCAGGATATTCCTTCCATCGCGGGAGATGATCGAGCAACCTCCTCTGGAGTCGTGGCAGTTCCAACTCTCCGGACGGCCGCTCTTGGAAAAAATCAACATAATGCCGAAAGCGATGAATATGATCGCGAGGCACAGTTTCCAGAACACCGACCAGTCAATATAGCCTTGTGCCTGAAGCAGCAGTACCGCACCGAGGGCTATGCCGCTGAAAGAGCCCCAGTTAGGGTGTGCGATCAGGTGCGCGGTGCAAGAGAGAATAATAAGGAGTGTCCACCAACCATGGAAGAATATGTCGAAGCCGATCACTCCGGTGACGTTCAGAATCCACAGCACGCCTATCGCGGCTATGGAGAATCCCAAAAACTGTTTCGCTAACTTTTTCATACATTAAAATTAGAAGCTGTTTTGAATTGTTTGTTTGAAGGTTTGAGAGTGAAAAACTTCAGTTTCGACCGCTTCTTCCAAGGAAGATAGCGGTGCTATCTGACTGAAGAAGCGGGAAGAAAATGAAGATTTTTCACCTCAAAGAACATTTCAAACAATTCAAAACAGCTTCTTAATAATTCTTATCTGAATCACAGTGGCAAAGGTACTACGGAAAACTCTTGTGGCTATGGGTGTGACAAGGACAAAAGGCACATAGTAATTATCTAATGTTCAAGAACATAACAGTCAAGACTATGGACAATGAGGTTCTTCGACAAGCTCAGTGAGCGGATAAGAATATATTTCTGTTACGTGAAAGATGAATATTCCGTTACCTTCGTTCAGATAATTCCTTACGAAACGCTTTCAGCACGATGTGACCTGGAAACACTTGCGTTTGGTCTTCGGCTGAAAAACTCGTACTTGGAGTGAGGACTTTTTCAGGCGAAACCTCATCTCGGCTATCTCAGAGGCATTTGACCGTGAAGGAGTCCTGTAAAAATCAGTGGTGACAAGCAAATCCAGTTAGTTCTGAGTCCAGCAGTCACTCGCCAAACAATCAGAACGTGGCGATGAACTCGTCGATGGAGGTGCCTTCCGGGAGGGCGGAGGCGACACGGGCCTTGAGACGCTGCTTGCCCTTCGTGACGGAGGTCGGGGATATTCCCATCATGGCAGCCATCTGCTTGCCGGAGAAACCGAAGCGGAGCAGGACGGCGATGCGCAGCTCCGCGGCGGTAAGCCCCGGAAAAGAAGACTTGAGTCTCTCCGTGAAACGGTTGCAGACATCATCCAGAATCTTCTCCAGTCTTCCCCACTCGGCATCGGACAGATAGCGCGGGTTCTGCTGGAGCGACATCACCAGCTTGTCCTTGAACATCAGCACCGAACGCAACTCGCTGCGCTCCGACTCGCTCTCGTGAAGCAATGTCTTGCTCTCCCCTATCTCGCTGTCTTTCCGCTCGATGGCCTCATCACGGTTCCTCAGACGCCTCCTGAACATACGTACGATCAAGTACAACGCCACAATCAGGGACAACATCGCAGCCACAGCAGTGCCTAAAATACGGCTTCTCGACGAACGGATGTCCGCCTTCCCGGCCTCGACACTGTTCTCGATGATCCTGTCGTTCTGCTGAGACGCTTCCAGCTGGCTCTTGATCTCATTATGGATGGTCAGATACTTGACGGCATTCTCTTTATCATCAAGCAGATCGCGATAGACAATGTAAGAAAGCTGTGAACCTGAAAGCTTCGCTATCAGATCCGAAGCCTCCATCTCCTTTGCGGCATAGAACAACGCCGAATCAGGAATATTCATTTTACGGAAAGCATCCGCAAGGACAGCGTAACGCACACGGGCCTTTCTTTTTCCTTCCCTGAAAAGCCTTTCCTGCGCGCGGACAGCGGTCGAGGCGCATTCCAAAGCCTTATCGAATTGACCGTTACGGCTGTAGCACGCTCCGAGATTGTAAAGAGCACGGGCATAGTCATTATCATCTCCCTTGGAGATCTCCGCCGCGCGGTTGGCATATTCAATGGCCTCCGAATAGTCCTTGTTCTCGTCTCCAAGGAACAACGCACGGTGCGACAGATTGATCAGAGCCGTCACCTGAAACGCCAGCGAACCCGCCTTCTCAGCCTCCTCCAAACCTTTCTCCAGATAAGGCAAAGACGCGTCATACCACTTGCGGTCATTAAGCACGACAGCGTAGCGCAGGTTGATCATCGCCGCAAGCATATGATTGCCAGAGCCTTTAACCTCTTTTGTGGCGAGAAGCAGATCATTGGCCCAATCCGCCTGGTTCCCCGATTTGTTGTCCTCGCGGACGACCGCCCTAAGATAATACGCCTGCGCCTTCCGGTCACGGTTGCCGTATTTCAGGAAATAATCAACCCCGACATTCATCATCCCCTCGTCAATCCCCGGCTTGTAGGCGTTGTACTCCGCGAATGTCCTCAACAGACAGTAGGACGCATAGAGATAGCGGCCGGAGGACTCCGAATAGGAAGCGGAATCCAGAATGACCAAAGAACTGTCAGGCCGGGAGTCCAAAAGACCCTCAGCCCGACTTAAATCCTCAGGGAGTCTAGAGCCACGGCCGCACGAAGAGGCCACACAAGCACAGACAATGAATATAATCGCAGGAAACTTTCTCATCATAACTTTTCACAAGCATGTGGTCATCCGCTGGTTAGTCCAATCGGCGTTTGCCTGAACACAAAGTTAAGTAAATTTCCGAAAATATCCGGTTTACATCTTCTAAGAAGCTGTTTTGAATTGTTTGTTTGAAGGTTTGAGAGTGAAAAACTTCAGTTTCGACCGCTTCTTCCAAGGAAGATAGCGGTGCTATCTGACTGAAGAAGCGGGAAGAAAATGAAGATTTTTCACCTCAAAGAACATTTCAAACAATTCAAAACATCTTCTAAATGTTGAACAGTGAATATTCTATTTCCCGCCAAGGCCCTTGCCGCCGCCGATTCGGGAGGCTTCATCGATGCTGCCGACTTTGCGGGCGCGGGTCTGCTGGGCTTTGCCGAAGCGCCAGGTAAGGCCGATGTGAGCGACCTGGGAGTAATATTTCTGACCTATGAACGAGCTGTTCACGTCACCGAGCACGGTGCTGGAGCGGAAGCCAAGGCAATCAAGGTTGGTGCAGGAACTGCGGAGGACATCGTCCAGATTGAGCGTGAGGACAAGACGGTTGTCAAGCATCGTCTTCTTCACTCCGATATTCATAGAATAGAGATCGTGCAGTTTGAAGTAGCCGTATGCCATCGGCGAGCGGTAGAAACCGTCCAGCTGCACTTTCCAGTCTTTCGGGAGGTTGAATGTGAAGCAGGTGTAGCAGGAAAGGGTAAATGAATCGTTGCTTTCCCGGTCGGCTGTCTTGGCGGATGAATATAGTCCGGTGGTGCTGAATGTCCAGGCAAGCCACTTGGCCATAAGCAGTTCCGTCACATTGAAAGTCAGCGCGGTCATATTCTGTCTGCCGTAGTTGGTCCAGATCAGAAGCTGGTCGCCGTTCTCCTTGAGCTCAGGAAACTGCGAGAACATTCCGCCGGTGTGACTGAACGACGCGGCGAGCGAGAAGTGCTGGCCGAATCCGGCGCTCAGCGAAGCCTCGTCTGAATATGCAGGGCGCAGATCCGGGTCACCGACATTGTAGGTGTGCGCATCGATGTAGTTCTCAACCGGGTTCAGGGCCATATAGTCAGGGCGTTGGATTCTTCTTGTGTAGGAAAGCGCGAACCTAAGGCTGGCGGACGGGTTGAATCCCACGAACGCTGTCGGGAACAGGTCAAAGTAGCTGCGACGGCTCCCGTCCCCGGCCGAGATCCAATCCCCGAACGAGTTGGTATATTCACCCCTCAATCCGGCCTTGGCGGTCCATTTCGGGCCGAACTGCGCGGCAAGGGACAGGTAGGCGGCGCCGATGTTCTCACGGTACTTGAAACGGGTCTCGGCATCACTGGCTGAAGGGCCGGTCTCGGTCCTCAGGGTCGTGTTGTCAGTCTTGGAAAGAGCCCACTTCGCTCCGGCCTCCAACCTTGCGAAGTTGAACACGGTCCCCTCATAGTCAGCTTTCGCGGACCAGATGTTCACCTTGTTGTCGGAGTCGATGTACCTTGTGGAAGGGATCCACTCCGAAGCGCCCATATTCCTCGTGAAGGTCTTCTGGTCGTTTCCTGTCCAGTCGGCATTGTGGTAATAGTCCATATTGACGGTGATCTCGGAATTGGTCGCCTCGTTGAATATGTGGGTGAAGTTCAGATTGCCGTTGGTCTGGCGGCTCTTGTCCTCGTTCCACGTCGCGGACTCGGCACGCTCAAGTTCCTTGTCACCAAGAGTCTGCGTGGTGACATTGTGGTCTCTGTCGGACTTCATCACGTTGCGGGAGCCTGGCATATTCACAATGAATCCCAAGGTGTTTTTCTTGTCGATGAACCAGTCGTTGCCGAAACGCACCTGCCGGTTGCGGTACCTGTCCTTCTGGAGGGACCGGGCAAGAATCCGGAACGGAACACCGTCCTGCGTCAGCTTGTTGTCGATGTTCATGTCAATGTCCATGTCGTAGATTCCCTGATAGGCGGAGACGAATGTGTTGGTCTTCGCGGTCCTGTAGCTCAGGCTTCCGTTGACGTTCTCTCTCATAAGGAAACGGCCGGTCTGCCCGAAGTACATTCCTCCGTCATCGGTTCCGATCTCGCCGTTGAGCCCGGACAGGGCGTTGCGCTTTGTCTTGATGTTGATGATACCTCCCTGTCCCTCAGCGTCATACTTGGCGGAAGGATGCTCCATCAGCTCAAACTTGTCGATCGAGGATCCCGAGGTTGACCTCAACAAGGCCTCCAGTCCTTTCCCGTCAAGATAGGACGGACGGCCATCGATCCAGACCTGGACCTTTTTTCCGTTCAAGGTGATGTTTCCGTCCTTGTCGATGGTCACTCCAGGAGCCTTCTTGATGAGGTCCAGGGCGTTGCTTCCCTGCGCGAACGCGCTTTGCGAGACGTTCATCACAAGCTTGTCAATCTTCATCTCGACCAGTTTCACACGTTCGGTGACGGTAGCGCCGGCTATCATCTGAGTGCCCTCGGACATATTCAAAGGCTCGATCTCATTCAGGCCGGTAACGACATTCACATTTTTGTAACTATCCTTGTAACCGATAAGCGAAGCCTTTATAATATATTCACCGGGCGCGGCCTGAAGGGAATACGCTCCCTTGTCATCGCAAGTGGCGCCGGCGGCCAGCGTACTGTCCGGTCTCATAAGGGCGACTGTAGTCCATCCGAGAGGCTCGCCGGTGGCCTTGTCCAGCACCGTACCTTTTATCTCGGAAACATTCTGGCGGGCAGCGGAGGCGTTTGCTCCACCGATGACCAGCATCGCAGCAATCAGCAATAATCTAAATCTTCTCATTTTCTTCTTCAATTTTTCACGGTGCGAAGTTACGGCGGGAATCCATAATATATCACATCCAAGGCGGACAGATGAAATCACCAAATAATTGAATATCTGAATATTGAATATGGACAATATGGACAAACGCAATCACCGCCCCTGCTTTGTGGTCTCTTGCCAGACATAACAGACCTCACAAGAGGCGGAACATTATGAACAATAAAATATTCATTCTGTAAATATTTTTCCATTCGTCCCTATTGCACATTTTTCAAAATTTTCCGAAATTGTGTACACTTTAACTAAGTTAACAACACAACAACTTATGACCCGGAGAAAACTTCTCATCTGGACCCTATGCCTGCTATCATTATGGCAGGCCGGAACATCAAGCCCTTTGCTCGCCGGCCCGGCGTACCCGGGACTCATCACTGTGAAACAAAGCGACGGCAGTGAAATCAGAGTCCGTGTGCACGGAGACGAGTTCCGCAATTATGTAACCTCGGAGGAAGGCTACACCCTCGCCGCGGACGCGGACGGAGACTGGGCTTTCGCAAAACTTGACGCCAACGGACTTCTGGTCCCGACATCTGTCAAGGCCAAGAATGCCAGCCGTTTGACCGACTCGGAACGCAAGATTCTTGGCACCTCACTGCGGAAAAACCTGCGACCGCTGCGGATGACCGGCCTGCAAATGAGGCTAAAGGCTGCGCGGACATATTCATTGGCAACCCGCGCCGCGGATGCCGGGGATTGCATTCCTCCGCTTCTGGGAGGCACCACTTGGAAGCCGGTCGGGAACAAGAAAGTGCTGGTGCTCCTCGCTGAATATCCTGACCTTCCTTTCACTAACGGAAGCAATGAGGCGTTCGACAACTTATTGAATTCCAAGAACTACACAAAAGGTGGGGCGACCGGAAGCGTCTGGCAGTACTACTATGACAACTCCAACGGACAGTTCAATCCGGAGTTCACGGTGGCCGGGCCGTACAGACTCTCCAAGAACAGGGCATATTACAAGGACAGACCGGAGGAGATGGTCGCCGAAGTAGCCCGTCTTGCCGACAATGATTTGGATTTCAGCCAGTTCGCGGAGAACGGGGTGGCGCACGACATATTCGTGTTCTATTCCGGGGGAGCGGAAAGCACCGGTGACCCGAACGGAATCTGGCCGCACAGGAGCGGGCTGAAGAACCTGACGCTTGACGGGGTCACGATTCCGGGCTACGCTTGCTGCTCCGAGCTGGAGCCAGGATCTGCGGGAAACAACACACTCGCCGCCATCGGATCGTTCTGCCACGAGTTCGGGCATATTCTCGGATGGCCGGACCTCTACGACACGGTAAACGGCAACGACACGAAATGCGACCTGCCGGGCTGCTTCTCGCTTATGGCCTACGGAACCTACAACAACAGCAGCCGCACTCCCCCGGCGCTCAGCATCCTCGAAAGGTGGATGATGGGTTGGTCGGAACCGGAAATTCTGGAGACGAGCGGGGAATATTCATTGCCGGCGATCACGGAAGGCAAGGGCTACCTCGTCAAGACCGAGGCGGACGAGGACTATTTTCTGCTGGAATGCCGAGGCGCGGGAAAGAACGAGTGGGACAAGAAGGAATATCTCGACTCCTACGGACAGGGCTCCGACTGGGGGCTTCTGATCTATCACGTCCGGAACGAGTACAACAGCTGGATGGGCAACGCCGTGAACATCGTCCACGGGAACGAGCACTACAAGATATTATATTCCAATCCTGCCTCCAGGAACAACTACCTGCCGCAGTATATTCCGGCGCATTGTTTCTTCCCGGGCGGGAAAAATGTGACCTCCATCCACAGCGACAGCCAGTCTAACTTTCTGGCCGTCAACGGCAAGAAGACAATGGTCGAGATCCCTTCGATCAGGCTGGACGCGGCGGATGGTTCCGTGAAATTATCTGTGACAGAGCGCAATGGCAACATCACGGATGTCAAGTCAAGCATATTCCAGCACGACATCATCCTGAGCTGGAAAGACGACCTCTCCTCCGGCTGGACTGTCGAATGGAAGGCCGAGGGTGAAGAGACGGAGTCAATCACCGGGCTCACATCCTCCGAGGTGCATATTCCTCTGCTGAAGGATGCCCAGGACTATGCGATCACCATCACGGGCAACAAGAACAGCAAGACTTCCCTGACCTTGAAGACCGAGAAATCCGGATCCGGCTTCCCGAGAATCCAACTCTCAAAGGCCAACCCGACATCGGAGGACAAGGTTCTGATGATGCTGGTTGACTGCGGCGAGATAGGTGGCATCCAATGGACTGTGGACGGAGCCAAGGCGGACGGCTACACCAATCTGCGCAAGGGTGAGCATTACGTGCAGGCTGTCCTGACAAAGACGGACGGGACCGTTGAATATTTCGCCAGGTACATAAATGTCATCCTATAATATTCATAGACAATGAAAATCGCATTCAGAATATTCACCACGCTTATTTTCTGTCTCCTCCTTTCCGCCTGCAACGGCAACAAGGAAGACAACAACCTCCGGGAGGAATTCTCAGTCGCGGAGGATTTGGGAATATACAAGGACGGCGCTCCGGTGCTCACTTTCCTCAAAAACAAGCACCAATACTACTGCAACCCGTCAGAGGGCATCCTGAGGATAATCGACAACGAGGGGACACGTGATGTCACGGTGAAACTCAGCGGAGTGCCTTCCACATCCGGGACAGTCAGCGGGACCGTCTCCGGGAATATGGGAATCACAGGATTCAGTTTCAGCGAGCTGCGGATCCTCAAGATAGACAGCAGGACGGCCTGGCTCTGGTCGGACAAGGACAAGGCCGGATTCATCCTGCCGTCAGCCGGACTGCAAACCACAAAAGCCAACTAATAATCTCAATAATAAGAACGTATGAAAAGATTCTTTGTGTTCTTGTTTATGCTTCTGGCGACGTTCTCACTTGCGTCAGCCCAGACCATAGACATCAAAGGTACCGTCATCGACGAGAACGGAGAACCCGTCATCGGCGCGTCGGTGATGATCAAGGGAACCTTGAAAGGCGACATCACGGACGTGAGCGGCCGTTTCAGCCTTGGCGGAGTCAAAACGACAGACAAACTGGCCGTGTCCTGCATCGGAATGATTCCGGTGGAGGTCGATCCGCAGGCGGAGATGAGGATCACCCTGAAAACCGACCACGAGCAGCTCGACGAGGTTCTCGTCGTGGCTTTCGGCCAGCAGACCAGATCCTCCTTCACAGGATCCGCGGCGGTCGTGAAGAGCGAGACTCTTGAGAAGAAGCAGCTCACGAATGTGATGAGCGGACTTCAGGGACAGGTGGCCGGTCTCCAGATGATCAACAATTCCGGCTCCCCTACCGCCACACCTTCAATGGCGATCCGAGGATTCAGTTCCATCAACGCCGGGACATCCCCGCTGATCATTGTGGACGGATCTCCTTATGACGGAGGGTGGAACAACCTGAACCCTAACGACGTGGAGAACATCACCGTCCTCAAGGACGCCGCCTCCAACGCACTTTACGGTGCGCGAGGAGCCAACGGAGTCGTGATGATCACCACCAAGAAAGGCAAGTCTGAGAAGGCCACGATCACATTTGACAGCCGCTGGAGCGTCAACAGCCGCGCGACCATCGACTACGACTATGTCAAGGATCCGGCCCAGTACTATGAGATGCACTGGTCAGCCCTCTACAACTATTATATGCGTGACCGTGGAATGACTCCTTACGAGGCTCACAGGCAGGCCAACGCCAACCTCGGCGGAGCGACCGCCGACGGCGGACTTGGTTACCTCACCTACACCGTTCCTGACGGGGAATATCTCATCGGAACGAACGGGAGGATGAATCCGCACGCCACAAAGGGTAGAAGGATTTACTACAACGGAAAGGTCTATACGGCAGCCCCTGACAGCTGGCTTGACGAGGCGTTCAGGCACAGCCTCCGCCAGGAATACAACCTCAATCTCACCGGAGGCACCGAGAAACTCAGTTTCTACGGTTCCATCGGCTATCTTGACAATCAAGGTATCGTCTATAACTCCGACTTCGAGAGGGCTACCGTCCGACTCAAGGCCGACTACCAGGCCAAGGACTGGCTCAAGGTGGGTGCGAATATGAACTACGCCCACAGCACCTCGGACGATGTCGGTGACGGCTCCGGCACTTCCCTGTTCGGAATCACGAACACTATGGCGCCGATCTACCCGGTTTACCTGCGTGACGGGGACGGGAACATTATGACAGACGAGAACGGAAAGATGTACGACTACGGTTCCGGTGAGCTCGGAGGTCTCAACCGTCCTGTCCTCTCCAGGAACAATCCTCTGCAGGAGAACGCCCTGAACACCGACAGGACTATCGGCAACAATCTGACCCTCACGGGTTATGCCGACGTCACCCCGCTCGACGGCCTGAAGATCACCGTCAACGGCACGGTCACAAGCGGAGAGTCACACTACACGTCCACCCAGCAGGGATTCTACGGCTATGGCAAGACCGCCTACCCAAGCGGCTACATCTACAAGTACAACAGCCTTGTCTATGCCCTGAACTTCCAGCAGATCGTTAACTATACCAAGCAGTTTGGCCGACACAACGTCTCTGTGATGGCCGGACACGAGAACTACGACTACCGCAGCGAATGGATGAGCGGAGACCGCGAGGGTCTCTTCTCCTATTTCGACGCGCAGGAGCTCAGCGCGGCCATCAAGATCAAGGAGAACGCCGGTTCCTCCAGCAGGTACAACACCGAAGGATGGTTCAGCAGGGCTATGTACAACCTGGACGAGAAATATTTTCTCTCGGCTTCCTACCGCCGCGACGCTTCCTCACGCTTCCATCCGGACCACAGATGGGGCAATTTCTATTCGTTCGGAGGAGCCTGGATCGCCAGCAAGGAGGATTGGTTCAAGGTTTCCTGGATTGATATGCTGAAGGTAAAGGCATCCTGGGGACAGCAGGGTAACGATGCCATCGGCGACTACCGCTACACCGACACCTACACAATCAACTACTTCAACGGAGAGCCTTCCCTGGCCCTCAGCACCGTCGGCAACAAGAACATCACCTGGGAGACCAACAGCAACTTCAACGCAGGTTTGGAATTCGACATATTCAAAAGCCGCGTCACCGGTAGCGTCGAGTTCTTCAGCCGCAAGACCACCGATATGCTTTGCTTCGTCTATGTTCCGCTCTCAGGCGGTTACGGCGGATCCTACGACAATGTCGGGAATATGCTCAACAACGGTGTCGAGCTGGATCTGAATCTGAACCTCATCCGCAAGAAGGACTTCAGCTGGAACGTAAGCCTTAACGCGACGCACTACAAGAACAAGATCACGATGCTGAACGAGGACAACAAGGGATTCGTCCTGGACGGCCACGCCGGCTACGTCAACGGAAACTACTTCCACGGAGAGGGACTTCCGCTGCACACCCTTTATATGAAGAAATATGCCGGTGTCAACGAGAAAGGCCAGTCCCAGTGGTATATGAAGGACAGCGAGACCGGCGAGCTGACAAAGACCACGACCTACAGCTACGGCACGGACTTCAACTGCGGTGACGCCGACCCGGATCTCTACGGAGGCCTCGGCACGACCATCACGTTCAAGGGATTCGACTTCTCGGTCAATCTCAACTACAGCATAGGAGGCAAGGCCGCCGACTACGGCTACGCCGCCTTGATGCGCAACCCTAACGTGCAGAACACCGGCAACAGTTTCCACAAGGACCTGCTGAAGGCCTGGTCCGAGACCAACACGGACTCCGACATCCCACGCTTCCAGTTCGCCATCCAGGATGTGGACGACAGTGCCAGCTCGATGTCCGACCGGTTCATCACGGACGCGTCCACTCTCACTCTCCAGAACATAAACCTGGGCTACACCCTTCCGGAGAAGCTCGTGAAGAAGATCGGAATGAGCAAGATCCGTGTCTATGCCGCCGGAGAGAACCTCTACTACTGGAGCAAGCGCAAGGGCTTCGACCCACGCGGAAGCTTCTGGGGCACGACATCCACATCCACCTACGCTCCTGTGCGGATGATAACGGGAGGAATCACGTTACAGTTCTAATTTAATGGAGACAATGAATATGAAAAAGAATATGATCAGACTGCTGGGTGCCCTCTGCGCCGTGTCCTCTCTCGTCCTCGCCACCGGTTGCATTGAGGAGACATTGCCGAAGACAGAGGCGACACCTGAAACCATAGAGAAGTCCACCTCCTCGATGGAATATATGCTCAACGGCCTCTCGTCCTATTTCGTGGCCTACGACACCTGGGGATCCTCCGGCAACACCAACGACTGGGGCTATCCTTGCCAGCTGTATATGCGTGAGGTGATGGGAGAGGATTTCCCTGTCTATGACGCCAGCTACGACTACTGGAGCCACATCGAGAGTGGATCAGGACTGCGCTACGCCGCCTATTACTCCTGGTTCTACTACTATAAGTTCATCAAGAACACCAACAACGTCATCGCCCTTGTTCCGGATCCGGCCAACGCCGAAACCAAGGCCGTTTACTGTCTCGGACAGGCTCTCGGACTCCGCGCGATGCTCTATATGGAACTCTCGACCTGCTTCGAGTACCGCACAACCCAGGTCGAAAGCCTGAACGCCGACGCCCAGTCGATGGGGGTTGTCGGGCTGACCGTCCCGATCGTCGATGAGAACACCTCCAAGACGGATCTGAACAACAATCCACGTGTTCCTTTCTACACGATGTACCGTTTCATAATGACGGATCTCAACCGTGCGGAGACCTATCTCGAAGGCTACGAGCAGGCCACCAAGGCCCACGCCAACCGCGCGGTTGTCTATGGCCTGAAAGCCCGTCTGTGGATCGATATGGCAAGCCGTTTCGACAGGGAACCGGACGCTCTGGCCAAGCAGATGAGCGCGGAAGGATCCTCTGACGGCTACGATGACATCGGAATCAACTCCGCTATGGACTGCTACGCCAAGGCCGCTGAATATGCCCGCAAAGCCATCGGTGGCGGCAACACACCTCTCACCGAGGATCAGTGGATGAACTCCAAGACCGGCTTCAACACACCTCAATCCTCCTGGATGCTCGGTACTTACGTCACTTCCAAGGAAGAGATCAACACCGGTTACTACTACAACTCGTTCATCGCGCAGATCGCGTCAGAGCCTACTTGGGGTATGCCTCGTTACGGAAGCGCTTTCCGTCTCATAAGCAAGTCCCTGTACGACAAGATCTCCGACAGCGACTGGCGCAAGAACAGCTGGATTTCCCCTGACGACGCCGGCAAGACCGAGATTCCGGAGAAGTACAGAACCGAGCTCAAGGGCGACGCCTGGTCAAGGCTTCCAGCCTACGCCAACCTTAAGTTCCGTGCCGGAAGCGGTTCCATCAGCACCATCGAGACCGGACTCATCGCGTCCCTCCCGATAATGAGGGTCGAGGAGATGTACTTCATCCGTTTCGAGGCGATCGCCCACACGGAAGGAGTGGCTGCCGCCGCGAAAGAGATGGCCGATTTCCTGAACACATATCGCTACACGGACGGTTCCTACAACTGCGAGGCCACGGATCTTGACTCATTCATCACCGAACTGATGGTGCAGAGGCGCATCGAGTTCTGGGGCGAGGGCATCAACTTTTTCGCCTACAAGCGCCTTGGCCTGCCGATCACCAGAAGCTACGACGGCACGAACTGGCTCTCCTCGCAGCGTCTGAACACAAAGGCCGGCTACACCGCACCTTGGATGAACTATGTGCTTCCTGAATATGAGAGGGACAACAACCAGGGCGTGATCCTGAACCCGGACCCGTCAGGAACCATAATCGCGGAATAAGCATCAACTAAGAATTTATGAATATGAAGAATATCAAATACATCCTTTTCACCGCCGCGGCTGGCCTGTGCCTGACTCTGGCTTCCTGTTCGGAGGACAAATACGAACCGGGGCCGGAACCCGCCAACGATTGTATGGAGGCATATTTCCTCTCCAGCAATTCCTCTGAATATATTCTTGGCTCCGAGAGCACCAGCATCACCCTTGAGGTCGGAAGGCTCAAGGCAGACAACGCCGCCAGCATCCCTGTGATCGTGGAGGCGAAGGACGAGGAGTTCAAAGTTCCTTCCACAGTGGAGTTCCAGGCCGGAGAGGCCACGGCCGAACTGACCGTAACCTTCGAAGGCATTGAAATCCAGAAGGAAAAGAAATTCACCATCCGTCTTGCCGATGAATATGTCAACCCTTACACAGTCCACGACGGCTCGGACGTGTTCTCGGCCACCGTGCTCGTGTCCAGCTGGAAGAAAGTCGTCAGCAACGCCCAGTTCTGGTTCTCGTCCATTCTTAAAGTGTCCACATTCTCGGACATCTACTGGCTTGAGGGCCTGAACCGTTTCCGCATCGAGAATTTCCTCGGAACCGGAATCGACCTCAGCTACACGATCCTGAATCCGGACTTCAAGGCCGATGACCTGAACACTTGGCAGGGCGAGTTCAGCCCTCTGGACTACTACGCCGAGGAACCGTCCGATGACGGGCTCAAGTACTGGAGCCTCCGTGACGCGGACGGGAACTGGTTCGAATGGACTCCGGAAGGGGCGGCCAGCAAGGTGACCGGTCTCTCCGTTTACAGGACAACGACATATTCAAACATCATTATGGACGGAACCACGGAGCCGACAGGCTTCCTTACCTGCTACGTCAACTGCGAGGACTCCTCCTACGATGGATGGGAATATATCTATATGTACTGGGATCCGACCGATGTCACCGCTCCCGGCAAATAATTCATAATCTTAAGATTGAACGAAATGAACAGAATATATTCATCAAAGATGGGCAGGCTCGCGGGCATATTCCTGCTTTCCGCTCTCTGCGCCCTCACATCCTGCAAGGATGACGAGAAGGTCCTGACACCGCTTCCAGCCCCGGAAGCCGGTCTTTATCAGGCTACGGTCAGTTCGCTGACATTCTATTGGGACAAGGTGGCCAACGCTACTCAGTATGCATACGAGCTTCTGGATCCGGAAGGAGAGAAAGTCTCGGGAGGTGTCACAGAGGGAACTGTGGCAGTCCTGACCGGTCTCAAGGACAACACAGACTACAAGTTCACCGTCTGGGCATACGGCCCTTTCGAGGGAGACTACAGCAAGTCCCCTGTGGCCGAGATCAGCGGGACTACCCCGGCGATCGTCCAACTGGCGACCCCGAAGCTGACCGTCCTTGTAAATGGTGGCGCGGTGGCGACTTGGGATGAAGTACCTAACGCCACACATTACGTCCTGACAATCTCCATTAACGGAGGGAAAGAAAGTTCATGGGACATCACGGGGACCGAGATAATGATTGGAAACCTTTCGACAGGTACCTACACCGTTACACTAAAGGCCGTCAGCGACGACGAGGCGTTCAGTGACTCAGAGCTTGCGACAGCTACTTTTGTAATAGAGAAAAAGGAGGCTTGGAGAGTGGACGGGACATTCGATGACGGAGCCGGCAACAATTGGCCGGTCACGATGATTGCCTGGGACAACGGCACTTACACATTAAAGGACTGGTACAACGTCGAAGGCTACGACCTGGAGTTCTCCGTCAACGATGACACTTCCATCAGCATCCTCAATTACTACGAGCCGTACCTGCCTAACATCTGGGTAGAGGCCGGCATCGAGGAGGACAACGGATGGATCCAGCTTTACACGGCGACAAGCGGAAGTGACTACTACTCGCAATTCAACGGCGACAAGAGCAAAGGCGGATCCGTATGGTTCTACAGCTACAAGACCGAGGGCTATCCGGAGTTCACCTGGACCGGTGACGGCGGCAGTCTGATCGATGATCTTGTCGGAACATATAGCCAAAATTCAACCGGGAGCCAGATCTTTGATGGCAGCAATTGGGTTGACTTCACCTCGACAAACGATGTAGTGATCGAGAAAATCGATGACAACACCGTTTCTGTGACCGGTCTGCTGTACGAGGACAACACGTTGAAAGCCTCAGTTGACGCCGAGGCCAAGACATTGACCTTTGAGCCTCAGACCTGGCTTGACTGGTACGTGTTCTGCGTCTATGACAGCCCGACGACATCGGTAGTCGCAACGATCGCAGACGGTGTGATAACGATGTCAAACTGGACAGCCTACTACACAGACTACTCCTACAGCTATGTCTATGGCGCAAATACAACTCTGACAAAGAAGTAGCCTAAGCGTCAATAATCAGCAAAAAGCCCCGAGGCCATTCAAGTCCCGGGGCTTTTACTATTGTAAAGTCATAAGGTACATTATTTTCATACATCCAATCAGGACTGGACCGCCTACAGTCAATATAGCAATTTACTTCAGAAAGCCGCCGCACTGGCAGAGTGTGCGTGCCGCTGGTGGGGCGGACGGCGTCCCGGCGGGCGCGGCCAAGCCGTGCCCCGCGCACACAAAGAAAGGAGCCCCGACGTCGTATGACGTCGGGGCTCCCCGAAGTACG
>ERZ1035006.493-NODE-493-length-31221-cov-10.038022_pt1 | contig 31221 bp, 39 predicted proteins | sample MGYA00520694_ERZ1035006 | MGnify/ENA primary metagenome ERZ1035006 (study PRJEB33766, sample SAMN09781746) | gut metagenome | biome: gut microbiome | host: Homo sapiens | place: Madagascar | study: EMG produced TPA metagenomics assembly of the PRJNA485056 data... | reverse complement strand
TATCGGGCAGTATTTTCAGAACCTCGACCGCCTTATTACCCTTCATCAGCGTAAGTATATACATTATTTATTATACCACTTTTCTACAAAAAATGCAATTATTTTTGATGAGTTTTTTCTACTCCCAATACCATTCTACCATATCAGCCGTTCAGAATTTGCACAACTACAAAAAATCCCCGGAAAATTCCGAGGATTTCTCATTATACAAATATTTCTTCATACTTCTCCGACTTGCGGAAATCGGCAGTATTCTTCATTTTTTCGAGAGTGCGGTGAATCCAGTTAAATTCAAGGTGCAGCGGAAAGTTCGGCTGTGAGAAAGCGTGGTGCATTTCCGAGCGTTCTTTTCTTAACTCTGCCGTATCAATTTCCAGATTGAATCCGGTTTCTTCTACACCATCAATGATCCTGGACTCCGATTCGTTATATTCAGAATTAAGAATATGCTTCGTTCCACCATTTTTGTATGTGACGGTCAAGTATGTTTCAAAGACGTAATCCTTGTCAAATGGCAGAAAAGTGCTGATGTCGCAATTGTCCATTCCGTAACGGTTGAGAAGAGCTTGATAAATATAGGAAGAAGGAACGTTCTCATAGTAATCCTTTACTTCTCCGTTGCAGTAATAGAGCGTCGGGTACATTTTCACAAGGAAGTTCCAGTATGCCTGTTCATCATCAGCGTCACGGTGGCAGTCATCAAGTAATTCGGTAAGATAAGGAATATAGATGAAGCGCTCCGTTTTGCTTGGTGCCATGTCAAACATCATATCGAAAGTGTAATCTGCTGTGATTTTTGCGATACGCTTATCAAAAATGGCTGCTACGGACTTGAAGGCAGCATCATCGCATTTTGCAAACTTCACGGCACAGAAATATTCCTGGAATGAACGGTGGATAAATCTGTACTTATCATTATTGTGTGTTAGAATGCACAATGCTACCGTAAGGTCGGAAATTAAATCAGTACAGGAGAAGTTCTTACCAATACGCTTTACACTGCGAAGATTGTGGAAGTATTCCTCAAACTCCAGCTGTGTGAATTCAAACTTTTCATCAATGTAAGTTCTGGCACAGAATTCTTCCAGCACCATAGAAAATTCTTCTGGGTTCATCTGCGTTTTGAATACACGATTGAAGCCTATCTTGGCAGCATCGTGCTGTTCTACAAGTGTATCGAAAACCTTGTAATAGAAAACGTGGCGTTTCGCAGGAATTTTCGCATATCGCTCATAGGTCATCAGCATTAGGACGAGAAGCAAAGGGATTTCTGCAAAATCTCTGTGTGTTTCAAAGAGCGTTTCATCAAGCTCTCTCAAGAAATTCGCCTTGATTTCCGGCTGATCCACACGGAATGCCAGTTTTTCCACCAGTTCCATTGCCTGCACCTTGGTAAACGGTGCGAGCTTACACACCTCAAAGCGTGTCAGTGCCTGGAACTTATTGATAGGTCTTGACGACATGATGTACTTGTTCTTGGGGTACTTTTCCACGAAATCAGAAAGCTCACTTTCAAAATTCTGAATCTCACGGATTTTGATTTCATCCATTGCATCAAGCAGAAGCACACAGTCGCCATTAGCAAGGTGTTCCTCCAGATTGCTGATACTGGTTTGAGAACGCACCATATCCATAAACGATGCCTGTGAAGAATTATATGAACAGAGCTGCAAAAGAATCGGGATCTTATGATAGGTGTTATAATTATTGGAAAGCTGCAGCACCAGATGCGTCATCAGCATGGATTTACCGATACCGCCCGTACCTGTGATAACGAAATAACGTCCGCTGCCGTTCAAGAGGATTTTGTCAGCCGAGTGTCTCTTCATACGAGTGCCGAAGATGTCATTGGGTACATAATTCTGTTCAAAAGCAACGGGACCGTCTTTATACATGACGGTCTTTATTTTGCAATAACGGCTCTTCAGCTTATCGAGATAGAGGATGATGTCATGCGGTGTGGTGTCTTTGTGAGGCTTTATTGCCTCCATGATGATTGCGTTGAACAGATCTGCTATCTCATCAGCATAGTTGTATGGATTAATGCTGATACCGTATTCCTCAAGATTCGTGCATATATCCTGTGCCATGGCGTCGCTGCACACGTCCGTGAGATATGCCGAAAATTTGATAGGATCGGTGTACTGCTTTATTTTACGGGAAACTGCACTGATACCGCGCAGATTATTGAAATAGCGATAAAAAGCGTCAACAGTTGTGCTGTCGAGAGGATTTTCATCGCTATAGCAATCTACTATGTTATAGAAAAGCTCCTGTGCGAATTTACCTTCCTGTTCCTTTGTGCCCATACCCTTATACAGAGCGCCGGCAAATTCACTGAATTTTATCATGCCATACTCCTATCTGCTCGGACGTTTATTTCGCTTTGCAAACGTCCGAAAGTGTCCGAAAGCGTCCGAGATACCGATTTTACGTTGTTTTTTACATTTCCGCCAAACGTCCGAATGTGTCCGAAAGCGTCCGGAATTTTTTTCAAATTTATATTATAATTATATCATAGCAACGAGGAAATTTCAAGTACCTTGTGCTGTACCTCATCGGAACTGACACCGGTTGCTCAACAGTTACGATGATACAACAGAATAGATCGGCTGCCTTTTGAGCGGGTTAGCTGCATACCGGAATGGAGAATCCATCTGGAATGCGGTTTGGGTTGTTATGCCCGTATGCAGTCATGTCCTCCATTCCCAAGAATGGAGGATTTTTTTATGCAGCGTTACATTTACATCCGCTCAACCGAAACCATCATTCCCTGTACGGAGGAAGAGTTTCAGGAATATTACCGCGGCATCAACGCCTTTCGCCGTAAGGAACAGCGGCACGGCAGATGTGTATGCCCATCAAACAGAAGACTCTGCTGTGACATGGTGTGTGGTCATTGTCCTTATGTGCGTGAGGGGGATATGCTCTCGCTCGATAATACTGTGAAATTTGTCTCTGAGGCAGAAGAATTCGAATACTCACACCTTGAGAACACAGCAGAAGAATCTCAGTATTTCGATGAAATACTGATTGAAGCTGAAGCGTTACGAATGGTTCTGAAGCGTATCGAGGAACTGATGCCGATGGCTATCCTGATTGGCAAGCTGCGTGTTGCCGGATACACGGAAACCGAGATTGAACGGCTGATTCACGTTGGACGCAGGACTTATGCTTACCGTCTGAAAAAGCTGCGTCAAACCATAGAAAAAGAATTTTCAGAAATTATGCAGGATTTTTTCCAAACAGAGCACTGACTGACCAATAAGTTGTGAGGGGGCCTGTCCCCTCGCTTGATAAGGTAACCGTAACGAAAGGAGGCACACACATGGCAACACTCTATGAAATCGAATCTGCCATTATGGACTGCGTCGATGCCGAAACCGGTGAAATCATCGACGAAGAGCAGCTGACCGCACTGCTCATGGAACGCAATGCAAAGCTGGAAGGCGTGGCACTTTGGATTAAGAACCTGGATTCCGATGTCGCCGCTATTCGTGCGGAGCGTGAAGCATTGGAGAAACGTCAGAAAGTGGCAGAAAACAAGGCAGCCTCTCTCCGCAGATGGCTTGCCGAAGCACTCAGCGGTCAGAAGTTCAGCACGGCTCGTGTAGCGGTCAGCTACCGAAAATCGGTCAGCACCGAGGTTGACAGCGATGTCGCCCCGAAAAAATGGTGCAAAAAGAAGATTACTTATACCCCCGACAAGACCGCCATCAAGGAGGCTCTGCTCTCCGGCATGAAAATCAAGGGATGTCGGCTGGTGGAAAAGCAGAACATTCAGATTAAATAGGAGGATGAATTTTTATGGCATTTCAGAAAGTACAGCGTAAAGCAGCAAAAATGCGTGTTGCGGTAGCAGGTTCCAGCGGTGCAGGCAAAACCCTCTCCGCACTGTATCTCGCCTACGGCGTAACCGGTGACTGGGGCAAAATTGCTCTCATCGACACAGAACACGGCAGAGGTCAGTTCTACGGCAACCGCAGTGACCTTGAGGTTGGCGAATACCTCTATCAGGAGCTTATGCCGCCATTTACCGTGGAGCGTTACATCGCAATCGCCAAGGAAGCGGAACAGGCGGTCGGTCCCGACGGCGTTATCATCATCGACAGCTTTTCCCACGCATGGGAGGGCGAAGGCGGTGTGCTGGACTTCAAGGAACTGACCGAACAGCAGCAGGGCAAGAACTCCTTCACAGCGTGGAACGACGCAGGCAAAAAGCAGAATATCCTCATCAATACACTGCTCTCCCTCAATGCTCATGTCATCGTGACCATGCGTACCAAGATGGCATACGCCATGGAGCAAAATGACCGTGGCAAGACCGTGCCTGTGAAAATCGGACTTGCTCCCGTACAGCGTGAGAATACCGAATACGAATTCGACCTTGTATTCAATATCGCAAGAAATCATATCGCCTGTGTTTCCAAGGATACCACTTTCCTCGATAACTGGAACGGTGTGATTACACCTGCACTGGGTACATCACTCCGTAACTGGCTGGCAAACGGCGTAGAGCCTGACCGCTGTGCAGATTGTGGTCTGGTGATCACAGGCAACGCCAAGAAAACTGCCGATGAAATCGTCAAGGGTACACTGAAGAACTACGGTAGAAAGCTCTGCTGGAAGTGTATGGCGGCGGAAATCAAGAAGCAGAAGGAGCAACAGGGAAATGAAAATCATGAGTCAACAAGCAAGTCACAAAATGGATAAAAAGTCGGAACAATCGCCAGCGGAGGCTCTCCGCCAGTATCAGATTGATTTGATTGAAAAAGCCCGTGACGCATATCGGCACGGTGCAAGGGCTCCCTGCATCGTGCTGCCGTGCGGCGGTGGAAAGTCCGTCATTGTTGCGGACATTGCGAAAAGCTCTACGGCAAAAGGCAATCGGGTGCTGTTTCTGGTACACAGGAAAGAGCTGGTAGATCAGATAAAAAATACGTTCAGTTGGTGGGGTGTGGATATGGAAAAATGCGATGTGATGATGGTGCAGACCGCAAGCCGGAGGATACAGAAAATTATTCCGCCACAGCTCATCATAACCGACGAATCTCACCACAGCGTTTCGAGGTCGTACCGCGTTGTATATGAAGCATTTCCGTCAGCACAGCGTATTAGTTTTACTGCCACCCCCGTCAGACTGGACGGTAGCGGTCTTGCTGATGTCAATGACCGGCTGGTGGTTGGTGTATCGGCGAAGTGGCTCATTGAGAACCATTATCTTGCTCCGTATGATTATTACGCTCCTTCCATCGCAGACCTTACGGGTATCAAGATACAGCATGGCGAGTATGAAACCAAATCCGTGGAAAATGTCCTCATCGACAGCACGGTATTCGGCAACGTCATCAAGTACTATCGACAGCTTGCCGATGGAAAGCAAGCCATCTGCTATTGCATATCAATTGCCCACTCCAAGGCGATGACCGAAGAATTCAACGCTCACGGCATCCGTGCCGTTCACATTGACGGTGATACCCCGAAGCAGGAGCGTGACGACATTATTTCCCGATTCCGCAGTGGTGAGATTACAATCCTCTGCAATGTGGATTTAATCTCCGAGGGCTTTGATGTTCCCGATTGCGAGTGTGCGATACTGCTCCGACCAACCAAATCCCTCACGTTATACATTCAGCAGTCTATGCGATGTATGCGGTACAAGCCTGACAAAAAAGCCATTATCATCGACCATGTTGGAAATTACGCACGTTTCGGACTTCCCGACACAGACCGCACCTGGACACTTGAGGGCAGGAAAAAAGAGAAAAAGGAACGTAACGTGGAGGAAGAAGTCAAGCTCCTCCAATGCCCCGAATGCTCCTATACTTTTTCAAAGCCAGAGGATGATGACGAAATCAGCTGTCCGCAGTGCGGTTATCTGTTTCCGAAGAAGTCCAGAAAATTGACGATTGATGAAAATGTGGAGCTTGAAAAAATCACTGGATTTACGCTTGATTACAGTTCGCCAGAAGAATGCAAGAATATGCAGGAGCTTCAGCAGTATGCAAAGAAAAAGGGGTATAAGCCAGGATGGGCTTACTACCAGGCACGACAGAGAGGATGGATACAGTGACCGCAGAACACAAAATTCAGAACGAAATACGCATTGCCCTCGCCGATAGCTGCGTTCTGTTCCGCGTGAATGTCGGCAAGGGCTACACCAAGGACGGCAGATACTTTGATACCGGTGTGCCGAAAGGCTTTTCAGACCTGTTCGGATTCCGTAAATCTGACGGAAGAGCCGTATTTATCGAGGTGAAAACGCCAACAGGCAGACCAATGGACCATCAGAAAAAATTCCTCACGACTATGCAGAAAGCTGGTGCGATTGCAGGCGTCTGCAGAAGCGTGGAGGATGCATTAAAACTTATTGAAGAAAGGTAGGCAGATAATATGGGATTTACAACAGATTACAATGCGGTCAGCAGCTTTGACCTGATTCCCAAGGGTGAATATGAGGTCATTATTAAAGCAATAGAAGAACGCACCACGCAGAATGGTGCAACGGGACTGAATCTCACGCTGCTCATCCGCAACGATGTGGAGCAGAAATATCAGAACAGATTCATCTTCCATACGCTCTGGAAACGTAAGGAGCCGACATCGCAGGATATGCAGGTGCAGGGTTACAGCTTCAAGCAGATTATGTCCCTTGCAAAGGCGGCAAATCTCCCCAGCGGTAAGTCATATGAGACGGTCAATGACCTTTGCACGGACATGGTGGGACGTGTGGTGAGAGTGAAACTCGACCATGAAAAGTACAACGGCGAAGACCGTGAGCGTGTGAAATTTATCAATGAATCGCATTTCCCTGAGTGTAAGCACGTTTATAAGGACAAGCCTGCTGTATCTTCTGATACGGTGGCACAGAAACCTGTCGAGCAGTTTGCAGGACAGACCGCTGCACTTGGTAACCTCGACGATTTTGAGGAAATTCTCGGTGATGGAGAGGTTCCATTCTAATATTACAAACAGTATTAGTCCACGAGAGGACAACCTAAAAACTGTCCTCCACCTGTGGACACAAAGGAGGACATTATGAATTATTACAACAACGAAGGCTACGCCAGCCCAACAGAACACGAAGCCCTCACACGCATCAGACGTGCTGAATTGAAAGAAGAACGCCAGAAAAAATACCATCCGCTTGTGTACATCTGCTCTCCGTTCTCCGGCGAGAACATCGTGCAGAACATTGAAGATACCCGTAGATACTGCAAGTATGCGACAGAAAACGGCTGTATTCCTATTGCACCGCACTTGTATTTCCCACAGTTTCTGAATGACAGCAATCCCGATGAGCGTGACCTTGCCTTCAAGATGAACAGCATTCTGATGAGCAAGTGTGATGAGCTGTGGGTATTCGGTAGGACATATTCCATCGGAATGCAGAAGGAAATGAAACTGGCACGTAAGAAGAAAATGCATATCAGATTTATCGAGGAGGTTTGATTATGAACGAGATCACTATTTGGAACTATGACAGCATGGCAGTAAGAACCATCGAAATGGACAGTGAGCCTTGGTTTATCGGCAAGGATGTGGCAACGGTGCTTGGATATAGCAATACCAGAGACGCCCTTGCAAAGCACGTTGATGCCGAGGATAAGAATACCGTCGCAATTCACGACGGTATTGGTAACCCTAACAAAACAGTAATCAATGAATCCGGTGTGTATGCACTCATCTTTGGTAGCAAACTCCCGAATGCTAAGGCTTTCAAACGTTGGGTAACATCGGAAGTACTTCCTGCAATCCGTAAGAGAGGCAGCTACAGCGTTCCGAATCACCAGACGCAGGTATTGCTGGCACATGAACAGCGTCTGAATGAAATTTCCACACAGATTCAGCAGACCGAAAAGAGGCTTGACCGTATCAAAACTACATTTGCTGCCTTTAAATTTGACTGGAAAGCAGATTGTGACCATGTTCTGACCGCTATTGCCGTGAAGAAATACAATAATCCAGACCTTTATTGGAAGGTGCAGCGTGAGGCGTATAAGCTCCTTGAAGGACGTGCAGGCTGTCGCTTGCAGAAGCGTCTGGAAAATCTGCGTATCAGAATGTTCTGGAAGCGTGTCCCGAATGAGGAAATCGACAAAATGACCAAGCTTGACATTATTGCGGCGGACAAGCGTCTCACAGAAATTTTCATCAACATCATCCGTGAAATGGCAGTAAAATACGACGTGTAAAAGAATGCCTGAGCCTGAGGCAGGATTCTGCCCGAAGGCGAATGGTATTCCGACACAGGATTTTAAGGAGGAAGAAATTATGTACAGAAACATCCCCAACGAACTGAAAAACATCCAGAATTGGGTCTGCTGGAAGGCATATCCCGATGCAAACTCCCATTCCGGCATCAAAAAAGTACCTATCAACCCCGTTACAGGCGGGCAGGCTATGTCCAACAATCCGCAGACATGGAGCAGCTTTGAGACCGCCGTGCGTGTCTCTTCAACGTATGATGGTATTGGCTTTATGTTCAGTAATTCCGGCTTTTTCGGTATCGACCTGGACGACTGCAGCGAGGATATTAACGCTTACCTTAAGGGCGATACCTCCAATATCGTGGCAGAATTTATCGGACAGATGCAGACATATGCGGAAACCTCGCAGTCCGGCAACGGAATCCACCTCATCTGCAGCGGCAGCCTCCCTTCGGGAGGTCGTCGCAAGGGCAAGGTGGAGATGTATGACAGCGGCAGATTCTTCATCATGACCGGCAATGCAATCGGTGGATATACAGCCATTTCCAACGGTACGGAAAGAATCAAGCCCCTTCATCAGAAATATATCGGTGCGGTGCAGCAGAGAACCTCTGCACCTATGAGGGTTACACCGACGCTGTCAGACCATGAACTGATTGAGAAAATACTGCATTCTGCAAGCGGAGATAAGTTTTCGACACTCTACGGCGGCGATTTCTCCGACTATCCGTCCCAGTCCGAAGCGGATATGGCGTTCTGCTCCATCCTTGCGTTCTGGTGTGGCGGTGACGCCGAAACCATGGACAGAATCTACCGCAGCAGTAATCTGATGCGTGAAAAATGGGACAGAAAGCAGTGCGGCTCGACATACGGTGCGATGACAATCAGCCGTGCTGTAGAGAACTGTCAGAGCTATTATCAGCCGCCTGTTGAAGATGATTATTACATCACAATCAAGAATCCCACTCCAGCTCCTACCCCAAAACTCCCCATGCATACCTTGGACGATACCGGAAACGCAGAGCGTATGAACGATTACTGTGGCAGAGTATTCCGCTACAATTACACCGATAAGCGCTGGATGTATTATAAGGACGGCGTGTGGGTGTATGACGACCGTGGTGCGATTTTTTCCGCTGCCGATGTCATCCTTGACCGCATGAAAATTGAGCTGAAATCATGGACGGAGCATGAGGACGGAAAGTTCCTGCAGGACTATCAGAAGCACATGAAGAAAACTCGCTCCAATGCGTCAAAAACGGCTATGGTGAAGGAATTTCAGCATATTGTTCCTATCTCTCCTGCTGAACTGGATACACACAAAACTCTGGTCAATACGCAGAACGGTGTTGTTGACCTTGACACCTGCACTACCATGCCACACGCTCCCGAACTGCTCATGACCCGAATGCTCGGTACTTCCATGCCGGCAAAACCAAAGAAACCCGTACTCTGGCTGCGTTTTCTGGATGATATTTTCGGTGATGACAAGGAACTCATCCGCTACATCCAGAAATCCCTCGGCTACTGCCTGAGTGGTTCAACCGCTGAACAGTGTGTGTTCTTCCTCTACGGCAACGGCAGAAACGGAAAATCTACGTTTCTTGAAATCATCCGTGCCATTCTCGGAGAATACGCCACCAACATTCAGCCGGAATCCATCATGGTGAAAAACAGCAGTAATTCGGCAAATACCGACATTGCCCGTCTCAAGGGCGCAAGACTGGTCACTTCCGTTGAGCCGAATGAGGGTATGCGACTGAACGAAGGTCTCATCAAGCAGTTGACCGGTGACGACATGGTAACGGCAAGAAAGCTGTACGGCGACGAATTTGAATACCGTCCCGAATTTAAGCTGTGGCTTGCTACCAACCATAAGCCGACCATCCGTGGCACTGACCTCGGTATCTGGCGTAGAATCCACATTATCCCGTTCACACACAGCATTCCCGAAGATAAGGTGGACAAGAACCTCGGCGAAAAGCTCCGTGAGGAGATGCCTGATATCCTCGCCTGGATGATGGAGGGCTACCGTCTGTGGAAGTACGAAGGTCTGCATAAACCGAAAGCTGTGGAGGATTCCGTTAAGGAATATCGCAACGAAATGGACGTCATCGCAGCATTTCTCGCCTCCGACGATATCGCTGAAGGCGGTGAAATCAAGGCTTCCGTGCTGTATGCGATTTACTGCGAATGGGCTGCGAAATCCAATGAGTACAAGATGTCGTCCCGAAAGTTTGGCATTGAATTCAGCAAGCGTTTCCCTAAAAAAATGAAAAACGGCTGCGTTCACTATCAGGGAATTTCTGCACCGATTTCTATTAATCAGTAGAATAAATAGAGTATATTATTCTTTTTCTTACTTCTCTTAAAAAAGAAGAAAAAATAAAATAAAGTTTATTATATATATATTATTATCTATATTACTCTATATAGGGGGTTAATTTGAAAATCATTCTCAATTTTAAGAACAAGGGTACCTTTCAGCGGCTGGAAAGACAAGCTTATGACGGTACGATTGATGTTACAAAGTTTCCTCCTGCCGAATACAAGTATTTTTCTGAGCTGCAAAAAATCTACTATGCTTTCAAGTTTGAGGGGCTGTCTCGTGAGGACGCCTCTCACCGAAAGCAGATTCTGTTCCGTAAATACAGCGAGGATATTTCCGAGCATGACCGCTGTATTGCTGTGTACGCTCAGTTTCAGGAGAATATCCGTAAGGCAGGTGAAAATATTTCCAGAATAGAAAAATCCCATGACGTTACTGAGGTTGCTCTGCTTGCCTGCGAAACGCTCGGTCTGATGATGGGAGAAAACAGTTTTTATGGCAGGCAGAAAAGGAAGTGGCAGGATGATTAGGACGGCAAATAATCATAACAAGGTGGAAACACCATACACAAACTTTGCTGCTGCGATTGTAGAAAGGGCTATGATTGATTACAAGATTGCTTATGCAAGCGGTGATGAAACGGCAATTAAGGAACTCAGAAGATTTTTCCGTTCCGACTGGTTTGACTTCCTTTCGGATTTAGATGGTGAGGTACTTATGGCACAGATTGAAAGGATGGTGCGTAGCAAATGATTACAAGAGAATTTCTGGAAAGCATTCAGGACTTGGAGAGCGTATTGAAAATGAAACGCAGAGAACTTGTACATCTCCGTGAAACGCTCGACCTCAAGGGTGTAAGCTATGAAAATATCGGTGCTGCGGCAGGCTCACGTAAAACGGATGCCATTGCAGATAAGATTTGCACCATTGTCGATTTCGAAGAACATATCAAGGCTGATGAACAGAGACTTGCGGCTATGCGTATTGAAGCTACTGTGGCAATTGGTATGCTGGAGTCGGAACAGATGAGAGACATTCTTACACGCAAGTACCTCCAGTATCATTCGGTGCAGAGAATAATGGATGAAACGAATTACTCCGAAAGCAGCATTTATACCTACCTCCGAAAAGGGCTTAAAAAGATTGCAGAGAATTGCAGTAATTTGCAGTGAAAATTCGTTGACGTCCTTGACGAAACCTGTTATAATATATAATAGCAAAAAATATACAGAGCCTTTGTAAGAGCAATCCTGCAAGGGCTTTTCTTGTACCCTAAGGAGGAACATATGCCCCATAAATCCAAACGACCCTGTGGTCATCCCGGCTGTCCGAACCTTACCGACAGCCGCTACTGTGAACACCACAAGCCACTCCACCCCGACAGACCTTCGGCTGACAGCCGTGGGTACAACAGCCGTTGGCGTAAGGTACGAGCCGCATATCTCCGCAAGCATCCGTTGTGTGTACGGTGTATGGCTGACGGACGGTATGTAAAGGCAACGGTGGTCGATCATGTGATTCCCCATCGAGGAGACCAGCAGCTGATGTGGGATGAGAATAATTATCAGGCTCTTTGCAAAAAATGTCACGATAAAAAGACATGGACTGAAGATAAGAATCCGATTTATGGCTATAAATAGCCACCGGGGGTCAATTTATCCCTACAGGGGAATCAGGAGAATACCGGTGCCCCCTCACACGCACAAAATCCGGATTTCAAAGGGTGTATTGACCCCTGCGAGTATAAAACGCTCAAAAAAATCCCAATAATACGAAACTTTTCCCGACATTCCTGTCGGGATTTTTTATGCTCATTTGTTTGAATTTCTTTGATTTTTAGGTGGTGATGATGACATGGCGAAGGACGGTACAAACCGTGGCGGTGCAAGACCGGGTGCAGGCAGACCAAGAAAAGCCCTTGCAGAGAAACTTGCCGAAGGAAAAACGGCGCAGGTAATGATGCAGCCTGCGGATATTGAGTCAGTGGATACACCTCCTGTGCGTGAATTCATGCAGGAATTACAGCGTGACGGCACAAAGCTTCTCGCCGATGAGGTGTATACAGAGACATATCAATGGCTGAAAGAACGCTCCTGTGAGAAGATTGTCAGCCGACAGCTGGTGGAGCAGTATGCGATGAGCATTTCCCGTTGGATACACTGTGAGCAGATTGTCACCAAGTACGGCTACATCTCAAAGCATCCAACAACCAATGCGGCTATTGCTTCTCCCTACGTTGCCATGTCGCAGAATTACATGAAGCAGGCAAATCAAATCTGGAATCAGATTTTTCAGATTGTCCGTGAAAATTGCAGCGTGGAGTTCCAAGGCAATCCGCAAGACGATATGATGGAGCGACTGCTCCGCAGTAAATAACAGGAGGTAATTTTATGAAATCAGCAGTAGATGTATCTTTCTGGAAAGAATTGAAGTCAAGCAGACCTATGCTTACCAAACAGCAGTACAGAACAATCAAGGGACAGGCGGTCAAGGGAAATGTACATGAAGCCCGCCGTGGTCTGCAGCGAATTCAAAGGAGGCAGCACCGATGAAAACAACAACGGATTTTCAGCTTGTGAATGTCAGCAAGCTTATCCCATATGTGAATAACGCCCGAACCCACAGTAAGGAGCAGATTACAAAGCTGCGTTCCTCTCTCCGTGAGTTCGGGTTTATCAATCCCATCATCATTGACAAGGACTTCAATGTCATTGCAGGTCACGGACGTCTGATGGCGGCAAAGGAAGAAGGCATTGACGAAGTGCCGTGTGTATTTGCGGACTACCTCACGGAGGCACAGAAGAAGGCCTATATTTTAGCGGACAATCGCATGGCGTTGGACGCAGGATGGGACGAGTCCTTGCTCGCCGTTGAAATCGAAGAACTGAAGAACCTCGGTTTTGATACAGAGCTTACCGGCTTCGATGAAAAAGAAATCGCCGACCTGTTCAGCGACGGAACGGACAGCGATGCGAGGGATGATGATTTCGACCTGACTGCCGCTTTGGAGAAAGCGGCATTTGTTCAGCGTGGAGATGTGTGGACAGTCGGCAGGCACAGGCTCATGTGCGGTGATGCTACCTCCTCCGATGATGTGAACACGCTGATGGGAAATGTGAAGGCAAATCTTATTCTGACAGACCCGCCGTATAATGTGGCTTTCAAGTCCAGCAGCGGACTCACCATTCAGAACGACAGCATGAAGAATGATGATTTCTACAACTTCCTGCTTTCTGCATTTCAGTGCATGGCGGCACACCTTGAAAAAGGCGGTGCGGCGTATGTATTCCACGCAGACACGGAGGGGCTGAATTTCCGCCGTGCTTTTGTGGATGCAGGCTTTCATCTTGCTGGGTGCTGTATCTGGGTGAAGGACAGTCTTGTCCTCGGTCGCTCCGATTATCAGTGGCAGCATGAACCTGTGCTGTACGGCTTCATGCAGAACGGCAAGCACAAGTGGTATTCCGACCGTAAGCAGACCACCATCTGGAACTTCGATAAGCCGAAACGAAACGCAAATCATCCGACGAGTAAGCCGCTCGACCTGCTTGGTTATCCCATCGGCAACTCCACACAGGAGAACGGTGTGGTCATCGACACCTTCGGCGGCAGCGGCTCCACGCTCATGGCTTGTGAGCAGATGAACAGAATCTGCTACATGATGGAGCTTGACGAGAAGTATGCCTCTGTTATCCTCCGTCGCTATGTGGAGGACACAGGTGATGCGGAGGGTGTATTTGTAGAGCGTGATGGCAAGAGATATTCCTATGCGGAACTGGTGAAGGAGGTTGAGCTGCCGAATGATGAATCCTGACTTCTGGATAGTCAGTTTCTCCGGCGGCAAGGACTCCACAGCCATGCTCCTTCGGCTGCTTGAGGAAAAGTGGCCTGTGGATATGATTCTTTTTGTAGACACAGGACTGGAATTTCCTGCAATGTACGACCACATCGACAAGGTGGAGCAATACATCGGCAGGCCGATTACCAGAATCCGTGCGGAACATGACTTTGAGTATTACTTCTGTCATGCACCAATCAAGCGTGGTGATCCTGAAAAATTCCGACAGCAGTTCGGCGGTGACTATAACGGTTTCGGCTGGATGGGGCCGAAAATGCGGTGGTGTACCAATCACCTGAAAGACGCTCCTCGAGAGAAATATCTGAGAGAGCTGAGAAAGAAATACACGCTGCACCAGTATGTCGGGCTTGCTGCCGATGAGGGGTACCGACTGGAACGGAAAAACAATCAACGCACGGAATGTGTGCATCCGTTGGCAGAATGGGGCATGACCGAATCCGACTGCCTGCAGTACTGCCGTGACCGTGGCTTTGATTGGAATGGGCTGTATCAGCATTTCAGGCGTGTATCCTGTTGGCTGTGTCCTCTGCAGCCGTTGGATGAGCTTCGTGCCTTGTGGGATCATTTCCCGGAATTGTGGGAAAAGCTGAAAAAATATGAGTCGATGACGTGGAGAAAATACCGCTCCGACTATTCCGTAGATGAACTTGAAATACGCTTTGCTTTTGAGAAGGAGTGCCTTGCCAAAGGACTCCCCATCAGAAACAAGGCGTTTTTTACTACCCTGAAAGAAAGGCTGGTGAACGCAAATGAATAAAACCCTTACCCTCGGCAGCCTCTTCTCCGGTTCGGGAACATTTGAAATGGCAGGTCTGCTCTCCGGCATCAAACCTGTGTGGGCATCGGAAGTGGAACCTTTCCCGATAGCCGTTACCAGAACACGACTGCCGTTTGTCAAACATTACGGTGATGTCAATAAAATCAACGGCGCTGAAATCGAGCCTGTGGACATTATCACCTTTGGCTCACCGTGTACTGATCTCTCGGTCGCTGGAAAAAGAGCCGGTATCCATGCGGAACGTTCAGGTCTATTTTTTCAGGCTATCCGAATTATAAACGAAATGAGGTGTGCAACCGATGGCAAATATCCAAGATTCGCAGTGTGGGAAAATGTCGCTGGGGCTTTCTCCTCCAACAACGGAGAAGACTTCCGCTGCGTCCTCGAAGAGTTCTGCAAGATCAAAGACGCAGGTGTATCTGTTCCTAAACCTAAGAAATGGGAAAAGGCAGGAAGCATCATGGGAGATGATTATTCTGTCGCCTGGAGAACATTCGACAGTCAGCATTGGTCCATTCCCCAGAGAAGAGTGCGTATCTACCTTGTCGCAGATTTTGCAGGTCAATGTGCCGAAAAAATATTATTTGAGTCCGAAGGCGTGTCTGGGTATTCTGCGGAGGGCTTCCGAGCGTGGCAAGGCTCTGCCGGAGGTGTTGAGAATTGCGTTGGAGCAGCAGGCAAAAGCCTGATGTTTGAAAATCACTCTCAAGATACCAGATACAGAGGTCCTCTTGAAGTTTCCCAGACAGTTTCCGCAACCTACGGAATGGGCGGAAACAATCAGCCGTTTGTAGTAGAGTCTGCTGGATTCTGTACGGAACATTCTGCCAAAGCTCACGGCATCGGCTATGAGGAAGAAAAGTCGCCGACGCTTCGTGCAGGTGTAGTTCCAGCAACGCTGAAGATAAGGTGTGGTCATGGGAACGGCGGACGTGGAGCGTTGATTCAAGAAAATAAATCAGCAACGCTGTCTTGCAATAACGACCAGACGCTTTTCGTTCCGAAAGCTTACGGCATCTGTTCCAAGCACAGCAACTCCATGCTGTCGGACAATCCCAACAGCGGATTTTATGAAGCCGATACCTCCAGAACCATTGACACCAGCAATCAGTTTCCTTGCAAGAATCAAGGTGGTATGGTTGTGATTGAAGGCAACGGCAGCAGACCTTCTCATCACGGTGATGGGTACAAGGAAAGCGAAACCATGTACACGTTAAACTGCGTAGAAAACCACGCTGTTTCCTATGGTATCGGCAGACCTGCCATGAATCAGGGCTACAATGCACGGTTCAGCTTTCAGATTGAAGAGGAAACCTCACCGACACTTGTTTCCTCGGGTGCTGGTGGTGTAGCACATCCGACATATTCAACCAGTAAAAGTTCCTATCACACAATTGCTGAAAAGGAACTTGCAAGTACACTTGTCGCAACGGACTACAAAGATCCGCCTGTTGTGAATGACAGCACAGATGAAGTGGAATATATCGTGCGCCGTCTGACTCCTCAGGAGTGTGCATTGCTCCAAGGTATGCCGACATGGTGGTGCGATGGACTGGGAATTGAGAATCCTACCGATGAGGATATTGCTTTCTGGCGTGATGTGTTTGAAACCCACAGCCTTGCTTTTTCTCCCGATAAAAAGCCGAAAACAGATAAGCAGATTCTGAAATGGATAAAAAATCCTTACTCCGATTCTGCCGCTTACAAAATGTGGGGCAATTCCATCTCATTGCCTGTCGGGTGGTTTGTGCTTGCGGGAGTAGCGTATTATGCACAAAAAATCAATCCGAATACGGAATCCTGAAATAATCTAAATAAGCCTTGAAAACATCTTGTGCGGAAAGACAAGTGTCAATTAAATAGCCTCGCTGCTGTTCCCATTCATGAAGTCCTCGATAATAAAACATCTTATGCCTTTCATCAATAATAAACGGCGTGATGTTATTTCTTAGACATTCCTTGAATAAAATCAATCTTCCAACACGGCCGTTTCCGTCCTGAAAAGGATGAATGGCTTCAAATTCATAATGAAATGCAATGATTTCTTCAATAGTCTTTTCCTTTTTTGTGTTATATGAAGTGAGGAGTTTACGCATTCTTTCCGCTACCTCTTCCGGTTCGGCGGTGATTCTGCCGCCCACTTCGTTTGGAAGTTTTTTGTAATCGCCGACAGCAAACCAATCCTTACGAGAATCACTTGTGCCGTGCTTGAGAGCATGATGCAGCGATTTTATAAATGCTTCGCTGATCGGTTGAGTAGCGTGTTCAATTACCATATCAATGCAGCGGAAGTGATTGACGGTTTCTACAATGTCATCGACATTCACGGCATCGTTATCTACACCAATTGTATTGGTTTCATAAATGTATCTTGTCTGGTCATGCGTCAGCCTGCTTCCTTCGATATGGTTGGAATTGTAGGTCAGTTCAATCTGCACCTTATGATAAATTCCACCTTTTACTGCACCTTTCTTTTCATATTTCAGGAAATCCAGCAATGTTTTCGGGCTGTCATCCTTCTTATTTTTTCGTTTAGGACGCACAGCATTTTCAGGGATATTCCAAGTTTTACCTGTAAGGAAAGCATCGGGAATTTTCCCTTCCGCACAATAATTACGGACTGTTCTTTCCGATATATTCCACCTTTTTGCGATTTCAACAACAGATAAGTATTTCATGTGACACCTCCTAAAATCCAATGTCGGCACAACTTCGCATTCGAGCATCATCCCGCCTCATACTCAGCCGACCTCCATTATTTCTGATTCTATTATATCATATTATCGGCAAAAAATCAATAGCTTTCCATCGCTATATGCGTTGTTTTTGCCGATGCAGGAAGTTTTACAGCAAATGCAGATATAGAGTATTATGCACAAAACAGTGCCGAATAATTCTACATCTATTCTACGCCAAAATGACTTGAATTTCTGTGCCTTATGCGGTAATATGTGTAACAACGCCGAAGGGCGGAAAAAGGATGCCCCGAGCCGAGGCAGGATGCTACACGAGGCGAGCGGGTATGCCGACACAAGATTTTAGGAGGCTGGTTACATTATGGAAATCAAATTCAACTGCACAGAACGAAAAAAGCTGGCACAGGCAATCGGCATGATTGTGGGGGCAACACCCGAATATCAGTTCATGCCGACCTGTGCTTACAAAATCGGACAGCACACCCTTGACAAGGATGGGACGCTCCACTTCACGGAGACCCATTGCTATAGCGACGGGGCGATGGAGCTTCTGAAGGAACTGGAGGCACAGGGCTTTGAAGTGGAATCCATCGGTGAAGAACGAAACGAGATGACCATCACCATGCCACTGGATTTCTTCGATAAGACGGTCTTTGCCAACCTCGACAGAATTCTGGAAAACAAGGGTACGCTTATTAAACACGCCCTCGGTACGGATTCCCTTGCCTACAACATCGAAAAGGAAACGGCGGAGTTCCCTTGGTTCACGGTGGAGACGGAGCATGACGCAGATGCCTATAGCCAGTTCATTTCGGCACTCTGCGATATGGCGAAGAATCAGAAGCGTATCAACAACAAGCCGGATACCAGCGACAACGAAAAATACACCTTCCGCTGCTTTCTGCTCCGATTGGGATTTATCGGGACAGAGTTCAAGACAGTGAGAAAGGTACTTCTGAGAAAGCTGTCGGGCAGTTCGGCATTCAGGAATGGGGGTGCAAATGATGCAGTTTCCGAATAAACGGGTGCTTGCGGCTCTGCGAGAAAAATATCCTGCCGGCACAAAAATTATCCTGCACCATATGAAAGATCCCTATCCTGTACCGGAAGGGACTGTCGGTGAGGTTGCTATGGTTGATGACGCAGGAAATATTCATGTGAAATGGCAGAACGGCAGCAGCCTTTCTGTGATTGAGGGTGTGGATGATTTTTCAAAAGCCCCTGGGGCCTCGGATAATCGAGGACCCATCTCCACGATACCCATATTACCATACAATAGCAAGTAAATCAAGACTGTATATTACACAATTATTCGCGGAAATACAGCCGAAAAGATTGTGTAGTAATCGTATTGCTATATCCTCCGTAATGCGGTAATATGGTACACAACGAAAGGGAACAAACCCTACGAAAACAACGAATTTACGGAGGAAAACCACCATGAACGCAAGAACAGCACAGCAGATTGAAAACCTCAAAAACCAGACGATTGGGGTTGAAGTAGAAATGAACAACATCACCCGTGACAGAGCTGCAAGAATTGCAGCCGAGTTTTTCGGAACAAGACGCTACGAAAATACAGCAGGACGCAACGGCTACTGCACCTGGAGTGCATGGGACGCACAGGGCAGAGAGTGGAAATTCCAGAAGGACATCAGCATTGCAGGCTGCGACAGCGAAAAGTGCGAGATGGTTACACCGATTCTCAACTACAGCGACATCGAAACCCTGCAGGAGCTTGTGAGAAAACTTCGCAAGGCGGGGGCAGTCAGCCACGCAGGAGTTGGGGCTGGGGTACACATTCACATTGGTGCAAACGGCCACACACCGCAGACCCTTAGAAACCTTGCAAACATCATGGCAAGCCACGAGCAGCTAATTGCCGATGCCCTGAAAATTGACCAAGGCAGAATCAACAGATACTGCAGAACGGTCAACCCAAGGTTCATTGAACAGCTCAACAAGAAGAAACCCACCACCATGGCACAGCTTGCGGACATCTGGTACGAATCCAACGGCAGCAACTACGGCAGAAATCAGCATTACAACGACAGCCGATACCATATGACGAATTACCACGCAGTGTTCACAAAGGGCACAATCGAGTTTCGACTTTTCAATTTCGACAAGCCAGCCAACGGCAAGAAAAACGGCCTTCACGCAGGTCAGCTGAAAAGCTGGATTCAGCTTTGCCTCGCCCTTTCCGAAATGGCAAAGGAGGTCAGAACGGCAAGCCCCAAGCCACAGCAGACGGAGAATCCGAAATTCGCAATGAGAACATGGCTGATTCGCTTGGGACTGGTTGGGGAAGAATTCTCGACAGCAAGGGATTTCCTTACAAGAAACCTTTCCGGCAATGCCGCATGGAGATTTGGTAACTAAAGGAATAGCCTTTTATCCCTCACGCCGCCTTCGGGCGGCTCTGGGTGGTGAAAGGGTATTCCTTTCGGAAAGGAAGAAATTATCATGAAAAAATATTACCTTGCCTACGGCTCAAACCTCAATGTACAGCAGATGCGTTATCGCTGCCCCGACGCCACGATTTTCGGCACGGCTGAAATTCCCGACTACCAGCTGCTTTTCAAGGGCAGCATGACAGGCTCGTACCTTACCATCGAAAAGAAGGAAGGCTCCACCGTTCCGGTTGCTGTGTGGGAAGTTTCGGAGCGTGACGAAAGAAACCTTGATGCCTACGAAGGCTGCCCCAACTTCTACTACAAAACGGAAATAGAGTTGCCTGTGAAAATTCTGAAGAACGGCAAAATCGAAACCGTGAAGGCTTTTGTGTACATCATGCATGAGGAGCGTCACCTGGGAATCCCCAGCAGAGCTTATCTTCAGACCTGTCTTATGGGCTATCGCCACTTCGGTTTCAAGCCTGCACTTCTGATGAAGGCAATTGCGGTCAGCGAAGGAGGTACAAGATAATGAAAACGGATAAGAAAAGAACTACCCTTTGCCCCAAGTGCGGACAAGAATACACAGGCGCCCCGGCACTTTCCCGATTCGATAATGAAACCTTTGTCTGCCCCGATTGTGGAACCAGAGAAGCGTTGGATTCAATTGGCATCTGCAAGGCTGAACAGGATGAAATCCTGGAGGTAATCCACAGGCACTTCGGTGAAGAATAAGCCGGAAAAACGCTCCACGTTGCCTTTCTTGGGGCGTTTCAAGCACCTTCGAAAAACAACCCCATCAGAAAGCAAGCCCCACACGAGCCCAACAAACGGCTCGTGTGCGAGGGCATATATTACACAATACCAAGGCTGATTTCGCTGTCATGTTTGTCACATTTATTGTGCCGATTATCGTTGACTATCTTCTTGAAATGCGGTAATATACATACTACCGCAAGGCGGAAAACAACGAAATACGGAGGAAAACACAATGAAAGAAATCAAGATTTTTGAACAGGCAATGCACGAGGATAACGAGTTCTTCAGAACCCACAAGCTAAACCTTACGCTTTTCACAGCCTACCGCCAGCAGAAGCACACCGGCAACGAGCTGATCGACTTCTCCGAGGTAGTCTGGGAGGATGACATTGCGGCAATCAGCGAGTTCCTCAAGGCGGAGGGCATCACGGAATTTACCATTTCAAGCACCTTCAGCAGTCTGATTCAGACACTTGCAGAATTTGAAAAGCACGGATTCTGCATGAACGGCTTGACCACGGTGAATGCCAACTACACCGACTTCGCCACCGGAAAGCTGAAGGTTGTACCCGCCATCAGAATGAGCCTGAACTAAGCAACAGCGGTGCAGCCCTTCGGGGCTTCCTGCCACAATAATACCGAGGAGAACGAATATGAAAATTTTGATTGTTGAACCGGGCAAGCACCCCTACGAAGCCGAAATAGACAGCCGCCTTGAAAGCCTGCAGAAAACGGTAGGTGGCTATATCGAAGCCATTTATCCCTTCGAGGATATGGTGGCTCTGATTTCTGATGAGGAGGCAAAATTGAAATCCGACACGCAGTGGAACAGAATTCTCGGTGCAGATGTTATCAAGGGTACATTTTTCCTTTGTGGCATCGAGGGTGAGAATTTTTCCGACCTTCCCGATGAGCTGATGGAAAAATATAAAAAGTACTTCTGGGAGCCAGAGCTTTTCATTTTCACGCCCAACGGTCTGCTGCCGATTATCCTCCGTGACGCTCCGTAAGCCTTGACGTTGCCCCACACGACGTTCTGTGGGGCACTCCGTAAACTTATCCCCCGCCACTGCAAGCCCCGACAAAGGGGCTTGTGTCTGTCATAATATACACAATACCGGAGGTGTATTTTTGCCCTATATTCTGTACTTTTAGCCACTTGCTATTATTCACACTATGCGGTAATATGTAATCACCGAAAGGGAGAAAACACCACGGAAAAACAAGAATTACGGAGGATACAAAAATGGTAAGTTACGGAGTAGCAAAGGCAAGAGCGATGGCAAGAAAGAGCAATTGGAACGAGGAAGAATACACTTCCAAGGCAACAATCACCTGGGCAGACAGCGAGTACGAATACGAGCTTGAAATCGAGAACGAGGACATGGACGAGGACTTCGAGGCTTGGATTGAAAAGCACGCCGAGGAGCTCGCAAGAGAGGATGCCGAAGCAAACGGCACCACCTTCGAGGAGGTGGTTGGAATCAGCTACGATTACGACTACATCGACGACGACGAGGCTTTCGACAGAGACTACGAGGCTTGGGCAGAATTTGAATGGGAATGCAGAACGGGGAGATAACCTCCCCAAGCACCCAAAGGGGCGGAGCCGAAAGGCTCCCACCTTCGCCCACGTTGCCCTTGTTGGGTTTTTCTGCCAAGACATAACAAACTACGCAACGCCGAAAACGGTGGCTTGTGGGCGATTCTGGGGCAAGTGTGAGCGTCGCATAATACACATTTCTTTGCTTGATATTTGTCACATTTATTATCCGAAATACCGCCCCGCTATCCTCCGATAATGCGGTAACATACATACTACCGAAAGGCACATAGCCTTCGGGAAATTCGAAAAAGGAGCATAAGAAAATGTGGTCAGAAGGAACAATTAAAGTCAGGAACAGCGTATTCCATTATTGGGTGAAGCACTACGACGAGCCGAGCCATTACGGAATCGGAAACGGCAGAATCAGCAAGCTTACCCTCAAGCGAAACGACAAGGCAGTCTACAACTACGACCGCGGCGAGGACACCAAGGCAATCGACAGCGACACGGAGATGGCATTGGCGATTCTGATAAGGGACTACAATTAAAAAACAGCAGTCCTGCGGGGCTGTTGCTCGTTCATGTGGCGGCATAATGTACACAAATTATGCCGCCCATCTTTGTGTACTATATTATCCCGAAGCCGCTTGATTTCGTTGATTTTATGTGGTAATATGGGTATCGTGGAGATGGGTCTCCGATTAAAAAATCGCTCCATGGGGGCTTCAAATATATTTCAAGGTCTGCTTGTGCAGGCCTTTTTTCATATCCTATGGAAGGCGGTGAACCGATGATGAAATATACGCCGACGAAATTCATGGTGGAAGATTCCGCATACAACAAAAAGGCGGCAGACTATGCCGTCAATTTTATTCAGTGCTTGTGTCATACCAAAGGCACATGGGCAGGAAAAAGCTTTGAATTGCTGGATTGGCAGGAGCAGATTATCCGTGATTTGTTCGGTATTCTGAAACCGAATGGCTATCGGCAATTTAACACTGCCTACATTGAAGTGCCGAAGAAAAACGGCAAATCAGAACTTGCTGCTGCCGTTGCATTACTCCTCACCTGTGGCGATGGAGAACAACGAGCGGAGGTTTATGGCTGTGCCGCAGACCGACAGCAAGCCTCGATTGTTTTTGATGTCGCCGCAGACATGGTGCGAATGTGTCCTGCGTTAAGCAAGAGGACGAAAATTCTGACTGCTCAGAAGCGTATCATCTATACGCCGACGAACAGCTTTTATCAGGTGCTTTCCGCCGAAGCTTACTCCAAGCACGGCTTCAATATTCACGGTGTTGTGATGGATGAACTTCATACGCAACCGAACCGAAAGCTCTTTGACGTTATGACAAAGGGTTCCGGTGACGCACGTATGCAGCCATTGTACTTCCTTATCACGACAGCAGGCACGGATACAAATTCCATTTGCTACGAGGTTCACTCTAAGGCAAAGGACATCATCGAGGGCAGAAAGCACGACCCTACCTTCTACCCTGTCATTTATGGTGCGGAGCAATCCGATGATTGGACAGACCCGAAAGTCTGGAAGAAGGCAAATCCGAGTCTTGATAAAACCATCGGCATGGACAAGGTTGTGGCTGCTTGCAATTCCGCAAAGGAAACGCCGGGAGAAGAAAACGCCTTCCGTCAGTTGCGACTGAATCAGTGGGTAAAGCAGGCTGTCCGATGGATGCCGATGGATAAATGGGATGCGTGTAAATTCAGCGTAAATGCGGAAGATTTACACGGAAGAGTCTGCTACGGTGGACTTGACCTTTCGTCAACAACCGATATTACTGCTTTTGTGCTGGTGTTTCCTCCGATCGATGAGGATGACAAATACAGCATTCTCCCTTACTTCTGGCTGCCCGAAGAAACTCTCGACCTGCGTGTCCGCCGTGACCATGTGCCTTATGACGTATGGGAACGGCAAGGGTATATCATGACTACGGAGGGAAATGTTGTGCATTACGGCTTTATCGAAAATTTCATTGAGGAGCTTGGCAAGATTTACAACATTCGTGAAATTGCCTTTGACCGCTGGGGTGCTGTGCAGATGTCGCAAAATTTGGAGGGGCTTGGCTTCACCCTTGTGCAGTTCGGGCAGGGCTACAAGGATATGTCGCCGCCGACCAAAGAGCTGATGAAACTCACCCTTGAAAAGAAAATCGCCCACGGCGGTCATCCTGTGCTGCGGTGGATGATGGATAACATTTTCATCAAGCGTGACCCTGCCGGAAATATCAAGCCGGATAAAGAAAAATCCACAGAGAAGATTGACGGTTCGGTTGCCCTGATTATGGCACTTGACCGTGCGATTCGCTGTGGATTGGGTGATTCTGGGGTGAGCGTTTATGATGAGAGGGAGATGTTGATATTGTAAACGGCTCTGCAAACTGGAATTTGAATTTTCTAATTCTAAGCATCTATTATAACTTCCAAACGCCTGACCATTTTTTGAGGATAAAGACTTGCCATACTACCATGTCCCATATTTTCAAAATTGATAAACCTTGTATCTGGAAAATGATTTTTAATATATTTAATATCCCATGCTCGGTCTTTTGCTTCCTTATCTCCATACCAATATTGCAGACACCCTTCATATTTAGGCATGTTCTTTGGCATAACATAATTATTGCATGAATCAAAAGTTCGCCATATTGTTTTATAACTTATAAAATGAAGAACCTTGACAATATACTTTAAATCTTCCTTACTATACTCATCAGTAGAAAAAGCTTTTTCAAGAAGCCCTAACCCTCCGATTTTCCCCATAGAAATCATCAGGAAATCTTTGACAGCTATAAACCTTGTGATGAGCCGCGGAAGCTGATAAGGTGTAATTCCACCATCGCAAACCGCATTTTTTATAATAATTTTCTGTTCGGCAATCATTTTCAGCACAATAGCTCCCCCCATAGAACAACCATAAAGAGTATCTATTGTTCTGATTTTATGTTCTATTAGCCATTTTGCTAAATTATCGGCAATTTCCTCTACACTGGTAAAATCTTCATTTGGATTTTCTTCATCATATCCGGGCAGCGCAGGAATAATTAGGTGATACTTGTCCTTAAGTAATGGTATGACATTTTCAAAATAGTCCCACATAACTACAGAAGGATGTATCAGTACGATTACTTTTTCTCTATTTGCTCCGTATTCGTGAATTGTCATTATATCACCTCCACAACTTCCGATTTGCAGAGCAATCACGCCCTACACAATACCCCTATATTATACCACATCCGCCCCGAAAAAACAACCCTCAGAAAGGAGTTGATCCCCATGAGCATTTTCAAAGGACTTTTCAAAAGCCGAGATAAGCCTACCAACAGCTACGACAGCCCGTCCTACACCTACTTTTTCGGACGAGCCCACAGCGGCAAGCGTGTGGATGACCGCAGTGCCATGCAGCATACCGTTGTGTACGCCTGCGTCAGAGTGCTGTCGGAGGCTATCGCACAGCTGCCACTTCATTTATATCAATATACCGAAAACGGAAAAGAGCGAGTGCCGATGCACCCGCTTTACTTTTTGCTCCACGACCAGCCAAACCCCGAAATGACATCGTTCATCTTCCGTGAAACGCTGATGTCCCACCTGCTGATTTACGGTAATGCCTATGCACAGATTATCCGCAATGGTCGAGGTGATGTGATTGGGCTGTATCCTCTGATGCCTGACAAAATGAAGGTTGACCGTGATGAGCATAACAATCTCATCTACATTTACAGTCGATATGATGAGGCGAATCCGAATATCAAGGAACAGGGTGACATCATTCTCCGTGCGGAACAGGTACTGCATATTCCGGGTCTTGGCTTTGACGGATTGGTGGGATACTCTCCCATTGCTATGGCGAAAAATGCTATCGGAATTTCCCTTGCATGCGAGGATTATGGAGCTTCATTCTTTGCAAATGGTGCTTCACCATCAGCTGTGCTTGAACATCCTGGAGTAATCAAAAATCCGGAGCGTGTGCGAGAGGCATGGCAGAGAGCATATTCCGGTTCTAATGCTCATCGCACTTGTGTACTCGAAGAGGGCATGAAGTACACACCGATCTCTATTCCCAATAACGAGGCTCAGTTTCTGGAAACAAGAAAATTTCAGATTGAGGAGATTGCTCGTTTATACAGAGTGCCCTTGCATATGATTGGAGACCTTGACCACGCCACATTTTCGAATATAGAAGAATTATCACTTGAATTTACAAAATACACTCTTGAACCATGGATTATCAGATGGGAGCAGTCGCTGATGAAAGCTCTGCTGTCGGATTCGGATAAAGGAAAGTATTTTATCAAATTTAATGTTGATGGACTTCTCAGAGGTGACTATGCCAGCAGAATGCAAGGATACAGTGTTGGTATTCAGAATGGTTTCTTATGTCCTAATGATGTAAGAGAGCTTGAAGATATGAACCTCATTCCCGCAGAAAAAGGAGGCTTTACCTACATGGTTAATGGCAGTATGACACCCCTTTCTTCGGCAGGGGCTGCTTATGCAAAAAATATCGAGAAAAAGGAGAATAACGCAGAATGAAGAATAACAAGTTTTGGAACTGGGTAAAAAATGAGGACACAGGAGCAACAGAGCTATATTTCGAGGGTCCTATCTGCTCTGAAACATGGCTCGGTGATGAAATTACCCCCGGACTTTTCAAATCAGAACTGGAGCAGCACCCCGGAGATTTGACTGTTTGGATCTGCTCCCCGGGCGGAGACGTGTTCGCTGCCTCACAGATCTACACCATGCTTCGCAACCATAAGGGCAAGGTTACGGTAAAAATCGATGCATTGGCGGCGTCCGCTGCATCCGTGGTAGCAATGTCAGGTGATGAAACATTTATCAGTCCTACCGGAATGCTCATGGTGCATGATCCGGCGTGCATGGCTTCTGGAAATAAGGCGGATATGGTGAAAGCAATCGAGATTCTCGATGAGATCAAGGAATCCATCATCAACGCCTACGAGCAGAAATGCCATCTCAGCCGTGGGAAAATTGCAAAAATGATGTCGGAGGAGACTTGGCTGAATGCGAAAAAGGCGTTACAGCTTGGTTTCGTGGACGGTATTCTGTTTGCAAAGGAAAAGATGCCGCAGGCTGAACCCGAGGAAGAGGAAGAAGAATCCACCGAGGAGGAACAGGAATCCGAGGATGATGAAAAATCCGAAGAGGACGAAGAAGAAAAACAGCCGTCCAAGGACATGGTAAGCTTCAGCTACACGCCGTCCAGAACAGCGGCTTCTTTTATGCAGAAGGTTTCTGCAACGCAAACAGGTACACCAATCGCCCAGCTCGATAAGAGACTGGAACTGTTGAAATACTAAGGAGGATGATATTATGACTATTCAGGAACTTCGTGAAAAGAGAAACAAGGCATGGGACACTGCAAGGGATTTCCTTGACAGCAAGAGAAATGCAAGCGGTGTGCTTTCCGAGGAGGACAGCAAGACATACGATGCCCTTGAAGCCGAGGTTGTCAATCTCGGCAAGGAAATCAAGCGTTTGGAACGGCATGAACAAATTGACGCAGAGATGAGAAAGCCCACATCACAGCCGATTCTTGGTACTCCTGCAACGCCCGACAATCAGACCAAGACCGGCACTGCATCTGCGGAATACACAGCTGCATTCTGGAATAATATCCGCAACCGCAACTGGATTGATGTCAGAAATGATTTACAGGTCGGCACAGATACTGAGGGCGGCTTTCTTGTGCCAGATGAGTTCGAAAAGAAGCTCATCTCCGCACTGGAAGAGGAAAATGTATTCCGTCCACTCGCTACAAAGATTCAGACATCAAGCGGAGATCGTAAAATTCCCGTTATTACGCAGAAGGGCGAAGCAACGTGGATGGAGGAGGAAGAGGCTTATACACTCTCTGATGACGCTTTCGGACAGATTGCTCTCTCCGCTTACAAGGTCGGTACGGCTATCAAGATCTCTGAGGAGCTTCTCAATGATTCTGTTTTCGACCTGCCGTCCTACATTGCAAAGGAATTTGCAAGAAGAATCGGCACAAAGGAAGAGGAAGCCTTCCTCATCGGTGACGGCAAGGGCAAGCCTACCGGCATTTTTGCTGCGACAGGCGGTGCGGAAAACGGTGCGACCACAACAGGTGCAGCTATCACTTTTGATGATGTAATCGAGCTGTTCTACTCCCTCAAGAGTCCGTATCGCAAGAAAGCTGTGTGGGTGCTGAATGAGCAGACCGTGAAGGCACTCCGTAAAATCAAGGATAATACGGGCAATTTTATCTGGCAGCCTTCTGTCAGTGCAGGACTTCCCGACACCATCCTGAACCGCCCCTATGTGACTTCTGTCTACGCTCCTACCATTGCGGCTGGTGCAAAGGCAATTGCATTCGGCGACTATTCCTATTACTGGGTGGCTGACAGACAGGGACGTTCTCTTAAGCGTCTGAATGAGCTTTTCGCTATGAACGGACAGGTCGGCTTCCTTGCTTCTCAGCGTGTGGACGGCAAGCTGATTCTGCCCGAGGCCGTAAAGACTCTTACAATCAAAAAGGCGTGATAGCATGATTACCCTGAACGAAGCCAAAAATTATCTTCGTGTCGACCATGAGGAGGATGACAAGCTCATCCTCCAACTGCTCGATACGGCAAAATCACTGGTCAAGGACGTGGGCAGAATGGATGAGGAAAAATTCACTTGTTTTGAAGATGTGACGAGAACAGCGGTATTATTCGCTCTCGGATATTTATACGAGAATCGCTCCAAACCAGACTACCACGCCTTAACCATGAGCCTGCGTTCCATTCTGTTTGCACAGCGAGAGGGTGTGGTGTAATGGATTTTGATAAACTGAATCAGCGTATCACCATTCTGGAGCATCGCACCGTGGTAGATGAAATCGGAAACCATACTTCCAAGTGGGACGAGGTTTTCTCCTGCTGGGCGAAAGTCAGCGTGAAAAGCTCTGCCGAACAAGTGAATACGGGAGTCACCAGAGAAATACAGTCCGTGTCATTCCTTGTCCGGCAGAGTTCCTATCTGCTGTCTTTGAACGCCACAACACACAGGATTCTGTTCCGTGGACAGACATTTGATATTGTCAGTGTAAAACCCGACTATGAAAAAATGGACTATCTCGCAATTGAGGGAGAAGTCCGAAAGGCAGGTGCTCCCAGTGACATCTATTGATGACATGGCAAGTGAGATCATGAAAGGCTTACAGGAATATGCTGACCTTGCCGATACAGAGGTGAAAAAAGCAGTCCGAAAAACTGCAACCGAAGTTAGAAAAGAGATATCTTCAAATGCTCCGGAAGACACTGGTGCTTACGCAAAAAGCTGGACAGCCAATAAAGTCAGCGAGAACAGCCATTCTCTGCAAATGACGGTATATTCCAAGAACCGCTATCAGCTGGCTCATTTATTGGAGCATGGTCACGCCAAGCGTGGCGGTGGGCGTGTTGCAGGAAAACCGCATATTGCTCCGGCTGAACAGAATGGCGAAGAATTATTGGAAAATCTGATCAGAAAGGCATTATCATGACCTATGAAGAAATCAATGAAATGATGCAGGAAATGGATTGTCCTTTTTCCTATCATCACTTTGCAGAGGGCGAAAATCCTGCACTGCCCTTTCTACTTTTCCTTTCTCCCGGCGAGCATACCTTTTCGGCTGATAATCTGATGTATTACAGCTTCAAACAGCTGGACATTGAACTGTACACGGATAAGAAATCACCGGAAGTGGAAGAACGTGTGGAGGAGATTTTAAGGCAGCATCACATTTTTTACAACAAGACAGAAGCATGGATAGAGTCTGAAAGACTCTATGAAGTGCTTTATGAAATGGAGGTTTGATTTTATGGCGAACAAAAGAAACAAGGTTAAATTCGGTTTGCAGAACGTCTACTGGGCAAAAATCAATGAGTGGGGTGAAGACCCCGACGGCAACAAAACTGTCCCGGCATATGGTCCGTCAAAGCATCTGCCCGGTGCCGTATCGCTTTCTATTGACGCAAACGGCGAAGCAGAGAATTTCTTTGCGGACAATGGTGTTTATTACGTCATCAACAACAATGCAGGATATACAGGTGACCTTGAAATCGCCCTTATAACAACTGAATTTGCAACTGAAATCTTAGGAGAAATCCTTGATAACAATGGTGTTCTGGTGGAAAAGAATGATACGGAACTTGCACAGTTTGCATTGATGTTTGAATTTCTGGGTGACAAGCACCACATCCGTCATGTAATGTATTGTTGCAGTGCGTCACGTCCTGCAACGGAATCTGCAACCACTGAGGAAAGCACAGAAGTCAAGACTGAAAAGCTGTCACTGAAAGCTACTCCTTTGCCGACAGGTCTTGTGAAGTCCAAAACTACTGAAAGCACCACAGATACAGTGTATAATAACTGGTTCAAAATGCCGTATAACCCTGATACAACAGTCAAATCTTCTACAAAATCATCATAAGGAGGTATTGCTATGGCTATTCAGAAAAATATTACAATTGACGGAATTGAAGTGTCTTTTAAGGCAAGTGCTGCTGTACCACGCTTGTATCGTCTGAAATTCCGCAGAGATATTTATAAGGACTTTGCATCGCTGAAAACTGAAGTCGCTGAGGGTGATGAAAACAAAAGCGAAATAGGCATTG
>ERZ1035006.492-NODE-492-length-31269-cov-10.598225_pt1 | contig 31269 bp, 26 predicted proteins | sample MGYA00520694_ERZ1035006 | MGnify/ENA primary metagenome ERZ1035006 (study PRJEB33766, sample SAMN09781746) | gut metagenome | biome: gut microbiome | host: Homo sapiens | place: Madagascar | study: EMG produced TPA metagenomics assembly of the PRJNA485056 data... | reverse complement strand
TCTGCGTTTGGAGTCCCGCCTTGTCTGTCCTCTTCCTGCCTTTGCCATTATACCCTCCTCCTCAGTTCTGGATGGTTATGCAGATACCTTTCAAAGGCTACACGGAGAATCAGCTTGCGTTCTCCGTAATATGCCAGAAAATCTTCCCCATCCGTATTATTCAATAAATCGTAAAATTTTCTCCGGCTCAAAACAAAATATTCAATTGCCTCCGAAGGGTTCAATATATCCTTTTCTGCTAAATTTGGTCTTGCCATAATACACTTCCTCTCTGCCGAAAGTGGCTGTTTTCACAGGTTTTCGAGGTCATACTATATATCACTCTGAACGCTGATAATATCAACTACTTTCGGCAGACAAACGGAATTATATCTCCTAAGAAGCACTGATAAATTTTTCAAACTGCGGGCGGATAATCAGATACCTGTTTCCGCTGAATACCGCAAATCTTCCTCTGTTATCTTCTGCCAGTCTACGCATTTTCTTTGTCCCGATATTAAAATACGATGCTGCTTCTTTGATTGTCAGTGTGTACTTTTCACTCACAGGGGCAAGTGTATTTTCCGTAGTATCATGTTTTTCTATTGCCATGTGCAATCCTCCTTCCATACGGGCTGCAGTATTTCCACAGCCCCAACTGCTTAGTCTGCTGCCATCTGAAGTACCTTGACTGCATCCTTACGGATCAGTTTTCCGTCCATCACATCCCAGATACCCTACCTGTCCACGCATGGCAAACTTTTCTTTCAGTGTGCGGATAGTCAGTGGGAAACGCTGAACGAGCCAGTAATTGCTGAAATCTCCAAATGCGATTGCTTTCTGCCCCTTTCCGATAGACGGCATGGAATCAACAACCTGCACAGGTTTTGAGAAAATCGTTTCATCACTTTCCTTCCACAGATAGTTTCCGGCTGAATCTTTGAGGGTACGGAGTGCCAGAGCCGTTTCGTCATTCATAAGCCATGTACCATGTTTACGGTATTTCTTATCCACGGACAGATACAGTTTGATGATCTCATCATAGCTGATAAAAGAATCACTCTCTGCCGTCACGCCCGTTTCTGCTCCGTCAGTGGCGTGCAGAATACCTGTCGGCTGATTTTCCCCTGTTCCGTTGATAAACGCCTGTTCCTCGCTTGTGCCAAAACAACGTGCCATTTTCCCGATTACATAATCCTCAATGGCAAAGGACTGGTCAGAAGCGAACTCCAATCCAAGTCTGACAAGCTCGGACAATCGGTATGCCTGTACTTCAAATCTCTGGAAATCGTCCTCGTTATCCATGCCCTCCAGATTGACCATATCGCCCCATTCAGCCTGACCCTCACAGTCAAATGTCCAGAGACGGCTGTCACTTCTGGTCGCATTCACAACAGTTGCTAGCTGACGTACTGCGCTTTCTTTCTGTAGTACTGCCGTATATTTTTTATTTGATTCTCCGGGCAGATGGTACGCATTTGTCTTGCTTTCACGGTTGTTATAAAGGCTGTCCGTAACTGCCTGTTTTCCTCTCATTTCGTTCCAAAAATCGTTATAATAAGCTGTACTGTCAATCATAATAAACCTCCTGAAAAATTATTTTTGTGTCATATAACCACTCTGTCTGCAATAATCCACTGCTTCAGAATAGGACAGATAAAACATCTCCAATGACCCGTCAACCACACGGTAATAAGGCGGGTCACAGGATTCGCTTGCCATAATAATGACCGGGCATCTGTCCCTTAAATTGATGACATTCACACATCTATACTTGTCTGTTGAAAAATCCGATGGTTCAAACCGCATCGGTGGTGCTGCTTTCTGTTTTCCCATGTATACCTCCTTTTTTCTCAGCAGAGGAAATCTCTGCACAAGAGCCGATATCCTGTTAAAAGTGTGGTTTTTTCTCCACCATCCCTCGGACGCTTGCGGACTACCGTACCGATTGTACGAAGTGCCTGGTTAAAATTCCGGCTGTTCTCCGCAAAATATCCATTGTCATTGCACCAGTTGCGGTATGCCTGATACACTGCCGATGTCCGGCATTCCGCATCCTTCTCCTGTTCCAGAAATTCCTCCACAAAAAGTTCCATTTTATCGCTGTCATGCTGATAGGACATGGTGGCATCTTTTACTGCTTTTGGCTGGGCAAATCCTTCCTCTTGTAAAAGGGTATATCCTTCAATCAGCCAGTTTAAGATGGCACTTGCTGCCTCCGTCCTGGAAAATTCTGCTTTCAGATTCTGTTCCTGCTCCCATTCCTCAAAATGTCTGTCAAAGGGAATGATTACGATACGTCCGCTCGAAAACAGTGTCATATCCGTAATAGCCGGAAGATAATTTGTATTTACATACAACTTGAACTGTGGTTTAAAATCAAAACTGTTTTCATGCAGGAATCTGGCATTCAGTGTATCATTTCCCGTCATGCTTTTGATCTGTGCTTCATTCAGCACCAATCCCCGCCTTGGCTCTGAGATATTGGCGAACCGCACTCCGGCAAGCCGTGCAATATCCTCTGTCGGGTTCTGACTGTTGGCAGACGGCTTTGCAGCAATCGTTTCCGGTCGGACAGTCAAGCCGTAATCTCCCATCACATGAAGTGTGCTTTCCATCAGAGTCCCTTTCCCATTTCTGGTGGTTGCACCATAGTAGAAAAACATACATTCATAACGTGTATCCCCAGTGAGCCCGTAACCAAGGCTTTTCTGCATGAACCTTGCTTTATCCGCATCCCCACTCATCACCTCTGCGACAAATCTGGTAAAGCGGGGATTCTTGGCATTCGGATCATAGGCTACCCCGGCAATCTTGGTCAGCTTGTCCTGTGGTGTATGCGGATGGAACTCTCCCGTCTGCAGATCCAGTGTTCCGTTCTGGCAGTTCAGGTAATAAACATTGCGGTCAAACTCAGACATTGCAATCGGATACACACTTTGGGCATCACTGATATACGTGTTACGGTAATTCCGGCTCTGCCATTTCGCAGAATATTCCAGATAGTCCTTTCTTCTGCGTTCATCAGTAATTGTCAGGACATATCTGACCAGACTGTCCGCAAGGGATTTTGCAAGCTCCATTGTTTTCAGTCCGCCAATGTCTGGAATCCACCGGGTTCCGTCATACACATACCACTTTTTCCTTTCCGGCACATATCTAGCGATATCTTTATACACATCCGCAAATAATCTGCCTGAACCGTTATCGTTCCACGGGTATCTGCCGTTATCCGACACATTCAGTTCTATCAGCTTCTGCAGCATATCATCAAAATCCCTCTCTGCTGATGTTCTTGCATAAGGTCTGTAGAAATCCAATGCCTGTGCCACTGCCTTTTCCAGCGTCAATGCACCGTAGGTTGAGCCACTCTGCACACGGTCCCACTTGCTCCGCATCAACCCCGATCTTCGGAACAGCCTGTCCATCTGCTCTGTATCACCACCACACCAGAACGCAAGGATACTTGCAAGCGACATATCCGCATCGCTGTGAGATTTTCCTTCCGGGATTTCTCCATTCCACAAGGCTTTGAACTTTTCACCCTGTCTGGAATCCGATGCCAAGCGGACCACGGAATCATCCGACAGATAGCTGCCGGGAATATCCTGTACATCGTTCTTTTTCTTAGGAATTGGACGGAGCATATAAGTTTCCAGTATTTCCCCAAGTTCAGTGCTTCGCTCCTCAATGCCACAGTTTCGGATCACATTTCCTGTCAGAGTGCAGAATTTCTTCGTCACACCTGCTGCATAGATTTCCAACCCAAGTTTCTGATTATTGATGTAATATCTGCCCGTATCATAAGACAGGGAAGATGCCTTACATACAATGCGGACTCCCATGCCGGACGGACTGAGTTCTGTATAGGCGTTCATTTTCTCCACGATATCTTCTGCCATCTGTGTCAGCTTTCCACCAAACACGCAATGGTCGATATCTACCATGCAGAAATCATCAAATGCACCCATACCGATTCCGTCATAACCATCCATTGCATTGACTGCCAATCGAAAATCCGAAAAGGTATTTTTATCGGCACTGCTCGCTTTTCTGCCATTTGTCTGATACGGCACTTTTGTCATGCGTCCGCTTCTCTCTTCATATTTCCACAGACAGAACCGTCCGTCTTTTTTCAACTGTTCAGGAAGTTTCTCGTACATCCTGTGCTCCTCCTTTCCCGCTTAGGTAGTGTCAAAAACCACCTGTTTTTTATTGTTCTAAATCCTTTAAAACCTTGATTTATTGGAGGTTTGCAAATAAAAAGAGCATTGACCTCCCTTTTTGAAGTATAATGAGTTCACCACAAACACCATTTCCAACAAAGGAGCAATGCTCATGAACATTATACTTTATTTACTTCAGTTAATTCAATACCAACATAAACAAATCTGCTGGCTTTTAAATTTTGTCTGCAGATATATTCCCCTCAAGCAGTGCGCTTTCGATGATTCTCACTCCCCCAAATACCAAAAGTTCAAAATTGATGAACTCCCTCTGATCACCGACTTCCGTCAGGACTGGACTTATAAAGAATTCATCCCTTACTACGAAAAACGTTATGGTAAGAAGATCCGCCCGATCAGCCGACGCTCAGAGTGTGATATCCCAGACTCCTGCACCTGTCCCCGTTGCGATGCCCCTAAACCATTTCTCTACAAGAACAACGGTTCCAAAGGTCAGCTCCTGTGCAAGATCTGCGATGCCAGGTTCTCACCTGATGAAAGCAGATTTTCCGCTGTAAAACTACGCTGTCCCCACTGCGGCAACACTCTGGTTCCTAAAAAAGACAGAAAGCATTTCATTGTCCATAAATGCGTGAATCCTAAGTGCGCCTACTATCTACACAATCTAAAAAAAGTAGATAAAACAGATCTGAAAGAAGACTATGGCAAAAATAAATACAAACTCCATTACATCTACCGTGAGTTCACGATGGATTTTTTCAGCATGGACTTAAATACCCTGCCTAAAAATGCTTCTTCCCTTAAATTCATTAAGCACAATGCCCATTTCATGTCCTTGTGCCTGACGTTGCACGTCAATCTGGGACTTTCCCTACGCAAGACATCACAGGCTTTAAAAGACCTGTATAACATCAGCATCTCCCACCAACAGATCGCCAACTACTGTAAAACTGCCGCCATCTGCATTAAGCCTTTCGTGAATCAGTACCCCTACGAAAAAATGAGGTCTTCACTGCTGATGAAACCTACATCAAAATCCGTGGTATCAAAACCTATGTCTGGCTGATCATGAATGCCGCCACCCGCTCTATCCTTGGCTATCAGGTATCTGATAACCGTGGTGTCGGGCCCTGCATCCTTGCTATGCGTATGGCCTTCCAGAATCTCAAAAAGCTTCCGGAAAACTTTAAATTTATTGTTGACGGATACAGTGCTTATCCCCTTGCCGCTATGGAATTCGCAAAGAAATTTGGCAAAGATTTCACTTTTTCCGTCACTCAGGTCATTGGACTTACCAACGACGATGCTGTCTCTACAGAACATCGTCCATTCAAACAGATGATTGAACGACTGAACCGTACCTATAAAGCTTCTTACCGCCATACAAATGGGTTCGACAACATCGACGATGCCAACTATGATCTGGCTCTCTGGGTGGCTTACTATAACTTCCTGCGTCCACATAAGCATGCAGGCTATAAAGTCCTCAATGAAGTAGAAATGCTTCAGGGTGCCGACAACATGCCCGGCAAATGGCAGCTTCTGATCTTTCTTGGACAACAAACTATTCTGAATATGCAGAAAAGCGGTACTGCTGCATCGGAGCGGAACTGTTGTCAATAGAACCGTGGAATACCGGAACAGACGGCTTTGCCGGCTGCGAGGATATGCTGCGAAAGTCTATTGACATAAAGTTCTCGGATTATCCTATCCAGCAGAAAAGGGGCAACTGCGCCCTTTTCCTGCCTTCCGGCGAGGATGGGTTCGGGCAAAGTCCGATATTGGGTCAAGGAACTGGTTCCTTGTAGGTTCTTAGGGCAACGCCCTAAGCCCTCGGAGAGCTTATTGGAATTAATATCAGCAATTTTCAAGGTTCACTTGAGCCTTTTTCTTTGGCTCTGTTTTTTCATAACTTATTTGACACTACCCAATCTTCCGTAAAATAACGGATTTTCATGTTTTTTCGTTTTGCCTTGGCAATCTCGGCACTCATGCCTTCCGTAACCGTTTCTCCGAACACCCACAGCTCCTCACATTTGCCAAGCAGCACCATGTCCATAAAAAGAGCAAGCTCCCGTTCCGCATCGTCATCCATGAACTGTGGAAACAGCAAATGCGGAGCAATCGGTATCGCTTTGCTGTCTACGGCATATCTGCTGTATTTTTTCGCTCTTTCTATATTTCCGGATACATCCCCGGAAAATGGACTGCATATATACACAAGCGGTCGATACCTCGCAGCTTTTTCCTCTCGCTCGACTTTTGAGAGTGCCTCATAGGTCGTTGGGTCATAATATCCTGCGCTGTTAAACTTACTGATAGTCATCAAATCCCTCCTTTCCGATTAGTAGGGATAGACCTCTCCCTCTGGCAGTTATGTATTGCGATTTTAGCTTTTTCCGTTTTGTGAGCTGTATCTATATAAAAATTTCCCGATATATTTTCCCTATATAAAAAGGAAGTCCCGTCCGCAGGTTGTGTGCCTGTGAACGGGACTTTTCTGTAAAACGGAAAACCGCTGAACTTTAATACATATCTGCTGTCGAGGGAAGAACGAAAAATATTTTTTCAGGAATCCACTCACAAAACGGAAAAACAGCTTTCCCAAATACATAGCTGTCAGAAAGGGATAAATCTTTCGGAAACGGAGGTGCTGCAAAATGCAGGATGCGATGTGAGAACACACACAGCCGCTTGAGCCGGATGCAATTGATGATGAACTCATTGATGTTCTTATCACTATCAGCGTGGTAGCCAAGAGGCTGGCAGAAAAACTGAAAACCAAAGCAGAAAACGACAAGGAGTAATGGCCATGAGTAAAATGAGCGAACTGTCGTTGGTACTCGATGAACTGATTACCTGCGGCGAGAACATGATCAAGGCAGCAAATGCCCTGAAAGAAATCTTTTCTTCTCCTACAGAAGAAATCAATGCTGCTCCGGTAGTAAAGACGGACAAGCCTGCTGAACCGGCAGACAAACCGCCAGCCAAGACCTATGAATTCACCGATGTGCGAAAAGCATTCTCGGCAAAATCCCATGAAGGATACACCGAACAGGTCAAGGCTCTCATCACCAAATACGGAGCAAGCAAACTCAGCGACATCAAGAAGGAAGACTATCCTGCACTGATGTCTGACCTGGAGGTGATCGGATGCCACAGCACGCACGATTAAACTCCTCGGCAAGCTATCGGTGGTTAAACTGTCCGCTCAGCGTTCTGCTGAGTGAAAAGTACCCCGACCAGACAAGTCCATATGCAAGGCAGGGCACCGATGCACATACCTTGTGTGCTTATCTCGTAGAAAAGGCTCTGGGCAGGGATTCTCCTGACCCGACAGAGAACCTCGATTACTACGACCAGGAAATGCAAGATTGTGCAGAAGGATATGCTGCCTTCGTTATGGAAGAGTACGGCAAAATCAAGCAGACCTGCTCCGATGCAGATGTTCTCATTGAGCAGAGAGTCAGCTTCGCCCAATGGGTGCCGGAAGGCTTCGGTACTGCCGACTGCATTATCCTTGCAGACAGCGTAGCTGAGGTTATTGATTATAAACATGGGCTGGGCATTCTGGTGAGTGCCGAAACCGAGGAATTCGGCGGCAATCCACAGCTGATGTGTTACTGCCTTGGTGTTATCCAGATGTTTGATGGCATCTATGACATTGACACCGTAAAGATGGCAATTTATCAGCCGCACCGGGATAACATCAGCATCCACACCATGACAAAGGCGGAACTTCTCCGTTTTGCAGATGAGGTGCTTGCACCTACTGCACAGCTTGCCTTAAAGGGCGAGGGAGATTTCAAAGCCGGAAGTCACTGTCAGTTCTGCAAGGCAAAAGCCACCTGCCGCAAGCGTGCCGAATACAATCTGGAACTTGCGAAATATGACTTTGCGATGCCTGCAGAACTTGAGGATTACGAAATCGATGCAATCCTTGTGAGAATCGACCAGTTCACTTCCTGGGCGGCTGATGTAAAGGAATATGCATTAAACCAGGCTCTGCTCGGTACGGACTACGGTCACTTTAAGGTGGTCGAAGGCCGCAGCAATCGAAAATATGTAAGTGACGATGATGTTGCATCGGCAGTCCAAAAAGCCGGATATAACCCATACGAGAAAAAGCTCCTGGGCATTACGGCAATGACCTCGCTTCTTGGTAAGAAGAAGTTCGAGGAACTGCTTGGCAGTCTTACTTATAAACCGCCGGGCAAACCAACCTTAGTTTCTAAGACGGACAAGCGTCCGCCAATGAAAAATACAGCAGAAAATGATTTCAAAGAGTAAAGGAGACCACTACTATGAAAACTTTCACTAACCCTACTAAAGTCGTAACCGGCATCTGCACCTTCAGCTACCTTAACTGCTGGGATCCGAAGTCGATCAACGGCGGCACCCCCAAGTTCAGCGTTTCGCTGATTATCCCTAAGAGCGATACCAAGACCATCGAAAAGATCAAGTCGGCAATTCAGGCAGCCTACGAGGAAGGTCAGGCAAAGCTGAAGGGCAACGGTAAGAGCGTGCCTGCTCTCTCCGTCCTCAAGACTCCGCTCCGTGACGGTGATGCTGAGCGTCCCGATGATGAAGTTTACAGAAACAGCTACTTCATCAACGCCAACTCCGCTACTGCTCCCGGCATCGTAGATGCTGACCGCAATCAGATCATTGATCGTTCGGAGATGTACTCCGGTGTCAAGGGTCGTGCTTCCATCAACCTCTACGCATTCAACTCCAACGGCAACAAAGGCATTGCCTGCGGTCTGAACAATCTCCAGAAGATTGTGGACGGCACTCCTCTCGGCGGCAAGTCCCGTGCAGAAGATGACTTTGCGACTGCGGACGATGAGGATTTCCTCAACTAATAGCAATCGCAACTATGACAATCCGGGTGGCAGGGAAACCTGCCGCCCACTATCAGAAAGGTAAGGTGACAACCTATGACAATGGAACTTGTAAACACACTGATTGACGCATCCATCCGGGGGACACTTCTTGGAATCACGATGTTTTTCTAGGGTTGTGCTCTGATTGCAGTATGGAAATGGATCTTCGGACTTGCAAAGAGGTTCTTCCACTGGCTCTGCCCAAGTTTCCGTAAAGACAAATCTGACAAACAGTAATCCACATGGGGCGGCAGCCAAAAACGCTGCTGCCCTTATTCTATTAGACTGGAGGCAACCATGAGAGAAAAAATACAATCCCTGAGTATCGACCTTGAGACCTACAGCAGTGTGGATTTGAAGAAATCGGGTGTATATCCCTATGCGGAAAGCTCGGATTTTGAGATTCTACTGTTCGCTTATGCGGTAAATGAGGGCGAGGTGCAGGTCGTAGATATTGCCTGTGGGGAAGAAGTTCCCGATGAGATTTTGCAGGCACTGACCGATGATACGGTTACGAAATGGGCATATAACTGCCAGTTCGAGCGTGTGTGCCTGTCTTACTGGCTGAGAAGAAATTATCCGCAGTATTTCAGCAGCTACAGCATTGCGGAGGACTCAGTCGGAAACTATCTTGACCCGGCTTCATGGAAATGCGCCCGTATCTGGGGTGCCTATATGGGACTTCCATTATCCTTGAAGGGTATTGGTGCTGTCCTGAAACTTGACGAACAGAAGATAGAGGAAGGCTCTGACCTTATCAAATACTTCTGCAAACCATGCCGCCCCACCGAAAAGAACGGTGGCCGTACACGGAATCTTCCAGAACATGATCCGGAGAAATGGGTGCTGTTCAAAAAATATAATAAGCGCGATGTTGAGGTGGAGCTTGCCATCAAAGAAAAGCTGGCAAAATTTCCTGTGCCGGATTTCGTATGGGACGAGTATCATCTCGATCAGGAAATCAACGACCGGGGCATTTTGCTGGATATGCATTTCGTAGAACAGGCCATTACAGTAGATGCTCAGACCAAGGTTTATCTCCGCAGCAAAATGCAGGAGCAGACAGGACTTGAAAATCCCAACAGTGTGGTGCAGATGAAAGGCTGGCTTTCAGATAACGGTGTGCAGGCAGAGTCTTTAGATAAGAAAGCAGTAAAGGAGCTGATATCAGACAGTGAAGACCGTATCGCTGATGTGCTGTCCTACCGACAGCAGCTTGCCAAATCTTCTGTCAGCAAATACACCGCCATGCAGAATGCCGTCTGTGCCGATGGCAGGGCAAGAGGTATGTTCCAGTTCTACGGCGCCAATCGTTCCGGGCGCTGGGCTGGCAGGTTAATTCAGCTGCAGAATCTTCCGCAAAATCATATGGAAGATTTGGAAGAAGCACGAAATCTTGTCCGTGACTGCAACTTTGCCGCTTTGGAAATGCTCTACGATAACATTCCAAATGTACTGTCGGAGCTGATCCGCACCGCCTTTATTCCCAAACCAGGATACAAGTACATCGTTTCCGATTTCAGTGCGATTGAGGCTCGTGTGCTTTCTTTCCTTGCCGGGGAACAATGGCGTGTTGATGTATTCAAGGTAGGAAAAGACATCTACTGCGAATCTGCATCACAGATGTTCGGTGTACCTGTCGTGAAAAATGGCATCAACGGTCATCTTCGGCAAAAAGGCAAAATCGCAGAATTGGCGCTTGGTTACGGCGGCTCTGTCGGTGCATTAAAGGCAATGGGTGCTTTGGACATGGGACTTTCCGAGGACGAGCTGCAGCCGCTGGTGAATGCCTGGCGATCTTCCAATCCGCACATCACACAGCTATGGTGGGATATTGATGCGGCCGTTAAAAAAGCGGTGATGTATAAAACCTCTGTGCTGTCCCACGGTTTCAAAATTTATTATAAAAGCGGTATGCTGTTCATTGACCTTCCGTCCGGCAGAAGGCTTGTGTATGTGAAACCTTGTATAGGTACAAATCAGTTTGGCTCTGATTCTGTTACCTACGAGGGCATCAACACCGGCAAGTGGACGAGAATTGAAAGTTACGGTTCCAAATTTGTGGAGAACATCGTGCAAGCTGTCAGCAGGGATATTCTCGCATATGCGATGAAAACCCTCTCGCACTGCTTCATCTGCGGTCATGTCCACGATGAACTCATCATCGAGTGCAGTCCCGATGTATCGCTCTCTGCAGTGTGTGAACAGATGGGCAGAACCCCTCCGTGGATTAGCGGTCTGCTGCTCCGGGCAGACGGGTATGAATGTAGCTTTTATCAGAAACAGTAAAAAACGGCAGCAGTGCTGACCTTAGTTTGGTCGGTACTGCTGCCGTTTATATGTTCAGGATTGCTCAAATATCTTCACAAATTCCTCTTCGCTGTTTTTGATTTCCGCTACAAACTCCCTGTATTCACCAACATCTGTGGGTATTCTTAAACCGTGCTTTATAATGCTTACATCATCCCTCGGCTTTACGTTTTCCTCATAGGTAGATCCACAATTCATCCTTAGTTTCATGTCATCCGCACCTTTGGCATCTGGATAGAGATAATACCCGACTTTAGCGTCAAAGCGGAACATATACGCCAGCACCTGTAAGTAATCTCTGTTGCCAATATTCTCGTTTGGCTTATATTTGGCATCAGCAATCAGACGATTTGTATTGTTCTTGCTTATAAAATCCGGATAGATCAAACCATTATTTCCCTCAAATAAGCGCTGTGCCCCCTTACCGCCCTTGTTCATCGGATGATAGAATTTTTCACCAATCAACAAATAAAGGTACTCTTCCCACAACCAGGCTCCGTCAACTAAAATACCGTATATTTGTTTGGAACCTGTACCAATTTGATGCTTTTGGCGTTGAAGGATTAAGATGCATAAACGCTGAAGTGAAAGATATTCTCTGTAATATGCATGATGAACCATATTCCTTTTATTCTGTTCTATAATTTTAGATCTGCTATATGGTTCATATTTTGTCGTCACATCAATAACGAGATTTACTTCTTCCTTTGCTTTTGCAAGGATTTTGTTCCCATATGGTTTATGCTTTATAAACTCAATCGTATGTCGGACTAATTCCATCAGCGCATTATCATAGGAAAACTCTCGCTGCGTATATGCCACATTTCCTATGAACGGTGTGTTTAATCGAATCTGCCTTGCAATATCAATAGTTCCTTTTACATTTCCATCATTATATCTGCGGCTGATATATTTTTTATACAGTCCCTTTCTCATCGCAGCTTTAAGATAATGGGGGAACAGAAACAGCAAGAAATTGAAGATGCGGTTATCCTGATCCGCATCCGTTTCCAGATCCACAAGATTTGGAAATGCCATAACCTTTTCAAGTAGATACTGGAAAAAGTAATCACTATCACCACTAAAGCGTGACTCGATAATAAGTCGTTCATTTCCACAGCCAAGGAACCCCATTACATTTCCTGACACATAATTATCATTCACGCTTTGCAATATCATCTGATCTCGTGTTATGTCGGCTGCGTCTTTCACAATCTCAGGGAAAACAAATACGCCTTCACGTTCCAGCTGTTCTAAAGTCTTATCCGCAATTCTGTCGGAAAGGACTTTTATGTCGGCAAAAGATTGTTTTTTCTGCTGTGAATTGTCCTTAATCCTAAGCAGTTTCATTTTCTTCACCGTCAGCTGGTTTCTGATATCCATATGCTCTCTCAAATTTTGTCATAATTCCTTTTTCATCGTACATTCCCTGTATGTACTCTTGCAGGAGTGGTTGTAGATAATCCGTCCATAATTGATCAAAATCCAGGGTCTTCAGCTTAAGAAAATAGGATGCACCAATCTGATAATTTTCATTTAAATCTTCTACTTCGGCAATGGCCTTGTTGAGTGCGCTCATCCTCTTGATAGCCTCGGCTTCCAATTCTTCATCGTCCAGGGAAGCTAACATTTCAAGCCTCGCATCCGCCTTGATTTCCACAAAGCGAAATCTTCTCCTCATCGCAAAATCGAAGCTGTCCACGGAACGGTCAATATCATTCATGGTGCCGATGATGTACACATTTTCCGGAATATAGAATTTCTCATCCGGATTAGAGTGCATATTTGCATATTGCGTGGAGATTTCACCAGATTTTCCCCGATACCCAGGATCAATAGCAAAGAACAATTCCCCGAATATCTTGGAAATCTCACCACGGTTTATTTCATCAATAATGAAAATGTACTTCTTCAGTTTTTCCAATCTGATAGGCATCTTGGGTGCTGCAGCCTTCTTCGCCTTGATTGCTTTGAAGATAGCGAAATCATACGAAAATCCCTGTGTAGCAAAAGACTTCCCAAAAAATGTTGTAATATCCTTGATTTTCTCAAATTTCTGCCCAGACTCAAGCATCATTCTAACTTCGTCCAAATTCAACGCAAGCCTGTTAACAGTTGCATTACCTGGAATAGAAATATTAATATGACTGTCATCCACACTGGTGATAGTGAATTCGTTACCGTTGATCGTCTTGAATGTATCTACTCCCAATTCGATGCTCGAAAAGAATTCAGTCATAGATTCCTGAGCAGAATGTTCCTTTTCGATTGTCTCCTTGGATTTTAACGAGTCTTCATAATTCTTCCTTGCACGAGCCACAAACTTTTTGAAAATTCCATCTTGAAGCTCGAATCCCATCGTTCCGTCATCCTTGACAATCGGGCGCAGACCTTCCACGAAATCGGAATAATCATAGCTCGGATGAAACTGAACAAATTCCACCTGCTTCTTCTGCTCGTCAGAAAGCAGGGTATAATCATCAAAATATCCATCGCTAATGATGTCTGTTGCAATTTCCTTTGCAAGATAGGACTTACCAGTACCAGGTGCTCCTCTAAAAATCAGGTTCTTTGATTCGATCAACATGGAAGAATATTCATTTCTGTATCCTTTGAACTGCTGCACAAGTTCCTCTTGAACAGCGAATTCCGTTTCTTCCGCTTTATTTTCCTTCTCGTCTTTTTCACGATATGTCAGGACAAATTGATCTCCACGATTCCCGAAACGCTTCAAGCACTCCTGCACAAAATAGACAGTAGAAAAGATATTCCAGCAATATATAACGAACTGTCTGCCGTTATCATAACCATAGGTTAGGTACTCGATGGTATTTCTGTGCTTTCTGAACTCATCCACACTTGAATAAATGCCACAAATCATTTCTTTGTCCGGATTATATTTGCAGATTGGAAATTTTTCTTTGTCTTCTACAGACATGGCGGCTATCTGCTTCTCAAATACCTGAAAGGCGATACGCGGCATCGTTTGGTTTGTGTTTCTCCGTTCGCCCTTGCTGTATGAACGCTTGACAATATCCCCATTTTCTTTTTCGAAAAATGCGTCGAGTGGCTTATAATTATCGCCAAGGAACAGATTGTCCATCGTAAACCGTTCATCGGTCGATTGGACTCTATCAGCAGTAATGATCAATTCATACTTTTCCTGCCTATCTTTTCCTGAATCCATGCATCACACCTCCTGCTTATACATCATTGTTTTCCATACGGTGCCGGGTTTTCAGCAACCATACTCAAATATTGCTTAGAATGATATGTTGAAATAGTTGCTCTTTCACTCAAGTCTGCAAACTCTGCATCAAACTCCTTCATGCGGTTTTCCTGATTAAAGAAGTGGAGTCCCCAAATTCTGTAGTCATTGTCGTCCACAAAAGTGGTAGTCGGCACAGCCTCTGCCTTTAACTGGAGCAGGAATTTTTCTTTCCACGCATCCTTTTCGAGGAGTTGTGTACCCTTTGGCTCGATAAAAATCTGGAGCTGCTCAAGTCCATCTGTTTTGTCCCTTTGTAGGAAAAGGACATAGTCAGGCTCGAACCGTTCACCATCTTCAAACGAATAGATGTGAAATTCCCGCTCGTTTCTGACAAGATAAATGCGGTTATACACCTTTCTTAAATCATCAACATATCCACGGAAGTAAGCGACAAATGCCTTCTCTTCCGAGGTTCCGTAGTTATCGGTATAGACAAACCAGTCCTCCGTGGTGAGGTCGATCTTCCAATCGCTCTTTACGGACGGATCATTCTGTGAGATACCAATACCTCCATCGTGTGGATCGGTATAATTGACCGTCTTGTTGCGAAAAACATCTCTGATGTTCCTTGCTCTGAATGTCTTCGTTCCTCGGTATGTTTCTTCAATGCCAGAGATGGAACTCGCAATCTTTCCGAGTACATAGAAAACGGCCGAATAGAGCGTTTCCATAGTCGGATGCGCATCCTTGCTCTGAATGTCGATGCGGACAGTACCAAGGTATTCATTATCCGTGATGAACTGCCTCGTGGATGTAACATTAGGGAAATAGGAACGCAGGGTATTAAACTTGAAAATCGGGTATTTCATCAAAGCCTTGTTAACAATGGCATAATTGATGTCTGCGATTTCCTTGATGGTCATATGCGCTGTCTTCAAATTGAAGGCAAGATCGACACCCTGTGAGGTTTCTATCATAACAGAATCGATGCCGGAGGCTCCCGTTGCCGCTTGGAAACGATATATATCATCCCTTACGATCGGCGAAAGGCCACGCACATCCCTTCTATCTTTTACCTCCCTGTCATTTATGAAGATTAAGCCCTTTCGGTATATGTCGGTGGCTTTGAAATCATCTTTAAGAACATATTCACGCTGCACGATTTTGTCGGTATCCAGACCAATTTCACGCAGGGCATTACGCAGCTCCGCCACATAGCGATGGTCATTCTGACAATGATAATAGAGCGTCTCGCAGACACGCATTTCGCAGGTTACATCCTCGTCGTATTTTCTCTGAAACTTCGGCTGCTCATCATCAAGCTGAAATGGGCAGTATCTTGCGCCACGTCCGATTAACTGTGCTTCCGCTATCGTTGCGGGAGCTATTTTTTTGCCGCTGGACTGCCTCGTTTCATAAAGGCGGACGATATCAAACAGGTTGAGGACATCCCATCCCTCATCCAATTTCTTGACCTCAAAGATTGCACGGTACGGATTATCTTCATCTTCAAGAGAATTCAAAAGTATCTGTTTCTGCGTGGCATCCTTATCATCATTTACGGAAACGCAATGCTCCTCGGAAAAGTCATCACGGAGTTCCGTAGCAAGCGTATCAAAAGAAATACTGTTGTTAGCGAAATAAGCAAAGGCTTTGTGCATAACCTCATTATTGACGGCAGTGGAAAGACTGCGCAGCTGTACACCGGTCAGCTTTTTCACTGTCTCTATAAACTCAACCATAAAGTCTTTACTGTCTGCAATCTTCGCAGCCTTAAAAAGTACAACAGGCTTAATCCCAAGACGATGATCCTGAAATACCTTTAAACGATATTGACTGAGTACAAGTGCCTGCAAAGCCCTCTCCATGACGGGCAAATCGGAACGTAACGTGATAATGTCCTTGGAATACCTGTCACCATAAAACTTCGCCAGAGCATAGTCGAATATGATCTTGTTCTCATATGCCGCACGGATTGCCGGGTTAGCAAGGTCACAAGTCGCTGTAAACTCCAGCAGGATGTTTTCAGCATTTCGGCTAAAAATATTCTTTACGGTCTGCTCCCAAGAATGATAGCTTGACTCCTCATATGCTGACATTTTCTTTTTAGTATCAACATTCAGATGGTGCGCCTCATCGGAAATCAGAACCACCTTCTGTTCGTCAAAGTCATCAAAGGACATACCATTTTCCTTTGCCATCCACATATCCATATGGAGTCCCTGAGTAGTGGTAAAGCAGATGTTGATGGCATTCTGGTCTGAGTACTGGAAATTGTCTACTTGATTGATTCGGATGCGCTCTCCGTCCAGCACAATCTCATCTGCAAAAAGATACTTTGAGGATATCGAATTGCAGAAATTCTCCCGTGTCTTTTCGACAATGTTCGAGAGATTGACGAAGAACAGGAAATTCCGATACCCCTGCTTGTAGAGGTACAGCATCAGTCCAGCCATAATCAGCGTCTTGCCGCTGCCCGTTGCCATGTGAAAAAGCACCTGCGTAGGCTTCGGACGGTTACTGCTCTCGAAATGCGTTATAAAGTTTTCAAATGCCTGTTTCTGATACGGGCGCAGCTCGAAATTTGGATTCAGATTCTCCGGAATATAGGAGGGGAGAACAGCACTGCTGCCGTATTCACGCAAGGCGTCTATTTTTTCGTATAAGAATGCCATCGATTATCCCTCCCTGTAAAAGCTCCTCGTGAACGCTTTGTCCTCGTCGGAGATGCCGAACTCCGCATCATCAATGTCGCAGTAGTTCACATACAGGAGATTTTTGTCCAAAATCTCCATAAGGAACCGCTTCTTGTCATCCAGCGAAAGTGTGGCATAACCATCAGCCGCCGCATCGATATCCGCCGGATTTACTTTGTAGCTAATAAAGCCGGACTTTACCATCCTGCCGTAGATATCGGACAAGGTTACATCATCAGTAGCGGATTCAATTTCTTCCACAATTGTCTGATTCAGTTTTGCTAGTTCGCAGTAAACGAAGGAGCCGCCGCCTTGCCAATTGACCTCCTTCGAAATACCACCCTGCTCTCCATCAATGACTTTTTTTAATCTTTCCACCGACACTGTTTCAATATAATCCATCTGCTCTACACCAATATACTGGCGTCCCATTTTGTGAGCAACAGCGCAGGTTGTGCCTGAACCAAGGTGAAAATCCAGAACAATATCTCCTTCGCTAGTCGCAACTTCGAGGATTGCCTTAATAAGATTTTCAGGCTTCGCATAGTCGAACTCTTTGCGTCCAAACATTGCATCTATTTCACTATTTCCATCCTTATTTTTGGCATTTCCAAATAGCGTTTGAAGGAAATCCTGGATTTGAAAATCGGAAATTACTGCCGACAATTTTCCACTGCAATCATCCTCGCTTTTAAATTTTCTCATGTACGGTTTTCCAATATTGAGAAAATCGTAATCACCCGGAAATACAATTGCTCCTTTTCTGTAATATTCTTCAAATGTATCACTTGTTACGGCCCATGTTCTTTTTTCGCTTGCCGGATATTCTGCACCTGTTTTAGGATTAATCATCGTAAAATAGGAATTTGGTCGTTCGGTAGCGGTTCTCTGCGAAGTGGCGTCTGCCAATCTCCAAGGCTGTCCTGGATAATCGTCTGTCTCATAATACTTTCGTTCTACATCACGTCCAATAGGCGCTTTCTTATTATCCACATTTGTATAACACAGTAACCAGTCAAAATCTTGAGAAAAATTGAACGGAACATCTGATTTTCCATTACGGGTTCGTCGCGGAATTGTTCCAACAAAATGGTCTCGACCAAAAATCTCATCCGCCATTACTTTTAGGTAGTGCATCCCATCTTCGCCAATGCTAATCCAAATAGTTCCTCCTGCGGCAAGAAGTTTTTGCGCTATTTTAAGCCGATTTTTCATAAACACCAACCAGGTCGAAAGGTGAAAATTGGAATTGTACTTGAATGAGTCCGCTTCTTTTGTTTCATTGAAAAAGTAGGGAGGGTCAATATAAATACATTTGACTCTTCCCTCATATCTCTTTAAAAGTGAGGATAAAGCCAAAAAATTATTTCCTTTAATAATTAAATTGTCTTCATCGTTGTAAGTAATATTCTCCTCAACACCAGACGCTGTGTATCTCCTGGCCTTGCAAAAAACTTTAGGGTAAAGCAACCTGTCCACGGCATCGGGAGCCAGCAATTCATTGTAAAAAATTTCACTTCGCTTTTGATCCTCTTTTGTTTGCCCACCTTTCAACACACAATCCTTATAAGGGAAAACAAGTTCCACTTTACCAGACGCTGAAATCAGCGCACCAGTTTCATCGGCAAGCCCAATCTTGTTCTTGAAGCGGGTATAGCTGTCCGGCAGAAATTGCCGATTGTTGATCACCCATGCAAAACCCATCTTGTCAAAGACCTTCGTGCCATCAACTTCCACAAAAAAGCGAGTACGTGTCTCATCATTCATAAGAAGGAGTCGGATAAGTTCCGCGTCCATCTTCATTGCAGCCTCATAAACCGCATTACGTAGGAAAGTGCCATCCTCGGCAACAAACCTCTTGTCTGATTTCAGTACCGTCAGTACGGTTTCATAAAAATTCGTCATCTTATTCTTCTCCTTCATCTATAAACAGCTCAGGTACGTTGTACTGGATTTCTTCAGTGTCTCTCCTCACTAGTTCGTTAGGGCATTCCAACAGCGCCTTTTTCAGTAGCTTTGGATTGTCAAAAGTTCCTCGTATATACTTATCGGCATTTCGTCGGATGTATTCGGTTGAGTCCCGCTTAAAACCACTTCGCTGCAAAATAATTCTCAGGCGGTTTGTTGTTCCATACTCAACAAATTCATACCAGTCGTTTGTGAACGGTTCATTAGGGTGTTGGTGTTTGTATTCCTCTGAAAATTTAAGGAAGTAGTTTGATAACCGAAATAAAAGCACGTCCTCAATCGCCTCCAGCGTATCGGCAATGATTATGTTTTTATGTTTCTGTGAGCCGTCGAAGGGTTCCCATTTATTGTAGTCGACTTTTACCTTGCGCTTTTTCTTGTCATAATCATCTATACTTTGCCCGATGATATAGCTGAGTCCGTGCCCCTGCATCCACTGAGTCAGGAGAACGGTATACCATGTCAGCTTGGTATATGTTCTTCCTTCTCCCGCACCAAGTGTCCGTTTTTCATAGATACGCCACTTAAATGCCACTGCCAGTTTGTTGAGAAACGCAAGCGTTTCATAATAATCTGCTCCGCGTTTCGGATCTTTGATCTCAGGGTAAGCCAGCCCGTCGCAGATGAGTTTTGCAATACCCTGTATCTGATCATACGAGACATTGATATCATCCTCCGGCTTTTTCTCTGGCACGGAAAACTGTTCCCGAATTATTGACTCAGTTTCAGGTGTCAGATACGGGGTAAACTCCCGTCTAATGCGGCTGTTCCTACCGTCCACGATATCTCCGACTAGGATCAACATCGTTTTTCGCATCAACTCGTAATTGTCTTCGCTCTGACTCTTCTTGGACTTGTGTATTTCTACGTTGCCGGAAAGAAGTGTATCGATGATGAGCTTTTTCTGATTAGCGTTCAATTCAGCTTCTATGGACAGCTTTTGTGGCGGCACGTCCCCCTTCAGCAGGTCTTCAAATTTTTGCAGGTCTTCTTCACGTTCCTGTTTTTGAAGCCGAACAATAAAAACATTACCGTACAGATTGTATTTCGCACGACCGACACGGCCTACCAGATTCTTGAAGTCCACCTCGGAAAAGTTGTTCAAGCCCTTCTTGTAGCTTGTAATGAAAAGATTCTCCGCAGGAAGATTGACTCCCTCCAACAAGGTACTTGTGCAGAACATTGTCTTGATAAGACCTTCACGGTAATAGTCCTCAAGCTGCATCCTTATATTTGCAGGCAGATAACCGATATGGTATGCCACACCTCTTTCCACCAGTTCAGCGAGATAGTATTCCTTATGAACATCGCTGCGTATTGCCTCCGCAAATGCCTGTAGCTTTTTATCGCCAATTGAGATCTGCGTATCCGCATAGTCCCTTGCAAACCGAATGGCATCATTCTTTGATTTGCAATAAACGATGTTGTGCCGCTTATCGCCAATTCGAGCAATCACCTCACTCAACGAGTATTGATGGTTCATTTCGTGCAGCAGTATAAATTTCTTTGAGTATGAATCGAAGATACGGATATTGCGTTCCCATAGATCAACAATGTATTTTAGCTGACTGACAGGAGCATATCTGCACGCCACGGTAGCTTCTTCACCGATAGCCAAATCTCCCTTTGATACCGTATCGAGATAGACCCTCGGATTTGGAATATTCGGTGAAGCAAATATGATATGCGCATTGCTGTTCCGTTCCTCTAACTTGTTGATGACCTTGTAATAGAAAGCACTTCTCTTATCACCGGAAGATATTTTATGAGCTTCGTCCACAAACAAATAATCGATCATAAGATCAGGATCATCAATCAGAATGTAAAGCATTCGCTCAGGTGTCAGGACGAAAATATAGTTATGCTTCGTCTCTAATGCCATCGAACCGGAGGATGTCACAATACGGTAATCCGTTTCCTTCAATAGAGTGGTGAGACTCTCAATTAATTCGCTCGTAACCTCGTTTATCAGTGCTTTCGTAGGGATGAGCAAAGCGAAATTCTTCTTTGTACCTTCCATAATCTGTTGCTTAATAAACGCACGCATCATAAAGGACTTCCCCATAGATGTGGGGGCGGAATAGCTGAAATATGGTCTAGACAGACTGTCATATATCTCTTTTTGTGCAGGAAAGAAACGAGCTCCACCATCGGATGGCACAGACAAGTAATCCATGTTGAAGTGCATGAACACACGCTCAAGCAGAGAAGCATTTTCAAAATCCGGCGTCAGCCTATTCATGCCGAAAAAATTCCCCGTATTAGCAAGAACAGAGCCAAGATAATACTTCACCTGCTCATCTTGAGGATACATATCATAAAGCAGTGCAACCATTTCCTGCGCACGGGTCTTATGAATATCCGAAAAGTTTGTGCCGCAGGATTTTGAAAGCACATCTGCAAAGGTCAGAGCATCCCCAATGTTGACAGGCTGTTCCTCCATCTCATCAAAACTAAACAGGCGTTTAGAATAGTTGATAAGGATATTGTGATACAACTTTTGCAGATAAGCATTATCATCTATTCTCGAAAACAAATGCTCCCCGAAGGTGACATCTCTAAAATTGCTCATGCTTGACCTCCTCCGGATTGCAACAGCTTATCCATGATATCTTTTTTGTCTTCATCTGCATCAGCGAAGGGAAGTAAATAGATATACATAGAGTAGCCATCAAATCCATACTGCGTGATTTTTGCTTCGATGAATGGCACATTGTTTTGGATGTCATTCCTGACCTGCTCAAGCACACCGTTCTGATATTCGTTCACGGGTTTTCCGTTTGCGGATACTCCGCTCAGGCTGTATCCCACGAACATACCAAACGCAGTGGCAGGCTTTTGACCATTCGTTTCGGAAGGCAGGATTATTGCTTCAAGCTGATCGTAAATCTTTGTTGGGAAAGAGGCCGCAAATATGTTTGACTCAACAAAACGTCGCTCGTCTTTCTTTCTGTTCTTTAGTTTCTGTGCATCTGCAAAGGCTGAATCTATTGCCGTTTGCAAGTCTCCTTTTATCATCGATGTTCCGAGAATAACCTGACTAAAAGGAACAGTTTCATTAGCGGTAAGAAGGTGGATGCCGGAACTTTCACTCGTCATAAGGCCGCCATGATTTCCTATTTCAACCTTGCTCATCAATTTCGGAGCAACGAGAACCTGCTCCAGAAATATATACAACAAGAGTTCTCCGAGTTCATTGCCAGTCGGTAATTTTCCGTCAGCGATGGCTTTTTTGATATACGCTATTGCATCGTAAGCAAGTGCTGAAATCTCATCATCTTCCATGTAAGTCTCAATCTGTGCCCTGGAATAGACGTAATACCCGATATTGTTGCGAAGGTGCCTCCACAGACCGTGATAGTCGAAATCATAATCATCAAACTTCAAACAGAAAATTTGAAGGTCGTGTTTTGCGGATATGGAAAGCGTTTCGCTTGACACGGGCGTAAAAACTTTATCAAATTTTCCTTTGCTCGTCAGAGGTATTGCTGCCACAGGTTTCGGTTTTGTTACTTCGTAAAACTTGATTGTGTCGGCCATTGGATTATAGGCCGCATAAAAATCCTTCTTGATAGATTTTGTGAATGTGGACTCTATCATATTATCCGTTTTGGCGACAGCATAGATAAACACATCTGTCAAGAATTCAGAAAGCACAAACTCATTTTTCTTCTTAAGGTCATTCTTCGTGAGATTGCCAATGGTGCCAAGCTGGGTCGTGTCGGCGATTGTAGCATCTTTCAGAATGACATTTTTCAATGCAAGCACGGCATTTTTCTTACGCGCCTCTTCCATTACGGGAATGATGGTCTGAATAAAATACCTCTCGATTACATGGGCATCTTTCTTCAGGGCCATTTGCATAACTTCGGTGGGCAGATTCTGCCCCGCAGAGTGAATCTTATTATAATTAGTGTATGAGTAGGTGACCTCATACCCATCAGCTGAAATATATGAAAAGACTGTGGCACCTAACGGGCATAACGATAACATGATTTTCTCGCAGAAGGAATCAAACTTGCGCTCTGCGGGAATAGCGCACGATGTCATAATTCTCACATATGAGCCAATGCAAAGATGCTCCATTTGGCTACCTCCCTCCGCCATAAATTTCGTTCACCTCAAATCAACCTTTTTTGATCACATCAACGATATCGCCTATATTACAATCCAAAGCCATACATATTTTACCGAGAACCTCCATACTCACCGCTTTGTTCTTTCCCATCTTGGCGATAGTAGATGATGTGATGCCAGTTTTTTCCATCAAGTCTTTCTTCATCAAATTCTTGTCTATCAACAATTTCCAGAGCTTGTTGTAGTTATATTCCATCGGTGATCCTCCTTGCTCGAACGTCATTTTATATCGTTGTATGGTCATAGTATAGTATAAATCTTCATATACATCAAGTCTAAATCGAAAATATTCGTGTTCATCTTTGATTTCTCAAAGTTAAGTCATTGTTCTGACATAAATTCAGAAAATTTGCTTTCTATTGAACGCTGCATGGTTTAGCCACACACAATACCTTTTTATTCCGAAAATCTTCTGATTTCCTTCTTTTTTCGTTCGTTTTTTCCCTTTGTAAAACTAACTAGAATATAAGCATCAAGATACGAGGAGGTGAAAACATGGTAAGCAATAAAAAGCAGACTAGCAAGAATGTGGCCAAAAAAGCAAGTCAAATCCTTAGGGACGGACGATACAGTCAAAAATCAAAATCTGTTGCAGGCAGTGCCTTAGCACAGACCAAACCGAGCAAGGGTAAAAAATAGTATCTTAACTCGATGGACGGCAACTTATTTTCCAATATGTCCGCCATCCCCCCCTTTAGTGAATCTCGTTATAGAGGTGCATCATTTGATCAATGCTGGCTCACACCCTATAACAAACAACTGAATACGAACAGCGAATCGATGAGCAGAGGAGCTGCAATCTGGAATGGAGTATTTCTCCATGCGGACTGCGGTACGGATTTTTATTGCCTTTTCGCTGATTTGTCATGGATACCTCCATTCCTCACACCGAATGGAGGTTTTTCTTATGACAAAGAGAGTCAACAAAATTACACAGAACTACAACGGCGAACCGTTGAAACTGGGCGAGGTTTTGGTGCCAACCATGTATGACGCGGCTTTCGCCAAGGCAAACTGTATCAACCCAGAGTGCATTAAGACGCTCAAAAAAGGCGGGAAATACTTTAAGGTCATGTACATGGCAGTGCCGAAGGAACTTGCTTCTCTGAAGCTTAGTTCTTTTAACCTTGAAATGAACGAAGAACTCGGGCATTACACAGTCCCCAATTCTGTATCGTTCGACCAGTTAGCTGACGATTATGACCTCAACCTCGCCACCGTACCGTCCCCTGAAGATATGATGATTGAGCAGGAGAACAAGGCAGAGACCGCCGCAATGTTTGCAGACCTTGTTCATCACCTTATCGACCGTTCACCGAAGCATGGCCTTGCCGCACTGCTTCTGCTCAACGATGTCAAAGGTGCAGAATTCCATGAGAAAATACACCTTGGTCATGATGCAGCAAACACTGTCCGCAAACAGTCCGAAGAATTCTTGAAAGGAGGACTTGCCAACCTCAACATGGACAAGCTTCATGTAAAGCGTTCTAAGCATTCCGATTATTATCGTGAGGAAGCATACCGTCTACTGGACGCACTTTTGAAACTGTACAACGCTGAATAAAACGAATCTCCGGGGCAGCATTTGCCTCGGAGATTTTTGTAATTAGATCGTAAACTTCAAATCAAAAACAAATATTATCGTACCCTTGGTTGGTATCAGAACACCTTAACCGGAATATCCTCTTCCGGTTTCTTCCCGGAAAAATAGTGTTCCTCAAGATACTCATTAAATTTCTCTCTGTGGGTCATCCACCGATTATCATTCTTCACAGCAAAGATGTTCTCGCCATCTTCTGCGATTCGCCGCATTTTCTTGATTCCAATGCCGTAATACTCAGATGCCTCCAGTATCCGCAACATATATTTTTCATTGATGTTTAATTTCTCTGCCATACAGCAATCAGCCCCTTTGGTTTTATGGTACTGACATTAACGCTCTACTCTGGGCAGAAGTCAACTTAATTCTCTCGATATGCGGCAATACTTTTTAACGGTATTATCGTTATAAAGTTTGCACCCACCTAAAAAATACCCGGATTTTCATCCGGGCACTTGTACATTTTTCTTTTTTAATCGTCTGAAACGTATACGAACGGTATGGTCATTGCTTTTGTGTTGCCGCAGAAAGCCCCAGTTTGCCGCATTTATCTTTGATTTGAGGCATTTATCAAAGTCCTGCCGTGGCATACGAAACAAACTCGAATCATAATATTTTCTCCTCTCAAAATGCCCTGTATTGCCCAGTTTTGGGGCGTTTTGCCCTGTCCGGCAGGAGCATTCATTTTTATTGTACAGACTACACTTTCTGCAAAATATTGCAAAACGGAGCAAATCACTTCCGTCTGTAGTAGTCAAATCGTAGTCAGTTTAGGGGGTGCAGACTACGGATAGTGGGGTGCATTATTTAACAAAAGGGTGTAGCGATCATCGGCAACTTCTTATTATAAAAGCTAAAATATCAAATTTTTAGTCCACATGATCAGTTTAGAAGTTACTGATGTCATTACCACAATAGTCATTCTCAACCGCATCTTGGTGCTGCATATAGAAAATCTCTTTTTGGCGTTCAATCTCGGCTTTCAACTGCTCTTTTGTCGGCAGGCACGTCAGATATTTCGACATAAAGAGATGGTCATTGTCGTGAAGAACAGAATATCTGGCAATATCCTCATCTGTTTCTGAACACAGCAGAATACCAATTGTCGGATTGTCCCCCGCTTTACATTTCAGCTCATCATACATCCGCACGTACATATCAATCTGACCAACATCCTGATGGGTTATTTTACCCATTTTCAGATCAATTAGTACATAACACTTGAGTTCAATATTATAAAAAACCAGATCAATATAATAATCTTCTGTCTCTGTGACAATATGCTGCTGACGAGCTACAAATGCAAATCCTCGTCCCATTTCCATCAAAAAATCGCGGATATGAGTAATGATTGCAGCCTCCAGATCACTTTCCAGATAACTGTCTTCGTTTTTAAAGCCCAAAAATTCTGCCATAATCGGATTTTTCAGCAACTCGAAACTGCTTTTTTGATAATCTGCTGTTTTTTGCTTCATCTCTGCAATTACATCTTCTTTTTTCGGGGATTGCAAAAGACGATAGTAATACTGTGTAGAAATATTACGATCAAGTGTCCGGCTGCTCCACCCCTCATTTGCAGCTTCTTTCATGTACCAAAGTCGTGCACTTTCATCTGACACACGTAAAAGACTACGAAATTGCGTCCAGTTTAAATTGTGAACGCATGCGTTCACAATCTCCCCATCTGGAAAATAAAGATAAAATTTGCGGAAATACTGTAAATTTCTTTTTGAATAACTGTTACCATATTCTCGTGTAAGTTCTTTTGCTAATGCTTCTACCAGTGCTTTCCCATATTCCGCTCTTGTATTTCCTGCCTGCTCCTGTTCGACAATCCGTTTTCCAACATTCCAATAAGTCAGAACCATCGCTCTACTGGCAGAGTTATAGGCCTCCTTCTGTCCTGAAGTAATAATATTTTTCACATCAGTAATAACGGATTGGTATTCTGTTAAATTATTTTCCATATTCTTCACCTTGATTTTCAATACTGTATCCACTTCTAAATTTTATTCTACCATACAAACCACATATTCACCAGTCAAAAAAGCACCCAAGCCAATGATATGATACCTCTAAAGTAGACAGGTTAAATAACCAAAATCTACTTTGGAGGTATTTTTATGGGTAGAAAACCCAAGTGTACAGTTGAAGAAAAAATTGCTGCTGTTGAGGATTACCTGAATGGAACACGTTCTGTCTCTGAAATTATGATAGATTTATCTATAAAAAGTACACGAACCATACGGGACTGGATATTGGCATATCAGAATGGCGGTATAGAAGCTCTTTGCCCTGTTACAGCCAACCACTCCTATTCCAAGGAATTTAAAATTGAAATGGTTCAAAAGTATATTGCCGGGGAAGGTTCGGTTACCGAATTATGCGCCAGATATGGCATCCCTGCACATGTTACACTACAAAACTGGATTTCGTTGTATAATGCCAATAGAGAACTTAGGGATTATGATCCTAAGAGGGAGGTCTATATGGCAGAAGCACGAAGAAAGACAACATTAACCGAACGTAAAGAGATTGTTGAATATTGTATTGCCCATAACCGGGATTATAAAGGAACAGCTTCTCTGTATGATGTTTCTTATGGACAGGTGTATTCATGGGTAAGAAAATATGACGCTGGTGGGGAAGATGGTCTGTCCGATAAACGTGGACGTCACAAAACGGATGATGAAGTCGATGAGCTGGAACGGTTACGCCGAGAGAATATGCGGCTAAAACGCCAGCTTGAAGAAAAAGACATGGTAGTGGAACTGTTAAAAAAAGTGAAAGAATTCGAAGGGATGTGAGGCTTGGAAAACTACGGTTTGGGTCAAAATATCTGGCAATAAAATATTTTTATGAAGGAAAACAATGGAGCATCAACTGGATGTGCAAACAGCTAGGGATATCGCACGCTGCTTACTATAAATGGTTACACCGACCGATTCCAGAGCAGGAATCCGAAAATAGAAAACTGGCAGAACTGATAGTATAATGAGCGGTTCGGGCATATCCTGGGATACAGACGGATGACAAGCTGGATCAACCATTTCAATCACACAAACTACAGCAAGAACAGAGTTCACAGAATCATGAAGAAGCTGGGAATCCACTCTGTTATTCGCAGAAAAAAGAAGAAATATCGTCCGTCCAAACCGGAAACGACAGCTGAAAATAAGCTGAAAAGGGATTTTAATGCCACAAAACCTAACGAGAAATGGGCTACTGATGTCACGGAATTCAAGATTCCTGAGACAGGAAAGAAGTTATACCTTAGCGCTATCTTTGATTTATATGACCGTTTTCCGGTTGCATACGTTGTAAGTAAAAGAAATGACAACAAGCTCGTATTTGACACTTATGATAAAGCGCTTATTGAAAATCCGGATGCAAAACCGATTTTTCATAGCGACAGAGGATATCAGTATACCAGCAAGGTGTTCCAGGCAAAGCTCCAGAATCAGGGTATGGAACAATCCATGTCCAGAGTGGGGCATTGCATAGATAACGGTCCTACGGAAGGGTTGTGGGGAATCATAAAATCGGAAATGTACTGTATGTACCAGATAACAGATGAACAGTCTCTTCGCTTAGCAATTGACAGATACATGAAGTTTTATGCCGAGGAAAGACCTCAGGATAGGTTTTGCTGTAAAACTCCGTCAGAAGTAAGGCAGGATGCATTATCGGCAAAGGAACCAATCCAATATCCCATTGCTGAAAATAAACGGATTATAGCATACAAATCAAAATGGTGTGCGTAACTTCAAACATACTCACAGAGACGCATTGTAAAGCTGGCCGTGGAATAAATGTTTCATAAACATAAATACCCGCCACATCAAATCAGACATGGCGGATACATTTAGAAATTCATTTTGAATATTTTGCTTGTCTACTTGACAAGGGGCAGATCACAAGCCTGAGTGCTACTAATTTTCTTCTATATTTTGTTGTCAGACTACCTTGAACATATTCTGTTTCAAAGGTTTATCATCTTTATCTGAAATTCCCATTTCTTTTCTCGCTGTTTCAAGTCCCTGCATCTTCTTCAATTCTTTTTCTGCATCATCCAATCCCATATGAGTGTATACATTCAATGTTACTCCTATATCCGAATGTCCCATCAGATATTGCAATGTCTTAGGATTCATCCCCGACTTTGCCATATTGGAACAATATGTATGCCTGCAAACGTGAGGTGTGATCTTCGGCATCTGTACCTTGTAAATCGCATTGTATCGTCCCACCATATTTTTAAATCTATGCTCCCAGTGCATGGCCACAAGTGGCATTCCTTTTTCATCAAGGAATAAAAATCCGCTGTATCCTCCCACCACTTTTTCGACCTTATATTTTGATCGGTCTTCAATGATTGCTCTGAACATTTCCGCTGCTTCTTCAGTAATAGGCAATACTCTGGTTCCTGCATTTGTCTTGGTAGATTCTATTACATATTCCATGGATGAAGTTCTTTGCAATTGATGATCGATATTAACTGTTTTATTCTCAAGGTCAATATCTTTCAGTGTTAATCCACAAAACTCTGAAATTCTCATTCCCGTATGAAAGAGGATATAAACAACTTCATAATATTTACAGTATACTATAGTTTCCTGAACTGTCATAACATCCTTGTTCTCTAACGATGGTCTCATTTACAATCACTCCTTAGCGTTTTCCCTTTATTCTGGGTATAACATATATCACTCTAAAAGCATAATATAGCAACTACTTTTAGCAAATAAATGACTACTTATGCCAGATTATATTTCTGATGAATCATCAATGAACTTCTCAAATTTTGGACGGATAATAAGATATTTGTTTCCACTAAAAACAGAAATCTTCCTGTGTTTTCTTCTGCCATCCTACGCATCTTTTTAATGCCAATATTAAAATAAGCTGCCGCTTCTCTAATTGTAAGTGTGTATTTTTCACATACTGGTACTACTGGTTGGTTCTCTTCTTTAGTGAAATTTTCCATCGTCACTTTCCTCCAAATCTGCTTTTGATATAACACCCATGAGAGCAATACTTCCTATTGGCGTTTCCATACGTTATGAATTTCTTATGACATACCGGACAGACATAACTATAATTTACTTTCCGATTCACCTGATCCAGATGGCTGTTCCACCACTTCATCCGGCATTTATCTGAGCAGAACTTCTTCGGCTTTTTTCCCTGAATCTGTACCAGAACTTTTCCGCAGCAAGGGCAGACACGCTTTTTATCTTCTGGAATAGGACTTCAAAAGTCCCCATTTACTTGTTCCTATCACGGTTTCAGCTACAATCGTAAAAATGCCTTTTCCTGTATATTTACCAGTTTCATCAGAATTTCGGCCCGGCTTCTTTCGGATAATCAGATCATCAATTGCAACCTGGACTTTATACGGTTGAAAACCTCCATCTATCTTCGCCTGATACACAACATTTCCTTTGAAATCGAAAACCGAAAATCCCGGATGCTTATCCGCACAATTTTTTGCATTTTCCAGAACTGTAAATGCCCCCACCTGGCTTCTGCTATCCGTCCAATTTTTTCGAACACGATATACTCCACCAGATGAATTTCCTTTGTCTCCTCCTGACGCTGTCGTTACCTTCGCTGCGAGATCTCCCATTCTGCTATACAGCCAGTCTCCCGGACAGCTCTTATTTGCAAACCATTCTCTACCAACTCAATATTTACTACATTTGTTGTATCGATACGATAGACCTTGCTGCCTGTATAACACATGAGCCATTTACCACTCATTCCAATACTCTCAAACTCTGAGATACCATTTGGTGCTGCTATCTTCTGTGAAGAACATATTTCCCCATCTATAGTATCCATAAACCACTCATAGCTTTCATGGATATAATAATCAGTATTTCCTGAGGTATGGCTATACTTTTGATTATCTCTCCGCACAAGCCCATACCACTTTCCATCTGCTCCATGATACAGATACGTTTTCACATCAGGGCTGTTGCTGTAATATTTCTCTTCTCCATCTCTCTTACCACCACTATAATGATAATAGGGAGGATAATGACCCAGCTCAATGATTTTTTCTTCTTCCGGCTTCATCACAAGTCTCGTGATTGGTCTGTCCACTAAGGAAGCATATAAGTAATCGTCCTTACATTTTCTAAGCACTGCCTACTTTGATTTATTGTGAACTTCCAAAAACAAATCCCCTAAAGGCAAAAACACGCTCCAAATAACTGGCTAAATCTGCCATTCCTGCCTTTCAGCGGGATCACTCAGTCCTATTTTTCCTCGTCCTCCGGTGCATCTTCCG
>ERZ1035006.490-NODE-490-length-31354-cov-13.920796_pt1 | contig 31354 bp, 31 predicted proteins | sample MGYA00520694_ERZ1035006 | MGnify/ENA primary metagenome ERZ1035006 (study PRJEB33766, sample SAMN09781746) | gut metagenome | biome: gut microbiome | host: Homo sapiens | place: Madagascar | study: EMG produced TPA metagenomics assembly of the PRJNA485056 data... | reverse complement strand
AGATACAATTATTTTTAGTTTTATGCAATATTTAGATGTTACAATATACTAGTAAACATCGGCAAAGACATTCCATGTCACACAATGTAGGGCACCACCGTCTCGGGCCAGTTTTTCACATCCTTGTACCTGAATGACTTTGCAATCCGGGTAGAACTGCTGGATTTGCTGAAGGGCCAGATGGTCTTCCTTCGTGTGCAGGCCGGGTACAAAGATACAATTTTTTACGCGAAAGAAATTGAGGTAGGCCCATGATAGTTTGTTGAGCCTTGGGGTGTTATACTCCAATTCCTCGACTATGAAATGCGGAGAGAGGGCTGCCAACAGCTTTCTTCGGAAGCCAGGATCAGTATTGATGTAATTGTTCATTAGTACCCGATTCCCTTCGATCCACTGCACCATCCCGTCGGAATGACCGAAGATTTCGTATCGGTCCCAAGGTATAATGATAATCTGGACCTGCAGATAATCCTCCAGTGTTGATAGCAGTTCTTTCCTTTCCATCCAGCCGTTCTCTTGGAATATCTTGTCAGTCATTATTACCTTATCCCCGCATTTGACAATGTTACCGCCGTCCAGTACGTAGTCCACTGGAATACGACCGAAGTGCAAATGGTCAATAATTTCCAGGACATTCGGGATGTATCCATCATATCCCAGCAGATAATCTGGCCCATACTCATAGAAAAAGAAAAGAGTCTTTTCGAGTTGAATCGGCATATAGTCCCGTGCCCAGACTTGCTTGTAGGATGATGTGTATGGTAGAAATTCGGCGTGGATATGTTCTCTGTGCAGCGCCTCCAGCAGATTCCCGCAAACCGACACGTAGTGGCTGAGGCCATGTGCCAGATATACCATGTTGGTTTGATTGTCCTGAATCATATTACTATTCCTTTGTCTTTTTTGTGGAACCCATGCTTTACCGCAAGCGCCTCATATTTGTTTGCCATTTCCTTATCTTCCGAGATTCCTCTGCCAAGCCTGAAGCAACGAGCCAGGTTGTGTTCTGCACAAGCACCAGCTCCGTTTTTTACCGCTAGTTGGAACCAGTAATAAGCCTTCTCGTAGTCCTTCAGCACACCGAGACCTTCTTCGTAGCATAGTCCCAGAATGTTCTGTGCCTCATCATCATAGTCAGCCGCCATGAATGCATAAAGCAATCCCTGTTTGACATCTTTATATTTCTCGTCCCGGAAAAGTAATATATGCGTTAAATTGACAATTGCCGCGGTGACGCCCAAGTCAGCCGCTTTCCGGTACCAGTATAACGCCCATCTCATACTCTTCTTTACCCAGATTCCACAATCATAGCAGAAACCGTAATCGGAGAATGCAACTGAATACCCTTTTAGAACTAAGGCATAGACAAGGGACAGATACTTCTTTGAATCTGGCTCGCCAAACCAACCTGCACCATATCCGTAGGACAAAGTGTGTCCGGCGCGATTATACTTTCTGCGATATAGTTCTTCAAGTATTTCTTTCCCTTCATCTACATTTCCATCAACGATTAGCTTCATCGCATCGACATATGCCTGGTCCCAATCATGGATGTCCGCAATATCTACTTCGTGGGGCATCATCCTTATTGCATAACAGCGACCTGGCAATTCAATAGTATTGTCAATAATTCCTGGAGGTTTAATCATGTTTTTATATAATTTATTAAATATCAAAGACTTACGTAATACAGCAGCAAAGATAGGAAGTCATTTTGAGACCGCCAAACGGACTTTGTTAAAACATGTTAAAGGATTCGAAAAACAAAATGTATCCGGTTGTATCGGGTGCTATACAGGCGATACAGAGCAATACGGATGCGGAAGGAAAACAGCTGTATTTTTCGTGTTCCGTTCCACAGGGTGAATGGAACACGATGTCGGAAATAAGGCCCGTTATCAGCACGAAATTCTCGGAGTAAAGTCCCGAGTAATGATACTCTTAGCACGCATCATTTTTCGATATGAAATGATTTGCAAGAAAAAAGTGTTATATTACCATCTTTGACACTTTGATTTTAAGATATAAAAAGTCCCAGAGCGCTGTAATGGCGATTCTGGGGCTTTTGCAATTATGCAAGTATGTAATGCATCAATGGTGATTTCACGCCGACAGACAATCCGTCACGGCGGAACTCACTTCGCGTTGCTTTGTCCGGCCCTCCTACCGCCTCCTGCGTCCTCACTATCGCGAGAACTTTTATCCTGCAAGCACCTCCCACTTCCCGAGGCCGTGGCTGACCGCCTGTCCGGTGCCGGTGGCGGTATTGATACAGGTGAATGCCTGCCCCCAAAGGTTCTGGCTGTTGGCATTGTTAGGAAGCAGGGCTTCCGCTCCAGACAGGTCTGCCGACTTGAAGTTGCCGTCGGCACTCGCTCCGTAGGTCGCTTCGTCAGTACCCGTAGTCATGATATTGTAATAGTATGCGTTGCCATAAAGGTATCGGAGTTGTGCATACAGAGCCGTCAAACCGCCTTCTACACCCATTTGTGTGGTGAAAAAGTCAGGCGTGTATATTGTGTCTTTGGCTGCTCGTCAAGCACCTTGCAATTATTTTTCTGGTCAAGGGTGCGATTGTTTATTGCGAAAAATGCCCGGAGTGTCTATTGTCAGAACCCTTCCGGACCGCCGTTCTGGTCCAGCAGGTCATGGTAGTCTCCATCTTGAATGGCATCACCCACAGGGTCTGCATTGCCGCCCTTCTCAATGAATTCCTTCGTCCTCTTGGCGGCATTCGGGTCGGGTTTCCAGTCGCCGGGCCCGTCGATGTGCCCGCCGATATCCATCTTCTTTGCCTCTTCCGGAGTGAAGACTTCCTTGTAAGACTTGGGCTTGTACTGGTTCTGTTTGGCCCGTTTTTCCTGAGCGTCAGTTACAGCACTAACGATGATATAGGTCAGAATCAACACGCCAATGGTAATCCAGGCCCAGTTGCTGGACTTCCGATACCAGGGCTTCTCGTTATGATTATTTACTTCTGGCATATTCTCTACATTTATCTTTGACAGCTTCCAGTTCTCGACTGTAATCGGGATTATGGGTGTAATTCACCAGCGGACGGTATTTGTCGATGAGTTTCTTCTCCACATCATCCATGGTCTCAGTAGAAAATGCAATGAAGTTGACAGTGAGCGATTCTCTCATCCATTGCCGAATGGCCTCCGTGTCCTCCGGGCTGAATTTGAAATTAGTCTGGTTCTTCTTTCCAACCAGCGAACCTTTCGGAGGCAAATACCCCAGCATTGCTCCAATGCTCCGAAAGAACGTTGCCGCTCCAATATGATTCAGTTCCTGTTTCCAGAAGCGCTTTCGGAGGGAAGTGGATGCCTGGCCGATATAGATGACGCCATCCTCACGGACCTTCCCATACTTTGCCGGTAAGCGGACACTTTTACGGAGCTTGATGCAATACAGCCCCGGCACATCAGGAACCATCTCACCAGACAGAGCGCCGACGGAAACAAACTCTCCCTGCAGCAGTTTTTTCTCCGCAGCAGCCAACCCGTTCACGGCTTTCGGGGCGGTGACCACTGACTTCGTCGCTTTCGGAGTCACGGCATGGCGGAAAGCAGATTTGCCAACTGAAGATCCGGCCAGTTCATAGATATGGTTGATGACACTTTTCTCTGCACCGTTGAGGGCTGAACCTTTATGGCGCTTATACGCCGATACGACAACGCCTTTGTCAGAAGGAAGCGCAAGTTGGCCACCTGACAAGAATGCGCCCGTCGTGTCCATATATCCAAGCACCTTCCGCGCAGCCCGTTTCCTGATGCTCGGATTACTCAGTCCCTTGGAATCCAGATAACGGTCCACAAGGTCATTCATTTGCTTTGTAGTCATAATCTTGGGGTTACACCTGCTAATTTAAGCATAACTCTCCGAATCTCAATGTCCCTCTGCGATATACTTTACTTTGTCCCTGTACTACCTGCACTATCATCACTACCTACACTACCTGGACATGTTTTGGGCCGATGTCAGAAGAAAAGCGGTCAAGGTCAGCAGCCCCAGCTGGCGCTGGGCCAGCTCACCTTGGTTCCAGCCAGCGCCGCCCTTTGCGCGGACGTGGGTATAAGCCGCGTGCATCTCAACCGCAAGTTCATGAAGACGATGAGGCACAAGACTCGGGACTGGATGACGGGATCGTAGAGGAAGCCGCACCGGAGACTATTCTGCCGATGGATGACGAATATGAGTCGTGATTCCACCATATTGTCACTGGTCTGGAGGGCTGTCGAAAAACACTGTGTTTTTACAATAAAATTCGAGAGATCTTATACGAATTTGTCGCTGAAGAGGAACTGGAACAGTCCGGTGAACAGGATTCCATTATTGTCCCTGTAGGGCATAATGTCGTCCTTGACGATAACAATCTTCTGGAAGGAATCATCAATGCGTTTGAGCGAATTCAGTTCCTGCTCACGTTTTTCTTCGGTTTCTATCTCGTAGGCCGACTGAATATAGTACTTCTCGTTCCCATCAGTAGCAATGAAATCTACCTCATATTGTTTGTATTCAGACTTGCCATCGACCATTTTACGGTGCTCAACGACTCCCACATCCACCACATAACCACGGTATAGCAATTCATTGAAGATAATGTTCTCCATCAGATGTGTCTGCTCCAATTGGCGGTAATTCAGCCTTGCGTTTCTAAGACCGACATCTATCGAGTAGTATTTCTTGATGTTCTCGTAATATTTGTTGCCCTTGATATTATAACGTCGGGCTTCGTTGAACAAGAATGCCTCTTCCAGATAGCCGATATACTTTGCAACTGTGTCATCCGTTATCTTGATTTTGCGGACACTTCCCAGCGTATTGGTGATACGTGTCGTATTGGTAAGGGAACCGATGGATGAGCATAAAGCATCGGCTATGGCTTCAAGCGCTTCCCGATTTTCAACGTTGTGGCGCTCGACCACATCGTCCAGATAGGTCTTCTTCCACAGCTTCTGGAGATAGGTGGTCTTCTGTTCAGCCGTCGGCATTTTCCTAAGTGCGGGAAGTCCTCCATAAGTGTAATACTCTTTCCACAGGTCATTGACACTGTCCTGTCGGTCCTGACAAAATTCGCGGAAAGTGAACGGAAGGACGCTGACCTCATCGCTGCGCCCGCGGAAGATGGTATTGATCTCGCTAGAAAGGAACTTTGAATTGCTGCCGGTGACATACACATCTACATTCTGACGCTTATTAAGGCCATTGACAATCCTTTCGAATCCATCGACCTCCTGAATTTCGTCCAGGAAGACGTAGTAATTCTCAGTCTGCGAGCCAATTCTGGAATAAAGGTATTCTTTCAGCTTCTCGCGGTCCAGTAGTTCCTGGGGAGTGTCCTCATCCTCAATATCAAAGGAAATGATGATAATGTTATCTTCGGGAACACCTTTGGAGAGGAGATAATCCTTGTATATGGGATCCAAGAGGAAGGATTTACCGGAACGCCTCGGTCCGGTAACCGCTTTAATCTGCCCATTATCCCTCCTGACAATCAGTCGGTTAAGATACAAATCCCGTTTTACGTAAGCATTCATAATATTCTACTTTCGAAATTCACTGCAAATTTACAGTAAATTTCGAAAACGCCAAAGGTCAATTCTCTATTATTGGCAGTTTGCCTATACATCTCCTCCGTATTGTAGCGCTTTTCCGACGACGTTATGCAGAGACATATATCCGTATGTATATAGATTCCGTTATCGAGGATAACTATCACAGGATAAAGACGATATATCAATGACACTCCAGTCGCAAGGAATTGTCGTGGAGGGCGGGGCGGAAGAAGTCTCGACTGATGCAGGTCAACCGCAGGTCCATGAAGAAGATGAGGAGCACCTGGACAAAACCAACCAGTCAAACTGCAGTACGAGAATCATTTCATCTTCTACCTACTCGATTCTGCTATGACTTTATTTCAACAACTCGATAAATGCAAGAGCGTCAGACGGAAGACTGTATTTCAATTTTCCATTGTCCCTGAGACTCATCAACAACTGTCCCATAATATTCGGGCCCACATATTTTTCACCCTTAGTCTTGACACCCCAGCCATTAGGCCTTGAGGAGACCGTATCGGTCTTGTTGTCCTGCAATTCTACGATGTAACTGCCCTTCGTACTATCCAGCTCGTTCCTGAATTCCAGGGACTGCTCGTATTTCAGCTGAAGGCAGAACTTCATGGCATCAATTATCATGGAGCCCCAGTCGGTTCTACGATGATTGCCAAGTTTCTGATAGTGCTTTGCAGTCATCTTCGGGGATTTAGAGTGATAAACCGCCTTTCGAAGTGATCGAAGAGGACTGATGTCCCGTGATAGAATATGGCCATGCGTCGTTATAGAATTCCGCTATCAAAGTTACAAAACTTTCTGCTCTCCAGTAAGGGGAACTACAGGTCCGCTACTTGATTATCAATTCCAGACCGCCGCTGGTTTCCACCTTGTCATGATAGCAGCCGCAACTATCCATGAATCCAGGCAGGATCTCCTTGATCTCGTCGTAGATATCCTTATCAAGAGTCAGGCTCTTGGGTATCACTGGCCTTTTCTCCGCCTGCTCGTAACAGCAGGTAATTGTCAGACACGCATCATCAAACACAAGACGATCCATTCTTTCTTGCCGTCTTTTCCATATACATGTTCTTGTCTTCTTGGTGCAGATCGCGAGATGGCAGAACTTGGGAGCGCTAGTACCGGAATCCGTATCGACCACGACAATAATGCCCTTATAAAGCTTTTGGAAATTGACCGGATAGGGCCCGTCAAGAAATATGCAATGCGGGCTTATTCTATACGCGCTATACATGGCTACAATATTAAAGACCAATTTTCTTCCTGACCGCACGCAGAATCTCGACCATCGCCCAGGTATCCTGCTGGCAGTAGCGGCAGAGGGCTTCGCGACGCTCTTTCTTGGTATTCATGTCGCGTGTCTTTCCGGGGCCTTCATTATAACTGAGATAAGTTATATACGCCTGCACGCCATTGCCTACTTCATGCTTCTTCATCTCGTCATACGAGAGGCTTGGAACAAGGACTGGAAGAGTCCTCTTGATGGAATAACTTCCACTGAGGTAGGGATGGTAGTAGTTTATGGTTCCTGCCGATTCCTTCCCGAATTCCGCTTCGTACAATTCCAGGTTAGTCCTGAGCAGATGAATCAGGTCCGCCGTCTTGTCAGCAATTGCAAGCAGGTATTTGCTGTATTTGGGGAAAATTGCTGCAAGTTCATTGAGACGACCGATTTCAAAACTGGTATTCTGCGCCAGCATGATGCCATGGAGAGAGCCGTCCTCGTTGAATTCGAAGTTGTCCACGATGGCTTTTACGAGTGCCTCGCGCTCGTCGGTGTCACATTCTTCATTGAGGAAGATGATATTGTCGGAGTTCTTGTCGCATACTCCTGGAGCACGCTCGATATGGAGCGAGAACTCGAACACCGACTGCTGATAGGGAGACTCGCCTTTGAAACGAGGCAGAGGACAAGGGAACGACTCGAAATCAAAATGATAGATGGGACCCTCCCCTAGGTATCTGAACCATGCCGTCATCTTCTCTTTATCGATATGTTCGATTCCATTGTCATAGCATTCTCTCTGAATCTTGTGGTTCTCTTTCTCCAACCACTCAACAGGCACATCATCGAACTTGTAATAACCGTTGTTTATGAGCTGGAACTTGTCGCCGATAGCTCCAGCCTTGAAGCCGCGGAAATTCATGTAGTTGTTCGACCTATTGGCATCAGGAACATCACGGAGCTTCTTGAAGCAGTGGATGTAGAACACACATTCGGTGTTTTTCCCCCAGTCGCACCATGGACCGACCGGAGTCTTGGCATTCACATCATGAGGAGTTGCAATGTAGCTCTCCAGTGTTGCGATTTCTTTGACAATAATCGGCTGATAGTCTTCGACCGTCTCATTCATATCGAGGAAGACAATGAGTTCCTGACCTTCGATATTGTTATAGACGCGCTTGCCGTCAGCATCCTTGGCGCCGTCATAAACATACTCGCTATTGAGTACGGCAAGATAGTAATTCACCTTACGGTTATCGCCGGCATTGCGTAAAGAATGTTCAATCACATACTTCTGGAAGGCAAGATCATGCGGATACTTTCCAAGGTCGGAATAGCGGTCAAGCAAGGCTCTCCTCTTCTGCTCGAAGTTCTTCTCCAAATCAGCATTGGCCTTGCAGCCTGCATGGTTCAGTGTCCAGATGTTGCCTTCTCTGACAAACATAGGGTGCTTTTCAGCTCCGCGTTTCTCCGAGAAACAATAGCCGTCCAGCTTGCCATCCTTGTTCGTCTTGAGAAGATACTTGCTGTTGGTCGTGGCCTTTACTTCGATGATGTTGATTTCATCATCATTCTCGTTAAAAATATCCACATAGCAACGGTAGGTATGGCCGTGCTGGACATATTCAAAGAGTTTCTGCTTGTGGACATCTTTCGAATCAGCGACAAACGTGCCCTTGAAATATCTCTTCGCCACCTTCAGGGCCTCATCTTCAACCTGATTGTAATAAGGAAGAAGGGCTTCAAGCTCCTCGCTTGGTTTTGCATCGAACTCTTCTTCATCTTCAGCCCCTTCTGACGAGCCGGTCTCGTTCATCAGTTCGGCGAGCATTTCCTCGCGACGTTCACGTTCGGCGTCGATATCAGTTTTCTTGAGCGGATTGTGTTTCAAATCCCTCGCGAAATACATAGGACAGCGTGTCCAGTGGATAAATCTTGTTTTTGAAATATACATGATCAAGTTAATTTTTCTTTTCAATATATATTACGACAAGACTTGTTATCTGTGACAAAAAAAATAATGCACTTTCTCGAATAATTTCCCAACACTGTAATTATCGCCTATCGTAATGGAGCGCCAGTAGGCCAATCATGAAACAGAACAGGCATGTTATGCCATAGAGTATATTCTCCCAGAGCGAGTCTCCTGAGGCGGCTACAACTGCCCAGACATTGTAGGCAACCCCGCATAGTGAGAGAATTGTAATAATCAGCAAGGCTCCATATTCAATCTTGCTCTTGCGATTCTCTTTTCTGGCTCTCTCCGCCAGCATCCGTTTTTCCGCCTCCGTAAGCCATCCGGAGCCAGATTCTTTTTCTTCATACTCGCCTATAACTACCCCGTCACAGCAAACACATTCCTCATTTTCATCATAGACGAAGAAACTACCGTCGCCGAATATGGAGAAAGTCATGGACAGGCCGCATGCCTCCATACGCACAATTGCGCTGCCGTCATACATCTCCAGATCCGCGATGAGCATCTCCACTTCAAGGCACCCGCTATCTTCCTCTTCCTCTTCAAAGCCAATGCAGACCTGTCCGTCCCCATCCTGATCAATGCTGACGGCATAACATATTGTTCCATCAGGAATACAGCATGTAACATTCACGTCCGGGTAATCTTTCTCGAATCTCTTCAGCTCCTCAATGAGCTGTGCAACAGATACTTGTTCAGTTCTTTTCATATTAGCCATTTCACATAAAATCACTGTATATCAGTATTTGAAGCGAGTATTGCAGAATATGGGAACACTACACTCTCTGCAATTACCCCTGAGCCTGACAAGATATTCATTTTGATGGGCAATTCCTTTCCAAAAGTTTTGATATCATAGATGAAATCTTCGATACAAAAGCGTTTGTATAGACTCTTGATAATCTTCCGTCGTGAATCACATTTTTAACGTGGAGAAATCTGGAAATCGCTCTCCGTTTCATTGACATGACGCATAAACACACTGAAATTCTCATTTGGTCTGCGGTTCCTCAGCTGAGTTGTTATATAATACTTTGTTCCTTTATACTCTACAAAATGTGGCTTTTCGTGCCGCGAGTTGTTCACCGAGACGCCATCTTGCTTATCTGAGACAAACTTGGCATTCTTACTTATCTCATCATGAATCTCCAGAAATGATTTTCCTCCTTTAAGTTTAAAAATAATATATTCACCTATTACCTGATGCATTTTATACATTCCAACACCATTTATCGTGTAAGAACGACTTGCTCTTGCCGCAGATAAACCAACTGACGGCGTCTTGACGCCAGTAGTATGGCTGCTTTTCTTAAATGTACATGGCACAGCTTTTAGAATATCCAGATTGTACGTTATCCAGCCTTTCAGATTATCGCTATTGCTCATAGACGTTAGTACTTTTTTCAATGAGCTGATATAACGACTGCTCGACCTAATTGTTTTCGATGCGCCAATCGTATCAAGAATAGACTGCAAAGCATCAGCGAGTGAACTTTTTCTACTACTTAGCCAATTGATATCATGCTGAAAATAATTCAGTTTATCAAGATCAATCGCACTAATCGGTTTAATACTTGGCACGTTAAGTTCTTTCCAGATAGAGGCCAACTCCGGATCAGATGAAGTTTTCGGTTTATAGAGCATTCCTGAAATGTATTTAAGGAACTGCTGAGCATAACTACCGTCAATGTCTGTTAGTTTCGACAACTGTTTTGGAAGCCACACCAAATTGGGAATGAACGAGTTGGCGCGTTCCCATTCACACGCATGTCCTGATCGGGTTCGCATACTCATCCATATATGAGAAGCAACAAAACCATTCCCCATAGTGCGGCCATTCATTTCAGAAAAGGCACTTTGAATTTTCAATGAGCGAGGTATTGACTTGATCAAGGAATTATCATCGCGCAAGAACCCCCTAGCATTTGACATTCCCCAAGAGTCCTTCCCTGTGGCTGGGTTCTTTCTTCTGCAAGAAGAATCCCTAACTACATAGGGAAGCAATATCGGAATTTGAGCACACGTCTCTGGTCTAAACCAAATACCTCCCCAGAGCATCAACTGCTCAATCATATATTTTACGTGATCTGGCGGATTGACAGCATCGAATGCTTGAATAATCTGCTTCTGGAGAATATGGTATAAGATATTCTCTCCATCTACAGTTTTTGCCATAATTTTTTTAGTTTTCATAAATAATTAACATTTAATTCGATAAATTATGAATTTGCCCGCATATTTGTCGGGATCAGTTAAACTATCCGACACAATCTCTTGATATTGCGTTGCCATATTTGCCAAAATGCTGAGTAATATCAAAATATATCGTCCGCTGGCAATCGTTTTCATAAAATGTTATTGCATCAAAACATTTACCCTTCTCCATAAGAAATTCCTGTTTCACAAAATCGCTTCCCGCGTAGCCATACAGTTCAGACAATGCCTCATATTCCAAAGCGACCGCTTCATCTTCAGTATAATCCGAATCAAACAAATACGCTGTTGCAACAGACCCACCATCTCCAGACGCGATATGGCATCTGATCAAATCTTCTTTTCCAATCATAGTATAATATCCTTTTGACTTGTTTCATACATATCCTTGACGACATCGAGCAGTCCAGCAAGTCCACCGATGCTTTTGGCAAGAGTCTCCTGGGCGTCCTTGATCTTATTATCGACATCTATGAGCTTTTCATAATAATCGACGGAAATTGCCTGCTGAGTACCATGAGCAGCATAAAGAACCCGAGTGCCTGTTTCATTCCCGTCAAATTTTTCAAACGACACACGTTCCATTTTTATTATATAGCGCGGATTGATATATTCATATTCGTCGTTATCCACCCGGGTAAGACCGATAAGCCCAGGAGCGTTGGGTGTTTTTGTTGATAATTTCGGTTTCTTGGTAATCACCCTTGCATTAAAACTGAACTCGCCACGATATTTTACATCAGTCAACACATTGGATAACTTCTCATACGCATCTATTGGAATATCCTTTAATGGACAGTTGACATATATCTTCTTCGCATACACATCCGATATATCTCCAAGTTTAGGCAAGTCGCCTTCAAATCTAATGGAATTGCATTTAAGATGTGCAGAATTGATAGATTTTATAGATGACGGGATATTAAATTCGTCACACTCCCCTGTAATCGAGATATCCCCGATTTTATTTACACCCCTAAGATATCCATAATCAGGGGTTTTCGATTCACAGCACAGCAGTTCAGTACCATCCTTTGAAAAAACCGCTCCGCAAGCAGGATAAGACGAATATATGTCACTCTTATAGTGTGAATTATCTTTATCTACATCAAATAAGAAATTGTGACAACCATACTTGCCTTCCATAGCAATGTACTCAACCGTAGAAGGTAATCGGACGATCGTTTTCTCTCTATGTTCTCCTCGCGTCGGTGCTTTCACATTACTGCATACTCCCACAACCGTCCACTCAATATCATTGAAAGCGTCATCATAGAAAGCGTCATCCGCTTTAAACACAGAATGGATATCCTTGCTGCAGTATTTACTTGTAATAAGAGCGAACGCCTCGCCTTTCCCGGTCCGCAACTGTTCCTCTGAAGCACCAAAGAGCCCTCCTTTCCTATAATATTTGACACCTTTGTCTTCAAAAATAAGCACCAACTCTTCTTCGGCTGATTCACATAAAATCCTTTTTATTTTAGCATCCATAATTTTATATATTTAATCTTACAACCTTTATTACGGGAACTATCCCGTATTGTGACATCAATTCTTGACTTTTTTTATTCATCCGAAATTATTCCATCTGCCAGCGACTTCTCATAAAGATACATACGCAATTTCAATCGCTGAACATCGGAAAGCGAATTCCAGTCCAGGACAGAAAAGTCCACCTTGTCTTCCGCAGGCGTGGTTGTAAGAAATTCGACATACTCACGATATGCGCCATAATCAAGTCCGCTTTGCCCGGCAGAGGCTATCGCTCTTTTTTTCAGCCTCTCAGCAATCTTTCTTACCGCTGCAGCAGTACGGCCGGTCCGCGCGGCAATCAGATCAGCGTAATTCTTGTCCGAAGTATTATCTCCCACCGCAAGTCTACCAAATTCAGATCCGCAAATCATCATTTGCTCCCCAGGAGACAGGGCATCAATGAATTTTCTGAATTCTATAATCAGTTTGTCGGTAAATTCCTTGTTTTTGCGAGCCCTGTCTTTTTCCTCATACAATAACGATCCGCCACATCCCTCCAAATCATCACGAAGAGTTTTGTTCAGTCCAAAAACTTTATCGGAATTTGATGATCTGATCTGTTCTCGAATCTTGTTCCCGACACAAACATTGAAAAACGAACTGAATTCTGCCTTAGACGCATCGTACTTGTCAAGATTTCTCCATAGATGTACGATAGCCTCAAGGGCAAAATCCTCTTTCTCGTCATCATATCTGATTCCGATATTGGCAGCAATACCGCACGCCTTATCCAAGAAGAACCTAAAATACTGAGGTCTTGTTGTCAATGAATCGACAAAATCCTTGTAAGTAACAGAAGGGGTGTGTTTGATGGCTGATATAGATTGCATAATTAACGTGTTATAGGTTGACAAATATAATAAAACATCATGAGTTTGATACACAAGTTACTCAAGATAATCATCGATTAGACTGCTGTCTATCGGTGATTTTTTGTCGGATAAAATTAAAATTCTAAATTTGCAGGAAGGAAGGGTGCTCCGCCGGACAAACAAAAAAAGTTGAGCGGGGAGCTAAAAAGGATAGTTTTTCGTACATTTGCCATGACTTATCAAACAATGGTATATGGAATATCTGTCTAAGGAACGCTACGACCAGATTGTCGCGGAACTTAATCATCTTATTGATGTTGAATATCCTCGGATCAAGGACGATCTGTCGGACGCACGCGCGCAGGGGGATCTGAGCGAGAACGCTGAATATCGTTCGGCGAGAAGGGCTCAGGCCAAGGCCATCAGCAGGATACGTTTCCTGCAGAAAGTCCTGCAATATTCAAGGATCATCGACACTTCGGCATTGCCGAAAGATCAGATTTCATTGCTCAGCAAGGTGGAGTTCACGAATATGGCCTCCAATGCCAGAATGACATATACCATTGTGAGCCCGCACGAGATGAACCTTGAAGAAGGCAAGATTTCCTGCAAGTCCCCGATTGGTGCGGCGCTGATGGGACGGAAAGAGGGCGAGATCGTGGATGTCCAGGCTCCGTCCGGGACTTTCAAGATAAGGATCGAGAGTGTGTCGGTCGGGCAGTGACACTCTCCGCAAGAAAACGAGAAGCCACATACCACATTGGGCCAAGCAACAAACTGCCCTGCCCAACAATGCCATTGTGCTTTCTCTTTTAGATTAACATTCTTTCACGCCAGCATAAAAAGAAAGGTAATTATATACGAGTTGACTACACAGCCAGATTGCGTCGGTGCACATTAAAGTCTGCACTATGACCTGTAAACCAGTAGTTATCAAGCGGGTGTCACCGTGATCATCCCTGTCTACCTTCTGATCTATCCTCCGACGCAGCCGGTGATGGTCTACCCGACAGGTGCGAACCTGTGGTGGATGCTGTGTCTGGTGCTGTTCTGCACGGTCGGTCTTTACCTCCTGCAGATCATCGTGTTGAGGAAACTGTCTGCGTTCACCGTCAACCTTACCTACAATCTTGAACCCTGCTACACCGTCATAATCGCCTTCCTCGCCTTCGGAGAGGCCCGCGAGCTGAACGCCTCCTTCTACATGGGCATTTCCCTGGTGATTCTCAGCGTGTTGCTCCTGACGGTCAGGGCGTTGCGGAAGACCGCTTCGTGTATGGTGCCTTTAAGTCAGCCAACTCCTCCTACGAATCCCAGACGGTCAGGGCGTTGCGGAAGACCGCTTCGTAGGCCGGTGGCTGGCGGATGAAGTCGCTCTACAGGCTCAGTGATCGATGCTCAGTAGCCGATGCGGTGCCGTAGCTATAGCCGCCGCTCGGGAATGATTACGTGGTGGTTCCCGATGGGGGAGCGGAGAAAGTAGTCCGCGAGTCCTGGCGCGTCCACCAGTATCTGCGTCCTGCAAAGGCAATCATTGTACTGGTTTTCAAGAATTTCCACATCTTCAAGGAACATTTCCGAGCAATCCGGAGAGAGTTTGAATATCCTTGCGGCTCCGGCGGGCAGCACTCCATGGACCGCCACGCCGATTCCCGACTCGAAGTGGGTGTCGTAGGAATATTCCTCCACCATGTTCAGAGGAACGGTGCAGTGGGCGAACAGCATCTTGTCGCCGTCGATGCGTGAAAGGTTCGCTTGGAAGCCGGAGATTCCGAACTTCTGGTGGGCGATGCACATTGACAGGAGCGTGGGTATGTCTCCCTCGCACGTGGCCACGACCCCCTGGCTGTTCAGGATTGCCAGAGCCATGCAGCCGGTGTTGCCGAGGGCTGTCAGCAGGTCGAAGCAGCGGAGTGACACCCCGGCCAGCCCGTACCTCTCCACCAGCGTCTTCATGGCGCAGTAGATGTCCATTGAGCCACTGAAGTCTTTTCCGGAGATGCTCTTCCCGAACTTCGGCTTGTTAGGCGGGTTGAGTTTCAGCCCTTCCAGCCATTTGCGGTCAGGCTCTTCGGCCAGCCCCACCAGTTCGTTGATGTCGATGTCAACGATCTCGACACCGAGTCTCTCCTTGGCCACGGCGTAGTCTACGTCGCTGGAAATCAGCCAGTCGGAAGGCTTTCCGACAACGCCAACCTTGTAACCTTCCAGAATGCGGCCCATGCCATATTCCTTCACATGGTTTTTCCCGCCCTTCGTGAAGCCGCCTCGGAGTCTGAGGGCGATCTCCTCCGCGCTTCCGTGAAGGATCTCTCCCGGCCATCCGGTCCGGTTCAGGAACGATAGAATCTCCATCGACGCGGCGAGGGAGTTGCTCTTCCCGCTGGTAAGCAGCCTGACCGGCATGCCGTCAGGAATATTCAGAGACCCTTCCTTGCAGAAGATGCTTTTGAATATTCCCTCCGTCCCTCCGGTCCTGACGTAGATGATGTTGTTCCGTGTCCTGGAATATTCGGAAAAGTCGGTGCTGCCGAACTCAAACGCCTCGCCGAGCGCCTTCTCAATGTCCTGAATGAATCTTTCGTCCGCAGGCTCCGCTACCGGCTCGCTGTGCAGCTCCGAAGTCAATGAGTAAAGTGTGTACATATTCGCTTATTTGGTAATCCTTGGTGCTTACTAAAAGTCATTGTGTCATTTGATTCTCTCCGCCAATTCCAGTGACGGCAAATCTCTCTCTATCATGGCCGGATTGTTATGGTATATCATGGCCGGATTATTATGGTCGGGCAACTATGGCGAGCAGCTCTTAAGCGCTGAAGCCGGTTCCACCGAATGCGTTCTGCCTCTTTCTGAAGGTTTTGCCGTAGGAAGAGGCCGTTCAACCCGTGCGGAATCCCGCTGACCTTGGGTGGCTAACCATTTTTTTAGGTTTTGCCGAAGGACGTGGCCGTTCAACCCGTGCGGAATCCCGCTGACCTTGGGTGGCTAACCTTTTTTAGGTTTTGCCGTAGGAAGAGGCCGTTCAACCCGTGCGGAATCCCGCTGACCTGGAGGGCGACTATCCTTTTCTGAAGGTCTTGCCGAATGGGGTGAGCGAGAGGAGAGCCATCTTGAAGTGCTGGAGACCGAAAGGGATGCCGATGATGGTGATGCAGCAGATAAGACCGAAGACGAGGTGCGTCGCGGCGATCTCCCACCACCCCAGCAGGATCCAAAGCACATTCATGAATATGCTGAGGCAGCCTCCGGCGTTGTTTCCGTCCACAACTTCGGTTCCGAATGGCCATAGCGAGAACACTCCGAACTTCCACAACTGGTAGCCGAACGGAATCCCGATGATGGTCACGCAGTACAGAAGTCCAGCGATGAAGTAGCCCAGACTGACCAGCAGCCCGCCCAAGATGAGCCAAAGAATATTTCCGATGATTCTCATTGATGCGAAGATAGTGTTTTTCTTAATGCTTTCGTCCGCAATTTACAACAAAAGCCCCAGAATCCAAACTTTCGTGCGCGGAAATCCGATCTTCGCTCACGAGACAGCCTTGGCCGACCCTCCCGTGAGCGAACAAGGCCTTCCTGCTCACGGGACAGCCTTGGCTGGCCCTCCCGTGAGCGAACCGGGCCTTTTCGCTCATGAGACAGCCTTGGCTGGCCCTCCCGTGAGCAGGACAGTCCTTCCTGCTCACGAGGCAGCCTCGACAGACCCTCCCGTGCGCAGAACAGGCCTTCCTGCTCACGAGACAGCCTCGACAGACCCTCCCGTGCGCAAACCAGACCTTCCTGCTCACGAAGAAGGTGTTAGGAAGTACGTTGTGAGGAGTATGATCGATAACTGATGGCGAGGAATAGGGTTGGAGACATGGCAGAGCCTACGGGGACATATTCATAAAGAATGAATGGTGTTTTTTCTTTGGATGACGGTTGGATTATCAGATTATATTCATATCTTTGCTATTGTGGTACGACCGTCGGGAGTTGAACGCCCTGCCGACGTACTCAAGATAGATGTTCACGCAGAGTTCGGCACTTTTGCTGTCACGGATGTGATTTATGCAGGGCTTTTGCTTGTGGACGCTATCGGAAGACTGAATGCCGCGGAGCATGGAATCCGCAAAGCGAGTTGGGTTATATCGCACCTGGCTCGCTTTTTTGTATAAGGTGGGGAATGAGTGACTTGCGGCTTATGGAAAAGGTCTCTCACGTGATCTGGGACACTGGAGGGAACGTGAGAGTGGATAAATAACCATTCGTGCGTAGACAGTGCTATAACTTGCACGAAGCAAACTGCTTAGATTATGAAACGACTTCCTTATGCGGACGCTGAGAAGAAGTGCGCAGTCTCCTTTCTTGGTCATGGAGATTGGTGGCATCTTTACACTCCGGGGAACTTGACGGAACTGCTGTTCAGAGACGATGACGACTATCGTTACGTGATGAATCTGATGGCGAGATGTCTGGCGGAAGTGCCGGGATTGGCTGTCGTGGCCTTTGAGGTTATGAGCAACCATCTGCACATTGTCATATGTGGATCCGAAGTTGGGACAAGGCTTTTTTTCGAGCTGTTCCGCAAACGGTTAAGCAGGTTCATGGCCACAAGGTATGAGTCTGCTTTATCTGCTCGATTCCAGATGAGCCTCAAGCCTGTTCCGGATCTCAAGGCATTGAGAAACACCATTGTCTATGTCAATCGCAACGGATACGTCGTGACTCCGGAATGCACCCCCGTTCTCTTACCCGTGGGGTACCGGACCGTACTATTTCTGCCGGTTTTTGCCCGATGCAAGGCTGTCTGATCTGAAAGATAGAGCGGCCCGAAGAATGTTCAAGGGGCGAAATCCGCATCTCCCGGGAGACTATCTTGTGATCAATGGACACATCGCACCGCCTTCGTACTGCGACATAAGACTCGGAATGGCGATGTTCCGCGACGCACATCATTATTTCTGGATGGTCAGCGAGGATGTCGAAGCCTATGAAGAGATTGCGAAAGACTTGGATGACGGGGAATTCCTAACTGACACTGAGTTGTTTACGCAACTATGGAAATATGTCAAGTCAGCCTATGGTGTCAGCAGCCTCAAGGAGTTGAGCCAAGCTCAGAAAATCGATTTGGCGAAACGACTCCGCTATGACTACCGCTCCTCCAATGGCCAGATCCGACGTGTTCTTGGGTTGTCGCAATATGAAGTGGACTCGTTGTTTCCTCTTGGTGCGCATGCGCCGCAGTGACAGGACTCTGATCCAGCGTTTGAGGGTTCCTTTTTCTCGCGGACGATAAAAAGGGTGGTAACGGGAGAGTGGAAGATGGTAAGCGACCGTCCGCGGTGGTGGGCGGTGGTGAGCGGTGGTGGGCGACGTTGGGTGACGGAGAGCGATGGTCCGCGGACGGGAGATTATGCGTTTTTACGGGAAGCGTATGCCAACTTACGAAGGATAAGAATATGAAAGATCAAGTCTTGGGCAGGAGCCCGGGATTATATGTCAAACAACTAAACATTAAGTAATTATGAAAAGAATTTTGGAAGTGCTGCAGGATGGAGACGGCCAGTTGAAGTTCAACACAGACATCAATGTCTGGAAAGATCCGATGGTGTCGATGGACATCATCCAGAATGCTATGCTGTCGATGTCAACGATGCTGTGGGGAGGAAACGAGCAGTCAGTTCTCGCGATGATACGCTCATTGGCGATAGCGGATCTGGCTCTCAGTACGAACCGTGACGAGATGATAGAACACCTCAAAGACGCTTCACGGTCTCTCGCCGATGCCTTTAATTCAGTGCTTCAAGAGGAACGACTCCGCGGTTCGGTGACCATATTCCCTCCCAATGTGAGGGCGCGTCCCGAAAAAAGCTGACCAGCCATGTTCTCCAGTGAGCAAGGATAGCCCCAATTGCTCACGAGAGAGCCGGCCGAGGTTGTCTCGTGAGCAGGAGGGTTCGGTCTGCGCACGAGGCAACCTTGGTAGGATTTAAGCGACAGCTCCATATTCAGCGCAAGTGATCACAACGCCTCGGGTAATAATCCGAGTGCTGAAGGGATCACTGTAACAAATGGCCGCTTCTGAAGAGAAACGACCGACAATAATATTTCAAAATACTATTTGCAAAGTGCCTGTGCAAGAGCATCTACACCTTCTGCGCCAGGCAGGGTCGGATATGCGGCTTTAAGTTGTGCGGCGAATGTCGCAGCATCAGGATGAGATTCAAGGAGTTCACGGACTTTGGTAAGATAGGATATTTGCAGGTGAGCCCCAAAAACAAATTATAGGTTATTCCCCGAAAACTCTTAAATTTGCAGATGATTGATAATGAATGGCAGAAAGTAGTTGAAAGTGGATCCGATAGAATGGGCGGCGGCATTTGAAAACGTAATCGTTTAAGTGGAGCAAGAAGAAAACCTTGCTTGCGGAATGAGGAACTGAATGGCGAACGCCGGCCGAGATTAACCCAAGAGTATTTTTCGATTGACTATGAATAAAGAAGATTTCCAGATTCGTTACAAATTGTTAAAGTTGGACGGGCCGACGATTAACAGAATCCGTCAGATGGCGGAGGGGGAAGACCGGGATGCCCGATATGGTTTAGGACGATATTTGTATGTGGTACGTCCGGAGGAGGATGGGGGAGACCGCGCTTTTGAGTATCTTCAGAAGGCGTATGCCCAAGGACAGTCGGATGCCGTCGCTGCTTACACAGAAGGATGTCTCACAAAATACGCGTCTGAAATGGAGAAAGTCCATATTCCTGCCTTTGATGCTGATGACGAGGATGTGGATTCTGATGAAGATGACTATCCGGACGACGACGGTCGTTTTGATGCCTATGCGTAACTTTATTGATGGTTCTATGAATATCTTCCGGAAAATCAAGTTGTCGGCCCGGTATGCCAAAGCGGTGTACCTTGTGTCAGCGGCATATTCATTCACCGCTGCCGGACTGTGCGTCTTTGATCCTACCTTGACTCCCACATTCGTTCTGCTGAAGCTGCTGTTTATCCCTGTCATCTGGTATTTGTTCAAGTCCTTCCAGAGAGGGCAGACCATCTATTTCTATCTGAATCTGGGGATCAGCAGAACTGAATATTATTCTATTCCGTTTGTTGTTGACTTCGTGGTCTTCGTCGCGCTATTAACCTTTTCAATATGTGTTGGCAATGTCATCAGATAGGATAAATAGAATGCTTGTTGACAGCGTGCACCTTGAATTCGGAAAACTAACGGTGCTTCAAAGCGCTTTCGTCACATCGGAACGCGGCAAGGTGACGGGTGTCCTGGGGAGGAACGGTACGGGAAAATCGTGCCTGTTCAAATGTATTATGGGAGGCATAAAGCCACAGAACATCTTCGTAAGGTTCAACGATGAGCAAAGTACTGACTATGGGCATATCGGCGACAGGGTCAAGTACCTTCCGCAGAATCTCTTCATGCCGCCGAGGATGACCTTGGACGAAGCCTTCAGACTGTATGATGTTGAATATGACGGCTTGGTGTCGTTTGATCCCAAGTTCCATACCTTTCAGAAGAAACAGTTTCGGGAATTATCCGGTGGCGAGGCTCGTGTCGCTGAAATGTTCATCATCATCAAGTCACCCTCTGATTTCTGCATCCTGGACGAACCTTTCTCCAACATCGCCCCTATTCATGTCGAGAAGATGCAGTCGCTGATCCGGGAGGAGAAAGCAAATAAAGGGATCATCGTATCTGACCATTTGTACGAAGCGATCATTCAGGTTTCAGACAACTTGTTCCTGCTCCGTGACGGTTACACATTCCCCGTCAGATCAAGAGAAGACCTGATAAGGCATGGGTATATTCGATAAGCTGTTCACTGATCGGATCCGTCCCGTTACTTTGCGAAGACCGTCTCGTTCACCAGGTGGCCGGTAGCCATCAGGTAATCCGTCTCGGCGATACGGGACTGCGTGAACGCCTCGATAAGATTACTCCTGGCCTGTTGCCACTGGAACTGAGCATCAAGATAATCCGAGAGAGGACACATGGATGCGTGATAACGATTCTCTGTAACTCTAAGATTCTCATCTGCTTGAGCCTTCCCATCCATGGCCGCTTCGATAAGGTTGTAGCTGTCGGAAAGATTGAATGCCGCCGGCCAAGGCATCCTCTACGAAAGGTTCGGCGATTGCCGCCGCCTGATTTCCGGGCGGACCGCCTTGATGAATGAATATCACGGATTCATCTCGCGCCTTTCCTCTGAGTTGGCTCCCGGCTCGCTCATCATAGACTGCCACTCGTTTCCTTCGGATCTCGCCGACATCGACATCTGCATCGGCTATAATGACGATGCAAGCAAGCCTGAGCAGGAGATGATCGACAAGGCGACGCACCTGTTTGATCGCGCCGGATTTAAGGTAGGCCTGAACAATCCATATTCAAACTCGATAACTCCCAAGAAACCGGTTGATTACAAATCCTTGATGATCGAAGTCAACAAGCGTTGCTATATGAATGGGGGCACTTTGGCGCGGACGGTAGGCTATGACATCATTTCTGGACTTGTCAACGACTTCTATCGCCTGGTATTGGCATAAAAGAATATCACCGTGCGTGAAATGTGGCGTTTTCCGGACAAGTTGAGTAAAATGATGATTTGTCCGTAGAGAGGCGGGTTCTCACGGACAAGTTGAGGATTCTGAGTCGCCTCCTCTTGGAGATAGGCATTCCAAAATAGGAGGTGGTATCCAAATCGCAGCATGGGCTGCTTGTAATCGAGATTGTAAGGACATGGTCTGATGTGTTCCTACGTGTTTTTGCCCGTATTTGCAGATGCTTAATTAGACTTATTTATCACGTGATTTTTGTTACGGGGGCAAAAAGGCCTGATTTGCCCCCGTGACTGTTCAAAAACTGCATGACGTGTGCAGAAAGGCCGTATTTGCACACGTGAGTCCAATGACGTAGGCAAAAGAGGCGATTCTGCCTACGTGGCTTGACGCATGCCCCGTGCCTTCACGCATAAGGAGCATTATTACGGGCTTCGATGCGTCACGCTTGACACCATTGCCGTCTTCGATGTGCTCTTCAGACCAGTGTCACATCGACAGTCAGGCAGCAGCGGCGGAACTCACTCCGCGTTGCTCCGTTCGGCCCTCCTGCCGTCTCCTGCGTCCTCACTGTCGCGAGAACTTGTATCCGGCAGGCACCTCCCACTTCCCGAGGCCGTGGGTTGGCCACGTCCGCCGTGGCTGACCGCCTGTCCGTCTCTACGTACTTGGTGGAAGGCTTACCGTCTTCGTTGCGGTAACTCTTCTGAACATAATAGACGGGCCGCTTGCCCATTGACGAAGTCTTTAGAATCATAGGTGAACTCTATCAAATATTTTTAACCTTTTTCGGATTCTAAAGTGTCAGACTACCGGTACTCGGCTTTTTTTCGTAAATTAGCCATTCTGAAATTTATAAAACGATCATTGAATATGAAAAACAATCTTAGCGTCAGGGCATTTGTCTTGAGCACATTGTTCGCAATTTTCGCTTGCTCCATCTGTGCAGGAGGAAATATCGGCCGCGCAAAGACTGCGGAACTGAAAGTGAAGTCGGTGAAAATCAATGGATATGTAGGCGGAAGAATCGACGACTGCATCAGTCATCGCGTTATGGAACAGGATGTCGATGCACTTGTGGAACCTTTCCGCCACATGACTGAAACATGGCGATGGCAAAGTGAGTTCTGGGGAAAATGGACCTTGGGCGCAATCGAAACATACCGCTACACCGGCAACGCGGCACTTTATGAAAAGATTGCCGCTTCTGTCGGACAGATCATCGAAACCCAGAGCCCTGACGGCTACATCGGAAACTATGCTCCTGAAGCTCAGCTGAAAGATTGGGACATCTGGGGAAGGAAATACACAATGTTGGGACTGCTCTCGTGGTACGAACTCTCAGGAGACACTCGTGCTCTTTCTGCTGCATCGCGTGTGGCTGACCACCTCATTTCTCAGCTCAAATCCAAGAATGCCAAGATTGTAAAATGTGGCTTATACAGAGGCATGGCAAGTTCTTCCGTGCTTGAACCAATCATGAAACTGTACAACATAAGCGGAGACAAACGCTACCTCGATTTCGCGACAGACATTGTCTCGCAGTGGGAAAGTCCGGATGGCCCGAAACTGGTGAGCCGTTCCGATATTCCTGTGGCTCTGCGCTTTCCGCATCCTGATACAAAATGGTTTTCATACGAGAACGGCGCCAAGGCATACGAAATGATGTCCTGCTATGAAGGACTGCTCGAATACTACAAAGTGAGCGGAAACGACGCCTATTACGAGGCTGTGCGCAAGAGCGTTTCACATATAATCGAGGAAGAAATCAACATCGCCGGTTCCGGCAGCTCGATTGAGTGCTGGTACGGTGGAAGAGCCCTGCAGACCGTTCCGACCTATCATACTATGGAGACCTGCGTCGGATTTACCTGGATGCAGCTTTGCAGCAGGCTTCTGAAATTCTGCGGAGATTCCCGCTATGCTGACCAGATTGAGAAGACATTCTACAATGCCATTCTCGGTTCGATGAAGTGTGACGGCAGCCAGATCGCCAAATATACCCCGCTTGAGGGCTGGAGAGTGGAAGGGGAGAAGCAGTGCCACATGAATATAAACTGCTGCAATGCCAATGGTCCCCGTGCCTTCGCGATGATTCCGGCTCTCGCATATCTGACAGAAGGCGATTGCCTCAAGATAAACCATTATGGAGATTCCGAGGCAGAGATTTCCCTGGACAAACGCAACTCCATGAGCATCAAAGTCTGTGGAAATTATCCGGTTTCCGGAAACATCTCCATAGAACTCTCTCCGGCCAAACCGGCTGAATTCACTTTGGCGCTGAGGATCCCTCAATGGAGCAAGACGACTACGGCAAAGTTGATCAGCGGCTCTGATACATTGAACATCAGTCTTGACAATCTTCCTGCCGGTGAATACGCAAAGGTGGACCGCAAATGGAAGAAGGGTGACCGCATCGAACTGTCGTTTGACCTTACGCCGCATCTGCTGGAACTTAATGGGCATCAGGCTGTTGTGCGTGGTCCTATAGTGCTTGCAAGGGATTCCCGTTTCAATGACGGTTTCGTGGATGAATGCGTGGTAATCCAATCTTCAGAGGACGACAGCGTCGCCCTGACCCCGGCAGAAGGCAACGATTTCGCGTGGATGTCTTTTACAGCCCCGATGGTAGCCGGAGCAGATCTGGAAGGCAACGGCAAGCCACGCCAGATCCACCTCTGCGACTTCGCATCCGCAGGCAATACTTGGGACAAATCCACCCGCTACAAGGTTTGGCTCCCGAAAACCCTGAATGTTACCAAAGGCGAATACCGGGCTTACAACGACGCTCCCCATAATTAAAATAACCGTTTAAGAATACTCATATGTACAAACACATACTCACGTTTGCATTGTCCGCTCTGTCTATCTGCGCTTCATACGCCCAGAACACTTGGACGGGCAATCCTTTCGCTTCCAAGGGAACAATTGTAGCCCCCGTATTGAGCAGTTCGCTCGTGGATGAGATTGTGATCGTCTCCGATAATCCAGGGGACTGGAAATTTACCGCATCATTGGAAAATGACGGAGGAAAAGAAATAATCAGCATTTCGATGGATGCACAGACAGAGGCACCGCCGGCAAAATTCAATGTATATTTCACTTGCCCGCAGAAAGGCGTTTTCAACTTCTGGAGTCCGGACTTGCATTGCGGCACACACCTGGATCCTTTCTGGGGCTTAACCAATGCCGGCAGTTCACTCGCCTACAGGATGCCTCTCTATGAGTATTTTGATGACAATAATACGAATTGCCTGACAATCGCCTGCTCAGAGGTGCTCCGCAAGGTAGATGCCGTACTCGGCATAATGGAAGAAGGTTGCGCAATCTGCTCTGAACTACGCTTCTTCAGGGAAAGTGAAGCTCCTGCCAAGCATTATGAAACTAAAATCCTGCTTGACAAGCGACCTGTATTCTGGTCGGAAAGCATCCGCGAGGCGTCCGATTGGATGAGCCGGGTGAATGGCTACGAGTCGTTTCCTGTGAATGAGTCCGCATTTGAGCCGTTGTATTCAAGCTGGTACCAGTTCCACCAGGACGTAAATGCCGAAGCGATTGAACAGGAGTGCCGTATTGCGGCGGATCTCGGAATGAAAACCGTAATTCTTGATGACGGTTGGCAGACGACTGACGGAAACAGAGGTTATGCTTTTTGCGGAGACTGGAGACCGGCTCCCCAGAAATTTCCTGATATGGCTGCCCACGTTTCGGCAGTTCATGATCTCGGAATGAAATATCTTGTCTGGTACAGTGTCCCATACGTCGGATGGCATAGCGACGCCTACAAGAAATTTGAGGGAAAGTACCTCTACAATGACCGGGTCAGCAGCTGCGGCGTGCTTGACCCTCGTTTCCCTGAGGTCAGGAAACATCTGGTGGATTTGTATGTCAATGCCTTGAAAGACTGGAACCTGGACGGATTCAAACTCGATTTCATCGACAGCTTCAGATTCCATGGAGAGGATCCGGCGGTGAAAGAGAAATATGCCGGACGTGACATCATGAATCTGAGCGAAGCCGTGAACGTTCTGATGAATGAAGTCTCATCCGCTCTGAGAGCCATCAAACCGGAGGTTCTCATTGAGTTCAGACAGCAGTACATAGGTCCTGCCATCAGACAGTACGGCAACATGTTCCGTGCAGCAGACTGCCCGGGCAACGCGAAAGACAACAGGATGAGAATCGCCTCCCTCAGGCTGACAAGCGGTTCTACGGCTGTCCATTCAGACATGTTGGAATGGAACATTTCCGAAACTCCGGAGAATGTGGGCAGAGCGATCATCAACTCCATTTTCGGAGTCGTACAATACTCGACAATGCTGAGGAACATTCCGCAAGAACAGCTTGACGTCATGAGAAAATGGATGAAGTTCGCTTCCGATCATCGTGAGACTCTGCTCAAGAGCGAATTCCGTCCGCATCATCCTGAACTCGGCTACCCTGTAATCGAGGCGGAGAGCGATAAGGAACTCATAATCGCCGTATATCAGGACAATGCCGTCATTGACGTGCCCCGTCGTGGAAAGAGCGTCTATATCCTGAACGCATCCGGTTCAGACATCATTGTCGTCCGCTGCGGCAAAAAGACAAAAACCGTGAAAGTCCCTTGCGGCGACTGGAAATCATTGAACTAAGATTGGGCATCGCGGACGAAGACTTCGCTGGTGGTGGCGTTCTTTTTCTTGACCTCTATCACGGTAGGGATTCTTTTCTGGAGGTCCTCTATGTGGGAGATGATGCCGACGTGCTTGCCGCTGGAGGAGTTCAGTTTCTCCAATGCTGACATCACGCTGTTGAGCCACTCCTGGCTGAGTGTTCCGAATCCTTCATCGATGAAGAGGGTATCCACGCTGATGCTGTTCTCTGCGAGGCTGGACAGGCCCAGGGCCAATGACAATGAAATCACGAACCCTTCACCGCCTGAAAGAGTGTTTCCAGAGCGGACAACACCGTCTTCATTGTCCTCTACCAGGATGACGAGTGAGCCCGGCTGTGCTGTCAATTCATAACGCGGTGCGATCTTTCTCAGATATGCGTTTGCGTGATTGAGGATGTCCTGCATGATATAACTCTGGGCTATCTTCTTGAATGTGAATCCGTCGGTGCCGCCGAAAAGGGTGTCCAACGTTTTCCATTGGGCATTGACCTTGCCGGCCCTGTTAAGCGCGTTAATCTTGCTTTTAAGCTCGTCCTGCTTCCTGTCATCATCCTCAATGACAGTCTTGAGCTTGCCGAGGTGCTCTGACTTGCCCAGATTGTCCGATTCGACAGTCTTCTTCAGAGCATTGACCTCTACGGCAGTCTTAGGCAGGGCTCCGTCTTCAGCATAAGCGTTTTTCAAGGTGTTCTCATTCAGTTCTTTGGACTTGCGTGCGGTGTCGATGTTCTCAAGAGCCGTTCTGATGCGGCTCTCCAATGAACCCCACTCCACGATTGCGTTGCCGGCGTATTTTTTCGGTACGATGTCCCCGGAAACGAAGTCCCCATTGGCCGCGATGATTCTTTCCCTTACATCTGATGCGGATGCGATGTCGCTTTTGAGATTCTTCATCTCTACGGTCACCTTGTCATATTCTTTCAGGGTGTCATTGTACTTTCTGGCACTCTCCTTGAGATTCGCGATGAAGCCTTTGTCATCATATTCCCATTCCTTCTTCCAGTCAGGGAAGGAGATGAGGCTCTCTGTCGCCAGAAGGGACTCCGATGCGGATTTCTCTGCCACAGAGATCATTTTCTTGGCATTGTCAATGTTGCTGCTGATTCTCTGGATCTCCAGGTTCTTCCTGTTGTAGTCGGATACGATAGGAGAGTAGATGTCGCTCTGGTATTTGTCCCTGTCTGCAGTTGCGTTGTCCACGGCCTTTTGCCTTTCATTGACAGCGGCAATTGCCTTTTCATTGGCATCCTTGCGTGTGTCCAGCGTCTTTTTGGCCTCCTCGAGCTTTTCCCTGATGTTTTCTTCATTGACTTTTAAGCCCAGTGAAGAGAAATTCTTGGCGAACGCTTCCTTGAGTCCTGCCAAGGTCTTTTCGTCGTTGCCGAGCCTGCTTTTGGAATTGTCGAGCTCTTTAAGTCTGGTGTTGAACGCTGTACTTGCTTTGACTGATGCCTCATCTGCTTTCCGTTTCTCCGTTTCCGCCTTTTCCAATGCCTCTTTTGCAGGTTTGAGAAGATCGTTCTGCTCCTGTTCCGAGATGAGCGATGTTATTTTCGCATGACATACGGGACAGATGTCGCTGCCTGTCTCACGGAGCCAGTTCCTGAGACGGATGGATGCCCGGTCTATTGCCATAGCCTGCGTCTCATATAATTCACGACTTTTCTCGTAGGTGTCATCGGCTGTCTTCGACTTGTCCTTCAGTTCGTTGAGCGCGACACGCTCTGCCTCAATCTCTTCTACTGCCTTTTTGTAGTCGGACTTCCCGGTAGCGAGGTTCTCTTCTTTCTGCTGGATGACAGCGTAGGCAGTGCCTGCATCGCCGATGAGTTTCAGTGCCTTGCCAATGTCGAGTCTCTCTTTCTCCACATCTTCAGGCATGAGCGCCATCTTGGCCTCAATGGCCTCCGTTACAGCCTCTCTCTTGCTGTCAAGAGTCTTTTCCGCATCGGCTTTCTTCGTTTCCAGTTCGGCGAAAAGTGCCCGGGATGCTTCAAGAGCGTTCTTCTCATTCTCGAGAACTACTTTCTGTTTCTTGCAGAAGTTTCCCTGCTTCGTGACATTCACGAGATGCGATTCGATGGTCTGGACATTCGCGAACATGTCGGCGTGAACTTTCTGAGCCTCAATGTCTTTCGCCAGATCTCCGGCAATGTCGTTTTTCTTGTCGAGCTCGGCTTTGCCATAGGCAATGTCATTGGTGAGGACAGAGAACTTCGACTTCGCCGATACCAGAGTCTCTTCAGATGTCTTTATGGACTTTTCGGCAGCTTCGACAGCCTCAAACGCCTTCAGCAGGCTTCCGAGCAGGGCCAATGCGGACTTGTTCTTTTCAATGTCGTCTTCAGTCTGTTTTATTTCATTGACAAGAGCGCTCTTTTCCTCTGCCGAGAGAAGAACGACAGAATCGACGTCCTTTTTCGCCTCTTTGTAGGCATTATCCGCGTCGATTGAGTTCTTATGGATGCGGGTGCCGATTATCGCATAAATCTCAGTGCCGGTAATTTTCTCAAGAATCTCCGACTTCTCCTTGCTCTCGGCTTTCAGAAACTGGGTGAACTGCCCCTGGGCGAGCATTGACGTGCGGCAGAACTCATCATAGTCCAGGCCGATGATTTCGGTCATCTTGTCAATGCGTGCCTTGCCCCTTTTGTTATTCGTATTGCCTTTGCTGTCGGTTATGGACCAGTCTTCGTCTTCCAGTTTTCCATTGCGGTTTACACGGCATTTCCACTCGGCAGTGTAGTCGGAGCCGTCCGCCCCCTCGAACAGGAGTGTTATTCCGCCTTCCTTCTCTCCTTTCTTGAGCAGCTGGTTTACAGACACTATGCTTATTTCCTGTCCGCCCTCTTTGTAGGACGTTTCAACTGTCTTGTTGCCGTTCGTCAGACGCGGGGTCTTGTTGTACAGGGCAAGGCATATGGCGTCCAGGATGGTGGATTTTCCGCTCCCGGTCTCGCCGCAGATGAGGAAAATAGGGGAGTCCGACAGCGGTGCGGACGTGAAGTCGATGCTCGCGGAAGAGATCGACGCTATGTTGGTGATGTCCAGTTTCTTCAGTTTCATGGTATCAGTCGTGTTTTTCAGGGTTCATAACTTCGTCAATGGTTTCTTTCAGCAGGGCGAGGATATTCTCGTCAATGCCTTCTTGTCCCGTTTCCTTCAGGTAGAGTTCAGCCACGGAGTAAGGCCCCATCTTTCCGAGTTCTGCGGTGCTGATATTTATCTTCCCGGAGGAGTTTATGTCCTGGTCATTGACCTTCTTCACCCTGTTTATCAGGCAGAACTTCGCCTTCAGATGGCATTGCTCCGGAACTTTGGCGGCCTTGTCTTTCGCCTCGACCGGAATGGTCCCGTCGTCAGTGACATTGAGCCGTACATAGCAGGCCTTTTCCGGGTCCATTTTCTTGAACGCCTCGTATGCCTCATCCCACTTGAGGGACTTCACTTCGCTGCGTCTGGTCCCGTCCTGCTCCGGTATGGTAATGACCGGCATCGCATTGTCAATGTCGATTGTCTCTACCTCCGGTGTGTCGCCGTGTGCGCCTATGGTCACGATCGAAACGCTGTGGTGGAAGTCCTCGTCGAAAGATACAGGCAGGGGAGAGCCGCTGTAGCGGATCCTGTCTGAGATGTTCTGCGGATTGTGTATATGGCCGAGTGCAATGTAGTCGTAGCCTGTGCCGAAAACATCTGCATTGACCATATCGATTCCTCCTATGATGTCGAGGTCCTGGCCGACGGCGTCGGGTTTCTCTCCTGAGATCCGGTTTACTGCCGTATGGGCCATCACGACCACCGGAAGCCCGTTTTTATTGCGTTTCTCGACTTCTCCAAGCAGTAGGGCTATGAACACCTTCATTCTCTCTTCCCTCGGAAGACCTGCCTTCACAGCCGGGAAATTGCCTGGGTAGCAGTGCGGTATGGCGACAATGTAGCCGACGGTGCTGCCGTCCCTCACGATGGGGAAGATATGGCGTTCGAAAAGCTGCCTGTGAAATTCATCGCTGTCTTCTCCTTGGAGAATGTTGCGTTTTATGGATGCCACGATGGATACTCCCACGAGGTTCCACAGCGGGTCGGTGATCTCTATCTTGTTGCTGTCGTGGTTGCCGGCTGTCACGATGACCTTCATTGACGGTGCAATCTCATGGACTGTCATGAGATGATGCATGAACATCTCCTGCGCTGACGTCTGGGGTGATGTCGTATGATAGATGTCGCCGCTGATGACGTATGCGTCCGGCTTCTGTTCCTTGATGATGTTTTCTATCTGGGCGAGGCAGCCGGTCTGCTCGACTGTCCTGTCATACGAATATAACGTATGTCCCAGATGCAGGTCTGATGTATGTAGAATCTTCATATTTGTATTATATGTCAATGTCGTTCTTGTGCCAATGTCATTTGCCTGTATTATTTACATCATAAGGCGGCAAATCTTACATAAAAATAGTGAAATTTTCTGTAGAAAGCATAATGACGTGATATTCAACAGTCTGTAATAATGTAATGTCCCGATGCGGATAACCACATCGGGACATTAAGTTTTCTAGTTGAATGCCAGATCTTTGGCTGTCGCTGGGCTACCTCCTGCTGCCTACAGGTCTTTCCTTGGTGAAGCCAGGGAACACCCTGACGAGAACCACTCCGTGCGGAGGTACATCAGCATCAAAACGATCCCTGTCGTTGGTGATTTCGGCCACATTTTTCTGCCTCCAGACATCCCGGACGATGATTTTGTTCCCGATAATTCCGATGGCTCTCGGCTTGAAACCGATCTTCTGGGTTGTCTCGCTG
>ERZ1035006.487-NODE-487-length-31532-cov-5.523684_pt1 | contig 31532 bp, 27 predicted proteins | sample MGYA00520694_ERZ1035006 | MGnify/ENA primary metagenome ERZ1035006 (study PRJEB33766, sample SAMN09781746) | gut metagenome | biome: gut microbiome | host: Homo sapiens | place: Madagascar | study: EMG produced TPA metagenomics assembly of the PRJNA485056 data set... | reverse complement strand
TCCCAGGCGTGTTCGTTATGTTTCGTATGCGTTTCGACCTGGGATTTTTCTGTCCGCTCACCGAACTTGACGGCGGCGAAAAGCAATAAAGCAGGCACAAACCGACAAAACGCCACCTGATCGGCATATCGTCCAATCATGTTGTTGGAACATGAAAGACGATTGCCGAGGCAGCTCATGCGCGGACGTAAGAGGGCGTGCATGCAGCCCAGGTGCGTGCCTCCCCCCCCCCTAAAAAGGAATGAAACCGAAAGCTAGGGGGAGCACTTATGACGCGAATTCTTATAGTTGACGACGACCTTGCCCATGCCCGCAGAATAGAGCGGGCGCTTGACGACATGGGAATAAAGCACCTTCACGCATCATCTGCCGAGGAGGCCGTGGAAATAGCCAGGCAGACGAGGATCCGCATGTACCTCGTGGACGTTGCGCTGCCTGGTGTTAGCGGCTTCGCGTTCGTGAAGCTGGTGCGCGACCGAACCAACGCACCAGTCATATTCATGGGCGATTTTGACGACGAGGCTCAGAAGGTGTACGGCTTCGGCATTGGGGCTGATGACTACCTAGTCAAGCCATTCGGGATGCTGGAGCTGTCGTGCCGCATCAGGGCGATACTGCGCAGGTGCGAGGTGAAGCACTGGCACACGGACGTTGCGCTTGGGCTCGACCGAGCGAGGCGCACCGCCACGTTCGACGGGAAGCAGGTGAAGCTTACCAGGATTGAGTTCGACCTTCTCTACCAGCTGGCTATGGCTGGTGGCTCCACTGTGAGCAAGGCTACGTTGATCCGCGAAGTGTGGGGCGACCAGACCATGGCAGACTCCGCAGCACTGAAGGAGAGGATGCGCAACCTGCGCAAGAAAGTCGGCAAGAGGCACATACTGAGCGTGTACGGAGAGGGCTACAGGCTCGTGCCATGATTGTGCCACGTTCTGTGACCATCGTTACCGCGGAATCGGCGAAGATCCAAGACAACCAGGCAAAGCCGCCCATTGGGGCGGCTTCCTTCGTCTTAGGAGCCTCAAATGTTCAACGGATACCAGCCATCGTTCCCCATGCCGTACCAGATGCCTCAGATGCAGCAACAGCAGCCGCAGGGCTTGCAGTTCGTCAACGGGGTTGAGTCGGCACGGATGTACCAGCTCGCTCCCAACAGCCAGCAGATCCTCATGGACAGGAACCAGGCAAGGTTCTACGTGGTGGAAGCCGACGCGAGCGGTCAGAAGTCCGTGAGCGCATACGACTTCAAGGCCGCGGATGACGTTCCTACGGAGTACGCCACCGTGAAAGACCTCGAATCCATAAGGAGCAGCCTTGAATCCCTTGCTGAGCAATTCAAGCAGCAATCCGCAGCGGCAGCAGTCGCCCGACCTGATGCAGTTCATCAAATCGACCAGCCCGCAGCAGGCCAAGCAGCGGGTGGAGCAGATGCTCCGCAGAGGGCAAATCACGCAAGGCCAGTGCTCCCAAGCATTTGAGGAAGCGAAGCAGATCATGGCCAACCTGGGGTTGAAGTAGACACCTAACTCGCGAGAGGTGATAAGAATGCACATTTCGAGAAAAGGAGTCCAAGATGGAAACTTCTCCCCTTAGCGCGGCTGACATCGCCGCAGTGGCAAAGGACGATGACTTCGGCGGCAGCTGGATGTGGATCATCGTCCTGTTCCTGTTCATGTACGGCAACGGCTGGAACCGAGGCAACGGAACCGAGCCAGTCACCGAGGCTGGGCTTTGCAACGCCATGAACTTCAACAACCTTGAGAACGCAGTCGGTCGCATGAGCGACCAGCAGGCCGCCATCGCACGCCAGACCGACAACGGTATCTGCAACCTTGGCTACGAGAACCTGCGCAACTTCGCGCAGACCCAGCAGACCATCCAGAACGGCGACTACGCGCTCGCCCAGCAGGTGTCCGACTGCTGCTGCAAGACCAACCGCAACATCGATTCCGTGAACTACAACGCCGCGATGAACACGGCCGCGATCAACGAGAACACAACCGCACAGGTGCAGAAGGTCCTCGATGCGCTTTGCCAGGGCAAGATCGACGCCCTTCAGGCGCAGGTAAACCAGCTTCAGATGCAGAACGCGCTCTGCGGCGTGGTGCGTTACCCGAACGCAACCACCTACAACGCGGGCGGCAACCCGTTCTTCGGCGGCAACGGCTGCTGCGGCGGCTACGGAACCGCCTTCGCGGCTTAGGCGGTTCGCCATGGGTTGCAAGACGGCTAAGTTCGCCTACGGCGGCAGCGCATCGCAGGCGGTGGGCGCTGGCAGCAGCATCCTGTTCCCGACCGCAGCGAGCAAAACGCGTGCCATTCAGGGCAACGGCTCAGGCGGGATACAGCTCAAGTCGCCAGGCACCTACCGCGTGGTATCCAGCTTCACGCTCGATGCTACCGCAGCGGGAACGGTGAACGTGACCATGAGCAAGAGCGGGAGCCCTGGCTACGCTTCCAGTGCGGGGGCGACGCTTGCTGCGGCAGGCGACCTGGCAACGGTATCGATAGTCGATTACGTGACGGTGGTCGGCGGTGTTGGGGGAGCCTTCGCGACCCTGACGTTCGCCCCTGACGCAGCTGTCGGCATCAAGCAGGCATGCGTCCTAGTCGATCGCGTGTGCGGCTGACAATCTCATATTCGAAGGCGCAGAAGGCCACCCGATTGGGTGGCCTTCCTGTTTACTGGCAGCAACGGCTCTCCATTCTGCTGCTGCCAGGGCTTGCCCAGATTATACGGCAAGCGAGGGGAGGTGATGCATTTTGCTCATAGACGCAAATCAATTGGTCGGCTGGGTGGTATCCCCGCTCCTGGCAGCTATCGTCGGCGGCCTCGTTGTCTACGTGAAGGGCGTGGTGAAGCGCGAGAACGACCACGACAAGGCGATGGAGCAGGGTATGAGGGCGCTTCTGCGCCAGCAGCTCATCGACTACCACCGCGACTACGTTGTGTCAGGGCACGCTTGCCCCGTCCGCGTGAAGGAGCAGGCTACCAGCGTGTACGCCGCCTACCACGACCTCGGAGGCAACGGAACAGGAACAAAGCTGTACCAGGAAATCATGAACGCACATGTAGAGGAGGATTGATTCAATGGAAGAAGAGAAAGAAGAGAAGAAGGACGAGCAGACGCTCGAGTGGCTGCTGCCCGATCGCGTCTACGACGTGCTCAAGTGGCTGGGGCTGATCGCGCTGCCGGCAATCGCCTGGTTCGTCGGGACCGTGGGCGGGGAGATTGGCCTCGACGATCCCGCGAGCGTGGCGTCCGTTGTGAACGCGCTCGGTGCGCTCATCGGCATCCTCATCGGAGCAAGCGCCTTGAAGGGCGGCGGTTTCGGTGAGTAGGGAGACGGAGCAAGCTAAGCGAAGCGCAAAGCTCATCGCAGGCCTTGCAGCCTTCGCGATTGCGGCGACGTGCCTCGCTCCAAGTGGCACACCCACAGCACCGAGCGAAGCACATGCGTACACCCAGGTTGAGCAGATCGTGAACAGTGGCCATGGCTACATCGATCCGCAGTATCTGTGTGTGCATGAGACCGCAAACCCCGGCGCCACCGAATGGAATCATGTTAGCCTGTGGAGCCGCGGATGGCCGTATGCCTGTCACTACGTAGCAGGACTAAATGGCCAGACCGTCGTGCACACGATGGCCGATAACCGCAAGAGCTGGTCGGTAGGGAACGGCAATTCCAAGGTTGTGAGCATCGAGCTTTGCCACGCTACCAACAAAGAGGACTTCGACCGCCAGTGGACTGAGGCAGTGAAGTGGTGCGGGGACTACTTGCACAAGCGAGGATGGGGAATCGATCGGCTGATCTCTCACAACGACGCTAGGATGCGCTGGGGCGGAACCGATCACCAGGATCCGCTGAGCTACTTCAGCTCCTACGGCAAGAGCTGGACACAATTCCGCTCGGAGGTTGCTTCGTACATGGGCATTGGCCAGGTCGGCGGGACGATCCAGGATGGCAGCACCACACCGCAGGCACCGTCCAGCTACAACGGCTCCAAGCAGTACAGCATCGGCTCTACCTACACGGTGACAGCATCGGCGCTCCACGTCCGTTCTGGCGCAAGCGTCAGCTACGGCATCGTCCGCACCTACCCGCACGGTCTGCGCTTCACGTTGCTCGAAACCAAGGGCAACTGGGGGCGCACTCCATCTGGCTGGGTCTGCATGGACTACGCAACCAAGGCGGCTGCTAAGTCCGGCGGCACGATCAAGAGCACAGGCAACGGCACGTACCGCGTTACCGCTTCCGCGCTGTTCGTCCGCACCGGTGCGGGCACTGGATACGCAAAGGTGCCGTACCGCAACCTCACCGCCAACGCCAAGGCGCACGCGTATTCCAACGGTTGCCTGAAGAACGGCACCCGCGTGACGGTGCTGCAAACGTCCGGCAATTGGGCGCGTATTCCGTCTGGGTGGGTCTGCATGGACTACCTGAAGGCGGCATAGTACAATCAGCATTGCTGAAGCCGCCTGCGCCTCTGGGTTCGAGCAGGTTCGAGCAGGTTCGAGCCTGCTTGACGCAAGCGAAACCTGGCGGCAGCGAAGAGGGTGTTATGCCCCGTTCCGCAGAAGAGGCCCCGAAAGGGGCTTCTTTGGCTTTGCGGACATTTGGAACCGCAAATGGACATTGATAGGACAAACTTAGGACATTGACAGGAAATGTCCTAAGTGCCCGATTTTTGGTCGATCGGGCAATGAGACGGGGCACCTGGCATCTGCTGGGTGCCCCTCTTTTTTGTTTGTGCGGGACTGATCAGTACATGGTCATGTTTACATTGAGCTTCCTGCAGATTCCGACCATCCTCTGCAGATCCCTGTCCGAGGCGGTGAACGGCACACTGACGGTAGTCGAGGAGCTTCTTGGAGCTGAAGACTCTGCGCGTGAATGAATATCTGGCGCTGTTGGCTGGTACGGTCCTCTGAATACCAATCCATGACTCTTCGCCGATGAAGCGTGCTTCAGCTTGCCCTCGTCGTCGAACCCGATGCCGTGGCCATCGTAGTTGCCCTCGAACCAGACCTTTCCATTACGGTTGAGCGCGCTTTTCTTTGCCAGTCCGACGATCTCCATGTGACTATCGCCTTGACGAAGAATGCAGTACGCGTCCGCACCGTCGATCCGGCACCTGAGCGCAACGTCACGCCCATTGACGTCTGGTTTCATGGCGGCAATGGTGTCGAGCAACCTGGTTTCGTGGTTGGGGAAGCCGCTGCTGCACCATGCGTCGTCAAAAGGATCAGGCTCGAACTCGGCGCAAGGTCGGCTGTCGGGCGATTCTGCGTCGTTTTGACCTGCGACCGCAGTGGGGTCAAAGGCGAAGGTTAAGGCGCCGACCCATCCGTCGGGGTCGTCGTCAGTAACGGCGTAGCCCATCCTTCTCGAAACAAGCCCGACCGCGCCTATGGACGAGAGTGCGCCGAGTATGGTGGCAACATGGCTTTGTGGAATTCCTAGGCGCTCGCGCATCTCGCCGGAGCGGAAACGCCCATCGGCATCCGCCGACCACGCTATCCACTCGACCGCATCGCGTACTTCGCGCAACGGTATCTCTTTGCTTGTGTAAGGGCCGAAGAGCCGCCCGTTCTTTATGTAGAAATCCTTGTCTTGCATCTGCGGTTAACCCTGTTCTTCGCTGGTTGATCAGTAGTTACTTCCAGGCGTTCGAACAGCTCCATCGCCAGGGTACGCGAACACAACGTTCGCCCCAAGTCGTTCCAACTCTGCGGCGGCTGCTCGCGCGCTTGCGTTCGCTTGACCGTAGGATCCGCTTTCACGACCGTATTCGTCGTGCATCGCCTGATCGCGGTAGTATGTCAACGTCACCTGTTTGGGCATCTTGCCAAAACCCTCAGCCTGCTTCTTGAGCACCGACACCGCATACTCAACTTGCTTATTCTGAACATCGAGTGCATGTTCAAGCAGCTCCCATGCGTCCTCTGGCGCATCGTATGGGAACTGCGGCTGCTCCCACCTCTTCACGGTCTTTACGTTGACATCAAGCTCGTTTGCCACGTCCTGCTGGGACAATCCAACACGTTCCCTTAAAGCTTTGAATCCTGCTTTAGTTCGTTCCACTCTTGTCTCCCTATCAGTTTCCGCGCCAGCTAATCGCAGACGGTGCCAACGAAACGAGGTTCCCCGTCAACCACCAAGAAGACTTTCTCGCCGTCGAATTGGACGTTCCAAACGGTGTTCTCGAACTGCACGGTCGCGAGGTTGTACGACGTGATGCAGATTGCCGCGCGGTCACCCTTCTGCATGTTGCTTTTCTCGACTGCTGCCAGCGCCGCTAATCCGGCGTGGTGCTCTGTGGCGATTTCGCGGTTGCGCTCGTGCCCGTCAGCCTGAAAGATGTGAACCAACATGTTTCCTCCTTAGGAATTGCAGTTGCCTTGTGCCCCTGTCGTTGATTACATTATGCCCCTAAAGGGGACACAATGCAAGGATTAGTTTCAGTCTTTTTCCGTCACCGTCCGTCACCGTCCGTCACGGTGCGACAAGGTGCGACAAGGTGCGACAGTTCGGCGACACTGTCGCTTGCTTGTCGCTGTGTTCATTCTTCCATGGAAGAATTTCTGGAAGAATCGTCCGCATTCGTTCGGAAGCTAATGGAATAGCTGAATTAATGTAATGCTATGACCTGGTGCTTTCTATTCAAGTTGGATTAGCTTGGATAGCTGATAGCATCGGAGTTAGCTTCGAACAGGATATCCATATCAACATCGGTTTTGACTCCGTTGACTTTACCGGTATGGGAATATTGCCACATCACGAAATCGTGGTAGTTGCTGGTGGGGTGTGTGTCAGTGTATTCGGCATACCAAACCGCAGCATTGATTTGGTCGATATTGAGGCGAGAGAGGTCGTACTGGTTGCCATACACCATAGGCGTGTATCCGGCTTGTTCGATGCGTTTGCAGAAGGTTTGGGCATTCTTGGTAAGCTGATCTGCGGAAAGATTGTTTGCGCGACCGGATGAATCAGTGACGGGTTCCTGATCGTAGACTACTGGGTACGTTACGCCAGCGCCGTTGATTAGGTTCAGCACGTACTCTGCTTCTTCTAAAGCTTCCTGTTCGCTTGTGGCTTGCGAGAAGAAATACACGCCGTAGGGGAGTCCCACGCGGGTGGCACCTTCAACGTTGTCGTAATAGTTTTTGTCTGTATAGAGTTGGCCTTCGGTTGAGCCGCGTCTGCCGCATCGCAACATGGCGAAATCGATGCCGTCATTTTTCACGGCTTGCCAATCAATGGACCCCTGTAGATCAGATACGTCGATGCCTGTGGTGGAAACCGCGTTACCGCCTTCGTAATAGACCATGCGACCGTTTTCAAGCTTAAGGTTGTTCCAGTCGTATTTTGGTTGGTTGGAGCAGCTCATGGCGACCATAGTAAACAGCGCAACTATCGCAACAATGGCGGCAACGATGACAATGGGAAGCCTGCTGCTTGATGATCTCTTGGAGTGATTTGAGGGGGCGGATTGTTTCCGCGATGTCGAGGTAATCATGTACTCATCGTAGCAAGCACCAGTAATGGGGTCTCGTCGATACTTCTATTTCCATCAGAGACGCTCAATTTGATTGATGCTGGTCTTTCAACTTGCCGTTTTGCCTCATGCTTTAGAGCAGGAATTGGTCTGTAACATTTGCGGGGCGATATGCCCTTTGCCGTTTGGCGTTTTGCGTGCCCGCTTGGGTCGAGAAAAGCTGACATCGATCGTTTCTGTCGACGTGAGTTTATGGAGCGATGGTGCCCTTATGGGGGTCTGAAACGGGTATACGGTAAAATGGAGCAGTTTAATAGATTTATTCCTCTTCGTTAGGAGTTCCTATATGTGCGGAATCGTTGGTTACACGGGCACCCTCCAGGTAAAAGGTGTTCTGCTTGAGGGCTTAAAGCGCCTTGAGTACCGTGGGTACGACTCAGCGGGTATTGCCGTCGAAGACGGCCAGAAAATCAATGTGGTTAAGCGTTTGGGCAAGGTTTCCGGTCTCGCTGATGCTATCCAAGACGGTATGTGCCAGGGAACGTGTGGCATTGGCCATACTCGCTGGGCAACTCATGGTGCTCCTAGCGAGCGTAATGCCCATCCGCATACAGACTGCACCAATAAAATTGCGGTTGTCCACAATGGCATCATCGAGAATTTTGCTGAGCTGCGCGAAGAGCTGATCGCGAAGGGTCACACGTTCACTTCCGATACCGACACTGAGTGCATTGCTCATTTGGTGGAGGAAAACTATCACGGCGACCTGTTCGAGGCGGTTCGCGTGGTGTCTAACTCGCTTTCTGGAGCTTACGGTTTGGCGGTAATGCACCACGATCATCCTGGCGAAATCGTGGTAACTCGCAAGGATTCTCCCATCGTGCTGGGCGTTGGCGAAGATGGTAGCTACCTGGGATCTGATATCATCGCGCTTATCGATGCAACTCGCGATGTAGTTATTCTTGAAGACGGCCAGCTTGCGGTTATGTATCCCGATCGTATTGACTATTTCGATGCCGAAGGCAATTCGGTGGTTCCCGAAACCACTCACGTTGATTGGGACATAGATGTTGCCGAAAAAGGCGGCTATCCTGATTTCATGTTGAAGGAAATTCACGAACAGCCTCGTGTTGTTCGCGATACGCTTGCTGGTCGTATGTCTGGCCACGAGATTTCGATCGACGAGCTTACGCTTACTCGTCAAGAACTTAACTTCATCGACCGCGTGTACCTTATCGGCTGCGGCACTTCCTACCATGCGGGTCTTATTGCCAAGAACCTTATTGAAGGCTGGGCTCGCATTCCCACCGAGGTGGAGGTTGCGAGTGAATTCCGTTACCGCAATCCCATTATCACACCCACTACCTTAGTGGTTGCCGTTTCCCAGTCGGGTGAAACCGCAGATACGCTTGCCGCTATTCGCGATGCGCGCATCAAGGGTGCTAAGGTGTTTGGCATCACCAACGTAATCGGTTCCCCGGTTGCGCGTGAGTCGGACGGTGTAATTTACACCAAGGCGAACAAAGAGGTTGCGGTTGCTTCCACCAAGTCGTTTATCGGCCAGGTGGTAAGCCTTACGCTTTTGGCTCTTCTTCTCGGTCGCTCTAAGGGCAAGCTCACCCTGAACCAGACACGCATGCTCTTTACTGAGCTTGCCGACACTGCTGATCAGATCGAGGAAATCCTGCAAGACACTTCCGCTATCGAAGAGGCTGCGCATTTCTTCGATGGCCGTCAGTCAACGCTTTATATCGGTCGCGGCTTGGGCGAGGCAACGTGCTATGAGGGTGCGTTGAAGCTTAAGGAAATCAGCTATATCCATGCTGAGGCATATGCCGCTGGTGAAATGAAGCATGGTCCTATTGCTTTGCTTGACGAAGGATTCCCGATCGTTGCGGTTGCAACGCAGAGCGCCACCTACGACAAAACGGTTTCTAACCTTGAAGAATCCAAATCACGCGGGGCTAAGATTATTGCTATTGCTACCGAAGGTGATGAGGGCATCAAGAAGGTTGCCGATCATGTCATCTATATCCCAAAGGTGCGTGATGCTTTCATGCCCATTACCGCAAGTGTTCCATTGCAGCTTCTGGCGCGTGCGGTAGCGGTTGCTCGCGGTTGCGATGTTGACCAACCTCGTAACCTGGCAAAATCGGTAACGGTTGAATAGGCAAGCTCATGTCTGATCTTTCGAAGGGAAATCAAGACATGGTTGAAGACGGCACTGCGCAAAAGAGCAGTGCCGTTTCTTCTAGCGCTCTCAATGAAGCATCGGCTATTTCGGCTATACAGGGCGCCACTCAAAACGCGCAGAAAGTGGGTATTCTGCCTGAGTCTGTGTCGATGGGTGTAGATATCGTTGAGGTTGCGCGTATACGGGCTATCATGAAACGCTCGCCTGCGTTTATAGAACGCTCGTTTTCGTGTGAAGAGCGAGCCTATTGCGATGCAACTGCTTCCCCGGAGTTCCATTACGCTACGCGTTTTGCCGCAAAAGAGGCGGTGGTTAAGGCTTTGGGTACGGGTTTTACGCACGGCATCAGGCCTAACGATATCGAGGTGTATTTGAATTCCAAGGGTAAGCCTCGCGTCCGTCTGCATAGAGCGGCTGCGAAAATTGCCGTTCATTTGGGCATAGAGGAAATCCCCCTTTCGCTCTCGTACACCCATAACGAAGCGGTTGCTTGTGCGCTTGCCTTAACCGAGGATTCTCGCGAAAAGGCGAAAGCGCGTTCTTCTTCGCCAGCTCAAGATTTATCGCGTCAATTCAAAGAAGCGCGGTCGCTTTTAGATGATCTGCCTTCTACTAGCGGAAAAGAAGGAGCGTAAATCTATGGATAGTAAGACAGATTTTGCATCGTTGGTGCCTATTCCGTCTGCCGATGCTCATAAGTATTCCCGCGGCAAAGCAGTGGTCGTTGCTGGCTCTGCTGCTTATCCGGGTGCCGCGTGCCTTTCGTCTTGCGCGACGCAGCTTTCTGGTGCGGGCTATACTCAGGTTTTCACATCTAAGAGCAATAAGGCATTGATTCAGGCGTTTCGTCCTTCCCTTGTAGTTGGCTCTTTTGCTTCATTGGATGTCGCTTCTGTGCTTCCTGCGCAGTATCCTGGCGCTTTTGTGGTCGGCCCAGGGTTTGATTCTTCGGATGCCGATGCGGAGAGTGCGGCTCGTCGCGTTCTGAGACAAGCTACAGCGCCGGTACTGGTAGATGGCGGAGCGCTTGCATTCATGTCCTCGCCTAAAATGCGCAAAGCCTTGCGTCGTCGTACTGAGCAGGGGGGTGTAACCGTCTTAACGCCGCACAAGGGTGAGGCGGCGCGTCTCGGTGCTCCTTTTGGCTTGAATTTGGATAATATGTCTCAAGAAGAAGTGGCTTATTCCCTTGCTTTGGCTTACTGCGCCGTTGTTGTCCTGAAGGGGCCTGATACTGTGATCGCCTCGGCAGAACGCAGCTGTAGAGTAACCAATGGTACCGCTGCGCTCGCGAAAGCTGGCACGGGCGATGTGCTTGCAGGGGTGATTGGCGGTTTGCTCGCTCAGGGCATGGATGCTTTCGATGCCGCACATCTGGGAGTATATGTGCATGCAGATGCGGGGATTATAGCGACAGAGCGCAAAGGCATTGTTAGCGTTTGTGCCGAACACGTGCTCGATGCCATACCTGAGGCTTTTATGCGTATAAGCAACTAACCATTGATAGGCTTCATTGTTGTTGCCTTGCTGTCGGTGCAGTTGCATTCTCTTTGGCGGTATTATCGGGTTGGTGCCGGGCTTATGTCCCATTCGCTGCTTGACTTGCCCGCCATCTATATCGTGAGTAAACGAGAGGATTTCTTTCATGTCCAACGATCAGATTTCTGTTTCCGAGGAAACGCTGGCGGAGCGTGTTCTGCGTCTGCGTCGTGAAATCGAATACCACACACATCGCTATTACGTTCTCGATGACCCCGAAATATCAGATGCCGCATTCGACTCTCTTATGCGTGAGCTTCGTGATCTTGAGGACGAATATCCTTCATTGCAGGATTCCTCCTCTCCGACTCAACGTGTTGGAGGGGCTGTAGGCAATCAATTTTCGCCAGTGGTTCACGAACAGCGTATGTATTCCCTCGACAATGCAATGGATCTGAACGAGCTTGATGCGTGGATAGACCGCACCGAAGAAGCTTTGGGTACGATGCCTCCTCTGGTTTGCGAGCTTAAGATTGACGGTTCGTCGTTGGCGCTTACTTACGAAGATGGCAAGTTGGTTCGTGCCGCTACCCGCGGTGATGGCACCACGGGTGAAGACGTTACCGTTAACGTGCGCACGGTAAATGACATTCCTTTGCGCCTATGGGATGAGGGCGCTGGAAATGTTGTCGATGGTGTTTCCTCGGTTGAGGTTCGTGGGGAAATATACATGTCGAAAGCAAGCTTCGAGTCATTGAACGAGCAGGCCGAAGCATTGGGGAATCGTACATTCGCCAACCCCCGTAATGCCGCTGCAGGTTCTCTTCGACAGAAAGATCCTTCTGTTACACGGGAGCGTGAGCTGTCTACCTTTATGTATGCGATTGCGCGCGATCAGTCTATCCGGGCTTCAGGGCAGTGGGAGTTGCTGCAATGGCTCCGTAGTTGCGGATTCCACGTAAACCCCGACGTTAAGCGCTGCATCACACGCGAAGAGGTGCGAGCGTTCTGTCGGGATTGCCTGGAAAAGCGCGCTGATTTGCCTTATGAAATTGATGGCGTGGTTGTGAAGGTTGATTCTTTCGCCTTGCAGCATGAGCTTGGTTTCACGGCGCGTGCTCCTCGTTGGGCTATTGCTTATAAATTCCCCCCAGAGGAAAAAACCACTATCTTGCGCGATATCACCATTCAGGTTGGTCGAACAGGTGCGTGTACCCCCGTCGCTGAGCTTGATCCCGTTCTTGTTGCCGGCTCTACGGTAGCTCGTGCAACCCTCCATAATGAAGACGAGGTTTTGCGCAAGGACGTGCGCATTGGCGATACCGTTATCGTTCGCAAAGCGGGTGATGTTATTCCCGAGGTCTTGGGTCCTATTCTGTCGTTGCGCCCTGAGGGCTCCCAGGTTTGGGATATGCCAAAGGTTTGTCCTAGCTGCGGATCTCCTATCGTTCGAGAAAAGGGAGAGGCGGTTTATCGATGCGTTTCTATTGACTGCCCAGCTCAGGCTCACGAACGATTAACCCATTGGGCAAGCCGAGGTGCTCTCGATATCGAAGGCATGGGTAACGAAATTGTCTCTCGCCTTGTTGAGTCAGGCAATTTAACCGATGTTGCCGATTATTACGATCTCACCCAGGACGTGTTGGAGCATTTGGACACTGGCCGTATCACAACTAAGGGTGAGCCGATTGAGTTGGGCCCAGTGGTGGCATCAAAGCTGATGCTTTCTATCAAGGAAAGCAAGAAGCGTTCGCTTGCACGCGTGCTCTTCGGTCTTGGTATTCGTCACGTTGGCAAAACCACGGCTGAGGCAATTGCAAAAGCGTATCCTTCCGTAGATTTGCTTCGCGATGCGAAGGTTGACGATCTGGCGTCAATCGATGGCGTCGGTTCCATCATTGCACAGAGCATTTTTGATTTCTTTGCAACCGAAGACAACCTGAAGGTCATTGAGCGCTTGGCGGCTGCAGGTGTAACCATGGAAGAGCAACTTCAGGAAAACACATTGCCCCAAACCCTTGCAGGTATGACGTTCGTGCTTACTGGTAGCTTGGTTGAATCCGGCATGACGCGCACTGAAGCAGGTAATAGACTTAAAGAGTATGGGGCAAAGGTATCGGGGAGTGTTTCCAAGAAAACCAGCTACGTTGTTTGCGGTGAGGCCGCAGGGTCTAAGCGTACCAAGGCCGAAAGCCTCGGAGTTCCAATTTTGACGGAACGGGATTTTCTGAAATTGATTGAAACTGGGCTGATTCCAGCTCCTGAAGAACGCGGGGAAGAAACTGGGCTATTTGCCTCCGATGCATCTAGCGAAGAACCCGAGCGTCGAGACGCAGCTGCTTCTGCAGCAAATGAAACGGATTGATTATGGCGAAGATTCGTTTAGATGATCTGCTTGTTGAGCAGGGCTATTTTGCCGACAGGGATGCGGTTTTGCGAGCGGTTATAGCGCGTGAGGTGCGCGTAGACGATGTGTATGTGTCAAGCGCTGCTTTGAAAGTCCGCCCTGATGCTGATCTTTTCGTTAAAAATACCAAGAAATTCGTTTCTCGCGGTGGGCATAAGCTTCAGGGCGCGCTTGATCATTTTCAACAGAATGTCGTGGGCTTTCGCTGTATCGATGTTGGGTCTTCTACCGGCGGATTTTCGGATTGCCTCCTTCAATCAGGGGCGGCCAGTGTTGCTTGTGTAGACGTTAACTACGGTCAGCTTGCTTGGAGCTTGCGCCAAGATCCTCGTGTGAGTGTGTTTGAACGCACCAACATCCGCTTGGCTAACCCTGGGAGTCTTGGCGCACCATTCGATATGGTGGTATGTGACTTAAGCTTTATTGGGCTTGCCCAACTAGCTGATGTATTTGCCGGTCTTTGCGAAGAGGGCAGTGTCTTTTTGGGGCTCATTAAGCCGCAGTTCGAAAGTCAGCACGAGGAAACCGATCATGGCATCGTCCGTAGCGAGGCTGTTCGTCAGCGTGTCGTTGATGAAGTAACCCAAGCGTTGCGCGAGGTGGGCTTTAGAGTGAATGGGGTAGTGGAGAGCTCGATTAAAGGTGCTGAAGGAAATGTGGAGTACCTTGTTCATGCTACGTTTCTAGGAAGTGAAGCATGAGGCGAATAACCATCAGTGCTTCCCAGAAGCTTATGGAATATATGGATCGCAAGGGTTATCACTGTATTGCCGTGGAGCCTCTTAGCCCAAAAGGCTGTTGCGCCGACATGACCGAGCTTCACTCTCGTTTCGTGCGCGATAAAGACATGCCTAGGCTGAAAGCAAAGCGATGCGGCGTGTTTGAAGCCCCGTTTGGTGAGGTGCTTGTGTTGGAAAAAGGATTGGAAATCGACGACGAGGTCTATTTTGATCTGCGAAGTTTTTTCGGCATGAAAGATATTACGGTAAGAGGTATTCGACCGTTCTCTCTTTAACTCAACACGATCCTGCCGAGCTATTGTTTCACCGGCTAAAAACAACATGGGCCCCAATTGAAATTGGGGCCCATGTTTCATTTGCAGTGAAGCTGTTGCTAGTTCTTCAAGGAATTGAGTGGTGCAGGCATGCGGCCGCCGCGATGGGCGAATACCGTGCCGGCATGTTCGTTTACCGGCATTACCGGTGCATAGCCAAGCAAGCCTCCGAAATCGAGTTTGTCGCCAACCTTCTTGCCGATAGCGGGGATGAGGCGAACAGCGGTTGTTTTGTTGTTGATCATGCCGATAGCGCATTCATCGGCAATGATGCCAAAGATGGCTTCGATGCTGGTATCTCCCGGGATGGCGATCATGTCGAGGCCAACGGAGCAAACACAGGTCATAGCTTCAAGTTTCTCCAGGCGGAGTGCACCAGATTCTGCTGCGCGAATCATGCCGGCATCTTCGGATACGGGGATAAAGGCGCCGGAAAGACCGCCAACGCTGCTACTTGCCATAACGCCGCCTTTTTTGACTGCGTCGTTGAGCATGGCGAGAGCTGCTGTAGTGCCAGGGCCGCCACATTGGCCAACGCCAATAGCTTCCAGAATTTCTGCAACCGAGTCGCCTTCAGCAGGCGTGGGCGCAAGAGAGAGGTCCAAGATGCCTTTCTGTACGCCCAGGCGTCGGCTGGCTTCTCGGCTCATGAGTTCGCCTGCACGAGTGATCTTGAAGGCGGTTGCCTTGATGGCTTCAGCAATGGAGGTCATATCGGCATCTTCTGGCATGTTGCGCAGGACATTGTTTACAACGCCGGGACCCGATACGCCTACGTTGACCACTGCATCGGCCTCGCCCGAGCCATGGAATGCACCAGCCATGAAGGGGTTATCTTCGACGGCGTTGCAGAATACAACCAATTTGCCCGCGCCAATGCACTGCTTGTCTTTGGTTGCCTCTGCGGCCTGTTTGATGATGCCAGCCATTTTGAACGCGGCATCCATGTTGATGCCGGCGCGCGTTGATCCGACGTTTACCGATGCGCATACATTATCTGTTGCGGCAAGGGCGGCAGGAATTGATTCCATCAGGTTGTTGTCGGCGCGAGAGGCACCTTTGTGTACGAGTGCGGAAAAACCGCCTACAAAATCGACACCAACTTCTTTGCCTGCTTTGTCCATTGCGATAGCGATAGGAGAAAGGTCGGTAGCTTGGGTTGCGGCGCAGATTTCGGCGATGGGCGTCACGGAAATGCGTTTATTGACGATAGGAATGCCGTATTCACGTTCGAGCTGTTCGGCGGTGGGAACAAGTTTTTCGGCTGCGGTGGTCATGCGATCGTATACCTTGCGAGCCATAACGTTCACATCTTCGTGAGTGCAGCCGCGCAGGTTCAAACCGAGGGTAATGGTACGAATATCGAGGTGCTGCTTGCTTACCATTGCAAGCGTTTCAGCGATCTCTTCCGGGGTGATCTGCATGGAAATGATCCCTTTCGTTGCGGTTTCATCAATCTGCTAATTTTATCACTGCAAAATGCGGGTGGAGTTGCGAACGCATAGCTTACGTTATGGATACACTATCGTTGCATGGTACTGATCGGGACGCTCTAGCAACCAACGCGTAGATTTGTTCGAGTGATAGAGGTGCTTTGGGGTGCAGTTTATGCTTTTCAGTTGTCACAATGCCGCCGTTTTTTGGTCCATTTCTTGCCCGAGTCGCAGCCCCTTGGTACTATGTTATTGCACACTGTGTTCATTAACGATCAGTGTGATTGATGTAACGCCAGGGAAGTTGTTTGCGATTATGCAAGGGGAAGGGGCTAACGTGCCGGCTGGTATCAGTATGCTCTCGCGTAGCGAAAACGCTATTGCAGCCATTGAGCCTTGCCTTGAGGATCGTCGTATTACGCGCAGCAAGAAAGCACTGCGCGGTGCGCTCATCTTTCTGATGGAGGAAAAAGGGTTTGACTCCATTACGGTCAACGACCTGTGCTCTGCAGCCGACCTTAATCGCGGTACGTTCTACAATCACTTTCGCGATAAAGAACACTTGCTTGAATCGTTCGAAGATGAAGTGATGCGCGATTTAGTCGCCATTCAGGCCCAGATGGAATCCATCGATATAAAAGAGGTAGTTGCGGCGCGATTTGCAAAGCGTCCGCTTCCTTTTTTGGTGGACCTTTTCGATTACCTGAGCAAACAGGGCGCTTTCCTGCATGCAGTGTTGGGTCCTGGGGGCGATATTCGTTTTGGTCCTCGCTTGCGAGATTCGGTATGCGCTCACCTTATTCAGAGCGTGCTTCACGAACAGTATCGCAATGACCCCAGTGCATTTGTTGATTACTATCTTGCCTTCTATGCTTCAGCATATTTAGGCGTTATAACCCATTGGATTGAAACTGGAATGAAGGAAAGCTCGGAGGAAATGGCGCTTATTGCCATGCGTTTGCTTTTCATCAGACCAGGGGAACCTATTCGAATGTGAGGAGATTCACCATGGCAACCGAAGCTGGAGCATCTAAACTCCATCTGGGTATCGACGTGGGATCAACCACGGTAAAAGTTGCAGTTTTGGACGAAGACGATCAAATCGTCTATTCGGTCTATCGACGTCACCACGCGGATGTGCGTGCGACGGTGTTGGAGGTATTGCAAGAAGCGGCAGCGCAATTTCCCGATAAAGAGGTTACAGTGGCCATCACTGGCTCCGGTGGTCTGTTGCTTTCCCAGTGGCTCGGTATCGAATTCGTTCAGGAAGTAATCGCTTCCAAAACGGCAGTTGAAGCGTTTATCCCCAAGACCGATGTTGCTATCGAGCTTGGTGGCGAAGACGCTAAGATCATCTACTTCGATAATGGCATCGAACAGCGTATGAACGGTACGTGCGCTGGTGGTACCGGCGCATTCATCGATCAGATGGCCGCGCTTTTGGACACTGACGCAACGGGACTGAATGAGCTTGCTCAACATCATACGGTGCTGTATCCGATTGCTAGTCGTTGTGGCGTATTCGCCAAGACTGACGTACAGCCCCTTTTGAACGAGGGAGCTAAAAAAGAAGACATTGCTGCATCGATTTTCCAGAGCGTTGTTACGCAAACCATTTCCGGTTTGGCATGCGGTCGTCCGATTCGCGGTCATGTTGCGTTCCTCGGCGGTCCGCTGCAGTACTTGCCTGAACTCCGCAAGCGCTTCTATGAAACGCTTGAGCTTGATGATGAGCATATTATCGTTCCCGATAATGCTCATCTTTTTGTGGCGAGCGGTTGCGCGTTGGCTGGCTCTGAAGCTAAAGCTGAGTTGCTTTCTGACGTTGTTCGGCGTCTTGAAAATCTGGGTGATGTGCAGGGCAGCGAAGTGGTTCGTCTCCCTCCCTTATTTAAAGATGAGGCCGATTATCGCGAGTTCAAGCAGCGCCATGATCGCGAAAAGGTTCGTCGTGCCGACCTTTCAGCCTATGAAGGGGCTGCTTTTCTTGGCATCGACGCTGGTTCGACCACATTCAAGAGTGCCCTTATCGGCGAAGATGGCAGCCTTTTGTGGAGCAGCTATGTCAACAACAAAGGCGACGTTTTGGGGTGCGCGAAGCGTGCCGTTGCCGAGCTGTATCAGCAACTTCCTGTCGATGAATCGGGCAAGCCCAAGGTGAACATCGCCCATGTTACGGTTACCGGCTACGGTGAGGCGTTGCTGCTCGAAGCTTTGCGTGTGGATTCCGGCGAGATCGAAACGGTTGCGCATCTCCGCGGCTCTCAGGAAATGCTTCCAGGCGTTGAGTTCATTTTGGATATTGGCGGTCAGGACATGAAATGTCTGCGCGTTAAGGACGGCGTGATTGACCACATTATGCTGAATGAGGCGTGCTCATCTGGCTGCGGTTCGTTTATCGAGAGCTTTGCATCGGGTTTGAATCTTGACGTGTCCGAATTTGCTCAGAGCGCTATCAAGGCTGAAAATCCTGTTGATTTAGGCAGCCGTTGTACGGTGTTCATGAACAGTCGCGTTAAGCAGGCTCAGAAGGAAGGTGCCACGGTTGGTGACATCGCTGCTGGCTTGGCTCTTTCCGTTATCAAAAATGCCTTGTTCAAGGTAATTAAAATCCGCGACCCTCACGAAGTGGGCAATAAGGTTATTGTTCAGGGTGGCACGTTCTTGAACGATGCTGTATTACGTTCATTCGAACAACTGGCTGAAACCAATGCGGTTCGCCCTGATATTGCTGGAAACATGGGTGCATATGGTGCTGCCCTGCTGGCGCGCGATCGCGCTCATGCCAAGGAAGCGGCTTCGGGCGTTCCTGCTCAAACGACCATGCTTGGATTAGATGCCTTGCGCGCGCTTGAGCCTACGCATCGAAATGTGCGCTGTAAAGCATGCTCGAATCACTGCTTGCTTACTATCAACGATTTTGGCATTGATGAGGAAACGGGTAAGCACCGTCGCTTTATCACGGGTAATCGTTGTGAAAAGGGCGCGGGATTGGCAGAAGAAGCCGCCAAGGTTCCAAACTTGTTCGAATACAAGACCCACCGCTTATTCGACCATTATCAGCCTCTATCCAAGGAAGAGGCAACTCGTTCCACGGTTGGTATTCCTCGCGCCCTGAACATGTACGAAAACTATCCGTTCTGGTTTACGTTCTTTACCGAACTGGGCTTCCGTGTGGAACTTTCCGATCCTTCAACCAAGAAGACGTACGAAGCGGGTATCGAGTCTATGCCTTCTGAAAGCGTGTGCTACCCAGCCAAACTTTCTCATGGCCATATCATGAACTTGCTTGATAAAGACATCGATTTCATCTGGATGCCTTGCGCGAAGTATGAACGTCAGGAAGACGAGACCGCGGGCAATCATTTCAATTGCCCTATCGTAATGAGTTATTCCGAGGCGCTGAAACTCAATGTTGATGCACTGAACGAGACCGATATCCAGTTCCTGAATCCTTTTGTTCCCTACCACATGAAGGACAAACTGAAGGAGCGCTTGTACGTCGAGCTCGTCAAGAAGCATCCTGAGCTTATGGGCTCTGGCCCTGCTCCCACGCAGGCTGAAATTGATGCTGCGGTAGATGTCGCATGGGCTGAAGACGAGCAGCTTCACGAAGATATCCACAACAAGGGTATGGAAACCCTGAAATGGATAGAAGAGCATGGAGTGCACGGTATTGTATTGGCTGGTCGCCCGTATCACGATGATCCTGAAATCAACCATGCAATTCCAGAATTGCTTACCAGCTTCGGCTTGGCAGTGTTTACCGAAGATTCAATTGCTCATTTGGGTCAGGTCGAACGTCCTCTTCGCGCTGTTGACCAGTGGATGTACCATACGCGCTTGTATCGTGCCGCAAAGGTGGTAACCCAGCGTGATGACCTTGATATGATTCAGCTGAATAGTTTCGGTTGCGGTCTCGACGCTGTTACGACAGACCAGGTTCAGGAGATCCTAGAGGGCTCGGGCAAAATCTACACTGTTCTGAAGATCGATGAGGTTTCCAATTTGGGTGCTGCCCGTATTCGAGTTCGCTCTTTGCTGGCTGCGTTGAAAGACCAATCCGACGAGCGCGCTGAACAGAATGCAATTGAGGGTGGCTGTCCTGTTTGTGGCATTGATACTGATAAACTTGAGGCGGATGTCGCTGCACGTGAGGCTGTTATCAATGCCAAGACCGGTGCCCGCGAAGCTGAGGCTGGCGCTGCGGTTGCTGCAGAGATTGCCAATGGTCAGGGAAGCACCTGTTCGTGCGGGACGATTGATAAGCATGATGACCCCCATATTCGTGAAGCTGAATCCACTGCATTCCCGAAGGTTCAGTTCACTCAAGAGATGAAAGATGCTGGGTACACTATTCTTTGTCCCCAGATGGCTCCTATCCATTTTGACTTGCTCGTGCCGATCTTCCGCTCAAATGGCTACAACCTTGAATTGCTACCAGCGGTAGACCATGGAGCGGTGGATGCTGGCCTGAAGTATGTGAACAACGATATTTGCTACCCGTCCATTCTGGTTACTGGCCAGATCATGGAGGCTGTTACGTCGGGTCGATATGACACTGATAAGCTTGCTGTGATCATTACCCAAACAGGTGGCGGCTGTCGTGCAACCAACTACATCAGCCTCATCCGTAAGGCGTTGAAGGCGGCGGGTCTGGGCCATATCCCTGTTATCTCGCTCGCATTCAAGAAGCTGGATGAATCAAATCCTGGTTTCAAGGTGACGGCCACCATGCTGTACAACGCTATATTTGCGTTGTTCTACGGTGACTTGCTTATGCAGTGTCTGTACCGCACGCGTCCGTATGAAATTGAAAAGGGTGCGGCAGAGCAGTTGTTCGATTACTGGATGGAAAAGTGCAAGTTGCAAATCGCCGAAGGCGAGAAATTCGGTCGCTACAAGAAGACGGTTCGCGCCATCGTAGACGACTTCGACAACTTGCCGCTGCAGGGCGAGGGAACCAAGCCTCGCGTCGGTGTTGTTGGCGAGATTTTGGTTAAGTTCCACCCCACGGCAAACAACCAGGTAGTCGACGTCATCGAGGCGGAAGGCTGCGAAGCGGTTGTGCCTGGATTGGTTGACTTCTTCTTGTTCGGTATTGCTGGCTCCATCTTCCAGCAGGAAGGTGTAGGAAAATCGAAGAAGGGTGCGATGGGTGCAAAGGCGGGCTTGGCTGCCATTGCGAAGCTGCGCAAACCCATGAATGATGCCTTGGCGAAGTCAACGCGCTTCGAGCCGCCCACGGATATCTTTGAGTTGGCAAGCTATGCCGAAGAGATCTTGTCTCTGTGCAATTCGATGGGTGAAGGCTGGCTTCTTACTGCTGAAATGTGCGAGCTTATTCGCAACGGTGCTCCGAACATCGTGTGTGCCCAGCCTTTCGCATGCTTGCCGAACCATGTTGTTGGTAAAGCGGTTATTAAGGAGCTGCGTCGTCGCTATAAGGGCACTAACATCGTTGCCGTCGATTATGACCCTGGTGCTTCCGAGGTTAATCAGCTCAATCGCATCAAGCTGATGATTTCGGTTGCGAAGGCGAATCTTGCTGAAGAGCTCAAGGCCGAGCAGCAGCACTTGGAAGAGGGAAGTACAACCGAGTTCCATACCGAAAGCGAAGTGGAGACTACGCGCGCATAATGCTTATGTTTCTCCTATGACGCTCTTTGGCTGACCCTTCAATTTGGGAGCTCTTTAAAGCGGCAAAAAGGTTTTGTTCCCTTTTTGCCGCTTTCTTTTTTCGGAATCGCTTTAGTACGGTGTAGAATCCATACGCTATGGATATGATATTTGAATTGATCTCTAACCTTTTTGGAATCGAGCCCCTAGGTTTAGTAATTGTCTGTGCGCTTGTTTTTTTGGCCGGCTATGTCGATGCTATCGCTGGAGGAGGCGGGTTGATTTCCCTGCCCGCTTATCTTATTGCTGGTGTTCCGACGCATGCCGCTATTGCTACAAACAAGCTTAGTTCCTGCATGGGCACTACCGTGGCGACGTTTCACTATGCCAAATCGGGTTTCATCAATGTGCGCCTTGCGTTGCCAAGCATCGTCTTTGCTTTCTTGGGGTCTTTTTGTGGCTCCAATGTATTGCTGCTCGTTGATGATGGGTTTCTACGCCTATTTCTTTTGGTGGTGCTACCGGTAACGGCGATTTATGTAATGAAATCAAAAAGTTTTGATGCAGCGGGTCTTCAATCGTTTTCGGTTCGTAAGACTACTTTGCTCTGTATGGGAATTGCCTTTGTGGTTGGTATTTATGATGGCTTCTATGGTCCGGGGACAGGAACGTTTTTGATGCTGATGCTGACCGGGATTGCCCATTTGCGTTTGGACTCTGCGGCAGGCGTTACGAAATCAATCAATCTCACTACCAATTTAGCGGCGCTGATCGTGTTTTTGTTCCATGGTCAAGTAGTCATACTTCTCGGTATTTTGGCGGGCTTGTTTAACATGATTGGTAATTATCTGGGTTCTCATAGTTTTACCAAGAACGGGGGTGCCATCGCGCGCCCCATTACAATAGCGGTATTGTTGATTTTCTTCGTGAAAGTTGTTTGGGATTTCATGGCATAGAGCCAATTGAGCAACTTGATAAAACAGGGCTTTGCTTAAGCTGCCCTCTGCGCGTTATTTCATGATTGAGCGATAGTGTATTAGCTGTTTTCTTACGGTAGATCGACGCCTCAAAGCTACACATTCAGCATCTTTTGGCGCTTTGGATTTTGCGGCTTGAAGTCTGTTTCTGAATCGGGGCTGGTAGGTGTATTGATTGATTTACGATGGCGTATTCTCTATGTGAACGTGTTCATTCTTTATTGGGAAAGCGTTATAGTGAGGTCGTAGTAATTGCGAACGCGTTCAAACTTACCGTTATTGAAGAAACGGCAATAAGGCGGGGTTGGCCCGTGTATGGAGAGGCGGTATTGCCATGAGTAAGATTCCAAGTGTTGAAACTATGGGAACTTGTCCGAAATGTGGAGTCCTATTGGATCTTGCCGTCGAAGTTGCTCCTGAAGAAGTTATATACCATGGCGTTTGCCCTGAACATGGGGCGTTTGTCCGTTCGGAGCCTCGAGCTGATTTGTCGGAACTTGGCGTTAAGGTTTCATCTACGGTTGGCATACGCGGTCAGCAAGCTTCTGTTGCGTAAGTTTTTGGTTGCAGCCTTTAATCAAACTCGGAATCAAACAGGGGCTGCGCTGAAGACAGGAACGTTTAGGATGCAGTTCATAGACTGCGACCCAATATAGACCTCGCTGGTTTTAAGCGGGGTCTATTTGTGTTTTGTGGAACTCTGCTCATCTCGAGACAATAAGCCACTGTCGTTTTGGGCTTCGGTAAGCGTTGTGCGGTTGCTTGCTGTGCTTTGGCTTATGAGACCTTTGCGATAGCGCACTTCGGTTGCTCGATGTCACCGTAACGAATGGCGGCAGTGGGGCAGAGCCTTAGGCAGCCGAAGCACATAAGGCACGTTTCTTTTATCCAGATGGGATGCCCATCTTTCAACTTGATTGCTTCGGCGGGGCAAATCCGGCTGCATTTACCGCAGCCAATGCAACTTTTGCATACTGAGAAATTGTCAGTATAAAGAACCTCGTCAAGATCGACACGGGTATAGAGGCCTGCGGCGCTCTTGGTCTTTCCATCGTTCATGACGCCCTCCTTGCCCTGGTCCCTTTTTGTTCATTGTATTGCTCGGTCAATCGAGATAACAATGCAATCTGAAACAGCATGTATGAGCCGAATTCATACATTAACTGTCAATTGCTTCCATCTTTTTTTGAGGTGTGGTTTCTACTGTTCGTCTTTTAAGATTGCGATTTGGCTTAGCGGACTGTGCGTAGTGTTGCTGTTTATGCATCTAGTGGGTTGTTATACAGCAGAAACGTGATTATTTAAGGTCGATGGGCTGCTTAGCCATTCAGTCGCTTCGCTATTTGGTTAAGTTCGGTATAATTTCATGGTTATACAAATACAAGGATGAAGAAAGGGTGCATCGTGGCCAACAGCTACAAGCAAACCATGAATCTGCCGCGCACCGACTTCGCGATGCGTGCGAACTTGCCTGAAAACGAACCTAAGCGCCTTGAGTATTGGAATGACATCGACATTTACGCAAAGGTGCTTGAAAAGAACAAGGATAATGCACCCTTCGTCCTGCACGATGGTCCTCCGTACGCAAATGGCCCTATTCATATCGGCCATGCCTTCAATAAGATCCTTAAAGACTTCATCGTTAAGTACAAGTCTATGCGCGGCTTCTATGCACCCTATGTTCCTGGCTGGGACTGCCATGGCTTGCCTATTGAAAATAAGGTTGAGGAACAGCTCGGTGAAGAGAAGATGGCCAAGATCGATACGGCTACGTTCCGTAAGATCTGTCGTGAATACGCTACTAAACAGCTTGATGGTCAGCGTGAGGGCTTCAAACGTCTTGGTGTGCGTGGCGAGTGGGATAATCCCTACCTTACCTATTTGCCCGAATATGAAGCAGGCAATATTGAGATTTTCAAGAAGCTTTATCTTGACGGTAGCGTGTATCGTGGCCGTAAGCCCATTCATTGGTGCAGCCACTGTCACACGGCACTTGCTGAAGCCGAAATTGAATACAGTAACGAAGTGAGCCCTGCCATCTTCGTTCGTTTTGAAATGACCACCACTCCTGCTGGCCTTGAATCCTACGAAGGCAAGATGGATGTAGCCATTTGGACCACTACGCCGTGGACTCTCCCCGCAGACCAGTGCGTCATCCTTCATCCTGCGGCTGAGTATGTTGCTATTGTTGTTGATGGCCGCGCCACCATTGTTGCGCGTGATTTGGTCGAGAAATGTTGCGAGCGTTTTGGTTGGAGCAACGAACTCGCTTGTTGTGCCGACGGTAGCGAATGGTCTATGACCGGTGCAGAGCTCGCTGGCAACGAGTACAAGCAGCCTATTTTTGCCGACCAGGGCGAAATCGGCAAGTTTATCTATGCCGACTACGTAACGCTCGAAGATGGTACGGGTATTGTTCATGGCGCTCCTGGCCATGGTGTTGACGACTACAACGCTGGCATGAAATTCGATATTCCCGTTGTTATGCCCGTCGATGACGACGGAAAATTCTATGTTGGCGAGGGCATCGGGTATGGTGGCCCTTGGGGTGGAATGGACGTCAATGAGGCCAACCCCGAGATCATCAAGTGGCTCGATGAAAAGGGTCTCCTTATCCTTCACGAGGATATCGATCATAGCTACCCCCACTGTTGGCGCTGCCACGAGCCTGTTATTTTCCGTGCAACCACCCAATGGTTTGTTTCCATGGACAAGACTGGTATTCGCGAAAAGGCATCTAACGCTATCAAGGAAGACGTTACCTGGTATCCTTCCTGGGCTTCCAATCGCATTGGTGCCATGGTTGCCGATCGTCCTGATTGGTGCATCAGCCGTCAGCGCTATTGGGGCGTTCCGATTCCAGTATTTACCTGCGATTCCTGCGGCGAAACCGTGGCAACCGAAGCAACGTTCGATGCGGTTATCGATCTCTTCAAGACCGAAGGTGCCGATTCGTGGTATCGCAAGACGCCCGCCGAATTCCTGCCGGCAGATACCTGCTGTCCAAATTGCGGTGCCGGTGTTGATCACCTGGAATCCGATAAAGACGTATTGGACGTTTGGTGGGAGTCTGGCGTAAGTCATACTTCCGTTTGCGAAGCTCGAGAGAACCTCCATCGTCCCGCCGATGTGTATCTGGAGGGCTCCGATCAGCATCGTGGCTGGTTCCAGTCTTCTTTGCTCACAAGCATCGCAGCATATGGCATTCCGCCCTACAAGAACGTTATCAGCTGCGGTTTCACGCTCGACAAAGATGGCAAAAAGATGTCCAAGTCCCTGGGCAACACCATCGATCCCAGCGACGTGAACAAGACCTTGGGTGCTGAAGTGCTTCGCTTGTGGACTAGCTCGGTTGATTATGGCCAAGATGTGTCCATTGGCGACGAGATCCTCCAGCGAACTTCTGAGACCTATCGTAAGTTCCGCAATACCTTCCGCTTCCTGCTCGGTAACTTGGACAACTTCGACGATCAGGCCGATTTCGTTGCCTGGGATGAGCTTGAGCCCATCGACCAGTATATGATGGTAAAAACCGCCGCTATGCTTGACGGCGTTACGAAGGCATTTGACGAATATCGCTTCCATCACGTTTATCGTTTGGCTTACGATTTCGTTACAGACCTTTCCAACGTTTACATGGACGTTGCGAAGGACCGCCTGTACTCCGAGGCTCCGGAAAGCTCCCGTCGTCGTGCGGTTCAGACTGTTCTTATGAACATCCTTGAAGTTATGGTTCGCGTGCTTGCTCCTGTTCTTACGTTCACTACTGAAGAGGTTTGGCAGCATTATCCTGAAGCGGCTCGTGGCCGTGAGGGTCGTGAATCCTCCGTGCAGCTGTGTGATTGGCCGACTCGAGAAAGCTTCGTTCCGGCTCTTCCTGCTGAAACCGAGCAGCTTGAGGCCCAGTGGGCAACCATCATGGAGGTCCGCGATGTGGTTACCAAGGCTCTCGAAGAAGCGCGTGGTGCTAAGGTTATCAAGAAGAGCCAAGAGGCTAGCGTGAAGGTTACGGTTCCTGCTGCTACCCTAACCGTATTGAGCGCTTTCGATGAAGCTGTATTTGAAGAGCTGTTCATCGTTGCGGGTGTTCGCTTCGTTGAGGGTTCTGAGCTTGGCTGCGAAGTCGCTGCTGCGCAGGGTGAAAAGTGCCCTCGTTGCTGGAACTTCCGTGAATTGGGCGGCAACGTAAACCATCCTCATGTATGCAAGCGCTGCGGCGATGCGCTTGATGCTATTGGTTTCGAAGGCGAAGAGTAAGGCTCTTGCCTGGGATGACCAACGCTTCTAAAAAAGATGCAGATGCCGCCAACAACGGCGGCATCTGCTTTGCGCGCAACCTTGCCCTGTGGGCGGGTTGCGCGTTTTTGTGGTGCGTCATAGATCGACTCACAAAAACTTATTTTGATAGCAACTTCCATGTTGGACAAATTGCGGTTCCCGATATCTTCGGATTGGTTCAGCTCAATTTGGTCCACAATAAGGGTGTTGCATGGGGGGCCTTTTCTGGCAATATTCCCATAATTGCAATTGCGACTTTCTTGATGTGTATTGGCATTGCTGTCTTTTCTCTGTATTGGGCGCGTCGTTCCTCGGCTCCTGAGATGATCGGTCTTGGGCTGTTGTTTGCAGGGGGTGTAGGCAACTTGTACGATCGCATTGTGCAGGGGTATGTTGTCGATTTCATTACGCCGCTCTTTATCGATTTTCCAACTTTCAATATTGCCGACATTGGTGTTACCTGCGGAATTGCTTTGTTGGCAATTTGCTGGATAGTTCAGATTGTTCATGAGGGAAAGGATCCTCATGAAGCCTCTTCAATTAAGGAGGAATAACGTATGGCGCGAAGCCTTTCAACGACGGTTACTGAAGCATATAACGATATGCGCCTTGATTCCTTTTTGTACGAATCGGGGTTGTATGAATCTCGCAGTAAAGCGGTAAAGCAGATTGAGGCAGGCAAGGTTTTTGTGGGTGGGCAGTCTCCGACGAAAAAGACTTTGGTGCATACGGGCGATTTCATTGTTTATGAGGAGTTCGAAAGCAACGACCGAGTATTTCTTGAGCCTCAGGACATTCCGCTTGATGTGTTTTACGAAGATGAGGATATGGCAGTCATCAACAAGCAAGCTGGTTTAATCTGCCATCCTTCTCCAGGGCATCCCGACGGAACCCTGTCAAATGCGCTCATCTATAAGTATGGGCGTGATCATTTGGCGCATATCCAGGGTGACGATCGTCCGGGCATTGTACATCGCTTGGACGGCGACACTTCTGGACTTATGCTTGTTGCCAAAAACGATGAAATCGGATTTGAGCTGCAGGACGAGATCCGCTCTCGTAACGTTAATAGACGTTATCTGTGTCTGGTGCATGGAAATATTGCCAGCGATACGGGTCTTATCGATGCGCCAATCTTCCGAAGCGATAAAGTTCGTACTCGCATGCAGGTTTCCGATAAACCCCAGGCACGTTCTTCGGTAACTACGTTTAAGGTGCTGGAACGCTTTGAGTCTTCCAATAAAGACAATGGCTTTTCGCTAATCGAATGTAAATTGTACTCTGGGCGCACGCATCAGATCCGTGTGCATATGGAATACATTAAGCATTGGTGCGTTGGTGATCCTATGTATGGCACTCCCGGTAAAGCCGACAACCTTGGTTTAACGCGTCAATTCCTTCATTCCTATTTTGTAGAGTTCGAGCATCCTCGTACGGGCGAGGTAATGGAATTCTTGGCTCCTGTGCCGAAAGATTTGCAGGATACTCTTCGCAAACTCCAGAACCGTCGCATTGGCCTTACGGATGCAGGCAGGGAAGTGCTCTTTAAGTACTGCAGCGAAGGTCGAGGCATTCGGATTCCCGAAGGCAAGACTGCTGAAGAGGTTGATTCGTTTACGTTTCTGTAGAAGGTGTTCGACGCTGCGTTTCCTGCGGGAAGATCGCGCATGTGGTTGCTGAACAGCTATAGAGGTCGCCGTTGAGCGGCCTCTATTTGTTGATAGGCTAATACTATTGGGCAGAAGCGGGGGTGCTCTCGGTATTCTTATCCGCTGTTAAAAGCGGTGCGATTATTCTTGTAAAGAATACGAGCCAGATAAGCGAAAGGCAAAATCCGCCTATTACATCGCTTGCGAAATGAACTCCTAGGTAAATGCGGCTAATTCCGATCATGGCGATAATCACGCAGAGGGCAACAATGATGAGCGCACGGCGCACCTTGTCTTTTTCATAGCGCCATACGAACCAAACAAGTAAGCCAAAAAATGCCATAGCAACCATTGAATGGCCAGACGGAAAACTGAAACCGTTGGCTTCAGCAAGACGAAAGCCTTCGGGTCGAGGGCGTTGCACGATTGCCTTCATTGCTTGATTTAGGGCAAGAGCCAGTATCAGGTTCACTCCTGTGCACAATCCAACTCTTCTTCCCGGTGCAAAGGCGGTTACTAGAACCCAGAGCACCGCGATGGTGACAGGCGTTGCCAAATTGGAAAAGCTTTCCATGATGGGCGTAAGCCAGGGTTGGCGAAGGTTTTCCACGATGAGCCAATATGCCGCTTCGTCGAGTTTCATTGTTTCGCTTTCGAGCACATTGTCCAAGATACCCAGATACGCGGTGGTGCACACAACGGCGACCACAAGCAGCTTGTTGTCGAGAAGCAGACGTTTAAATTGATTCACGGCAGCTATGAGGCGTTCGTTGCTCATGGAATTAAACCCTCTCTATGACGGAACAAAACGCATCACATTGTAAAACCGAGGTCGTGCTCGATACGTGTTATTTGATATTTGTGGGGAAGAAGTAAGGTGCAAATAGCATCATTTTTAAATCAGCTTAGCCGTCCTGTAGACGATAGCCTGATGGGGATTGATCAATTCGTTTAGTGGCAACCGCAAGAGGTGTTGTTGCAGTTATTGCAGTTCGAGCATGCTGGGGCAAGTTCGATATCTTTGTTTTGGATCTTTAGGTACACGCATATGCCAATAGCGATTATGGCGGCAGCGGCAAATCCGATAGGGCTCAGTTGCGCTATGCTGCCCGTTGCGAGCAGTCCAACGGCGTACACGGCGAATGAGACGATCCAGGCAATGCTGCATTGCAGCACTATCATTTCGAGAGCTGCACGAGTTCCGCCCTGCTCGCTACGAACCGTGGCAATGGCCGCAACACATGGCGTGTAGAGTAAAACAAAGGCAAGGAATGCCATCGCGGTTACTGGCGTGAACAGCATCGTGAGATCCACGCCTTCGCCCATTACCTGGGTAAGGGTGGATACCACGCTTTCTTTGGCCATAAAGCCCGTCATAAGGGCAGTAGACACGCGCCAGTCCCCATAACCGAGTGGGGCGAAAAGCGGCGCTATAAAGCCGCCTATACATGCCAGGAGGCTAGTATCCACATCTTCTACGACATTTAGGTGCGCGTCGAAGGTTTGCAGGAACCAGATAATGACGCATGCGGCAAGAACGACGGTGAATGCTTTCTTGATAAAGCCCTTTGCTTTATCCCAGACCAATCGGGCAACGCTTTTCGCTGCAGGCAGACGATAGTTGGGAAGCTCCATAACAAAGGGCACGGGCTCACCTCTAAAGCGCAGGTGCTTTAGCAAAGCGGCAAAGCTAATACCGCTTATTACTCCGAATACGTATATGCCAATCATCACCACGGGCTGCATGGGACGAGGGAAGAATGCGCCGATAAGCAAAGCGTAGATGGGCAGTTTTGCGCTGCAGCTCATAAAGGGCACCAGCATCGTTGTCATTTTGCGGTCTCGTTCACTGGAAAGCGTGCGTGTTGCCATGATCGAGGGCACCGAGCATCCAAAGCCCATAAGGAGCGGAACGATGCTTCTGCCGGAAAGGCCGATCTTGCGCATAGCGCGATCCATAACAAAGGCGACACGCGCCATATACCCGGAATCTTCCAAGATGGAGAGGAAGAAGAACAGCGTAACGATAGTAGGTAGGAAGCCGATAACCGCCCCTACGCCGGCACCTACACCATCTATGAGCAACGATTCTGCAACTGGGTTGAGCCCCCATGATTCAAGGCCTGCGGCCAAAGCATTCAAGGTGATATCGACGCCCTCGCTCACTAAATCTGAAAGCGTTCCACCGATAGGGCCAAAGGTCATAGCGAAAACAAACGCCATGATGGCGAAGAAGCAGGGGATGCCGGTGAAGCGGCCGGTTAGAAGTTTGTCTACGGCAACGCTTCGCTTGTGCTCCCTGCTTTCGTGGGGGCGTACTACTGTTTTGCTGCATAGGTCTGAAAGGAACGAGAAGCGCATATTCGCCAAAGCCGCTTCGCTGTCCATTCCTGCATCTTGTTCCATAGAGGTGATAAGTTCGTCAATCGAAGACAGTGCGCTTTCGGGTAGGCTGAGCTTTTCCTTGATAAGCTCATCGCCTTCGACCATTTTGGTTGCGGCGAATCGAAGGGGCACGAAAGCCTGCTCGGCGTAGGGCTCGATTAGGTGAGCTGTTGCGTGGATGCAGCGATGCACTGCTCCTAATGGGTTGTGCTCTTCCTCGCTTGAGGGGCAAAAATCGATTTGTTCCGGCAGTTCGTAAAAACGAGCAACATGAAGAGCGTGGTCTACGAGTTCGTCCACGCCCTGATTCTTTGCAGCGGAAATGGGAACAACGGGGATGCCGAGTTCCGCTTCGAGTTCGTTGACGCGAATGGTTCCGCCGTTCTTTTCGACCTCGTCCATCATGTTCAACGCAAGCACCATAGGAATACCCAGTTCCATAATCTGCATGGTGAGGTACATATTGCGTTCGATGTTGGTGCCGTCGATGATGTTGATAATGCCATCTGGCTTTGATTCGAGCAGGAAGTCGCGCGTTACAATTTCTTCATTTGAA
>ERZ1035006.486-NODE-486-length-31543-cov-5.704554_pt1 | contig 31543 bp, 24 predicted proteins | sample MGYA00520694_ERZ1035006 | MGnify/ENA primary metagenome ERZ1035006 (study PRJEB33766, sample SAMN09781746) | gut metagenome | biome: gut microbiome | host: Homo sapiens | place: Madagascar | study: EMG produced TPA metagenomics assembly of the PRJNA485056 data set... | reverse complement strand
GGCGTGGAAGCTCCTTGGGGTACCTGCTGGTAGTTGCCGTTTGCCTGCTCGGGTCCGTTGTTGACAGGGGTGAGCGGCACCTGTTGCTGAGGTGCTGTGCCGCCTTGTGCTGGCGTAGCGGGCTGAGCGCCCATGGGCGGCTCAGGCGTTGCATGCTGTGCCGGCTGCTGGGGAATATTGCTGGAACGGGGCGTTTGGGGAGGGTTGCCCCAATAGTTTGGATCGGGCGTGCTGGGCATGGCCAACCTTTCTGGTGGTGCTGTTTACACATGCTGAATGGTATGCCGCCCTAGGCGGGAGAGCGTAAACAGTTACGGAGGTGTTGCCTTATCGGCAATATGCCATTGCGGTGATTGGGAGGAAATCGCATGCTCCGACCGGGCAAGTGCCTACACAGCAACCGCATGCGGTGCAGAGTGAAACGTCGACATCGGGCAGGCCCGTTTCTTCATTGAAGGACCGGGCGCCCGAAGGGCATGCCTCGATGCAGGTACGGCATCCGTTGCATTTCTGCCCATCAGTTATGGAGGCGTAGCATTCTATGCTTGCAGCTCGTTCAGGCATAGCTTGTGCCGCCTTTACCATCAGCGCCAAGCGCGGCGAAGGGCGTTTGGAGGGGGCAAGCGGTGTGCCGATGAGCGCTTCGCCGTTGATGCGACCTTGCGCGCGCAGACGCTCTTGTTGCTCGTGGAAATCAGCCACGGTGCCATCGATGCGTTTTCGATGCGATCCGTCGGCTACATCGAAGCTTTCCTTCGCGATTTTTGTCAGCATGCCCCGCCGGTCGGTGGCATCGACGTTTGCCCAGGCAGCAAGAAGATACTCGCGCTCGGGAAGTTCGTTTACGCGTTCGATTGCCCTGCCGGTCCAGTCTTGCGCCTGGTCGAGCGCATGGGCGTAGAGCGCCGGTCCCATAGGGCCCGCTACAGAGCAGTTTTCGCAATACGATTCGTCGAGGTATAGCTGGACGGGAACATCGTTTGCCAAAAGCGCAGTCCAAAATTCGGGCGGGACGGCGGCTAGGCAGGGAAGGGCGATAACGTTACTGCGTGGGGCGACCCCTTCGAACAGGTGGTCGTTGCAAGTGAAGCACGCCGCACCTTCTTCTTTTGCCTCGCGCTCTGCGCGTGTGAAGAGGTCTTCGAGGGTGATGCGGGTGAAGGCAAAGGCATCGCAGATGCCTGCGCACATACCGCAGCGGGTGCAAAGTTCCATGTTGATGTGGGGTGTGCCGCTTTCAAGGGAAAGGGCACCTGTGGGGCATACCGCCTGACACCGCGCGCAGCCTGAGCCATGTGGAGCGGTGCACCACGACTTTAAAGCTGCAATCTCTTCACGAGGGAAAGGGTCAAGATTCGCTTTCTGCTCGGTTTCGCTTTCGGGGGAGCTTTCCGCATCGTTGCCCTCTTTGGACTCGAGCGCGAGGCTCTCTTCTTGGGCGGAGGCTATGGCGTCAAGCAGCTCTTCTTCCGAGATCTTTGAAAGGTTGATGCCCGAAAGCGAAGGGTGCTCGCTTTCGGGCATCGTAAATCCAGCGATGGTCGTTTCGTTGCTGCCATCGCTGGAAGGAAAGGTATGTTTTGGGGCTTTAGGCACCAAATACCTCGTTGATGGTGTAGTCGAGGCGGGCAACCACATCGGCGCGATCCATCAGCTCAATAGATTCGAACAGCGGAGGGGAAACCTGGGAGCCGGTAACGGCAACGCGGATGGGCTGGAATACCAGCTTCGCCTTCAGGTCGAGCTTTTCGGTGAGTTCACGGCAAGCGTCTTGCAGTGGGTCGCATGCCCATTCAATGGACTCGTCGGCCAGGATTGCGCGTACCTCTGCGAGAACCTCGTCGGCGCGGCAGCCTTCTTTCAGCAGATTCTTCTTAACCGACTTTTCGTCGAGCGTAACCTTGGGGCCGTCGAAGATGAATGCCAGCTTTTCGGGGGCTTCGGTGAAGCGCTTCATGCGCTCGGCAACAAGGGGATAGAGCTTTTCGAACCAATCGTGCTTGGCGGCAACCTCTTCTTCGGTGGTGAGGCCGGCGGCAACCAAGAAGGGTGCGGTGGCGTCAACCCATGCATCAGCGCCCATGTTCTTGATGTACTCACCGTTCATCCAGTCGAGTTTGGCCTCGTCGAGGATGGCATCCTTGCGCGTGATGCGGTCGAGACTGAACTCGCGGCACAGCACGTCGCGCGGGATGATGGTGGTCTCTCCGTCGAGCGACCAGCCCAGAAGTGCGAGGAAATTCACCAGGGTGTCAGGCAGGTAGCCCATTTCCTTGTACTGTTCTACCGAAGTGGCGTTGCGGCGCTTGGAGAGCTTGCGGCCATCGGGGCCCAGGATCATGGAAAGATGGGCGAATACGGGAATGTCGTAGCCCAAAGCTTCGTAGATCAGGATCTGACGTGGGGTGTTGGAAAGGTGATCGTCGCCGCGGACAACATGGCTGATCTGCATGTTCGCGTCGTCGCATACCACCGCGAAGTTGTAGGTGGGCGTGCCATCGGTGCGAACGAGGATCATGTCGTCCATGACGTCGGCGGGGAAGGACATATGGCCGTATACGGCATCGTCGAATTCGATGGGGCCGTGGTTTTCGGGAACTTTAAGGCGCCATACGTGGGGTTCGCCTGCATCGATGCGGCGCTGTGCTTCTTCAGGGCTAATGCCGCGACAGGTGCGGTCGTAGCCGGAATAGCCGCCTTCGGTCTTTTCGGCTTCGGCGCGCTTTGCGGCGATTTCTTCCTGGGTGCAGAAGCAAGGATATACGGCACCCTTTTCCTTCAGCTTCTCAAGAGCTGCCTTGTAAGTGTCGAAGCGTTCGGTTTGCAGGTAAGGACCGAACTCGCCGCCAACTTCGGGGCCTTCATCCCAATCCAGCCCCAACCATTTCATCGAGCGCAGGATAACCTGCTTGTTTTCCTCGGTGGAGCGCTCGGGATCGGTGTCCTCGATGCGGAGAATGAAGGTGCCGCCCATGGCGCGGGCGAACGCCCAGTTATAGATAGCAGTGCGTGCTCCGCCGATGTGCAGCTCGCCGGTAGGCGAGGGGGCAAAGCGGACGCGAACAGGCTTAGACTGGTCTGTCATCAAGCTCATTTCCTTTCAAGTCGTATGGTCTAAATGATAAACGAAGAGCCGCCGATAAACGACCCAAAGCGGTGCTCCTATTTATGTTGCGGTTTCTGCGAATTTGACGAAAGCACCACCTGAGGGTGCGGAAGAAGCGAAGTGGGAATATAGGGACAGGCACCATTTTCCCACTTCGCCTTTATCGTACGGGGGAGGCGTGTTTCGTTAGCTCTTCTTCCTTGGCTTTTCCGGGCAGGGAGAAAGCGGCGCTTTGGGGAATGCTGCGCGAGCCAGGTTGGCAATGATCCTGGCGTTCTCTTCGCTCGGTTCGAGCGAAGAATCAAGCGAGAGGTGGTAGGCATCTGCTTTGCCCCAGATAGTATTGGTGAAGTGCTTGCAGTGCCCGGCTCGTTCGGCATCGACGCGCTCGATCATGGCTGCGGATTCCATATGATCGATGTTTTCGCGCTTCATAACGCGACCGATGCGGGGTACGAGCGGTGCGTGGATGAATACGTTGAAGGTGCAGGGGCGTTCCTTCAAGATGGCGTTTGCGCAGCGACCAACGATAACGCAGCTCCCTTGATTTGCGAGTTTTGTGATTGTGTGGGCTTGGGCCAACCACAGATCGTCGAGTTGGCTGGGCTCCACCCCGATGCTCTGATAGTTCTGCATGTAGAGGTTGTACAGCACTCCTTTGCGAACTTCCTGCTCGTGTTTGCGGACGTAGGCAGAAGTAAGACCGGCTTCCTTTGCGGTGAGTTTGATTAGCGTTTCGTCGAACACAGGGATGTTGAGCTTTTTGCCCAGTGCTTGCCCAATTTCGCGGCCACCTGAGCCAAACTGGCGGGAAATAGTAATGACAAGTGGTGTGTTGTCGCCTTCTTCGGAAGAGGGGGATGCGCTTTCGTCGGGGGCTGCCATGGTGGCTGCAGTGAGGGTGATGTGTCCGTGCGTGGGGCAAAAACGCTCAAACCGAGGCAGCAGCTTGTTGAATAATGCCACGGTGCTACCTACTGCCAATGCTGCTAGGATGGTGCCTTCGCGCACGCCGTACAAAGCGCCAGAGCATGCCAGCGAAACTGCGGCAGCGACAACCACATTGGTGCAGTCGAAGACAACTTTGACTTTAGGGAATGCGATTCTGGTAACGCGCGATATGGCTAAATTGATGCCTTCACCGGGCAGAGTAAGGAAACTTGCCTTTACTTGCAGGAATACGCCGAATGCCGTCATGAAGCAGCCGACAACGCTCCAGGTGATTTGCAGTGCGTAGTTCCCCATGGGAATAAGCTCGCAGAGGGGCACAAACGCATCGATGAGCGCCGAGAATACGAAAACGTAGGGTATCTGCAGCAGTTGCACGGGGTTGAAGTCGCGACGCAGCAGGGCGATTTGGATCAGCACGAAGACAACGTTCATGATAAAGGTCCACGTGCCGATGGTGAGGGGCGTGAGATACGAAAGCGTGGCAGGGAAGCACGATACCGGCGAGGTTCCGAGTCCGGTTGCGCGCGTAAGCGCCACTGAAGCCGAGACAACGGCAACGCCAGCAAGCATTATGATCAGCCGGAGTATGACATTGGGAGTTGATCTGTCAAAAAATGAGTGCCAGGCCTGGGTGGGTCTCACGGGTCTCCTTTCACGCAGAAAAACCCACATAAGTGGGCGCAGCAGCATATGGAATAGATGGATTACCATCCCATGCTAGCCCTCGAACATAGAGAAAATGTGATGGGAAAAAGGACGGGTCCCATTTTCCCACTTTGCCGCTCGGGGGGGGGTAGACGAGGCAACTGCCTGGCCTCGCGGAAGCAAGGCGCGTCCACCTTGCCGCCCGTGTGCAGGCAGGGCCGTTCGACTGTGATGACTACTTTGCATGGACGTCACCTCGCCGCCCGTGTGCAGGCAAGGTGCGTTTCGCTAGCTCTTCTTGGGTTTTTCGGGGCAGGGCGAAAGGGGTGCGTCGGGGAATGCTTTCTTCGCAAGGCCCGCAATGAGCTTGGCGGTATCTTTCGGACTCTGAATTGAAGAATCCACTATCAGGTGATGCGTCTCGGCGGCATTCCATGCGGTGTTCGCAAAACGGAGACTGTGCTCGGCGCGCTCGCGGTCGATGGCTTTGATTCGCTCGGCGGCTTCCTTCGAGCTGAGGCCATCGCGGTCCGTTACGCGGTTGATGCGATCTTCTAGCGGTGCGTGGACGAAGACGGTGAGCACATTCTTTCGGCCCCTCAGGATGGCGCCGGCGCAACGCCCTACGATAACGCAGGCACCCTCGTCTGCCAGCTTGGTGATAGCACGTGCTTGCGCAAGCCACATGTCGTCCATCTGCTCGGGTTCAGCGCCAACGCTGCGGTAGTTCTGCATGTAAAGGTTATACAGCAAGCCGTGACGAACTTCCTGCTCGTGCTGCTTGACGTAAGCGGGAGGGAACCCCGACTCTTGTGCGGTGAGGTCGATGAGCGTGTGATCGAACGAGGGTATGCCGAGTTCTTTTCCTACCAAGGTGCCGATTTCGCGTCCACCCGAGCCGTATTGGCGCTCGATAGCGATAACCAGAGGTGGCTGCCCCTCGTTTTCTGGGGCGTTTGGCTGCTCATCGTTGCTCATGGGTACGTTAATAATGAAGCTGATGTGGCCTTCAACAGGGCAGAAACGGTCGAAATGGGGGAGCAGTTTGCCGATAAGGGCAACAATGGTTCCTGCGGCAAGGGCGGTGATAATGGTGCCTTCGCGAACGCCCTGGAGATACCCCAGACCCATGAAGGATATGACCACGGAAACCACAACCATGGAGCTGTCGAATGCAATCTTGCATTTAGGGAAGGGCTTTTTCGCCGCTTTTGCGATGGCAAGGACAATTCCTTCTCCAGGCAGGGTGATAAAGCTCGCCTTGACCTGCAGGAACACTCCCATGGCGAGCAGGAAGCAACCCAGGATGTTCCACCCTAGTTGCTCAGGGTAATACTGCATGGGCAGTGTTTCGCAGAAAGGTAAAAGCTGGTCGATCATCAAGGCAAACACGAACGTGAAGGGGATTTGCAGGAGCTGTACGGGATTGAAATCACGGCGTAGCAGAATTGCCTGCACAATCAAAAAGCAGGTGTTCATGATGAAGGTGATGGTGCCAAGAGATAGCGGCACAAGGTAGGAAAGCGTTGCGGGGATACATGAGATGGGGGAGTTTCCCAGACCGGTTGTTCGCATCAACGCAATAGACATGGCCATGGAAAGAAACCCACCGAACAGCACCACCAGGCGGAGAATGACATTGGGAATAGGTTTATTGAAAAGGGTGATCCAGCGATCGGCTATGCCCATGGGGTTCCTTTCTTTGATGCGTTACTGCGTTTGTTCGCGGCTAGGTGATTGTACTCCTCCAAGGCAAGAGCTCGGTGATTCCTGCTGTCCGTTTCGTTCGACGCGTATAATGGGATGTGGTCAACTTAGGAGGAACATATGAACTATCAGGAATTGCGCGATGAGATCAAGGTAGCCATGAAGGCGAAGGACAAGGCTCGCTTGGCCATTCTTCGCCAGGTTCTTGGTGAGATTAAGAATATCGAGGTAAATGAGCGTCGCGAGATTACCGATGCCGATGTTGACGCCATGCTGAAGCGCACTATCAAGCAGACGAAGGAAACCCTTGATGGTTCCATCAAGGCAGGCAATGACCAAGATCGCACCGATACGCTAACCGAGCAGGTGAAGATCCTGGAAGAGTACCTTCCTAAGCAGGTTAGTGGTGAAGAGCTTTCGGCCCTGATCGGTGAAGTGCTCGCCGAAACCGGTGCAACCACAAAGAAGGAAATGGGCCGCGTGATGGGCGCCCTTACCCAGAAAACGGGCGGCAACTTTGATAAAGCGGCAGCTGCGAAAGAGCTTCAGAGCCGTCTGGCATAGTCATGCGGGTCTGAGGGAAAAGACTGGGAACATATCCCATATTCCCACCCAACGAAGAGAACCCTGCTTGCGCAATAGCCGCAAGCAGGGTTCTCTTTTTGTGCACAATACCCAGTACCCAGGTGGGAAAATGGGACCTGCCCCTCTTTTCCAGTTTAGTGCGCGATGATCTTTCCTAGAAGCCCGCATAGGGCGGCGCAGATAAGGCTGCAGATAACCCAGAGTGCCGCCATGGCTGCCCAGAACGCCTCGGGGAACAGCTGAATCAATAGTGAGCTTGCGCTGAATGTCCAATTCCCTTGCGAAAACAGCATCTGGTGCATCCAAGTGAAGAGGCCGTCGAAATCGGTGATCGCCCACGCGGCGAGAGCCAACAACGTTGCGGCAACTATGGCGGCGCCCAATTGCATTGCGCGCCCTGCGCCCTTGCGTCCTGCTAAGAATCCCAGGGCAATAAGCCCCACAAGGGCAAATCCGCCCACGACCCCTACCGAAATGCGTCCTGTGGTGAATATAGGCGTGCAGTCCTGTAGGTGAGAGAGCGCATTTTGCGGCAGGGTGTAGCGATCGGAAAGTGCTCCCGCCACCGAAGCAGCTTTGTCCTGGTTCGCGGCAATGTCGAGTCCGTTGGCGGCAAATGCTTCGGCAAGCTGGGGATTCGAGTCTTCGAGTGCAGAACGGATGGCATTGGAGAGCTCGTTGATAGGTGCTCCTTCAATGGAAAAGGCACGCGTCGCCTCGGCAATGGCTGCCATGTCCTCTTCGGGGAACACCGAATTCTCCCAGCCGGAAAAGGTGCCGCCGATGGCGGCGGTAGCTTGCGGGGTGGTGCATGCCACGAATCCTAATCCGAATAGGGTGTACGCCAAGGCTACGCTGGTTGCGAGCGTAAGAAGAGGGGCGAGCGCGCGATGAATGATGCTCACGGCGCTACCCTCGAACGCGGATGGTGGCGGCGGTGATGCCCTTCAGATCCTTGCTGATGGTGGGGAAGGGTCCTAGGCGGGAGAAAATGCCCTGGAAATGTCCGTTGTACAGGTACAGGCCGCTAAGGTTGTTGTACAGGGCTCCCGCTCGATCAACCTCGTCATCGGCTAGGTTCTCAATGTCCTCGTCGGGAGGCAAGGTGTGGGTTTTGTACGGGGTGAGGTACGTCTGCACGATGAAGGGCGCACCCGATGCTCTATTTGCGAATCGGGCGATGAGGCTTTCCCATTCCTCCTGAGTGGAAGAAACGCCGGCATACACATCTTTAGCGCCGTAATTGTCGGTGGGCTTGATGATCCAGGCGTCCTTGTTGGCGCGAACTTCGTCGAGATCGATTTCCTTTTCGTCGAGGAAGAGGGTACGGGGAACATGGCGCTCCACAAATTCGTTTTCCTCGGGAGTAAGGATTGCCTTGGTTTTAGGATGGCGCAGTACTTCGAAAATCTGCTTGTCGTGAACCAGGTGGCCAGCGAAGCTGCCGATCAGGGCTACGGCTTCATGGCGCACCGCTTCGATGAGGTCTTGCGATTCGTCCCAATGATCGAGCACGTCGTTCGTTACGCTGCGACGCCAAATGGCATGGACGGGCAGTCCGTCGGCATCGTACAGGGCTCCGCCGTCGAATTTCAAATCGCGTACATCACATACAACGCATTCGTAGCCGTAGCGCGCGAAGAAGGAGGAGAACACCTTGAACTCATCGACCACGCCGCATTCAAGGTAGTCGCAGATGGCGAATCGGGCACCAGGAACAAAATGCTTTGAATGCTCGAAGATGCGGATGAACTCACGCACCCATGAATCGAAGAGCTCACATGCTTCGAGAGGATGCTTCTGGGAGAAAAGCTTGAACGTTTCAGTTTGATCGATGCTGTTGGTGATCTCGCGGTTCTCGTTCATGCCTGCAGACCCATCGCCGTTGAACTCACAGAAACCGCAGCTAAGATCATCTTCGTTCAGGAATACATCGATGCGGGCGAAGGGCAGCGGATCGGCGTATCCGCGCGGAAGAAGCACCAACTCCCGAAGACGCTCGTCGAAGGTGAACACGTCGCGATATTCGGGTGTTTCGCGGTAATGCTCAATAACCTTGCACAAAATCCGATGCGTTGTTTCGGCAATGGAGCGCAGCGCTTCCCAGCTCTCGTCGTTGTACAGTCGGGGAATGAACGAAGAGGCGACCACCTTTTCATGCACAATGGCGGTGGAATTTTTCATGTATTCGTATGCGCTTCGACGACCAGCGATATCGCCGTCGAGCTCTTCAGCGCAGGCAAAGTATTCCTCGGTTAGCTCGGCATTGCTTTTCATGGAGCTTCCTTTCGCGTTGGTTTCAGCGAAAGTGTACCCGTTAGGCGGGGTGTCTGTGCCTTGCTGCAGGAAAAATGCGGGAATGCGATGTCTGAAAGGCAATTGTCTCCAGGAAATACAGCGGGGATCTTGGAAACGATTTTCGGATTTGGTATCAGTGTTGCGCTTTGGCTCGGCGCGCCAGGGTTCCCGGGAGGCCGTACGCCACGTTGTCCGATATCAGGGAAACGGCTTCATCGAGGGACGTATCGGGGCAGTTGCGAAGTAGGTAAAGATAGGCGTTCAGGATGCCGCCCAGGTAGAACTCGAGCATGATGTCGATATTGCGCTCGGAGCCTGCCGGAAGAGCCCCCGCTTCTTTGCGGATGTGGTCTTTGGCTGCTGCCGTCCAATAGGTAAGGTACTGGTCGAGGGGCACATTCTCGGCAACTGTTCGCAGTTGTTCGCGGGTAAAGGGAAATGAAGCTTCGATAGCGACCAGGAAACGCTTGGTGCAGGCGGGGGGATCAGCGAAAAAGTCGCGAAAATCAATTCCCTCCAGGCTTGTTTCGGTTTGGGTGCGAATTACGTCTTCGAGCAGATTGTCCACTGATGAATAGTGGGTGTAGAACGTCTTTCGGTCAACGTCGGCTCGCTTGGCAAGTGCAGTGATGGTTATCTTGCTGTAAGCCGTTTCGGCGAGTAGATCGGTAAAGGCCTTTCGTATGGCGCTTCGAGTGCGAATAACGCGTCTATCAGTCTTTTTAGCTTCAATGGCTGCCATGAAAATCCCCAATCATTGCCGATGTGAACCTTATGATACAAGTTCTTGCCCCTTGGGCATTGAGCCCTTCTTTGAAGCTAATATAATCTACAAATGTAGAAAAATCAACGTATGGGATTTAATGAAGAAGAGGGGCAGCGATGAAGGCAACCGACCACATCAAGAGGGCGGCTTTCGAAAAAGCCGTAGATTATTTCCTGGCAGATCCTGAACACAACATCGTGAAAATCATGGACCTGATTGATAAAGTGGCGCCAAAGGATCTGTTCACGTCTCAGCGAGCAGCGTTTCGTGGTGCCATCGACGACCAAAGCAACTGGTACCGCCTGATCATGCATATCATGAATGACACCAACCCTGAAGTGCGCGATGATCTTGTGAAAACGCTCATCATCGACGGTAACTTGATGGCATGGCCGGTGCAGGAAGCTAACCGCGATAAGTATGAATGCAATATTCCGTGGGCTATCCTTCTCGATCCCACCAGTGCTTGCAATCTGCATTGCACGGGTTGCTGGGCGGCGGAATACGGCAACAAATTGAATCTCAGCTTGGAAGAGATCGATTCCATTATCAGGCAGGGCAAAGAGCTGGGCACACATGTGTATATCTACACGGGCGGCGAACCCCTGGTGCGTAAGAAGGATCTCATCAAACTATGCGAGATGCATCCCGATTGCGTGTTCCTCTCGTTTACCAACGGTACGCTTATCGACGAAGCGTTCTGCCAGGAAATGATTCGCGTGAAGAACTTCGTTCCCGCCATCAGCGCTGAAGGTTTCGAAGAGGCAACCGATAGCCGTCGTGGTGCGGGTACGTATGCAAAGGTGCAGAAGGCCATGCAGCTGCTGAAGCGAAACGGACTTCCTTTTGGTGTTTCTTGCTGCTACACCTCGCAGAATGCGGAATCGATCGCTTCGGAGGAGTATTTCGACTATCTCATCGATCAGGGCGCACTGTTCGCGTGGATTTTCTCGTTCATGCCAGTGGGCGCTGGGTCTACGGCCGATCTTATGGCCAGCCCCGAGCAACGCGAACATCTGTATCGTTTCGTCCGCGAAATGCGTCAGAAGAAGCCTCTGTTCACGCTCGATTTCCAGAACGACGGCGAATTTGTAGGCGGTTGCATTGCTGGCGGGCGCCGTTATCTGCACATTAATGCGGCGGGCGATGTCGACCCTTGCGTTTTCGCGCATTACTCCAATGCCAACATCCGTGAGGTCTCCCTGCTTGAGGCTTTGCAGTCGCCCATCTTCATGGAGTACCACCGCGAACAGCCTTTCAGCGATAATCTGCTCCGTCCGTGTCCTATCTTGGAAAACAGCGGCAAGCTAACCGAAATGGTCGAGCGTGCAGGCGCTCATTCCTCCGATCTGCAGGAACAGGAAACTGCTGAAGAGCTGTGCGCGAAGACCAAGGATGCTGCTGCGGCATGGAAACCGGTTTCGGAACGCATTTGGAATGACCCGAACGACCCGTTGTTCGAGAAGCGCCATGATGTCACCCAGGGGATGGCTGCAACCGATATGACGAAATTCGAGCGCCTGGGCCGTACCCGCCACCCAATGGGGCAAGGCAAATAGTCCGTTTGCCCCCATAACCTGTTGGCGTTTTCTGTTGACGGCGCAGCATGGGGCGGGGGGACGGTATAGTACTATCGAAAAGTTGTGAGGAGGCAGCTTTGGCCGCCTCCTGTTTTCCCGAAAGGAAACGATAGATGCAAGAAGAACAGCATTCGTACCTGTTTACGAGCGAATCGGTAACCGAGGGTCATCCCGATAAGATCTGCGACCAGATCTCCGATGCCGTTTTGGATGCCATTCTCGCTAAGGAAACCGAGCTGGCGGCAGAGGGGTATGTTGCTCCAGGTGGAATTCCTGCCAACCCGAAAGAGGTTCGTTGTGCGGTGGAAACCATGGCTACTACTGGTCTTATCATGGTCACCGGCGAGGTGCGCACTCAGGCTTATGTTGATGTGCCGGGAATTGCCCGCGAGGTGCTTCGCGAAATTGGATACGATCGCGCTAAGTACGGTTTCGACTGCGATACCTGCGGTGTCTTGAACACCATTCATGAGCAGTCCCCCGACATTGCGCAAGGCGTTGACGAATCCTGGGAAACGCAGAACGGTGAAGCTGTTGATCCCTACGACCAAATCGGTGCGGGCGATCAGGGCATGATGTTTGGCTACGCCTGCAACGAGACGAAGACCCTTATGCCTTTGCCCCATTATCTGGCCAGCCGTTTGGCCGAGCGCCTTTCCAAGGTGCGCAAAGATGGCACCATGCCTAATCTGCGTCCCGACGGTAAAACCCAGGTTAGCGTTCGCTATATCGATGGCGTTCCTGCCCAGGTTGAAAAGGTGGTTGTATCCACTCAGCACTCCGAGGAAACCGATCCTGCCGAATTGCGCGAAGCGCTTAAGCGTAATGTTATCGATCCCGTGTTTGAAGCCGAGGGAGTAACGGTCGCAGACGATTTGGAACTGTATGTGAACCCTACCGGTCGTTTTGTAGTGGGTGGCCCTATGGGCGATGCGGGTCTTACTGGCCGCAAGATCATCGTCGACACCTATGGCGGTATGGGGCGTCACGGCGGTGGCGCCTTCTCGGGCAAGGACTGCACAAAGGTTGACCGCTCGGGAGCCTATGCTGCTCGTTGGGTTGCCAAGAATGTGGTTGCCGCCGGTTTGGCAACGCGTTGCGAGGTTCAGATTGCCTATGCCATTGGCGTTGCGCGCCCTGTTTCCGTAATGGTCGATACGTTTGGCACGGGCATCGTTCCTGCATCCGACATCGAGGCAGCGGTAAACAAGGTGTTCGACTTGCGTCCTGGTGCCATCATCGACGAGCTTGATTTGCGCCGTCCTATCTATCGCAAAACTGCGGCATACGGCCATTTTGGTCGCGAGCTTCCTGAATTTACCTGGGAAAAGACCGACAAGGCTGAAGAGCTGAAGGCAGCGTGCGGCATCGCGTAAAGCGCCTTCCCCGAATCGAATCAGCATCGTGTAAAGAGCTATCCTCGAATCGAGCCAGCATCGCCCAAAGCGTTATCCTCGAATCGAGCCAGCATCGCCCAAAGCGCTATCTTCAAACCGAATAAACGGTTGCAAGCCCCGTTTCGACGGGGCTTTTTTACGCAGTGATGCCGCGAGCATGGGGAAGGACCGCGGCTGCGATTTGTCGTCGGTCATCACGGGCGAGTGGTGCCGCGAGCATGGGGAGGGCTTCCGCAAGCTTGGTCCGGAATCCGATTGCTGGGAGCGATGCTGCGATCATGGGCCCTTCGCAAGCCTGAGTCTGTATCCAATCGGTGGGGGTGATGATGAAAGCGTAGGGAGGAGCCGGTTCTTTCGAGTGGGCGAATCGCCCTTTCCCTATCGGGAGTGGAGGTGGTAAGGCGAGCTGGCCAATTTGAGGCAGGGATGCTCCAATCCTTCCGTCGGCATGGCAAGAAAAGAACATTTTGTACTCTTGAGCAGCAGGAAGGCGGCTTTCTGGCAAGATCTCGCTGAAATGTACCCTCGGAAGCCTATTTTGGCGAGATAGACGCATTTTGTACGCTTTAGGCTGAAAAACGCTGTCGAAGGGTACATTTCGCGAATATTCTGCCGGAAAGGCCATGTTTTTCTGCCCGAGGGTACAAAATACGCCGATCCGGCCATTCTTTGGCTATCCCGCTCTTTGCATTGAAGGGTATCTGAAAGGCCCTTCCGGGATACGGAAAGAGGCAAGGGGTAGTGGCGATGTAATCCGCCTGTTCTCGTTACCATTTTCCAGCAAAGCAAGAGGGGCCTGCATCTATATTGCTGTAACTATGCAGCTGCAACTATATAACTGCAGCCATGCAGCTGCACCTCTTCTCTCTCGGCATGCCCTACCTATCCATAACCCCAGATAAAACAAGGTTATAGCGCATTTTTATAGCGTGCGTTTGGGTATCTCGATAATTGATCCGCAAATAAATCCCACCAAACCCCTTGATATTAAGGGTTATTGCTCTATTCTCTTTAAACCTAGAAACCTAGTAGGAGAACTAGGAAAGAAAAGGACAGAGGATGAGCGACGCTAACCCTACGCCCGTGTCTGCAACCCGAAATGCGGACGGGATAAACGAGAAGGAACTCGCCTACGCCATAGCGCAAAGCGAGTACGAGCATGAACATAGCCACCACCATAGCCATGACGGTGCGGATTTTTACGACTACACGCAGGCTGTGCGTGAATACAAGAAGACGTTTGCAAACAAGCAGCAGGTTATCGAGCAGACGCCCGATCCGGCCGTGCGCGATATGCTCTTGCGCATGCAGGAGCTCCGTATCGATACGGTATTCGACCGTTTTGATGCCCAGCAGCCGCAATGCTCGTTCGGCATCGCGGGCATATGCTGCAAGAATTGCTTCATGGGCCCGTGCAAGATAACCAAGAAGGCACCGCGTGGCGTATGCGGCGCCGATGCCGATTTGATAGTCGCCCGCAACATGTTGCGTTCCCTTGCCTCGGGTGCTGCAGCGCACGGTGCTCGTGGTCGCGAGAGCATGCTGGCGTTGAAACGTGCAGGTGAAGGCGCGCTGAATCTTCCTATTGAGGGTGAGGCGAAGATCAGGGCCGTCTGCCAAAAGTTCGGCATAGATGTCTCAGGTAAAACCCTTAATCAGCTTGCGGTGGAAGTGGCCGATATTTTGCTGGAGGATCTTTCTCGCACTGCACCCAGTGATCACAGAACCGTTCATGCCTTTGCGCCGCAAGAGCGTTTGGACACCTGGGAAAAGATGGGCATCTTGCCCATCAGCGTCTACCACGAGGTATTCGAAAGCTTGCACAAAACCAGTGTAGGCACTGATGGCGATTGATGTCACGTTATGCAGCAGTTCCTGCGTACGGGTGTTGCCTTTGCTTGGACTAGCTGCTTGGGTTCTTCCATCGCAATGGATAGCCTGTTCGGTTTGCCGGAACGCCGCAAAACCACCATGAATCTTGGTGCATTGAAAAAGGGCTGGGTAAACATTGCGGTGCACGGACATTCGCCGCTTATGGTGAGCGAGATCGTGCGTGTGGGACGTTCTGCCGAATACCAGGAAAAGGCGCGTGCCGCAGGAGCGGAGGGTATCCAGTTCTACGGCATCTGCTGCTCGGGGCTTTCGGCGATGTATCGCTACGGTGGGGTTATCCCGCTTTCCAATGCGGTTGGCGCTGAGCTGGTGCTGGGTACTGGCGCACTGGATTTGTGGGTGGCCGATGTGCAGGATGTGTTTCCTTCCATCATGGATGTGGCGCGGTGCTTCAAAACCACGGTGGTAACCACCAGCGATTCTGCGCGGTTGCCGGGTGCCGAGCATTACGACTTCGACCATCATCATGCCAATTTGGGCGATATCCACGAGCTTGCCGTGAAAATTGTGGAGCGCGGCATTGAAAGTCACGCCAATCGCCGTGAGGTGCCGGTAGCAATTCCCCAGTATGAGGCTGAGGTCGAAGTGGGCTTTTCCGCTGAATTCGCTCAGCGTCGGTATGGCCTTGATGCGATTGCCGACGCTTTGCGTGAGGGGCGCATCCGCGGCGTCGTCAACCTGGTGGGTTGCAATAATCCCCGTATCGTCTACGAAAAAGCCATTGTCGAGGTTGCCGATTACCTCATCGGGCACGATGTGCTCGTCATGACAAACGGCTGCGCATCGTTCCCCCTTATGAAGCTGGGCTATTGCTCGAATAAGGCTTTGAAGCAGGCAGGGGAAGGTTTGCGTGGCTTTCTGGGTGATGTACCGCCCGTGTGGCAGATGGGCGAATGCCTGGACAATGCTCGCGCCTCGGCGCTGTTCTGTGGGGTTGCCGCCGAATCGGGCCATGCCATCAAAGATTTGCCTTTCGCGTTTGTAAGCCCCGAATGGTCGAATGAAAAGGGCATTTGTGCGGCATTGGCGTTTCGCTTGTTGGGCATGAATTCGTACCACAGCGTGTACGCGCCTACGCAAGGCTCCGAAAGGGTAACTGAATTCATGGAGCATGGCACCAAACCCCTACTTGGTTCCGAGATGGTGGTTGATGTAGATCATCGGGCATTGGCGAAAAGAATCGTCGAAGACATGGATGCGCGCAGGCGCGCACTGGGATGGAAGGTGAACGGGTAAATGAAGCTTGCAAAGGGCACGTTGCGTGCGTTGGTGGCGCTTTTAGCCACGTTGGCGCTCGTGGCGACGGCCGTGTACTACAAGGTCGATGAAGCAGGCATCGGCGCCTCGGAGGAGCAAACCACCATAACCATTGCCTACCTGCCCATAACCCATGCGGTGCCACTGTTCAAAGCCGCCGATCAGCTTGAGCAGCAGAATAGCAATGTTCACGTTGAGCTGGTGAAATATGGCGGATGGGCCGAGCTTATGGATGCGCTTGACTCCGGACGCGTCGATGGCGCATCGGTGCTTATCGAAATGGCTATGGAAGCGAAGAGCCAGGGGATTCCTCTAGAGCTGTCTCTTCTGGGGCACCGTGATGGCAATGTGATCATCGCAAGCAACGATGTTGCCTCGCCTGCGCAGCTGAAAGGCAAGACCATTGCCATTCCGAATGAGCAGTCCTCTCACAACATTTTGGTTCAGCAGCTGCTTAACAAGTACGGCATGAGCGAAAAAGATGTGGCGTTAGTCGAAATGGCTCCTGCCGAAATGCCTGCTGGCTTGAAATCGGGGCAGATTGACGGCTATTGCGTGGCAGAACCTTTCGGCGCTAAGGCGGTAGAGACCGGCGTGGGACACGTGCTGGCCACTTCCGACGAGCTGTGGGAGAACTCCATTTGCTGCGGCATCGTGTTCAACACGCAGGCCACCGCCCAGAAACAGGAAGCCCTGAAAACCTTCAAGCAGGCCTACCTTTCTGCAGGCGACTCGCTGACTAAAGACGAAGCGGTGCAGATAGCGGTGAACAACCTGGATCAGGACGAAGCAACCAGCCAGCAGTCGCTTCAATGGATTTCCTTCAACGATCTGAGCGTGACCGAAGAAGCATACAAAAGGCTTCGTCAGGAAGTTATCGAGTATGGCCTGAACGACAACCCGCCCACGTATGACGAGTTCGTGGCGAAAAACTAAAGGGGAGTGTGTATTGTGAGCAAAGTTCTAAAAGGGGCAGTTTCGTTTGCGGTGCTGCTTGCGATATGGCAAGTGTTGGCAGTTTCAGGCGCGTTTCCCTCGTCTCTGTTCCCGGGTCCGGGCTCTGTCGCGGGTGCCTTAGCCGAGCGAGCCGAAAGCGGTCAGTTGCTGTTGGACGTGGGCGCTAGCATGTACCGATTCTTCATTGGGTATGTGGTGGCATGCGTGACGGCGGTTCTGCTGGGGCTGGTAATGGGCTGGTGCACGCGAGCTTGGGAGTTTCTGAACCCAGTGGTGCAGTTTCTGCGGCCTATTTCACCTGTGGCATGGCTTCCGTTCATTGTGTTGTGGCTGGGCATCGGGGATGTCCCCGCTATCGTTGTCATCTTCTTGGCGGCGTTCTTCCCGGTATTGCTCTCCACGGTGGGCGCGGTGCGTCGCATCGATCCTGTGTATCTGAAAGTGTCGAAGAACTTCGGCCTGGGCAGCGCGCAGACTCTATTCAAGATCGTGTTACCTGCAGTGTTCCCCGTTATCGCTAATGCGCTTCACATTGCTTTGGGCACGGCATGGATCTTCTTGGTCGCCGGCGAAATGGCGGGCACGCAATCGGGCTTGGGCTTCCTCATCGTGGATGCGCGCAATAACTTGCGCACAGATGAGCTCTTGGCAGCCATTGTCGCTATCGGTGTTTTGGGAGTGCTGCTGGACTGGATCATCAAACAATTCGAGGAAACCGTGAACCGCATATGGGGCACCGGTGCGCAAGGAGCTGAAGAATAAATGGCATATATTGAGGTCAACGATGTGTCGAAGGTGTACCAACGCGAAGGCGAGCCGTTTCATGCGTTGAGCCACGTGTCTCTGAAAATCGAGCGCGGTGAGTTCATCTGCCTTTTGGGTCCTTCGGGCTGCGGAAAAACAACGCTGCTCAATACGCTTGCCGGTTTCGAGCGTCCTGACGAGGGTCAAGTGCTCATCGGAGGAGAAAGAGTTGAGGGCCCAGTTCCCAGCCGCGTTACCATCTTCCAGCATTATGGGCTTTTGCCTTGGCAAACCGTGGAAAAGAACGTGATGCTGGGGCTTCTGGCGAAGAAGATGCCCAAGGAGAAAGCGCATGCTGTTGCGGAAAAGTACATTGACCTGGTGGGGCTTGCGGGTTTTGAGCATGTGCGCCCTGCGCAGCTTTCCGGCGGCATGCAACAGCGTGTTTCCATTGCACGCGGGTTGGCGGTGCAGCCCGATGTGCTGTTCATGGATGAGCCGTTTGCTGCGCTCGATGCCATTACCCGCTTGAAAATGCAGGACGATATCCACCGCATTGCCGAAGAAGAAGGGGTAACGGTGGTGTTTGTTACCCATGATATCGAGGAGGCGGTTGCCCTGGCCGATCGGATCGTGGTGTTAACGCCCAACCCTGGCCAGGTGAAGGAAGTGATAAAGGTCGAGCTGGGGCCTGATCGCTTGCGAACGGCCGATGATTTCCTTGCGGTGCGCGACCATGTGTTCGATGTGTTCGGCATGAAGCCGAACTGGAACGTCGAGTATGTGATCTAGCTTTTCTGGGCGCTTCTCGGAGCGCCCTATTTGCTTTGGCGCCTGGCGCATTGCCGGAGGTTTGGTTTCGCTTGGGCGGTTTGCTCGGGAAGTTGATTGCTGCCCTTTATACTCTTCAGCATGAAATTTGCCTCTGTGATTCTCGACATACCAACTGCAGCACTCGAAACACCCTATACCTATGCGGTGCCCGAAACTGCCGAAGAACAGGCGCAGCTAGCGGCTGCGAAGTCCTCTGCCAAGATCCCTGCAAAAAAGGCGATGCAGGCATCGTTTGATGATTTGCTCGCTGAAAATCCAATGCAGACATCGCCCATCCACCTACCCGCCGCAGGCTTGATGCAGACAGGCCATGCGGCGGGAGCAAGTGGCTTTGACGTCGAGATGCTCCCTGCCTCCAATGTCTCACAGGGGTTTTCCGAGGAAAAAGCGTCTGATTCTCGTGCTGCGTCATTGTGCTCGTCTGTTCAGGTCGGTTGCGCGGTGTTGGTCCCCTTTGGTGGACGCAAAGCTGTGGGCTTTGTGGTTGGCCTGAGCGCAGATGCCCCTAGCGGCCTAGATTTCTCGAAGCTCAAAGCCGTAGAAGAGGTGCTGGGCAAACCCTGTTTCACTGAAATCGGTGCTCAATGTGCGCAATTCCTAGCGGATCGTTATCTTGCGCCGTTTTCTTCTTGCATACGCCTGTTCATGCCGCCTGGGGGCGTACCGCGCATGGAGCGCATCAACGGCACCTGGCAGGTGACGAGACCTATGGTTTCCGAGGTCGATGAGCGTTGGGTGACGCGCACTTCCGAGGCAGATGGGTTCAAGCCGCGTAAGGGCGCCGTCAAGCAGGAGCTTGTGCTTCAGGCACTCAAGCAGGGCGATTTGCGTGTTGCAGAGCTTACGGCTGAATATGGATCGGTTTCTTCCACGCTGAAATCGCTTGAGAAGAAGGGCGTTGTTCGCATTGAGCTTCGCCGGCGCATGCGCGAATACGGTCAAACAAGCGCTGCTTTTTCCAAACGGGCGGGGGAACGGCCTGTGCTTACCCCTCATCAGGAAGAAGCGCTTGACGCTATAACCTGCGCCTCCGCGAAGCGAGACGGACATGTGGTTCTGGTCGATGGCGTTACTGGATCGGGCAAGACCGAGGTGTACTTGCGCGCTATTGAAAATGAGCTTGAGCAGGGTCGCGGCGCTATTGTCTTGGTGCCTGAGATCTCGCTGACGCCGCAAACGGTTGCGCGCTTTCGTGGTCGCTTCGGCGACACGGTAGCGGTGCTTCATTCCCGCATGTCCCAAGGTGAGCGCTTCGATCAGTGGGATCTTATCCGCGAAGGGCATACCCGCGTGGTGGTGGGCGCACGTAGCGCGCTGTTCGCCCCTATGGAAGATGTGGGCATCGTTATCATCGACGAAGAGCACGAATCGAGCTACAAGCAGGACCAGGCTCCACGCTATGTAACCCGCGATGTGGCTGAATGGATGGTTCGTTCCCACGGTGCCGTACTGGTGCTTGGCTCTGCGACGCCTTCGCTCGAGGCATTGCATCGCTGTGCGGTGGAGCCTTCGTGGAGCCGTGTTGAGATGCCTGGTCGTGCCAACGGGAAACCGCTGCCCGACATCAAAGTGGTAGACATGGCGCGCGAGTTCGGCGGAGGAAATCGCTCCATGTTCTCTCGCGAGTTGCAGAACGTGCTGTTCGAAGTGCTGGACAAAGGCGAGAAAGCCGTTCTTCTGCTGAATCAGCGTGGATTTGCTCAGTTTTTGCTGTGCCGCGACTGTGGGTACGTGCCCGAATGCGACTCCTGTTCAACGTCACTTACGTACCACGAGCGTGCCGCGAAGTTGGTGTGCCATCATTGCGGCGCCACGCGTCCGGTGCCTGCGGTGTGTCCCGAATGCGGAAGTCCCTACCTAAAGCGTTTCGGTGCCGGAACACAGCGTGTTGAAAGTGAGCTCACATCGCTTGTTGCCGATCGCGAATGCCGCATTATCCGCATGGATGCCGATACCACCGCAAGGAAGGGAGACCATCAGCGCCTGCTGGAACGTTTTGCGGCTCCAGGTGCTGCGATCCTTTTAGGCACGCAGATGATAGCCAAGGGACTCGACTTCGACGACGTTACCCTAGTGGGCGTCATTAACGCCGACACCATGCTTAAGCTTCCCGATTTCCGCAGTTCAGAGCGCACGTTCGATCTAATTGAGCAAGTGGCGGGACGCGCTGGCAGAGCAGAGAAACCAGGGCGGGTTGTGGTGCAAACCTACAGCGCGCACGATGTTGCGATCCGCGCTGCCGCCTCTTACGATCGTGAGCGGTTTTTGGCAGAGGAACTGGAGCTGCGCGAGGGATTGGGCTACCCGCCTTACGTTCGCCTTGCCAATGTCTTGGTGTGGGGCCGCGACGAAGACGCTGTGCGATCTGTGACGAAAGGCCTATATCATGACCTTTTGCAGCTGATACGCGGCAAGGGTGCCGGTTGGCTGGTTTTGCCGCCCACACCATGCGTTCTTGAGCGATTGAAGGGGTCTTGGCGCTACCATGTTGTAGTTAAAGCACCGCTAAAGGGAAACGTCGCGGAATGCTTCGCCTCTTATTTCCGTGAGCGGAAACCGCAGCATGATGTGCGCGTTTCGATCGATATCGACCCCGTTAACCTTTTGTGATCGGCATTTTCTGAAGCTGGTTCCGAGGGCTGCGCATCGTATATGCCGGTATGTAAACTTGAGGGTATCTATATAGGGCCATTGGCGTTATAATGGCATGATGTTTTCAACAGGCTCTGACCTGATTTTGTAGAAGCGTGGGAAGGAAACGACGTGGCAAAGGCTTCCTCACAACAGTCTGAATCCAAGGAAAAGACGACGAAGAGTACGGCCAAGAAAGCGCCAGCCAAGAAGGCGGCTCCCAAGAAGGAAACGGCAAAGGCTAAAAGCGCCGCAGCTTCCAAGAAGAAGGCGGTCGAAGCCGAAGCGGCAGAGGCCCATGATCTCGAGGAAGACGACACCGAAAATATTTTGGAGTCCGACGTTGAGCCCACTGATCTGCACGATGACCATCATGATGTCAAGGCTTCTGATCTTACCGATGAAAGCCTGCTTGAAGGCGTGCCTGAAGAAGAACTGAAGGCAGCTGCCGAAATTACGGTTCCCAAGGTTTCCCATAAGAGCAAGAGCACGCGCAAGCGCAGCACCCGCAAGTCTTCTGCCGATTCCTCCGTCGCCCTGCTTACGGGCGATCCGGTACGCATGTACCTGAAGGAAATCGGTAGGGTTTCCCTGCTTACCGCAGCAGAGGAAATCGACCTTGCTATGAAGATCGAAGCAGGCGTTGCCGCTACCGCCGAATTGGAAAAGGCGGAAGAAGAGGGCATCGAGCTTGAACGCCGCGAGCGCCGCCGCCTTACCCGCGTAGAGCAGGTGGGCATCGATGCCAAGCAGCAGCTTATCGAAGCGAACCTCCGCTTGGTTGTTTCCATTGCGAAGCGCTACGTTGGCCGCGGCATGCTGTTCCTCGATCTTATCCAGGAAGGTAACCTGGGCCTTATCCGCGCAGTTGAGAAGTTCGATTACACCAAGGGCTTCAAGTTCTCCACGTATGCTACGTGGTGGATTCGCCAGGCAATCACGCGCGCTATCGCCGACCAGGCTCGTACCATCCGCATCCCGGTTCATATGGTTGAAACCATCAACAAACTCGTTCGCATTCAGCGTCAGCTGCTGCAGTCGTTGGGTCGCGAACCTACTCCTGAAGAAATCGCCGAGGAAATGGGTCTTACCCCCGAGCGTGTTCGCGAAATCCAGAAAATCAGCCAGGAGCCGGTTTCCCTCGAAACCCCTATCGGCGAAGAGGAGGATTCCCAGCTGGGCGACTTCATCGAAGACGACGCAGCCATCGTTCCTCCCGATGCGGCATCCTTCAGCATGCTGCAGGAGCAGCTTTCCAAAACGCTGGAAGGCTTGGCTGAGCGCGAGCGCAAGGTTATCTCCCTGCGCTTCGGCTTGGAAGACGGGCATCCTCGTACGCTCGAGGAAGTTGGTCGTGAGTTTGGCGTAACCCGTGAGCGTATTCGCCAGATTGAATCGAAGACGCTTGCCAAACTGCGTCATCCTTCCAGGTCGCAGAAGCTGAAAGATTATCTGGAAGATTAACCGTTGCGCCGTTCTTTGAGCGGCGCAACGTTTGTGAGGCGTAGGCGTTTCGGTGCGGAAGAGCTCCGTACGGAAACCGCCAAAGGGCGAGGCGTGGCATGGATGCCAGCGTCTCGCCCTTTTCGTTCGACGCAGATCCGATGCCGCAATGCAATTGCATGCTTGGGTTGTCGGAGCCTTTCAGGGTGTCCGTCTTTGCTGTTCGCGCATGCCTCTTCAATTGTTTGATTCGATGGCTATTTATCGCCAGGCGATGCAGTACTATCGAACTCGGATAAAACCTTCAACGCAAGGAGCCCCTTATGGACAACGGACAACTTGAGTTTTTTGCTACGTGCCCTCAGGGGTTTGAGCATATTCTTGCCGACGAATTGAAGCGTCTGCGCGCTCAGAGCGTGCGCCCCCTGAAGGGCGGTGTCGCTTTTTTCGGAACGAAGGTGGAAGGCTACCGTGTGTGCCTGTGGTCGCGCATTGCTTCTCGCGTTCTGCGCGTTATGGGTCGCGTTGAGGCCTATAGCGCCGAAGCGCTCTATGGTGGCGTAAAGGCATTGCCTTGGGCAGCGGTGATCGGTGATGGCGCCACTATTGCCGTTACTGCACGTGGTACCAACGATGCTTTGCGCAACACTCAGTTTGCAGGGCTGAAGGTGAAGGATGCCGTATGCGACCGCTTGCGCGAAGCGCGAGGCAAACGCCCCGATGTACAGCCTCAGCGTCCTGATGTGCCCATTTGGGTATCGATTCATGGTAAGAAGGCAACCGTTTCAATCGACTATGCCGGTGAATCACTTCATCGCAGAGGCTATCGTGTGCCTGGTGAAAACGTTGAAGCTCCTTTGAAGGAAGCTCTTGCCGCTGGCATGCTGGTATGGGGTGGATGGGATCGCGTGGCGGCTCCCGCCCTGCGTCGTGCCAAAGCGGAACGCGCTGGAACCGATGGCTCGGTGGAGGCGCCAGTGTTTGTCGATCCCGCCTGCGGCAGCGGAACGCTGGTTCTTGAAGCGGCTATGATGGCAACCGATCGAGCCCCGGGCCTTTCTCGCGATTATTGGGGCTTCGAGGGTTGTGCCGATTTCGATGCAGATGAATTCGATGATCTTTTGGCAGATGCCGATGAGCGTTTTGAGCGTGGCATGGAAGATGCGCCGCAGCTGTTCGGCTTCGATATCGACTCTCAAGCGGTGGGCATTGCGCGAGGCAACGCGCGGCGTTTGGGCCTTTCGAAGTTGGTCACCTTCGGTTGCGCCGATTGCTCCGACTTGTCTGTCAACTTGCATCAGAATGGCGTCGAGCTCGATCAGCGTGGTTTTATTGCCATCAATCCGCCCTATGGTATGCGCCTTTTAGCTCATGGGCTCGATGGATTCTACGAGCATCTTTCTCAGGGTCTGCGCGAGCTACCCGATTCATGGAACATGACGGTGATTACCCCCGACGCTGATTTCGATGGTTCGGTGGGCTTTGAGGCGCAACGAACCTTGCCGGTTTATAACGGCGCTATCGAGGCTGCGCTTCGCAGCTATCGTTTGGGCCATTCCAGCATCATCGAGGTTCCCCTTGTGACGCTTGAGGGAGCTGAAGTTAAGGTTGCCGTTACTTCTGATCACGCGCTGCAGTTCGCGGCACGTTTGCGCAAAATGGCAAAAGCGCGCCGCAAGTGGGCGCAAAAGAACAAGGTGCACGCATATCGCGTCTACGATGCCGACTTGCCCGATTATGCCGTTGCCGTCGATGTCTTCGAAGAGCAAGGCTCAGGCGATACGAATTTGCTCATAACCGAATATCAGGCGCCGAAAGAGATCGACCCTGCGAAGGCAACGCGTCGGTTCAAGGACGCGTGCGCTGTTGCTCCCGTGCTTTTGGGCGTACCCGAAGAGCGCCTGTTCACGCGCGTGCGCCGTCAGGCGAAAGGTGGATCCCAATATCGTCGTGAAGAGCATATCTCCCATCGCATCATTGTCGAGGAGGGGGGACATCCCTTCGAACTCGATCTTTCGGGTTATTTGGATACGGGCCTTTTCCTCGACCATCGCATTACGCGCGGTATGGTGGGCGAAATGGCGGCCGATAAGCGCTTCCTTAATCTATTTGCCTATACTGGCACGGCAACGGTTTATGCTGCGGTAGGCGGCGCTGCTTCAACCACCACGGTCGACATGAGTCAGACCTATCTTGATTGGGCGAAGCGTAACATGAAAAATGCGGGCTTTATGGGCCGTCAGCATCGGTTTGTCCGCGCGGACGTTCTTTCCTGGATTGAACAGGCTGCCGAAGAAGAAGCCGGTTGCTACGATTTGGTGTTCCTTGACCCGCCCACGTTCTCCAACTCGAAAACCATGGGCGAGCGCACCTGGGATATCCAGCGTGATCACGCTGAGCTTTTGCGCTTGGTGCGTCGTCTTCTTGCTCCTGGCGGCACCATTGTGTTTTCCGGAAACTTGCGTTCGTTCAAGCTTGATGAAGTGAAAGTGCGTGCTTGCGGGTTGAGCATCGAAAATGTCACCGCAAAAACTATCCCTGAAGATTTTTCGCGTAATCCACGCATCCATTTTTGCTATCTGCTTACCGATTTGCGTGGGTAGGAGCTTTCTCGCATGATGGAAAAGGTCAGGGCCTTCCTTTCGAAGGAGGCGGTGCTGGTCGTTGCGGCTTTGGCGGCTGCGACGTCATGCGCACTGGTCCCTTTTGACGAAGGTTATGCTTCGTACGTCGATTGGCGCACGCTGGCTTTGCTGTTTTGCCTGATGGCGGTTGTAACGGGCTTGCGTTTCATGGGCGTGATGCGCCTGCTTGGCAGCTGGGCTGTGTCGCGGGCGTCTTCTGTGCGCGCCTTGGCATTCGCGTTGGTTGCGCTAACCTTCGTCAGCTCCATGGCGGTAACCAATGACGTGGCCCTTATCACCTTTGTCCCTCTTGCCCTTGTCGTGCTCGCCGAGGCGGGGGAGAGTCGCTTTACGGCTTCCGTGGTGGTTCTCATGACGGTGTCGGCGAATTTGGGTAGCATGCTGTTACCCGTTGGGAATCCGCAGAACCTCTTCCTCTATCGCGTATCGGGCATGGACTTTTTTCAGTTCGCGTTGATCATGGTGCCCGTTGTTGCTCTGTCTGCAGTTATGCTGGTTGCGGCGGTGCTGATTGTGTTTCGTGGCAATGCAGAAGGGCTTTCCAATCGTGCGTCTTGCAAAGCCCTCCCCAAGCCCACTGGGCGTCAAGGGTTTATGTTCGTCTCGTACCTGCTTTTGTTTGTTTTGAGCGTTATGGCGGTAGTGGGTTTTATTGACGCTTTTGCCGTTGCCATCCTCGTTGCCTTTGCGCTGCTCTTCCTTGATAGGCGTTCGTTGGCGAAGGTCGATTATGGTCTTTTGCTCACTTTCGTGGCTCTCTTTGTATTTGTTGGCAACATGGCTCGCGTTCCTGCGGTGCATGAAGCGCTTTCGGCTCTGGTGGGCATCGCGCCGTTTTGTGCGGCAGTGGGATCAAGTCAGGTGATAAGCAACGTGCCTGCCGCCGTTTTGCTGTCTGGTTTCACCAACGACTGGACCGCCCTTATAGTGGGAACGAATCTCGGCGGGCTGGGAACGCCTATTGCTTCTATGGCCAGCCTTATCTCGCTGAAGATTGCCACCGCTTCGGGCTTGGTGGGCAAGCGTCATTACTTGGCGGTGTTCACGGTTTGGAATGTGGCGTTTCTTGCCGCGCTATGCGGGGCAAACATGCTGTTTGGATGGGCTTAGCGCCTATTGGAGCGCCTAACGGTTGGCGCGGCCGCCGGGCTGCTAGTTCGCGCCTCTTTCTCCGCGGAGCAAAGCATCTACCAGATCGTTATCTTCCTTGCTGGGCGACCCCAATGGCAACCCGCACGCCTCAAAGAAGTGGCTGCCCGCAAATTGGCGGGCGCGGAATGATCCATGCACGCCGTCGTCGAGGTAGCGAATGCGGCTGCGACAGTCGGTGGTGCCGCAGAAGAGCATGCCGTGCTTTTTAATGTAACGTGCGTACGTTTCTGTTTCCGACCACAACATAACGCCTGCCATGTTTTCGAGCTCATAGGCAACGGCATAGTTGGTCCAGCTGATATCTCGTTGCCGCACGTAGCGATCGAGGAGCGATGCCATGCGGGTTACGCGGCGCAGCGTTTCAGTGGCGCCGATGAAGAGCGCATTGCTGGGCACTTCTATTCCGAGTGCCGATATTTTGCTCAGTGCCTCTTCTTGCGTGCGGTGGTCGAGCATGACGCCTGGCACCGTGAGTTTCATGGATTCATCGGGGAACAGCTCTATAGCCGAGTGGCTAGAACTGCCGGGGATTCCTTTCGATGTGCGGAATATCAGGGAGTCGTGCGCATGCTGGACATGGCAGCTCATGCCTTGTTGGGCAAAGGCGGATCGCATGGCAATCACATGGCTTTCCTGAGCAGCCCTGGAGGGCGTGTCAGCGGCGCGGCGTCCCATTCGGTACAGATACAGGCTGAACAACGGGAGCGGGGCCTCGGAAGGGCTTATACCCTGTGGAGTGCGCAGCGAATCGGCGGGGTACCACACGGTACGCTGGCAGTATTCGCGTATCTCTTGCTTTCGCTTGGTTGCCTTGCTGTAAAGTTCCACTAACGCCGACCCTAACGCAGGCCCCGAGGTGGATCCTTCGCGTATCTCAACAATGCCATCGGCGACATAGGGAGGGAAATCTCCTTCGTGAACCTGAACCACTACGGCGCCCTGGTTGGGGTTTGCTGGATCGGGAATAAAACGTGCATCGAACCGTGGGGTAGGGGAAACATGGTGGCGACAGAGCTCGCCAAATATCTGGGAGAAATCAGCCGATAGCTTCGGAACGGGGCACACTGCTTTGTCCCCATCGGCAATGCCGATTACAAGCCATCCGCCATGTGAATTGGCGAACGAGGCGATAATTTTAGGTATCTTGGTGCGCACGTTGTCGTTCCACGTGCGTTTGAATTCAAGCGCGAATCCTTCTTCGAGATCCTTTAATTGTGCGAGGTCGGCATAAGCCACTTCGTCAAGGCTCTTGGGTCTGCCCTGCTCGTTGCGAAATGGACTGTACATGGTAACCCCCCTCATTTCCCATGAGACCATAATAGCGTGTCGGGGCCTCTTCTTATTCTCCCGAATAAGTGTTCTTGTTTTGCGGTAGGGTTTCTTTTTCCGATTGCCGCTTCGCAGCGTATTCCTCTTCTATCTGCTTGGCGAACTCATCCATCTTCGATTCGCCTTCGCTCTTTATGCCGAACAGGGTGCGCCCGCTTGAAACGCGGGGCTTCACGTCGCCGGCAAGTTCGGTGGCCAGTGCTTGCTGGATGCGCTCCCAGCGCTTTTGGAACTCGTTGTCCATGATTGCGCCCTATGCCAGCGTCCGCTTCAGGTGTTCAAGTAAAGCGATGCATCCTGCGTCCACGTCGTTGAAAGTCACTTCGAAATCGCCCGTGTACCAGGGGTCGGCAACGTCGCGGTTGGCGCCCGTCCAGTCCAAAAGCAGGCTCAGCTTGCCTTCGGGGTCGTTTTTGAACAGACGGCGCATGTCGCGCATGTTGTAGGCGTCCATGCCAACAAGGTAGTCGAAGCGCTCGTAGTCTTCCTTGGTTGCCAGGCGTGCCGCGCGCGGTTCGTAGGGCACGCCGTAGCGGTCCAGCACGCCCTTCGTGCCATAGTGCGTATCGCTGCCCAACTCGTCGCGATGCATGGCGGCCGATTCAACGTACACGGCACCTTCAAGCCCCGCCTTGCGCACGCGCTCCTTCATAACGAACTCCGCCATAGGCGAGCGACAGATGTTGCCGTGGCAAACGAAGAGAACAGAAATCATGGCGGTCCTTTCAAAGGGGAGGGGTTTCATTTTGCAGAAACTTTACCACGAAAGCAAAGAAGCCCTGGCTACCGAAAGGGCAACCAGGGCCTCAGGGCGTTGAGGCTATCTTTGCTTAGACGAAGCAGGGAAGGGATGTTACTTTCGCGGCTTTGCGCTGGGCTGGAAGACCGCTCTAAGCACGCTTCTCCTTTACCCAATTTTTGCGCTGACCATCCAGCCATTTGAGTTGGCCAGCGTATAGGTAATTCCGTTTTTAGTTGCCTGTCCTATGCCCTTGCTCACTCCAGCTGATTTGTAATTGTCAAGAACTTCACTGCCGACAGCATAAGCATCGTCTTTCGACAATGAGGGGTCACAAGCCTGAACCAATGCGTACATAGTCTCCGCAGCGTATTCGTCTGAGCTGCTTGAGCTTGCAAAGGAGAACAGCACATTCCAAAAGCGTCCTTCTGATCCGCTCATGGCAAGGGACAGCAAGGAGCTGGAGGAGCCCTTCTCTACAAAACCAGCTGCTGCGATTTTCTTCGACCCAGATTTAACGTCGAGAGACATGGTAACGCCATCCTTCATCAGGCTGCTATCGGCCTTCAAAGAGCACCCGGAAATCGAGGAATATGCCTTATCCATCCGTTTTACGAAATCGCTTGCAGGGATGGAGAACACCTCACCATCAACGAAGGACGTAATGCTCTCTTTCTTGGAATCAAGCGTTGCGCCGCACGCCGAGCACTTCTGAGCAGTGGTTATCGTCGCGGCGGAGTAATCCGGCTTCTCTTTCTTCCACTCTCCAGGCATGTGCCCCCTGGCCTCGCCCTCCGTCACTCCGCAACGCGAACACGTTTTTGGGCTTGTGCAAGTCGCCTCAGCCCAGTCGTGACCAAGCGCTTCACCTTCCATTTCGCCGCACGCGCTGCAGGTCTTCGGAGCTGTGCATGTTGCAGGAGTCCATTCGGAATGCCTGCACGGCGTTAAAAAGAAAAGAGCGACTAGCAGCGCAACAACGGCAGCAGCAACGCACCCCTTGAATACGGCAGGTTTTTTGTCTTTGATCTTTCGAGTCGCATTCGAGACGCGGGTTCGCCCCGATTCGCCAACGACCGTCAGCACGATAACGACGATCGCATACGGAACGGCGACAACGAGAGCAACCGCTACCAATGCGCACGCGCGGTAGCTCAACGAAGAGGGGGTGCCTGCTATGCATCCCACGATTGCAGCAACGATAAACAACGCGAGCAAGATAGCGACGCAAACACCGAGCCACTTCGCCAGGAAAACAGCGGATTTCTTTATTGCCTGCTTATTCACGATCCCTTTAGGGCTTTCATCCTGTTTGTCCGATTCGACATCAGCTGAAGCGTTGAGGGAATCAGAAGCCTGCACTTCCCCTTCTTCGCTGACGACATCCGTCTCCGCCTCTAAAAGATTCCCGTCCTTATCATCCTGAGGTATTCCGCAGAACGCACAAAACTTCGCATCATCCTTTAGTTCCGCCCCGCAACCTCGACATTTCATTTCTATCTCCTTATTCAACAACAAGTCGTTCGCATCTCCAAACGACGGCCTTTCTATAAAGGTCTGAAAAGTTACTACTATTCGCTATCCTCTGGAATTGAGATTCGTAGAATGTATCTGTCACTTGACGTTGTAGGCACGTAGGAAACCTCGTGCCATTCGGCCTTTTTGCCGTTCAAAGACTGGGACAAGATTTCTTTTGCGTCATCAAGTTTCAATGACGGATCACAAGCCTCAATTGCCCCAACACAAATTTGAGAAAAAGCCAAATAAGGATCGTCGACATCCTTCTTTTCGATATAGATTCCGATGCTTTCCGAACTGGAGGCATTTAAAAAAAGTTTTCCAGCTTCTTTGTCGTTAAAAAGAATGAAATAGGAATCATGGTAATTGTAGTTGGGTTTAAAGCTGACCCTCCCGCCCATTACGGAATTCGCCTTCTTTTCGATTTCTTCTATCGTGGGAACATGAACGCCTTGAGGTTCCGTCGATCTTCCAGCAAACGAGAACAGCGCGATTCCCACGATAATCAGAAGAAGGACTCCAACGGCAACCCCTATCGCGATCTTGGTTACGTGCGGATTGCGTGGTTTAGGATTGGCATTTATCGCATTTGATTCTGGAGCAGCCAAATCACAAGAAGTGGTCTGCTGCACCGGAACATTAACCGGCTTACCGCATTCGGAGCAATAACCTCCACCTTCAGGGATTTCAGTTCCGCAATTCTGACAATACATAGCAAGCCAACCTTTCCTCTGTCGCTAACTGCAAAGAAGACAATGAGGAGGCCCTGTTGCCGTGTCGTGATTGAGATGATTGGGAGGGCATCCACCACAGTCACCACAACCGCTTGACACTCGTCAACGCGTACGCGAAAACTAGCCCAAGAGAAGGCAGATGCCCTCCTGGTCACCAGTTTTCGCTCTATTAGGTTGTGAGTGCCCCTGCGAACAGGTGCGGTTGTGGTGATGTCACTATAGCATGGGGTTCTTTGGGTTCGGCGATTAAATCACCTGATGGGTTTTCTGGCGTAGCAAACGCAAGGAATCGCGTAGTAAACGCGTCGATGATCGCAATTCGCTTTTTGGGTCGATGCGCGCTTTGGCTTCGAGAGTCAGGCCTCTGAGCCTTCTTCGTCCGAATCGTAGACCGCCCTGCATAGCACTCTTCGTGATTAGCCGATATAATCCCATCCACGGTACTAGCAAGCCTGTAGCGGGCGGCGCTTTCGTAAGGAAGCGAAGCCTATGTTCGAGCAGACTATTTATCTCGTTGCGGCCCTGGCCACGATCGGGGCATTCCCCTTCGAGGTGTGGCGATATTTCGACGACAGGAGGCATATAGGCAGAAAAGTGTGTAAAGCTTAATCGGTGGGATATGGATAAGGCGT
>ERZ1035006.485-NODE-485-length-31587-cov-13.026576_pt1 | contig 31587 bp, 18 predicted proteins | sample MGYA00520694_ERZ1035006 | MGnify/ENA primary metagenome ERZ1035006 (study PRJEB33766, sample SAMN09781746) | gut metagenome | biome: gut microbiome | host: Homo sapiens | place: Madagascar | study: EMG produced TPA metagenomics assembly of the PRJNA485056 data... | reverse complement strand
TATCACCAGAAGTATCAAAAAGATATGCAGAAGCATCAAACCGAAAAGAACGGGGTATGTATATAACTGACGGAGAAAGATACAATGCAGATGCAGTAGGTGCATTTAATATCCTGCGAAAATATCTTTCCGTATCCGGAAAGCATAAGAAACTGTCCGTAGCCGGACTAAAAAATCCAGAAATAGTAAAAGTAGCTGCATAGCCGAAAGGCAAGCAGTATTGGTGTCATGGACGCACCCTGAAAAAAGACGGTATCTCGCCAGATTTCAGATGCTCTGGTAACTCAGTTACCGAGTAGTTCACTGACAGGAAAAAGTCGCAAGCAGCAGTTTTTTTGGGGGTTCCGGCAGATCTTTCAGCTTAATTTCAGTTCCTGATCCAGCAGACGTTCCCTTTTTTCTGCGTTCCGGCAGATCTTTCAGCTTAATTTCAGCCTTTCACCAAATTCCTGACACATCCCCCTGCTAATATGGAAACCAGAAACGGAAAGCAAAAGGCTTAAGCAGGGCGGGAGGTCAATATGAAAAAATATTCCAAAAAGAAGAAATGGATCGCGGCAGGAATGTCCGTGGTTTTAGTCGGCGGAGCAGCCGGCGGTATTTATTTTAACACTCATCACCGTTCGTTTCAGGCAAAGGCAGAAACAGCGTCCGTACAGACAGCAACGGTGGAAAAGGGTGATATTTCAACGACCGTAGTAGGAACCGGAAATCTGGAGAGTAGCAGTGCACAGGATGTGACGATGCCGGCCGGCGTAAAAGTGGATAAAGTTCTGGTAGAGAGCGGTGACAGTGTTCAGAAAGGAGATACGCTGGCAACCGTGGATGCTGATTCAGTAAAACAGGCAATGCTCGATGTGCAGGAAGAGATCGACGAGCTGGATGAAGAGATCGAAGAAACAAAAGATGACAGCACATCGTCTTATGTTACGGCCAAAGTATCCGGAACGGTCACGAAAATCTATGCGAAAAAAGGCAAAGACGTCAGCAAATATATGGCAAGAAAAGGTGCCCTGATGATCATCCAGATGGATGACGAGAACAAAACAGAAGTAGCAGTGACGGCAGCAGTCGGAACCGTCAGCAAAATCTGCGTTTCTGAGGGTGATACCGTCAGTGCCGGTGACAAACTGCTGTATCTTACCGACACCGGTGAAAGCTCAGAGTATCTCAAGCTGGTATCCGGGCGAAAAGAACTCGCAGAATATATGCAGGAGCTATCGGAACTTTCAACAACAAATAAGATTACGGCCGACTTTGACGGAACTGTGCAGGATGTCAATGTGACGGCGAGCAGCACATCCGGAAGTTCAGGCAGTTCGTCCGGAAACAGCAGCTCCGGAAACAGTGTGTCCGCGGTGCCGACATCCGCATCCGTGTCATCTGCGACGACATCATCGAAAACAGTGACTTCCGCATCGGCAGTAAGTACTGCGGCCTGTAAAACCAGTGCAAAAGCATCTTCTGGCATGGTATGGTGCACGGCGGCTGTGAAAACCAGTGCGACAGCAACTGAAAGCAGCCAGGGACAGACGGAAAAGAGCAAGGCCGAGACGGAAAGTGACAGTGAAAAGGAGTCACAGAATGAAATCCAGAAGATTTCCGTGGAAAGTATCAAGGATCTTGTGACGGTACCGGTGACCGGTCAGACACTGCAAAGGGAGATCAAAGAAACCGATCATTATACCGGAACGATCGTCTGGGAGAGCACAGATCAGACGGCCGCAGCAGATACCGTTTATACGGCAAAAGTGACATTGATTGCAAAAAGTGACAGCGAAAAACAGTATGTATTCCCGGAAAATGTCGTGATCACACAGACCGGAGCAGCCATCTCAGGTGTGACCAATAATGCTGCGGAATTAAGCTTTCAGCTTACCTTTGTAAAGACGGCTGCGGCAGATAACAAAAATGACCAGAACACAGCAGATGACAGTAAAAACAATACATCCGGAAATGATCGGAATAACAGCGGTAGCGGCAATGCGGCAAATGCCGGATCAGGCGGCAATGCAGATGCGTCCGATAACATCCAGAACAGCAACGGCAGCACAGAGAGCGGTACACAAAACAATCTGCCGGCAGGTGTGAACGGTACGCAGAGCAATGATGCAAACAGCACGCAGAACAATGACAGCAGCAATGGAAGCACAGGCGGTACGCAGAGTGCAAGTGCCACTTCTGCATCGACCGCTTCTTCCACCCAGGATTCGGACAGCAGCATCAGTGATGTGACTGCATTCACGTTGTCACCGGATGAGACGATGAACCTGTCGATCAGTGTGGATGAGCTGGATATTCTTTCTATCGCAGAAGGACAGAGTGCAGACATTACCTTTGATGCTCTGGAGAACCAGACCTTTACCGGAACGGTGACATCCATTTCTGGTACCGCATCTGTCAACGGCGGTGTGGCAAAATATACGGTTGAGATCGAGATGGAAAAAGATGACAATATGAGGATTGGCATGAATGCATCCGCGACGATCAAGGTAGAAGATGCCGAAAATATTCTTTTGATCCCGTCTGCGGCACTGCAGGAACGGGGAGATTCCACCTTTGTCTATACCGGACAGAGCGAAGATGGCACACTGACGGATGAAGTGGAAGTCGAAACCGGTCTTTCCGACGGCAGCAACGTTGAGATCACAAGCGGACTTTCCGAAGGCGACACGGTTTACTATACAAGAACGATAAGTGACAGCCAGAGCGGTGATATGCAGGGATTCGGAGGATTTGGTGACGGTCAGATGCCGTCCATGCCGTCCGATATGCAGGGCGGTCCTTCCGGCGGAAGCGGACAGGGCGGAGGTCCTGGCGGAACACCTCCAAATCAGTAAGGCGGTGATGACGATGATTACATTTCGCGATGTTTCTAAGATTTATCATATCGGAGGCGAGGAGGTAAGAGCACTCGACCATGCTTCCATGCAGATCGAACAGGGAGAATTTGTCGGTATCATCGGACCGTCCGGTTCCGGCAAATCTACGCTCATGAATATCATGGGCTGCCTGGATGTGGCGGATGAAGGAGAATATATCCTCGACGGCCAGCCGATCGAGCATTATTCAGAGAGGGAACTGGCAAAGATCCGCAATCACAAGATCGGATTTGTTTTTCAGAATTTTAATCTGATACAGAAAATGTCTGCTGAGGAGAATGTGGAGCTGCCTCTGATCTATCAGGGTGTTCCGGCACCAGAACGCAAAAGGCGGGTAAAAGAGGCACTGGACCGTGTGGCACTTGGGAAAAGACGGACGCACAGGCCGACCGAACTGTCCGGAGGACAGCAGCAGAGAGTGGCGATCGCAAGGGCGATCGTGACCAGACCATCGCTGTTTCTGGCAGATGAACCGACCGGAAATCTGGACTCAAAAACAGGGGAAGAAATCATGCGGCTCTTCCATGAGCTGCACGATCAGGGCAACACGATCGTTCTGATCACGCACGATGAGGGCGTGGCACTTCAGGCAGAACGCCGCATTGCGATTTTTGACGGGCATGTCCGGGAGGTGATGGAATGATCTTTCAGTCAATAAAAATGGCATGGAATTCCATCGCATCGAATAAGATGCGTTCCTTTCTGACGATGCTTGGCATCATCATTGGTGTGGCATCTCTGATCGTGCTGGTGTCGATCGCAGACGGAGCGACCGGATCGGTCACGGATACCATTTCTTCGATGGGCACCAATCTGCTGACCGTATCGATCCAGGATGACAAGGAAAATCCACTGAGGCTTTCGGAACTTTCGGATTTTGTGGATGAAGAGACCATCCGTATGGCAGCCCCTTATGCACAGACTTCGGTGACGGCAAAGAGCGGTTACACAAGTGATACCATGACCGTTTACGGTACAACGGGAGCCTATTATGATATCCAGGGTCTGAGCCTTCAGAACGGCCGCTGGATGAACAAAGCCGATGTAGATAATCACACGTATGTAGTGATCTTAAATACCTATGCGGCAACACAGCTGATCGGACGTACGAACTGCGTGGGTGAGAGTATTTCTCTGGACGGCAAAAAATATCAGATCATCGGTGTACTGCAGGATGAACAAAGTGGCGTATCCTCGACACAGAGTGAGCGGATGGAGGCATATATTCCCTACACTTCACTGACAAGGCTTTCGGACAGTGTACTTTATGTCACCACATTTTATGCGGCATCGGCAGATGAGAACAGCATGGATGCGGCAGAAAGTTATCTGACGCAGAAAATGCTGGAGCGATTCGGAAATGATGAAGATGCCTTTACGATCGTCAACCAGTCAGCCGTTATGGAAACGATGGAGAGCGTGACGAATACTCTGGCGTGGATGCTTGGTGGCATTGCGGCGATTTCCCTGGTGGTCGGCGGAATCGGCATCATGAATATTATGCTGGTATCGGTCACAGAGAGAACCAAAGAGATCGGTATCCGCAAAGCCATCGGAGCCGGGCAGTTCAGCATCATGGCACAGTTTCTGACCGAGGCACTGATGGTCAGCATGATGGGCTGTATGGCAGGCATCGCACTTTCGGCACTCATCCTGAAAGTGGCCGGCATGTTTGTCAGTGACATGAGCTTTTCCATATCACCGCAGGTAACGGCACTGGCAGTTGGATTCTCGGCATTTATCGGTATTGTCTTCGGTATTTATCCGGCGTGGAAAGCCGCCAGAAAACATCCGATCGACGCACTGCGTTATTCTGGTTGACCAAACGGGAAAAACTTTATATAATAAAATCACGAAGGGTTTCGTGGTGAAATAGTCAAAAAAAGGAGAAATTTTCAGCGAAATAGGGAAATTTCTCCTTTTTTGTAGTACCAGGTTAAACCAATCAAAATGTATGTTGATCCGACAAAGCGATGAGGGAGGCAGAAATGAAAAGTACAGAAGAAAGATTAAAAAAAGTGGCACTGGGAGCAGGATGCCTGTTTCTGGCACTGGGAGCATTTGAAATGCAGAGCCATGCAGCAGATGCCGCATCCCAGGTGCAGTCAAGAGCGTTGCTGGTCACACGCGGTGACTACGAAGGAACGGAGTATGATCTGACACCGGGACCGCAGAATGACGGAGTGAATGTAAGCCGTATGTTACAGAATGCATATGGCGGACAGAATATTTCCATTACCACGGAAGAGAAAACGAAAACAAAAAGTGAATTAAAGAAGGCGATTCAGACTGCATTTGCAGATTCGGATGCGGATGATGTCAATTATTTTTATTATTCCGGGCACGGACAGCAGGATGGACTCTGTCTGGAAATGGGAAGAAGCCGTGAGAATGTTGTGACGCCGCAGGATCTCTATGACTGTTTTGCAGGTATCGAAGGGAAAAATGTGCTGATCATGGACTGCTGTTACAGCGGCACGATGGGTTCGCAGACCAGGAGCATTGGGCTGCAGAGTCTTCTTAAAAACACAGTCAGCCGGGATGAGGCAGCAGAAACTTTTGTTGATCAGTTTACGGAAGGTTTTGCACAGGCAGAAAAAGAAAATCAGGGATTTCAGAGTCGGACGGTGTTAAACAGCAGCCGTTTCCGTCTTCTGATGGCAGCGGCAGATGACGAACTTTCCAATCAGGTGATCCGAGGTGATAACAGCGATATCGGAGACGGCGGAAGCGAAAATGAGGAAGCATCTGCAGAACGTACAGAACCGAAACAGGCCTCCGCCTACGGTGTGTTTACCGGATCGTTGGTCTATGGAAACGGCATCCATGCAGAACTTGCAGAGACGGACGTTGATTTTGAGGATGCCACGATCGGCACGGCACCGGCGGATTATGACGGGGATGGAGAGATCACCTTTAACGAGATCAAACGTTTCACGCAGAACCACTGTGTTGCAAACCATATGCGGATGTATCCGTCAGACAATCAGGAGGTGTTCCTGCCGGCGGCACAGAAAGCAGAGAAGGCATCTTTTGAGAAAGCAATTCTGCATTATGCAGAAGATGGAACGCCGAAACTTCAGATATCTTATCAGGCAAGAGAAACGCTGAATGCAGAGGTTGCCTGGTATTATGCAGGGTCTGCATGGGGCCTGCAGCAGCTTTTGTTTACCGTTTACGATCCGGAAGGACTTCCTGATTTTGAGAAAGATGCCGGTGTGGAGAAAGTGGATGGAAAATCCGGAATTTCACTGAAACAGGGAAAAGGCAGTTTTGAAATAACAGTCGGAGATGAGCAGACCAGATATTATTCCGGCTATTTTGCCTGCATGATCCGCACAGAAGGCTCGGATTTTTCTTATATCATACCATTTGCGGCTTCCGCAGAGAATCCTTCTCTTATCAATGATATGACGCTGTCGGCAGCGGAAGAACATGCACTTTCTTCTGAAGAGGAATGGGAACTTCTGGCAGATTTTGGATTTTATGTTTCCGAAGAAGGCAACAATGCCGTACCAGAATTTCCGATACCGCTTATGAGCTGCAGGATCCTGGATGCAGACGGAAACACCGTGCGTGTGCTTGCGGATCAGGAAATGGCAGAGATCGTGCAGCCGGACGGCACGGGAGAGTATCAGTGCCGTGCTTATTTCTGGTGGGACTGCCGTGATGAAAAGGGCAATAAGGTGAAAGCAGGTACTTACACTGCAGTGGTAACGGCAGAAGATGCATCAGGCAGCAAAACACTGGAAAAGAAAGTAAAACTTGCAGAGGACGGAAGTTCGGAAACCGAAACGGAGAGCGAATCCGAAACAGAAAGCGAAACGGAAACGCAGCAGCCGTCTACGGAAGCACCGAATCCGAATACCGGAAAAGAAACCGAAAAGAAAGATCCGGCTGGAAATCATACAGAAAGCACGGAGAAAAAGGAAGTGCAGAGTATTTCTCTTGTCAGCCGTTCTGCTTTTTCTGGTCAGGAAAAGAACGGTGCCAAAATCGTGATCGGAGTCAGAGAAAGTGTTCGTTTAAATCCGGTGATCACACCTGCTGATGCCGCAGATCAACGTGTGACTTACAAAAGCAGCAACAACAAAGTGGCAAGTGTCACACAGGGCGGTGTGATCCGGGCAAAGAAAAAAGGAAATGCCGTGATCACGGTCACAACTGCAAACCAGAAGACCTGCCGCATCAAAGTGACGGTCAGACAGGCACCAAAGAAGGTTACGATCGGTGCAAAAAACAGGACACTGAAAAAAGGAAAAACCCTCCGGCTTAGGGTGAAACTTCCGTCCGGAAGTGCCGCATTCGGCATCCGATACAACAGCAGCAGGAAAAAAATTGCCACGGTGGATGCAAAGGGAAACGTGAAAGCCATCCGGAAAGGAAGTACAGTGATTACTGTGAAACTTTACAATGGAAAGAAATCAAGACTGAAACTTACAGTCAAGTAAACGTATTGATGAAATTGGACTGAAAATTGTAAAAAGAGTATAATAAAACGGAAAAAAGAGCTGGCATGTACAGCAAAAAATACAAGAAAAGAGTCTGTTTCCGTCGTTTCGGAAATGGACATTTTCTTTTTGTTGTGCTATAGTAAAAATATATGGGTAACAACAGATTAGTAATTTTTTTCAATAAGGATACTAATTGAATTCCGCAAAAGGAATCTTTTTATCCAGCATCATTTTAAGGAGGTATAATAAAATGGCTAGAAAAATGAAGACCATGGATGGTAACCATGCAGCAGCTCATGCTTCTTATGCATATACAGATGTTGCAGCTATCTATCCTATCACACCTTCATCTGTTATGGCGGAGGCAACAGACGAATGGGCAACTCAGGGAAGAAAAAATATTTTCGGACAGGAAGTTCAGGTAACAGAGATGCAGTCTGAGGCAGGTGCAGCAGGTACTGTACACGGATCTCTGGCAGCAGGTGCTCTGACAACTACTTACACAGCTTCTCAGGGTCTTCTTCTGATGATCCCGAACCTGTACAAGATCGCAGGCGAGCAGCTGCCGGGCGTATTCAACGTTTCTGCACGTGCACTGGCAAGCCACGCACTGTCAATCTTCGGTGATCATTCCGATATCTATGCCTGTCGTCAGACTGGATGTGCAATGCTCTGCGAATCCAGTGTACAGGAAGTTATGGATCTGACTCCGGTTGCTCATCTGGCAGCAATCAAAGGACGTATCCCGTTCATCAACTTCTTCGATGGTTTCCGTACATCTCACGAGATCCAGAAGATTGAAACATGGGATTACGAAGATCTGAAAGATATGGCAGATATGGATGCAATCGATGCATTCCGTAAACATGCACTGAACCCGAACCATCCTTGCCAGAGAGGTTCTGCACAGAACCCGGACATCTTTTTCCAGGCAAGAGAGGCTTGCAACCCTTACTACGATGCAATGCCGTCTATCGTTCAGGAATACATGGACAAAGTAAACGCAAAGATCGGTACAAACTACAAACTGTTCAACTATTACGGTGCTGCTGATGCAGAAAAAGTAATCGTAGCTATGGGATCTGTAAATGATACCATCGAAGAGACCATCGATTACCTGATGGCTGCCGGCGAAAAAGTCGGTGTCGTAAAAGTTCGTCTGTACAGACCGTTCTGTGCAGAAGCACTAATCGATGCAATTCCAGAATCTGTAAAACAGATCACGGTTCTTGACAGAACAAAAGAGCCGGGTGCTATGGGCGAACCGCTGTACCTGGATGTAGTAGCAGCTCTGAAAGGTTCCAAATTTGATGCAGTTCCTGTATATTCAGGACGTTACGGACTTGGTTCCAAAGATACAACACCTACTCAGATCGTTGCTGTATACAACAACACAGAAAAGAAAGTATTCACGATCGGTATCGAAGATGACGTTACCAACCTGTCTCTGCCACTGGGCGAGCAGCTGATCACAACTCCGGAAGGAACCATCAACTGCAAGTTCTGGGGACTGGGAGCAGACGGTACCGTTGGAGCAAACAAGAACTCCATCAAGATCATCGGTGACAACACAGATATGTACGCTCAGGCTTACTTTGACTATGACTCAAAGAAATCCGGCGGTGTTACCATGTCTCACCTGCGTTTCGGTAAGAAACCGATCAAATCTACCTACCTGATCAAAAAAGCAAACTTTGTAGCATGCCACAATCCTTCCTATGTTCGTAAATACAACATGGTTCAGGAACTGGTTGACGGCGGTACATTCCTGCTGAACTGCCCATGGGATATGGAAGGTCTGGAAAAACATCTGCCGGGTCAGGTAAAAGCATACATCGCAAAACACAACATCAAATTCTACATCATTGATGGTGTTAAGATCGGTATTGAGACAGGCATGGGTCCGACTCGTATCAATACCATCCTGCAGTCTGCATTCTTCAAACTGGCAAACATCATTCCGGAAGAAAGTGCGATCGAACTGATGAAAGCAGCAGCAAAAGCAACTTACGGACGTAAGGGTGATGATGTCGTTCAGAAGAACTGGGCAGCGATCGATGAAGGTGCAAAACAGATCGTTGAAGTAAACGTTCCGGAAAGCTGGAAAGACGCACAGGACGAAGGTCTGGACACCAAAGTTGCAACAGGCGACCGTCAGGACGTAGTAGATTTCGTAAACAACATCCAGAGCAAAGTAAACGCTCAGGAAGGTAATACACTGCCTGTATCTGCATTCAAAGATTATGTGGACGGTACTACACCATCCGGTGCAGCTGCATTCGAAAAACGCGGTATCGCAGTAAACGTTCCTGTATGGAATCCGGAAAACTGTATCCAGTGTAACCGCTGTGCATACGTTTGCCCGCACGCTGTTATCCGTCCGGTAGCACTGACCGACGAAGAAGTAGCAGCAGCTCCGGAAGGACTGAAGACTCTGCCGATGACCGGTATGAAAGAATATAAATTCACAATGACCGTATCCGCTTACGACTGTACCGGATGTGGTTCCTGTGCAAATGTCTGCCCGGGCAAGAAAGGTGCAAAAGCACTGGCTATGGAAAACATGGAAGCAAATGCCGGCGAACAGAAATACTTCGACTATGCAACAAAACTGCCTGCAAAAGCAGATGTAGTAGAAAAATTCAAAGAAAATACGGTAAAAGGTTCTCAGTTCAAACAGCCGCTGCTTGAGTTCTCAGGTGCCTGTGCAGGTTGTGGTGAGACACCGTATGCAAAACTGGTTACACAGCTGTTTGGTGACAGAATGTACATTGCAAACGCAACAGGATGCTCCTCTATCTGGGGTAACTCTTCACCGTCCACACCATACACCGTAAACGAAAAAGGACAGGGTCCTGCATGGAGCAACTCACTGTTCGAAGATAACGCAGAGTTCGGTTATGGTATGCTGTTAGCTCAGAAAGCAATCCGTGAAGGACTGAAAGCAAAAGTAGAAGCTGTTGCTGCAAACGAAAAAGCTTCTGATGAAGTGAAAGCAGCCTGCCAGGAATGGCTGGATACTTACAGCGTAGGTGCTACAAACGGAACAGCTACAGACAAACTGGTAGCAGCTCTGGAAGGCATCGACTGTGATACATGCAAAGACATCGTCAAGAACAAAGATTTCCTGGCTAAGAAATCCCAGTGGATCTTCGGAGGTGACGGATGGGCTTATGATATCGGATTCGGCGGCGTTGACCATGTACTGGCAAGCGGCAAAGATATCAACATCATGGTATTCGACACCGAAGTTTACTCCAATACAGGTGGACAGGCTTCCAAATCTACTCCGACCGGTGCAGTAGCACAGTTCGCAGCAGGTGGTAAAGAAGTGAAGAAGAAAGATATGGCAAGCATTGCAATGAGCTATGGCTATGTATATGTAGCACAGATCTCCATGGGTGCTGACTTCAACCAGACGGTAAAAGCAATCGCAGAAGCAGAAGCATATCCGGGACCATCCCTGATCATCGCATACGCTCCATGTATCAACCATGGTATCAAGAAAGGTATGGCAAAAGCTCAGACAGAAGAAGAACTGGCAGTAAAAGCTGGTTACTGGCATTGCTTCCGTTACAATCCGGCTGCAAAAGCAGAAGGAAAAGATGCATTCACTCTGGACAGCAAGGCTCCGACAGGAGAATATCAGGAATTCCTGAACGGCGAAGTTCGTTACAACTCCCTGATGCGTTCTAACCCTGAAAAGGCTAAGAAACTGTTCGCTAAGAATGAAGCAGAAGCAAAAGCTCGTTATGAATACCTGAACAAACTGATCACACTGTATGGTGCAGATAAAACAGAAGAATAATGAGAAGATCAGCATTTGCTGATAATATAAAAGAGACCGCAGAGCGAAATGCCCTGCGGTCTTTTGCGTGAATCTTGAATAATAAAATTGCGTTTAATCGATGCCGACGCGAATACCGCCGGAGCGTTCACATGGCTGCAAAAGTACGCAGACCGGTTCGTTGCCGGACCATTCATAGGCATAGGATTCTCCGGAAGCCTGCCCAATCAGGTTTTTCCAGGAAAGATCACTGCGGATCTGCGGATCGCCATATCCGTGGCGGCTCATCCAGCAGATCACGGCATCCGGGTCTACAGAGATTGTAGCATGGCTGTCGGTGTTGTCCATGGCGATCGGGTTGCCGTCCGAGAGCACAGCGACATAGGCATTGGGACCGGCTCCGGTCAGCGTTGAGGTTGCCAGACCTTTCTGGGAAAAGATACCGCAGCCGATAAAGCGGACGCTGTAATCACAGTCCTGTGTAAAAGCGAGAATATTCTCGGACTCTACCGAAAGGATTTCGCCCTGGGCAAGTTTATACACAACTACATGCTGTCCATGATTTGCATAATAAGTGACAGAATCGCCATTCATAGTGACTTTCATCAGAGGCAGATTTTCACGGGTGACGCGTCTTGTCAGGGAACCGAGGGCTGCCTGCATCAGGTTGCTCTGCGGACCGAGCAGCAGTTTTTCAAAACGATAATTTTTTCCGCCCTGGCTTTCGCCGGCGATAAAAGCACCGGCCTTTGTGAACAGTACATCACTTCCGGTGCAGGTAACTTTCAGACTCAGTTCATTGATCACTTCAAAATTTAACATAAAATGATTTCCTCCTTAAAAATGCGAAAAGAAACGGTGTTCAAGTCTGTTTAACCTGCACACCATACAGACCGCATAAGCCTTCCAGGTCTTTGGCGACCCCATTTCCGATGGCATTGAATTTCCAGTTTCCGTTATGTAAATAGACTTCTCCGATCATCATGGAGATGACATTGGAATAATATTCATCCATCACAAAGCTGACCAGCTCCCGGTCAGAAGCGGCATCTAAAATCCGCACATAGGCATCCTCGATCATGCCGAAATTCAGGCGTTTGGAAAAGGCATCATTGATCGTCAGTACAAAGACGATCCGGGTGATCGATGGATTCAGTCTGGAAAGATCGATCGCAACGGACTCGCGGTCCGTGTTTTCCCGATCAGAAAAAATCACACTGCGATCCGGACTTTCCTTCTGCCCGTAAAATACAAACCAGTCATCGCCTGAAACTTTTCCGTCACGGCCAAGAAGAAATGCGGAAACATCCACATCACAGGCCGGATTTTTGACATTCCAGCCAAGGCAGGCCTTAATCTTTCCAAGAGAAATTGCATCTCCAAGTAGTGTTTTCTGTCCTTTCCTCGTTTGATTTATCAGAGCAGGCATGATCTGGTGTGAGATACCAGAAGGAGCAGATGAGGTGAATGTATTCTGCTGTGCGGATCTCCGATAAGACGGCGATGGATTCGAAACACGGGATGACATAGGAGTTTCCGATGACCTGGATACAGTGAATGGCGCGGCTTCTGCAGAGGAGAGAGATTCACTTTGCGTCACGCGATTTATGTTGTGTATGCCTGTATAGTCCTCAGCTCTGGAGGTGACACGGTTGATCTCAAGGATCGAATCTGTGTGAAGGGGGTGCGAAGTCTTTTTTGGAAGAACAAGCATAAAATGACCTCCTTTTCTTTTATCTGCTTTGAGTATACGCTAAAAAGCAGAAATTGTCACGCCTGGATCCGATTTTTCAGGTATCTGTACGGCGACAGTATGCAAAGAGAAACGATTGCCTGGTCGTTTCTTAAAATGCTTGAAAAGAAACGCAAAAAATGATATAGTGATTTATATGTAATTTTACAGAAAAAGAGAGGGCGGCATTCGCATTTCACCTATGTTCAGACAACAGAAATTAAGCATACTTGACGATTATTTTAAAGAGCTTTCGGTCAGAACGACAAGAGAAGAAGTATACTTTTACCGCATCAGCGGTTATACACCGCAGGTCGCGGCCTTTATCCGGAAATATTATGAGGAGGCGAGGCTTCGCGGCGTTGTGATCGAAGGCAGGATTCCCAATCCTGCCGGGCAGAATCTTTCTTATTATGAAGAGATGATGGGCATGGATTTTCAGATGGCTCCTGGTTTTATCGAAAGTCGTTTACAGAAATGGCTTCCGCGGATGAATCCGTACCAGCGGAAAAATATGGCGATGTCCATGTATGATTTTTTTGCTTCTATGCAAAGGGCAGGCAAGACAGAGGGTATGCTGAAAAATGCCTACATCAAGTTCATGTGCTGGCTGTATTATAAGTTCGAGCGGATCGTCAATCTGCTCGGTGAAAATTCCGTCCCGAAGATTCTGTACGAGGGAGACATCAGCCATTATGAGCTGATGCTTTTGTCTATATTGTGCCATGCGGGCTGCGATATTGTACTTTTGCAGTACCACGGAGATCAGAATTATCAGAGACTGGATGCGGCGAATGCATATTCTATGCCGCTGACCTTGCCGGATATGCAGGCATTTCCGGGGGATTTCAGTCTGAAGAATCTTCGCATGCAGCAGCAACAGGAGATGGAGCGAAGCCGCCTTTACGGCAGACTTCCGGATGTCAGAAACTGCACCAATGCATGGATTGAGGGAAAGCCTCTTCTGGATATTGCAAAGCCGCCGACCGTGCGGGGCAGTGATCCTGAATTTTATTATAATTGTTATTGTCAGATAAATGGTGTAGAAGATAAAATCTCTTATACTAACGAGCTTTACCAGCTTTACCAGGAATTAAAAGCCCGGAAGCGAAACATTGTGATCGTAAACGGACAGATCGAGCCGCCGACTCCGGAGGAGATCGCAAAAGTTTCCAGAAAAAATTACAGCAAAACCGATGAGATGCTTCTGGATCTGAAACGCAATCTTCAGTATCCGGCGAACCGGGAGCTTCAGAGCCTGATGATCAAAGCATTTCTTGATGTGCTTCTGGAGGAGGAAAAAGCACTGGATGAGAACCGCAACAAACTGACCAACAAGGCAGTCTATCTGATCTGCTGGATGATGCGTTATCTGCCGGAGTTATTCAAAAGCTGGCGTATGCCGCAGATTGGATGCTTTTTTTATATGGGCGGATGCAAAAATCGTTTTGAAGCGTTGTTTCTGAAAATGCTGGGCAGACTTCCGGTGGATGTACTGATCCTCGATCCGGATCGCAGTGCTGCGTTTGCACTGGAAGATCAGCTGCTCTATCAGATGAATTTTACGGAGACGCTGCATTTACAGCGTTTTCCGCAGGAAAATACCGAAGTCCGGATGGGGACGGCTGCCTATCATGCGGAGCGGGAACTGGATACTCTGATGTATCAGGATAGTGGACTGTACCGCAACCAGCAGTATCAGAGGGCGGATATCATCAATCTCCAGACGATGTACGAGGAGATCCGGCTTTTATGGAACGAAGAAGTGAAATACCGGCCGAATTTCAGTACGACGGAAAGCACTGTCAATATCCCGGTCATTTTTGCAAAAGTTTCCGGCGTAAAAGACGGAAAAGTATCCGAGTACTGGTCATCGATCCGGGAGCTGATCACAGAAGATACCATGGTGATTAAAAGCTTTCCTTATATTCAGCCGCTTGCAGCCAATCCGATCAAGCCTTATGTGACTGAATTTTACAAAAACGGCAGACTGCAGAAGGCAAAGATCAAAAACCATCCGGCGTATGCCTATGGCTTTTTAAGAGAAGAGATCCAGGAGCACATTCTGGACAAGCTGCAGATCCTGATCGAGCAGAAGCTGATCCGTGGCACCTTTGAAAACGGCACGGAGTACACGATCCTTTCGACGATACTGAACCTGCCGAAAGAAATCCTGCGGATGCTTCAGAAATTTGATTTTACAAAGAAAAATCCGAAACTGATCTATATCAATCCCGGTGAGAAAGTAATCTCACTGGAGGATGCAATCCTTACCGCGTTTTTGAATCTGGCCGGTTTTGACATTCTGTTTTTCATACCGACCGGATATCAGAATATAGAGAACTTTTACAACAGAAAACAAATGGAAGAGCATCAGATCGGGGAGTATTTATATGATTTAAATGTCCCGGATCTGACGAGGGTTCCATTGCCAAAGGCACGCCAGAAATCTTGGCGGGACATACTATTCAGGAGGGAGTAAAAGATGGGACTTAATTTTAACAGACCAGATGCTCCAACGCAGACAGCTCCGGCCGCACAGGCGGAACTGGAACAGGTGAAGTCTTATGATATCGTTGTGGACAGAAAGCAGATGAGTGCAGAGCTGGTTGGTTCCAAAGAAGTGGACGATATCGTCAGCACGATCGAGGTCAACAATCTGGAGACGATCGTATCGTTTGGGGCAGAGGTCGCAGAAGAGATCTCCAAAGCATCGGATGTGGTGTTAAACAGCATGGATATGAAACAGCTGGATGAGTCCAGTCAGATGCTGAACACGCTTGCAAAGATCATGGAGAAGTTTGATCCGGATGAATTAAAAGAAAACAAAGGTCTGTTTGACAAACTGTTCGGCGGGCTTCGCAAACAGATGGACAAGATTCTTGCCAAATATCATACAATGGGCGAAGAAGTAGATCAGATCTATGTTCAGCTCAAACAGTATGAGACAGAGATCAAGCAGTCCAACCGAAAATTAGAGACGATGTTTGAGGCAAATGTAAATTATTACCACGAGCTGGTGAAATACATTCTTGCCGGAGAACAAGGCTGTCAGGAGCTGGAAGCCTATATCGCACAGCGTCAGGCAGATATGGAGGCTACCGGGGATCAGTCGATCCAGTTTGAGCTTACCAGCTTAAATCAGGCACTGATGATGCTGGAGCAGAGGACACAGGATCTGCGTACCGCAGAAAACATTGCCATGCAGTCGATCCCGATGATCAAGACGATGGCATTTAGCAACATGAACCTGGTCCGCAAGATCAATTCCGCATTTATCATCACACTTCCGGTATTTAAGCAGGCACTGGCACAGGCGATCATGCTGAAACGTCAGAAGATCCAGGCAGAAGCCATTTCTGCACTGGACCAGAAAACAAATGAGATGCTTATTAAAAATGCACAGAATACCGTGCAGCAGTCCAAGATGACGGCACAGCTGGCATCCGGCAGTTCAATCAAGATTGAGACGCTGGAGACGACCTGGAAAACGATCGTAAACGGTATCGATGAGACAAGACAGATCCAGGAAAATGCAAGAAAACAGCGGCATGAAGATCAGGCAAGACTTGAGAACATCAAGCAGGAATTCAACCAGATGTACCACATGCCGACAAAAAGATACTGAGAGCAAACAGGGTGAATCTTCACCTTAATATAAATCCATAAAGGAGGAAACATTATGCCTATTAATTTATCAAAAGGACAGAAAGTAGATCTGACAAAAGGAAATCCGGGACTGAAAAGCATTATGGTAGGACTCGGATGGGATGTGAACGCATTTGATACAGGAGCAGATTTTGACCTAGATGCAGCAGCATTTATGTGCGGTTCCAACGGCAAATGCCCGACCGAAAAAGAATTTATCTTTTACGGAAATCTGGAACATCCGACCGGATGTGTCAAACATATGGGCGACAATCTGACCGGTTCCGGCGAAGGCGATGACGAACAGATCATGGTCGATCTGACACAGGTTCCATCCGACATCGAACGTATCGCATTTACCGTAACGATCTACGATGCAGATGTCAGAAGACAGAATTTCGGACAGGTATCCAACGCATTTATCCGTATCGTGGATGATGCAACCGGAAAAGAACTGATCCATTTTGACCTCGGAGAGGATTTCTCCATTGAGACAGCCGTTGTGGTAGGCGAGCTGTACAAGCACAACGGAGAATGGAAATTCAACGCCATCGGCAGCGGATTCCAGGGCGGTCTGGCAGCACTGTGCGGACATTATGGAATCGAAGTCGCATAAGTAGTACAGGCAGATAAAATGAATTTGAGCAATGCTTAAAAACCTGGAAAAGGGGGCATGATTATGTCTATCAGTTTACAGAAAGGACAGAAAGTGAATCTGTCCAAAGAGAAAAAGGGGTTATCCAGAGTCGTAGTAGGACTTGGATGGGATGAAGTCAAAAGATCCAGAGGATTTTTTGCACTGAAACCGGCACCGATCGACTGCGATGCTTCTGCAATCTTACTGCAGAACGGCAGAATGGCAGGAAGAGATGATCTGGTATACTATAACAATCTGACACACAAATCCGGAACCGTCCGTCACATGGGTGATAACCTGACCGGCGAAGGAGAAGGCGATGACGAGCAGATCGTGATCGACCTGGACCGTGTGCCGTCTGAGTATGACAAGATCGTGATCGTTGTAACGATCTATCAGGCACAGCAGAGAAAGCAGCATTTCGGACTGATCGAGAATGCGTTTATCCGCCTGGTAGACGGAAAAAATGACCAGGAGATCTTAAAGTACAACCTGACAGAGGACTACTCCGGAATGACGGCGATGATCTTCGGTGAGATCTATCGCTACAACGGTGAGTGGAAATTCGGTGCCATCGGACAGGGAACAAGGGACGGCGGCATCGGTGAGATGGCAGCAAGATTTCAAAAATAAGAGCGTACCGGTATGACATGGTGCGATATGGGAGAGACTATATCTGAGATGAAGTGATTCATATAGTTTCTCCCTGCTTATAAGCAGAAAAATAAAAACAGGAGACAAAAAGATGAAGTATAATGGTTTGACAGACAAACAGGTCGAAGAGTCCAGAAGTAAATTTGGTTCCAACGAGATCCCGGATTCCGAGCCGACCACGTTCTGGGAAGAATTCAAAGAGACGTTCAGTGATCCGATGATCAAGATCCTGCTGGCGATCGCAGCACTGATGATCGTGATGTTCTTCTTTGGGTATGCGGAGATTTACGAGCCGCTCGGAACGATCGTTGCAGTGCTGATCGTGGCAACCGTATCTGCAAAGACCGGTGTTGCAAGCGATACCAAGTACCGTGAACTGAAAGACAATACAGAGAAAGACAAGTGTAAAGTTCACAGGAACGGCGTGATCACGGTGATCGATGTTGATGATGTTGTAGTCGGTGACAAAGTCCTGCTGCAGTCCGGTGATAAAATCCCGGCAGACGGTGTACTGATCGACGGGGCACTGCGTGTGGACAACTCCGCACTGAACGGCGAGGCAGAAGAATGTAAAAAAACAGCGGCATCAGAAGATTTTCAGCTGGAAGATGACATCACAGGCGATACCTTTGTCGATGCACACTCCCTGTTCCGCGGAGCAGTGATATTTGACGGCGAAGGTATTCTTGATGTACGCAAGGTCGGACTGAAGACCATGATGGGAAAAATGGCAGAAGAGATGCAGGAAGACGAGCCGGATTCTCCTTTGAAAGTAAAACTTGCCAAACTTGCAAAACAGATTTCCACGTTTGGTTATATCGGTGCGGTATTGATCGCCGTACTTTACCTGGTCTACTTTGTTATGCAGGCGGGCGGAGTTTCCCAGTACTTTGCAATGGGGATTGAACCGGTTGTCAAAGATGTTGTAAGAGCTCTTTCTCTGGCAATTGTCATCATCGTCTGTGCAGTTCCGGAAGGACTTCCGCTGATGATCTCCCTCGTACTGATGCAAAATACAAGCAAAATGCTTGACCACAATGTCCTGGTAAGAAAAGCAGAAGGTATCGAGACAGCAGGTTCTTTAAACATTCTCTTCAGTGATAAGACAGGAACGATCACAAAAGGTATGCTTGAAGTGGTCGATTTCTTTACCGGCGACGGCAATTCCATTGATATTGCACAGCTGAGTAAACACAGCAAGGTGAAAGGTCTTGTGGATCTTGCCATCGGTAAGAATACACAGTCCATGTTTGACGCATCCCATAAAGTCATCGGCGGAAATGCAACCGATCAGGCACTGATGAAGTTTTTGGGTGAGGAGACATTCAAGACGCTGGAGAACAGCAGCGAATATAAAATAACAAAACAGCAGTCTTTCAACTCTGCAAATAAATTCAGTCAGGCACGCATCGACAGCACCGGTAAAACTTTCTATAAAGGGGCACCGGAAAAACTTCTGGCAAATGCAGTGAAATATCTGGATGCAGACGGCAATATCTGTACCATGGATAACGCCATCCTGAACCGCAAGATCGATGAACTGGCAGCAAAAGCAATGCGTGTGCTGGCCTTTGGTTATTCAGAAAAAGACATGGTTGAAAATTCAATCAATGATGATATCGTGATCATTGGTCTGGTGGGCATTCGTGACGATGTACGTCCGGAAGCAAAAGAAGCGATCCGGGAAGTACAGGGAGCCGGTATTCAGGTCGTTATGATCACAGGTGACCGCCTTGAGACAGCGGTAGCGATCGCAAAAGATGCAGGACTGTTAAAAGGAGGCAGCGACCGTGCACTTTCCTCCGCACAGCTCAATGAGATGAGTGATGAAGAAGTGAAGAAGATCATACCGAATATCCGTGTGATCGCAAGAGCACTGCCGACCGACAAGTCCCGTATGGTACGCCTGTGCCAGGAGATGAATCTGGTAGTCGGCATGACAGGTGACGGTGTCAACGACTCACCGGCACTGAAACGTGCAGATGTTGGTTTTGCCATGGGAAGCGGAACCGAAGCAGCAAAAGAAGCAGGTAAGATCGTTATTCTGGATGATAATTTTAAATCCATCAAAGATGCCATCCTCTATGGAAGAACCATCTACCATAACATCCTGAAATTCTGTAAATTCCAGCTGGTGATCAATGTGGCAGCCGTTGTGGTCAGTGCGATCGCACCGTTTTTCGGTGTGGATGAACCACTGAAAGTAACACATCTTCTCTTTGTAAATCTGGTCATGGACGGACTGGGAGCGATGATGCTTGGCAATGAACCGGCAAAAGAAGAATATATGGCAGAAGCACCGCGAAAACGTGATGAAAGTATTGTAAGCAAAAAAATGATGGGACAGATCCTCACAATGGGAATCTGGCTTACCGTGGTAAGCTTTATTTATCTGAAAGTGCCGTTCTTTGTAAATCTGTTTGCAAATGAGGAACAGCACCTGACGGGTTATTTTGTACTGTTTATTGTGGCAGCTTTGTTCAACGGCTTTAATGTGCGTGACGATGGATTTGCAATTTTTTCCGGTCTGAATGAGAATAAAGATTTTATTAAAGTATTTCTGATTATTATAATCGTGCAGGCATTGCTCGTAAATGCGGCGATCGTTCCGCTGGCCCCGTTCCAGTGGATTGGAGAAATGTTCAGCTGTGTTCCGTTTGGAATCAAAGGCTGGATTGCAGTTGTTCTGCTGGCATGTACAATGATCCCGGCAGATATGGTCAGAAAACTGTGCGTAAATAAATAACAGGTAATCCAACAGGGAAAGTGCGGTGTCACGTATGGGATCGCACTTTTTCCGTTGATATAACAGGGGTTTGTACATGAGAAAATTCAGAAGATAATTTCCTTTATTGGCCGAAAGGAGTTTCATGTACTTCAGACGACGACAAACCAGTATATTGCATGTGGAAATGCAGCGAAGCAGCTGCAGAACAGATCTGATTATCTGACGGAGCAGGTCAGGCTTTATGCGATGACCGGGCAAAGTAAATATATGGATGCTTATTTTGAAGAAGCAGAAACAAAACAGAGCAGAGAGAAAGCTCTGGATATTTTGAAAAGATATTTTGACGGGACAGAAACTCAGACCGCCCGAATAAAGGAGAGAGTATTTTTAAAGATGCAGACCAGGCACTCTATTATGTAAAAGAATATGGCAGAAAGGGCTGCAGTTTTTATGAATAAATAAAAAGAAAAGAGGTTTTTTCATGGCAATAAAAGAATTACAGGCGTACGAACTTTTAAGGGAAGAGGGGCTTTCCGATATTCAGTCAGTCGGCTATCTGCTGCGTCACAGAAAAAGCGGTGCACGCATCATGGTCATTGCAAACGATGACGATAATAAAGTATTTCATATTACATTTCGTACACCTCCGGTAGACAGCACCGGGGTAGCACATATTCTGGAACACTGTTCGCTGTGTGGAAGCGAAAAGTTTCCGTCCAAAGATCCGTTTGTGGAGCTGGTAAAAGGTTCGCTCAATACCTTTCTGAATGCGATGACCTATCCGGATAAGACCATGTATCCGATTGCAAGCTGCAATGACAAAGATTTTGCAAACCTGATGGATGTCTATATGGATGCCGTTTTTCATACCAATATTTATAAAAAAGAAGAGATTTTCCGCCAGGAAGGCTGGAATTATCATCTGGAAAATCCGGAGGATGAGATCACCTACAATGGTGTGGTATACAACGAGATGAAAGGAGCTTATTCTTCACCGGAAGATGTGCTTGATCGCGAAATTTTAAATGCACTTTATCCGGATACACCGTATGGATTTGAGTCCGGAGGAGATCCGCAGTGTATCCCGGATCTGAAATACGAAGATTTTCTGGCTTTCCATGGAAAATATTATCATCCGTCCAATGCCTACATCTATCTCTATGGAAATATGGATGTTGAGGAACGCCTTACCTGGCTGGATCAGGAATATCTCTCTAAATACGGAGAAAAAGAGGTAGATTCAAAAATCAGTATGCAGAAAGCGTTCGATGCTCCGCATGAGATCTATAAAAAATATTCTATTTCCACATCCGAATCGGAAGAAGACAACACTTATCTTTCCTGGAATGTGTCCGTTGGCACAAGCAGCGATGTACGTCTTGTGACTGCCATGGCAATCCTGGAATATGCACTTTTGTCAGCACCTGGGGCACCGCTTAAACAGGCTCTTTTGGATGCCGGGATTGGAAAAGATATCCTAGGCTCTTTTGAGAGCGGCATTCAGCAGCCATCCCTTTCGGTAGTCGCTAAAAATGCAAATGTCGGTGACAAAGAAAAGTTCCTGGCAGTGATCCGCAAGGTACTGGAAGAGCAGGTGAAAAACGGCATCGATAAAAAAGCACTGCTGGCAGGTATCAATTCTTCCGAGTTCCGTTTTCGTGAGGCAGATTACGGCTCTTATCCGAAGGGCCTGATGTACGGAATCGACATTATGGACAGCTGGCTGTACGGCGAGGGTGATCCGTTTGCCTATGTCAAACAGCTGAATATTTATAAGGAACTCCGTGATGCAGTAGAGAGTGATTATTACGAGAAACTGGTGCAGAAATATCTGCTGGACAACACACATGTGGCGGTTGTTGTCGTTGCACCGGAAAAGGGACTGACTGCAAAACTGGAGGCAGAGACGGCAAAGAAACTGGCAGATTTTAAAGCAGGTCTCAGTGAAGAACAGGTAAAGGAGCTGGTAGAAAAAACAGCAAAACTGCAGGAATTCCAGGAGACACCGTCCACACAGGAAGAGCTGGAGAAAATCCCGATGCTTACCAGGGAAGATATCACAAAGAAATGCAGACCGATCTGCAACAGAGAGCTTTCTTTTGGCAACACCAAAGTTCTGTGGCATGATGTGAACACGAACGGCATCGCTTATCTGAACCTTTATTTTGATCTGTCCGTTGTCAGAAAAGAGGATCTGCCTTATGTCGGACTTCTGAAAAATGTGCTGGGCATGATCGACACCGAGCATTATGCTTACGGAGATCTGTTCAATGAGATCAATATGCAGACCGGAGGTATCGGTACCGGAATGACCGTATTTCCGGAAAAGGACACACAGAAGATGTATCCGATGTTTACCGTGTCAGCCCGCACACTTTATGATAAAATCGACTTTGTGTTTGATGTGGTCGAGGAGATTTTATTCACATCCAAACTGGACGATGAGAAACGCTTAAAAGAGATCGTTTCCGAGCAGAAATCAAGGACACAGATGCGGCTGACAACGGCGGGACATTCGGCAGCGGCAACCCGTGCCATGGCTTATTTCTCCGAGACAGCTGCGTTCAGTGATCGCAGCAGCGGGATTGACTACTATCGCATGCTCGATGACCTCGATGCAAATTTTGAAACGAAAAAAGAGAAGCTGAAGAGTAAATTGAAAGAGCTGATGAACGTGATTTTCCGACAGGATGCCATGGTATTTTCCGTAACAGCGGAAGAGAAGGGGCTTGCCGGACTGGAAGAGAAAGTGACAGGATTATGCGAAAAACTTTCGTTGGATAAGAGAACACTTTCAGAAGAAACCCTTGCATACGGAAAGCTGAACGAAGGCTTCCAGACCTCCGCCAAGATCCAGTATGTGACACGTGCCGGAAATTACCGCGAGGCAGGCTATGATTATACCGGGGCACTGCGGATCCTGAAGGTGATCATGAGCTATGAATATCTCTGGGTGAATGTGCGTGTCAAAGGCGGGGCGTATGGCTGTATGAGCGGATTCGGCAGAAATGGCAATTCCTATTTTGCTTCTTACCGTGATCCGAACTTGCGTCAGACCAACGAGATCTACGAAGGCGTGCCGGAATACGTGGAACATTTCAACGTCGAAGAGCGTGATATGACAAAATACGTGATCGGAACAATCAGTGAGATGGATACGCCACTCACAGCAAGAGCACAGGGAGCACGTTCTGATGCTGCTTATTTCGGACATGTGACTGAAAGCGACCTTCAGAAAGAGCGTGACCAGGTACTCTATGCGACACAGGAAGATATCCGTGCCCTGGCACCGCTGATGCGTGCAATCCTGGCAGAAGACTGCATCTGCGTGCTCGGAAACGAAGATGCACTGGAAAAAGAGAAAGAGATGTTTAGAAATCTCGGACCACTTTAAGGAGGAATCATATACAGATGGCAGAGAAAAGTTACAAATCCGGTTTTGCGACCCTGATCGGCAGACCAAACGTAGGAAAATCCACACTCATGAACCACCTCATCGGGCAGAAGATCGCGATCACGTCCAACAAACCGCAGACAACGAGAAACCGGATCCAGACCGTCTATACAGACGAAAAAGGACAGATTGTATTTCTGGACACACCGGGTATCCACAAGGCGAAAAACAAACTGGGTGAATACATGGTCAATGTGGCAGAACGCACCCTCAATGAGGTCGATGTGATCCTCTGGCTGGTGGAGCCGAGTACCTTTATCGGAGCCGGCGAGCGTCATATTGTGGATCAGCTCAAAAAAACAAAAACACCGGTCATCCTGATCATCAATAAGATTGATAAAGTAGATAAAAAAGAGATCATAAAATATATGGATGCTTACCGCAAAGTCTATGATTTTGCGGAGATCATCCCGGTGTCGGCACTTCGCAGTGTCAATATGGATACTGTGATCGAGAGCATTTTCAAATATCTGCCGTACGGACCGCAGTTTTATGATGAAGATACGGTGACAGACCAGCCGCAGAGACAGATCGTGGCAGAGATGATCCGCGAAAAGGCACTTCGCTCTCTGGAAGAGGAGATCCCGCACGGTATTGCCGTTTCTATTGAAAAAATGACAGAACGCAAAAGCAAAGGCGGCAGCATCTGTGATATCGAGGCGACGATCATCTGCGAGCGGGATTCTCACAAAGGAATCATCATCGGAAAAGGCGGACAGATGCTCCGCAGGATCGGTTCACAGGCACGCCGTGATATCGAGGATATGCTCGAAGAAAAAGTCAATCTCCAGCTCTGGGTCAAAGTCAAGAAAGACTGGAGAGACAGTGACTTCATGATCAAAAACTTCGGATACGATAAAAAAGATATCTGAAATCAGAAACGACGATTCCGTACAGACATCAGCATTTGCTGACGGGACTGTAAGAATATGAGAGAATATATGGATGATAAAATTGCACTGACAGGGATTGTGCTTATAGCGGCACCGATCGGAGAATCAGATAAACGGCTGGTGCTGCTGACAAGAGAACGGGGAAAGGTGACTGTATTTGCAAGAGGAGCCAGAAGACCGGGCAATCCCTTTCTGGCTGCCGCAAACACCTTTGCTTTTGGAACCTTTTATGTAAAAGAAGCAAGGACTGCCTATCAGCTTGTGCAGACAGAGATTCGAAATTATTTTCGGGAGATCACAGAAGATGTGGAGGCTGCCTGCTATGGAAGCTATTTTCTGGAGTTTGCCGATTATTATGCCAGAGAGAACGATGACGGCACACAAATCATCCAGCTGCTCTACGGGGCACTGCGTGCAGTGCTCAATCAAAAACTGGACCGGGAACTGATCCGTTATGCCTTTGAACTGCGTATGATGGCGGCAGGCGGAGAATATCCGCAGGTGTTCGAGTGTGCAGTATGTGGAGCAAAGCATGATCTTTGTGCCTTCCTTACAGATAAGAACAGCGTACTGTGCCGCAGCTGTGTCTCAAAAGTACAAAGGAGCACACCGGTTCTGGAATCAACGATCTATACGATGCAATATGTGATCAGTACGCCGGTCGAACGCCTCTTTGCCTTTGCACTATCAGCACAGGTAAAGAAAGAGTTTATCCGTCTGGTTGAGAAATTCCGGAGGCGTTACATAGACCGGGATTTCAAATCTCTGGAGATTCTGGAGATCATGCGGCATACCAGAAACGCTCTTTACAAGGACGGTCAATAATGGTATGATGAAAAATGCCACGCACGGAACAATCCGTAGGCATCATAGTTGGGGACTTTTGACCCCAACATCTACAGAAGGGTATATGGTAAGTTTCAGGAAAGGCAGGGCAGCGAAGGAGATTTTGCTGTGTCTGGATGGGGAATATTATGAAGAAATGGAAGGGAATTCTGGCAGTCATCCTGATAACCGGATGTCTTGGCGGCTGCAGTCAGTTTCAGGCAGAGCACAATGCAGTAAAAGTGAAACGGGACGGCAGTGTACAGGCGGCGGTGATCGACACGCTGGACAAATCCTACTACAGCGAGGATGAGCTGAAGCAGACGATCGATGATTCTGTGAGTGCGTACAATCAGTCACAGGAAGGTGATCCGATCGTTGTCAAAAAATTTAACGTCACAGACGGAAAAGCAGAGCTGTATATGAACTATGCGGCTTCCAGGGATTATCAGGATTTCAACAATGTGACCTTTTATGCGGGAGACCTGCAGGGAGCATACAATCAGAAGTACGAATTCCCGGATGAATTTCAGAAAGTGGAAAACGGAAAAGTTACAGGAAGTGTGACAAGATCCGATATTTTGAGCGGTCTGAACTACAACGTTGTAATCTGTTCGGAAGAGATGGATATCGAAGTTCCGGGCAAGATCCTTTACGTTACGACGGATGCAGTTGTCACCGGAAAAAAGACGGCGACCAGCATTTCAGAAGAGCGGGAAAAGGCAGCAGAATCCGAGACGGAGACAGCATCGGAAAGTGAGAGCACAGACGGCGGATCAAAATCCGATGGCAATGCGGAGAAAGGCCAGTTTGAAGTAGAATCCGAAAGTAAGTCCGCAGCAGGAAACGAAGCTTCCGATACCGCAGATGACGCAGAAGAAGTAAAACATACACTGACATTTGTCATATACGAATGATGTCAGGGAAAAGTCTGAAATCACAATATGTCTGCACAGAAGTATTTTCAGGGCAGCACATTTTGATATAACACGATAAACAGCGAGCAAAGAAGTAAACATAAACGGCTTCTTTCAATATATGCATATGCCGCAGAGACGGCCGACAGGAGGAGACAAATGGAAAAAACAATGGACAAGATCGTGGCACTGGCAAAATCCAGAGGTTTTGTATATCCGGGTTCCGAGATTTACGGAGGTCTGGCAAATACCTGGGATTACGGTAATCTTGGTGTAGAGCTGAAGAACAATGTAAAACAGGCATGGTGGAAGAAATTCATCACAGAGAATCCATACAACGTAGGTGTTGACTGTGCGATTTTGATGAATCCGCAGACCTGGGTAGCATCCGGACATCTCGGAGGCTTTTCTGATCCGCTGATGGACTGTAAAGAATGTCATGAGCGTTTCCGTGCAGATAAGCTGATCGAAGATTTCTGCGATGAGAAAGACATTGCACTGGAAGGCTCTGTCGATGGATGGACACAGGAACAGATGCGTGATTTCATCGAAGAGCATCAGATTCCATGTCCGACCTGCGGAAAACATAATTTTACCGATATCCGCCAGTTCAACCTGATGTTCAAGACATTCCAGGGTGTAACAGAAGATGCAAAGAATACGGTATACTTAAGACCGGAAACAGCACAGGGTATCTTTGTAAACTTTAAAAACGTACAGAGAACATCCAGAAAGAAAATCCCGTTTGGTATCGGACAGATCGGTAAATCATTCCGTAACGAGATCACACCGGGTAACTTCACATTCCGTACCAGAGAGTTTGAGCAGATGGAGCTGGAGTTCTTCTGTGAGCCGGGTACCGACCTTGACTGGTTCCAGTACTGGAGAGCATTCTGCATCGACTGGCTGAAGAATCTGGGCATGAAAGAAGACGAGATGAGAGCACGTGACCATTCACCGGAAGAACTGTGCTTCTACAGCAAAGGTACAACCGACATCGAGTTCCTCTTCCCGTTTGGATGGGGCGAGCTGTGGGGTATCGCAGACCGTACCGACTATGACCTGACACAGCATCAGAATGTATCCGGCCAGGATATGAGCTATTTTGATGATGAGAAGAAAGAAAAATACATTCCGTATGTTATCGAGCCTTCTCTTGGTGCAGACCGTGTGGTTCTGGCATTTCTGTGCAGTGCTTATGACGAAGAAGAGCTGGAAGGCGGCGATATGCGTACCGTTCTGCATTTCCATCCGGCACTGGCACCGGTTAAGATCGGAGTTCTGCCGCTGTCCAAGAAACTGAACGAAGGTGCGACAAAAGTATTCGAACAGCTCTCAAAGAAATGGAACTGTGAATACGATGACCGCGGAAACATCGGAAAACGTTACCGCAGACAGGATGAGATCGGTACACCGTTCTGTGTAACCTACGACTTTGATTCTGAAGAAGACGGAGCAGTTACCGTACGTGACCGTGACACCATGGAGCAGGAGCGTATCAAGATCGAAGATCTGGCAGCCTATTTCGAAGAAAAGCTGGCATACTAAGAAGCGAGCAGCAATTCTGACAAGAATTGCCTGAAAACTGTACGAAATACACAAAAATGCATAAGTAAAATAGAATAAACTATACAAAAAGCAGAAAGAACCTTGTGAGTCTTTCTGCTTTTATGTTATAATGATAATGTTTATAGAATTGCGGGAGTTACTTTGTAACGGAGCAATTCTAAGGCATCATTATGCATCGTTATATTTTTGCAACGGAGCAATCCGCAGGCATCGGCCGGGGTCAGAAGACGGAAATATGATATGCCTGCACCGGAATAAAGTATTAAGGAGGATTTGTGTTATGGGAATGCGAAACATTATTGTAGGACAGTCAGGCGGGCCGACTTCGGTTATCAATTCCAGCCTTGCGGGGGTTTACAAGACAGCGATTGAACGTGGTTTTGACAAAGTATACGGTATGCTTCACGGCATCCAGGGATTTCTGGATGAGCAGTACGTGGATCTTTCCACGCAGATTCATTCGGATATGGATATCGAGCTGCTGAAGAGGACACCTTCGGCATTTCTTGGTTCCTGCCGTTACAAACTTCCGGAGATCCATGAGGACATGGAGATTTATGAGAAAATTTTCGGTATCCTGGACAAGCTGGAGATCGAGGCATTTATCTACATCGGCGGCAATGACTCCATGGACACAATCAAAAAACTTTCGGATTATGCGATTGTCAAAGGTCATAAACAGAAATTTTTAGGTGTGCCAAAGACGATCGACAACGATCTTGCACTGACTGACCACACGCCGGGATTTGGAAGTGCAGCCAAATACATCGGAGCATCGACAAAAGAAGTGATCCGTGATGCACTGGGACTCACCTACAAAAAAGAGATGATCACGATCATTGAGGTAATGGGAAGGAATGCCGGATGGCTGACAGGGGCGACCGCACTTGCCAAAACGGAAGAATGCGAAGGCCCGGATCTTATTTATCTGCCGGAAGTGCCGTTTGATATCGATGCATTCCTTTCAAAGATCAAAGATCTGCTCAAAGAGAAAAAATCCATCATCGTAGCGGTGTCTGAGGGAATCAAACTTCCGGACGGACGTTATGTGTGTGAACTTTCCGGCGGCGGAGATTATGTGGATGCATTCGGACACAAGCAGCTGACCGGAACGGCCGCATATCTGGCGAATTTCCTGGGAGCAGAGATCGGATGCAAGACAAGGGCAGTCGAATTTTCCACCCTTCAGCGAAGTGCTTCCCATATGGCATCCCGTGTGGATATCAACGAAGCGTTTATGGTAGGCGGTGCAGCCGTCAAAGCAGCAGATGAAGGAGACAGCGGCAAGATGGTCGTTATTGACCGCGTATCCGACGATCCGTACATGAGTGCGGCTGGCATTTATGATGTTCACAAGATCGCAAACAACGAAAAAACGGTTCCGAGAGCATGGCTCAACGAAACAGCAGATTATGTGACAGAAGAATTTATCAATTACATTGAACCGCTGATCCAGGGAGATTATCCGCCATTTATGGTAAATGGTCTTCCACAGCATCTTGTTCTGAAAAAATAACAAAAAAACTTCTTTTTTTGTGGACAATAGCTTGACTGAAAACAGATTTATGTTAGAATATTACTGTATGAAAGTTAAAAAGTTCTGACTGAACTGTATACAATTACTTTTGAGGAGGAAATAACACAATGGCAACAAAATGGGTTTATATGTTCAAGGAAGGCGACGCCACCATGAGAAACCTGCTGGGTGGAAAAGGTGCCAACCTTGCTGAAATGACCAACCTTGGTCTGCCGGTACCACAGGGCTTCACAATCACAACAGAAGCTTGTACACAGTACTATGAAGATGGCAGAAAGATCAACGACGAAATCATGGGACAGATCATGGAAGCGATCGATAAAATGGAAGGCATTACAGGCAAAAAGTTCGGAGATAAAGAGAATCCGCTTCTGGTTTCCGTTCGTTCTGGAGCAAGAGCTTCCATGCCTGGTATGATGGACACGATCCTGAACTTAGGTCTGAATGAAGAAGTTGTTGAGACACTGGCACAGGCATCCGGCAATCCACGTTGGGCTTGGGACTGCTACAGAAGATTTATCCAGATGTTCTCAGACGTAGTTATGGAAGTAGGTAAAAAATACTTCGAAGAGCTGATCGACAAGATGAAAGAAGAAAAAGGCGTGAAACAGGACGTAGACCTGAATGCTGATGATCTTAAAAACCTGGCTGAACAGTTCAAAGCTGAATACAAAGAGAAGATCGGTAAAGACTTCCCGACAGATCCGAAGGAACAGCTGATGGAAGCTATCAAAGCTGTATTCCGTTCATGGGATAACCCAAGAGCAAATGTATATCGCCGTGACAACGATATCCCATATTCATGGGGAACCGCTGTAAACGTACAGATGATGGCATTTGGTAACATGGGTGATGACTGCGGTACAGGTGTTGCATTTACACGTGACCCGGCTACAGGAGAAAATGGTCTGTTTGGTGAATTCCTGACAAACGCACAGGGTGAAGACGTAGTTGCTGGTGTTCGTACACCTATGCACATTTCTGAAATGGAAGAGAAATTCCCTGAAGCATTCGTACAGTTCAAGAACGTATGCGAAACTCTGGAAAAACACTACAGAGATATGCAGGATATGGAGTTCACAGTAGAACATGGTAAACTGTACATGCTGCAGACACGTAATGGTAAGAGAACTGCAAAAGCTGCTCTGAAGATCGCTTGTGACCTGGTAGATGAGGGCATGAGAACAGAAGAAGAAGCTGTAGCAATGATCGACCCACGTAACCTGGATTCTCTGCTGCATCCACAGTTCGATGCTGCTGCACTGAAAGCTGCTGAACCACTGGCAAAAGCACTGGGTGCTTCACCGGGAGCTGCCTGCGGTAAGATCGTATTCACAGCTGATGATGCTGTAGAATGGGCTGCAAGAGGAGAAAAAGTTGTTCTGGTACGTCTTGAGACATCACCGGAAGACATCACAGGTATGAAATCTGCACAGGGTATCCTGACAGTTCGTGGTGGTATGACATCTCATGCTGCTGTAGTAGCTCGTGGTATGGGTACATGCTGTGTATCCGGATGCGGCGACATCACTATGGACGAAGCAAACAAGAAATTTACACTGGCAGGAAAAGAATATCACGAAGGTGATTGCATTTCCCTGGATGGTTCCACAGGTAATATCTATGACGGCATCATCCCGACCGTACCGGCAACAATCGCTGGCGAATTCGGAAGAATCATGGGATGGGCTGATAAATTCAGAACTATGAAAGTTCGTACAAACGCAGACACACCGGCAGATGCTAAAAAAGCACGTGAGCTGGGTGCAGAAGGTATCGGTCTTTGCCGTACAGAGCATATGTTCTTCGAAGGCGACAGAATTGATGCATTCCGTGAAATGATCTGCTCTGAAACTGTAGAAGAAAGAGA
>ERZ1035006.482-NODE-482-length-31685-cov-10.522763_pt1 | contig 31685 bp, 36 predicted proteins | sample MGYA00520694_ERZ1035006 | MGnify/ENA primary metagenome ERZ1035006 (study PRJEB33766, sample SAMN09781746) | gut metagenome | biome: gut microbiome | host: Homo sapiens | place: Madagascar | study: EMG produced TPA metagenomics assembly of the PRJNA485056 data... | reverse complement strand
TGTCAGACTGTGCTATACTTAGTCTAAATATTTGCAATGGATTTTTAGTTGAAACGTGGAAAATTTCGTCCCCCGTGAATACGGAACATACACATTTAGGAGAGATGAGAGTGGAGAACAGAGAAGTTATTAATGATGTGCTGGTACACCTGTTTAACGAGATTATGGAGTTGGAAGAACAGGCAATTATTACAGAAGACTACAAGGATATTACCAACAATGATATGCATATTATTGAAGCGGTAGGCCTTGGAGGAAATAAAATGTCTGATATTGCGGCGAAGCTGAACATAACCGTAGGTTCTCTGACCACATCTATGAACAGCCTGGTGAAAAAAGGATATGCAACCAGAGAGCGAAGTGAGCAGGACCGGCGTGTTGTGTTTATACACCTCACATTAAAAGGAAGGAAAGCATATCATCACCATGCTGAGTTCCATCGGAAAATGACAGATGCTGTGCTTTCCGTTCTTGATGAAAAGGAGGCTCTGGTGCTGGCGAAGGCACTGGAAAGCCTTACCACTTTTTTCAGACAGTATAAGTCATGAGCTTCTCCTCTGGATGTCATAGTTTGATTTGGACAATGATTATGAGAAGTATATTTCAGCAATAAATTCCAAGGGCAAATATCTTACATCTGCGGCACAGATAGGTTCCTGAAGTCCACTATAATAAGTTTTTCCAAGGGGAATGGTGGTATTCTGCAGCAGTATATTTTCTATTGTGAACTGACTGGAAGCCGTAAATAAGTATGCTGGATCCAGACAAGATCCGGAAAGGAGTTCTATGAAGAAGAGAACATTATCATGGTTTATGGCACTGGCACTTGGAACAGGTACATTGGCAGGAGCTCTTGCAGGAACAGTTGCAGTACAGGCGGAGACACAGGAAGAAACAGAAGCTGATGAGGAAGCGGCAAAGACTGCGGATGCAGAAGAAGCTACAGATGAGGCAGAGAGTGATGTCCTGAAAATCGGGGCATTAAAGGGCCCTACTGCTATGGGAATGGCACAGCTTTTGGATGATGACAAGTATGAATTTACCATTGCAGCATCCCCGGATGAGATTGTTCCTATGATCGTTCAGGGACAGGTTGATATCGCCGCTGTTCCGGCGAATCTTGCGGCTGTATTATATCAGAAAACAGAGAAAAATGTCAGTGTAATGGCAGTGAATACTCTGGGTGTTCTTTATCTGGTAGAGAATGGTGATACCATTCAGTCAGCAGAGGACTTGAAGGGAAAAACCATTTATGCCAGCGGAAAGGGTGCCACACCAGAATATGCGTTGAATTCTGTTCTGGAAGCAAATGGCATTGACCCTGAGAAGGACGTAACCATTGAGTATAAGTCTGAGCACGCAGAGGTTGTAGCCGCTCTTACAGAAGATCAGACAGCTGTTGGACTTCTTCCTCAGCCATTTGTTACCACAGCTCTTTTAAAAAATGACAGCCTGAGAGTTGCACTGGATTTAAATGATCTTTGGGAAGCTTCTGCAACAGATGGAAGTAAGCTGGTAACAGGTGTTGTAGTGGGCAGAAATGACTATCTGAAGGAGCATGAAGCAGATGTGGATGCCTTTATGGATGCATATAAAAATTCTGTAGAATTTGTAAATTCTGATACAGAAGCCGCTGCAAAGATTATTGGAGCCCATGATATTGTTCCTGAAGAGGTTGCTGTAAAAGCACTTCCAGAATGCAGCATTGTATTTATGGAAGGAGATGAAATGCAGACTATTCTTTCCGGCTATCTGAACACATTAAATGAACAGAATCCGGAGATCATCGGAGGCCAGTTGCCAGATGAGGACTTCTATTTTAAACGCTGAAAGTCGTAAAAAATATCGCTGGATATATAAAATACTGGCATCTGCCGTATGGGTTCTCCTATGGCAGATGGCCAGTATGTGGCTGAAACAGGAGATACTTCTTGCATCTCCTGTTTCTGTTATAAAAAGACTTGTGGAATTGATCGTAACAGCTGATTTTTGGCAATCGATTGCGTTTAGCTTTGCCAGAATCATACTGGGATTTACGCTTGCACTGCTTTTGGGAACAGCTTTGGCTGCATTAGCGTATGCTTCCTTTTCTGTTGAAATCCTCATGGAGCCATTGATTACTGTGATAAAATCTACTCCGGTAGCTTCCTTTATTATTTTGTGTCTCATTTGGATACCATCCAGGAATCTTTCTGTTTTTATTTCGTTTCTTATGGTCTTTCCCGTGGTTTATACAAATCTTCTGGAGGGGTTGAAGCAGACGGACAAACAGTTGCTGGAAATGGCAGATTCCTTTGGAGCTGGAACTGTGAAAAAGGTGGAATTTGTCTATCTTTCCCAGGTAATGCCGTATGCAGCTACTGCGTGTAAACTGGGTCTTGGACTCTGCTGGAAGGCTGGTGTGGCAGCGGAAGTAATTGGCATTCCTTCCGGTTCTATCGGAGAAAAATTATATAAGGCAAAGGTGTATCTGGAGACGCCGGATCTGTTTGCCTGGACTATTGTGATTATTCTTATAAGTCTTACTTTTGAGAAGATTTTTATGTATATTTTACAGAAAATCATCCGTTAAAGTTTTCTTTGGAAGGTCAGATCCCGTTTTTCTGGCAGATATCAGCGAGACAGCATCTGTCACAGTAGGGCTTTGTTCTGGCTGTACAGACCTCTCGGCCGTGGTTTACCAGACGATGGCAGAAATCATTCCCTTCTTCTGGCGGAATGATTTTCCAAAGGGCCATTTCAACTCTTCGGGGGTCCTTTATATTGTCCACGAGTCCAATACGGTTGGTCAGGCGGATACAGTGAGTATCTGTGACAATGGCTGGCTTTCCAAATACATCACCCATGATCAGATTGGCACTTTTACGGCCTACTCCGGGAAGAGCAAGGAGGGCATCAAAATCGCAGGGAACGTTGTCCTGATATTTTTCATGAAGGATCTTCATGCAGGCACTGATGTCCCTGGCTTTGCTTTTTCCAAGGCCACAGGGCTTTACAATCGCTTCAATTTCTTCAGGAGTGGCTGCTGCAAGAGCTGCGACATCTGGAAATTTTGCATACAGATCCTGCACAATAACATTGACTCTGGCATCTGTACATTGTGCGGCAAGACGTACACTGACCAGGAGCTTCCAGGCCTGATCATAGTCCAAAGTGCAGTCTGCCAGAGGATATTCTTTTTTTAACCTGTCTATTACTTCAAGTGCAAGTTCTTCTTTTGTCATTGAAATGTTCACCTTTCTTTTTGAAAAAATATATGGCTATATTGTAATGGGAAAACAATTATTTGGCAAGTATACAGAATTGGTAAAACGCAAAAAAAGAGAGTGGGACAAATGATTTTGTCCACACTCTCTTTGATAGCAGATATTTAATTTAAATGCCAGATATCTTCGTTATACTGTGCGATAGTTCTGTCTGAGGAGAAGAAACCAGCTTCGCTGATGTTAACCAGCATTTTCTTAGCCCAGCTGTTGCGGTCCTCATAATCTGCAAATACCTGATTCTTTACTGCAATGTAATCTTTCAGATCCAGTAAAGTCATGAACCAGTCTTTGTTAAGAAGCTCGTTGTAGAAGTTGCGTAAATGCTCTTCTTTACCAATCTTAAGCATTTCATCACTGACGATGAAATCTACATATCTGCGGATATCAGCATCTCCCTCATAGATTGCACGGGAATTGTAATCCATTTTTGCATAATGCTCAATAATCTGGTCACTGGACTCACCGAAAATGTAAATATTTTCTTTACCTACCAGGTCACTGATCTCAACATTTGCACCATCCATAGTACCAAGAGTTACAGCACCATTTAACATGAATTTCATGTTTCCGGTACCACTTGCCTCTTTGGATGCAAGAGAAATCTGTTCGGAAATATCGCAGGCCGGAATAAGCTTCTCAGCAGCGCTTACGTTATAGTTTTCAACCATTACAAGTTTCATGTAAGGTGCAACATCCGGGTCATTCTTGATCAAAGTCTCCAGTGTGAGAAGGAGATGGATGATGTCTTTGGCAATGTAATAAGCCGGTGCTGCCTTTGCTCCAAAGATGAAAGTAATTGGCTTCGCAGGTTTTTTGCCACCCTTGATCTCCAGATATTTGTAGATGATGTACAGAGCATTCAGCTGCTGACGTTTGTACTCATGAAGTCTCTTAATCTGGATGTCAAATACGCTGTTTTCATCAATTTCGATTCCTGTATTTCCAAGAATAAAGTCTTTACAGATCTTCTTTGCGTCGGCCTTAATGGAAAGAAGCTGGTCAAGAACTGCCTGGTCATCTTTGTATGCAAGAAGTTTTTTCAGCTCAGATGCATCTTTTTTGTAGCCATCTCCGATCAGAGAAGTAATATACTTTGTAAGTGGCTGGTTGCAGTACATCAGCCATCTGCGGAAGGTGATTCCGTTTGTTTTGTTATTGAATTTCTCCGGATAAATCTCATAGAACTGATGAAGCTCAGAGTTCTTCAGGATGTCTGTGTGAAGCGCTGCAACACCATTGATTGAGAATCCGTAATGAATGTCCATATGTGCCATATGAACCAGGTTATTACTGTCAATAATGGCAAGATTTTCTGCCGGATATTTAGCTTTTACTTTTTCATCAAGCTTGCGGATGATCGGTACAAGCTGAGGAACAATGTCCTCCAGATAGTGGATTGGCCATTTCTCAAGTGCCTCTGCAAGGATAGTATGGTTGGTGTAAGCGCATACATGAGAAACGATTTCAGCTGCCTCATCAAAGTCAATGCCACGTTCTCCAAGAAGGCGGATAAACTCAGGAATGATCATACTTGGGTGAGTATCATTGATCTGTACAACAGCATAATCAGCCAGGTCATGAAGGTTACTTCCCTTGGAAACTGCCTCATCAAGAATAAGCTGTGCAGCGTTACTTACCATGAAATACTGCTGGTAAACACGAAGCTTGCGTCCATCCTCATCACTGTCATCCGGATACAGGAACAGTGTCAGGTTGTGCAGAATATCTTTTTTATTGAAGGCAATTCCATCATGAACCATGCTCTCATCTGCAAGGTCGATATCAAAAAGGCGAAGGTGAATTGCTTTGTTTTCATAGCCTGCAACATCAATGTTATACATGGTGGATTTCAGGGAAAAGCCTCTGAATGGAATCATGTAAGAAACGTCTGTGGCGGTAAGCCAGGAGTCTGGTGTGATCCATGGATTTGGCATTTCATGCTGAAGACCATCTTCAAATACCTGTTTGAAAAGGCCAAGATGATAGTTCAGTCCAATACCTTCTCCCGGAAGTCCAAGGGTTGCAATGGAGTCCAGGAAGCAGGCTGCCAGACGTCCAAGTCCACCATTTCCAAGAGATGGCTCCGGCTCAACAGATTCGATTTCTGCAAGGGATTTTCCGTTTTCCTTTAAGAAATCAGCTACTTCATCATAGATTCCAAGGTTGATCAGGTTATTGGACAGAAGTTTTCCAATAAGAAACTCTGCGGAAATATAATAAATTTTCTTCTTACCATCGTGATAGCCTTTTGCCGCAAGCTGCTTTTTCGTATAGGTGAGAAGTGCTTCGTATACTTCCTGATCTGTACATTCTGCGCAGTTTTTGTGGAACATATCCTGAATCATAGTTTTTAAAGCTTCCATTTTTTTCTCCTTTCAAGAGCTGTAGGTCCTGTGCTTGATGGTGTTATATTAGCATAGGCAGATGAAGGAAAAATACAACAAAACTGTTCTGTTATGACATTTTTTTGCGGAATTTGTGAGGGGACAGCTGGTTGGCCTCCTGAAATTTTTTTATAAAATAGCTTGTATTGTTAAAGCCTACGTCCAGTGCAATGTCTGTCACGGAGGCATCTGAGTGGAGAAGCAGGGATTTCGCCTTTTCAAGCCTGTAGTCATTCAGGTAGGAAGCGGCTGTCTTTCCTGTATATTGTTTGAAAAGCTTCATAAAATAATACTCGCTGTAATTGGAAAGTGCTGACAGTTCTTTTACAGAGAGCGGTTCCTGATAATGGGCATCGATGTAGTCCAGTACTTTTTTTATAGATGCAAGATTCCTGTTTTGTTCTGCATCTGTAGTAATAATGTAATTTCCAGAAAGCATTTCATAGAAAAGTCCGTAAAAAAGGCTTTTCAGCTTTACATAATAGAAAGAAGGCTTTTCCCTGTGACACTTGTGTATTTCGCAGAAAAGGTGAAAAATATTCTGGTAGTTTTCATCAGAACGGGTAATCAAATGAGTGAACTCGGCCTTGTTTTCAATAAGACGGGAAATCAGCTGTTCCTGACAGAGGTCACCGGCTGGGCCTGCAAGAAAGCTGAGGTCAAATACAACACTTCTGTAAAAAAGGGTATGCCGGGAATCAGATTTAATACCGTGAAGAACACCGCTGTTTACAATGAGCAGATCCCCTTCTTTCAGACGGAGTGTTTCACGGTTAAGTCTTGCAAGACCACTTCCCTGGTCGATACATATGATCTCCATTTCCTTGTGCCAGTGGTTGTAAAGAGAACGGAAAATCACACAATTATCTGTATAGGTTTCAACCGGAAGCTCGAAAGAACCATGGGTTTCCAGTTCTTTCATAGTTTCATCTACATTAGGAAAAATAACAGGTTTACTGTCTGCCATAGGAATCTCCTTTCTGGAAAATGCTTGTCTTCATTATACGTTACCCTGGAAAATGGTGCAAGAAAAACAACTCTGCCAGGCAGAAGACTATTGGAAAAGAGGAGGCCTTGGTTTATAATCGGATAAAAGGAGGATTCTATTTTGAACATTGATTTTAAAGAAATTTCCTACGAGATCATACGAAGCAAACGCAAAACAATGAGTCTGGAAATCAAAGCAGATGGCAGGGTGGTCGTGCGTGCGCCACTTCGGCTTTCCATGACCAGAATCCGAAGATTTGTGCAGGAAAAAGAGGCATGGATTGCGAAAAACCTGGAGAAGATAGAGGCAAGAAGAGAGGGCCTGGAAGAGATACCGAAGCTTTCAGCAGAAAAGAAAGAGATGCTGCAAAAAGAGGCGTGCAGGGTGTTTCCGGAACGAGTTTCCTATTATGCAAGAGAAATAGGTGTTGATTATGGAAGAATTACGATTCGGCAGCAGAAAACCAGGTGGGGAAGCTGTACTTCTGAGGGAAACCTGAATTTTAACTGGCTTCTGATGCTGGCACCGCCCAAAATCCTGGATTATGTTGTGGTGCACGAGCTTTGCCACCGAAAAGAAATGAATCATTCTGCGGTATTCTGGCGGGAAGTGGAACATATTTTACCGGATTATCGGGAACGGAAAAAATGGTTAAAGGACAATGGCTGGTATCTAATGGAGGAGAGGTAATACGGGAACCGGGATTTGACGGTGAATATGGAAGTATTCATATGTTTGGAGAGAAATGAAAATGGAAAAAATAGGAATTATATCAGATACACATGGGCTTTTGCGGCCAGAAGTGAAGGAAATATTAAAGGCTTGTAAGTACATTTTTCATGGGGGAGACGTAGATCGTCCAGAACTTTTGGATGAACTCCGCACTATGGGATTTTTATATGTTGTCCGTGGAAATAATGATGGTTACTGGGCACAGAATCTTTGCAGAAGCCTTAACTTTACAGTGGAAGGCGTGCGCTTTTTCATGGTACATGACCGCAAAGATGTTGCGCGGGAATTGGGGGATACCCAGGTGGTGATATATGGACACAGTCACAAATATTCCTGCCAGGAGATTGACGGAAGACTGTGGCTGAACCCTGGAAGCTGTGGATACAGCCGTTTTGGAGGAGAGGTGAGTATGGCAGTGATGACAGTGGAAAATGGTGCCTGGAAGGTGGAAAAAATTCTTTTATGAAATCAGATGTGTAAAAAATAGCTGGCTAAACAGGGAAAAATACGCAAATAATTGTAAAAAGATAGCCTTGAAATTTGAATTAGATAGGTTATAATGGGGCAGAAGAAAAAAGCCATGAAAGAAATGAGGATTTGCAGTGGAGAAAAGGGAAATTGATGTGAAATTCATTGTGGGAACTATCCTTTTGCTGGTGCTTTTCGGTGTGGTTGGCGGTTCTTTCTGGAACACGGTTGCCAGACAGGCAGAGAAAGACAAACAGGAAGAAGCACGACAGGAGAAAGAGGCCATTCGTGCTATTTATGTAGAAGCCGGCGATGTACTGAAGAAAATGGTGTTTGTAGATATGGACAGGAAAACTGTTTTTACAGCAGACATTCCAAAAGAGGGAATCTACAACAAAAATGATAAGCTCATGGAAGGGGATACCCTGGAAAATGGTGACATGGTGAAAATTTATGGAGATGGTAGTATGACCAGATCCATTCCTGCCCAGTATCCAGGTGTTACCAGGATGAAAAGAAATGGACGGGCTACATTAGAAGAACTGCAGCCATATCTTGAAATTGCAAATGAACTTCTGAGTGGAGACAACGAGGAGGATAACGGAAATTGAAGTATCTCAGGCAATTTTGTATCATATTATTGATTTCGGCAATGGGCGAGGGATTACATATCCTTTTGCCACTTCCGATACCGGCCAGCGTATATGGACTTGTGCTGATGCTGGGAGCTCTTACAAGCGGCATTTTAAAGCTTTCTCAAGTGGAAGAAGCAGCAGATTTTCTGGTTGAGATCATGCCGGTTATGTTTGTTCCTGCGGGAGTCGGGCTTCTGGAAGCGTGGGGAGATTTGAAACCAATCTGGGTACCTGTTACAGTAATTACAATTCTTAGCACAGTGATCGTAATGATCGTTACAGGACGCAGTACTCAGTTTGTAATCCGAAAGGACAGGAGGAAGGAGAACAAATGATGGAATTTATTGAAAACTCTCTGTTTTTCGGAGCGGCGTTAAGTCTGATCGGATATGAAATCGGACTTTTGCTGAAGAGAAAATTTAAAATGGCATTTTTTAATCCGCTTTTGATCGCTATCGTGTGTGTGATGGGGGTTCTCCAAGTTATGCAGGTTGATTATAAAACCTACAATGCAGGTGGACAGTATATCAGTTACCTGCTTACTCCTTCTACTGTTTGTCTTGCTGTACCTCTTTATCGGCAGCTGACTTTACTGCGCAAGAACCTGAAAGCGGTAATTGTAGGAATCATATCCGGAGTACTTGCAAGCATGGTAAGCGTTCTTATTTTTGCCAAACTGTTTGGGCTTTCTCATGCAGAATATGTTACCCTGCTTCCGAAATCCATTACAACTGCTATTGGAATGGGCGTTTCCGAGGAGCTGGGTGGTCTTGTGACCATTACCGTGGCAGTTATCATTATTACTGGAGTTCTTGGTAATGTGATAGCAGAGGTGGTTTGTAAAGTGGCAAAGATTGAAGAGCCTATAGCAAAAGGGCTTGCTCTTGGAACTTCTGCTCATGCGATCGGAACCTCAAAGGCAATGGAGTTGGGACCGGTTGAAGGTGCAATGAGCAGTCTTGCTATTGCAGTTGCAGGACTTCTGACAGTTGTGATAGCCTCTGTATTTGCAGGATTTATGTAAAAAATATAGCAGACGGCGTCTGAGGAGCTTTTTAGAAAGAGCTTTCCAGGCGCTGTTTTTCTTTGTCGAAAAAGACATTCTGGATGTTGCATAAATCTAAAAAACAAACAAATATTCGATAAAATCATGTTCGTTCCGTTTTATTGGACTAATAATGTGGTAGACTGAATACATAAAAGAAAATATGTTCGGAAAATATGTTCGATAAATGCGTTCTATTTGTGTACTGGACAGATGTGTATGAAACAGAGGAGGAATGGACGATGTGGAGTTTAGGAAGAAATGTGAATACAGGAAAAGCAGCTCTTGCAGGTGGTTATAGAGAGGAAGATTATGCTACACAGCCCAGGAAGAAGTTTTCGGGCAGTATGGCTATGATACTTGGGCTGTTTATCACAGTAGAGATTATGATAGGGGGTGCTATGCTTTTTAATTTTGATTTTCACAGTGCAGATATTATTGCCCTGTTATTTGCTTTTATGGTATTATATGCAGGAGTTGTGGCAGTATTGACAGATAAATAGGAGTAAGGGAAATGCCGAGATCATTCCAGCAGAAGCTGAAAATATTATATTTGATGAAAGTTTTTTCAGAACGAACAGATGAAATGCATCCAATAACTGTGAAGGAACTGATTGGTTACCTGGAAGAGTTCGGGATCCACGCAGAGCGGAAAACTATATATGACGATATTGACAGTCTTCGCACATTTGGCCTGGATATTATGAACCGAAGAGAAAGACCATCCGGTTTTTATCTTGCCAGCCGTGAGTTTGAGTTAGCAGAGCTGAAACTGCTGGTTGACGCTGTTCAGTCTTCCCGGTTTTTAACTTCAGGAAAATCTCGCCAGCTTATCCAGAAACTTGAAAGCCTTACCAGTATTTATCAGGCCAGAGATCTGCAGCGGCAGGTGGTTGTACAGAACCGAGTGAAGAATACAAATGAAGGCATTTATTATAATATAGATGAGATCCATAAAGCAATTTCCAGAAACCAGCAGATCAGTTTTCAATATACAGAATGGACGGTATCTAAAAAGAGACATTTAAAAAAGGATGGAGCCCGTTATCAGATCAGTCCCTGGCAGATGATCTGGCAGGATGAGAATTATTACCTTATCGGTGTTGATGAAAAAAGCGGAATTGTGAAGCATTATCGTGTGGACAAGATGGTAAGGATTGCCGCTGAAAATGTTCCGAGAAATGGCAGTGAATTTTTTGAAAAATTCGATGAAGCTAAGTTTGCTGCCGGTACCTTCGGGATGTTTGGAGGGCGTGAGGAGAAAATCTGCCTGGAATTTAGAAATCAGCTTGTAGGAGTCATGCTGGATCGCTTTGGCCAGGACATCATGATTCTGACCAAAGACAGTGAGCATTCTGCTATCAGAGTTTCTGTGAATGTGAGTACACAGTTTTATGGCTGGCTTGCAGCTCTGGGAAATGAAGTTAAGCTGGTTTCACCAGAAAGTGTACGCAAGGAATACCGGGACTTTTTACGTAGAGCCCTGGAGAATTATGAAGGATGAAAATATGACGGTAAAATCCAGATTGTTGGAATTATTAGAACAACATAAAGGGGAAGTGCTCTCAGGTGAGGATATTGGCAGAGAGCTTTCCTGTACAAGAGCTGCTGTGTGGAAAGCGGTTAAAGGTCTGAGAGAAGACGGCTATGCCATTGAGGCAGGGCCAAATAAAGGATATATGCTTGCAAGAGAAAGCAATGTCCTTTCGGCGGAAGGGGTCAGGCTTCACTTGAAGCAGCCGAATGCGACAGTGTATATTTTTGATGAACTTAACTCTACCAATCTGGAAGCCAGACGGGCTGCTGTAAGCGGACAGGCTGTTCATGGGGCTGCTATTGTGGCCTTGGAACAGAAGGCCGGCCGCGGCAGGAGAGGAAGAGGATTTTATTCTCCCAAGGGAAGCGGAATTTATCTCAGTGTAGTCCTGGAGCCTCATGAAACACTGGAGGGAAGCCTCCTCATTACAACAGCAGCAGCGACTGCAGTCTATAAAGCAGTGCAGAAGGTATGTAAGGTAAAGCTGGGAATCAAATGGGTAAACGATTTATATAAAGATGGGAAAAAGGTTTGCGGGATTCTTACGGAGGCAGTAACTGATTTTGAGAGTGGAAGTATTGAATTTGCGATTGTGGGAATTGGATTAAATTTGTATGTAGAGCCAGATTTACTGCCGGATGAGTTAAAAGAGATTGCAGGAGGCATATATCCGGACAAAAAGGCGGCAGAGGCAGCCGACCGCAACCTTCTTGTTGCTGAAATTGTGAATTGCCTTCTGGAGGAAACTGAGAATCTCAGATTATCTGAAGAGTATGTGGAAAATAATCTGGTTACAGGAAATGAGATTACGATCATTGACAATAATATCAGCAGAACAGCCAAAGCCCTGGCTATTTGCCCAGATGGAAAGCTGCTGGTTGAGGAAGAGGATGGAACGCAGAATAAACTGACTTTTGGAGAGGTTTCTATAAAAATACCGTCGGCAGAATGACATCAGCCGACGGTACTGTTATTTTATATGTTTTAGGACAATAAGCGGGAATCCTCGGTAACTCAGTTACCGAGTAGTTCACAACATATATTTTTATAGCTTTTCTTCAGAAGAGGAATCGGCAGGAGCTTCATCGGTTATAGGAGAGATAGATGGTTTCTTCAATCCCTCATAAGAAGTTTCCTGAGCCTCCTGTTCTGTCTTTTGCTCATAAGCCACTGCCTGTGTATGAGGAGCAGTCGGTTGCTCTTTTGACTGCTGATAAGGGCGGTAAGGCTGCCAGTAATGCTCCTCTGGTGGCTTTATACCAGGTCTTTTTTCTTTCAGGGAAGCTTTCGGAAGCTTTCCGGTAAGCAGACGAACACCAAGCCATATAATAAAAATTGCAGTAATAAGCGGCGGTATATGGCTCATAAGATCATGGATATACCAGCCCAGCCACTCATTGGGGAGAATCCAGTAGACCATCTCTGTAAGGCTGTTCCATAAAATAGCAGCACCAAAGATGATGATGCAGATTGCAAGGGGTTTGCGATTTTTTATAAGATTATCTGTTTCTCGGAAGAATTGATCAATGTGGAAAATATAGTTGTCTTCTACTGTATAAAATTCCTCCGGAGGCAGGTTCTTCAGATTGTGTACATGGAAGAAACTGTAGAACCAGATGACAGGAAGAAAGACTACGGTAAAATCCAGATTCATTCCTCCTGAGATTGCAACAATCCCCCAAAATAGGGTCATAATACTGATTCCCTGTTTGAAAAATCCCATATACATTTCGCCAGCTCCTGGAATCAGGGAAAAGATAAAAAGCCAGAATCCACGTTTTTGTGTTGGCATACTATTTACCTCCATTCGTAATTGGACTGAAAATTGAATTTATATATTTTATAATTTGGGTTGAACCATCTGAAAGCCCTTCTGTAATGCCGGAAGAGAAACTGTGGATGGAATCCCGTGCTTCTCTTTGGGGATTTTCTGCTGGGGTTTCCTGACGGGTATCCTGTGATAAGGCTTTGTCTTTTGCTATCGCAGGAGAGGAAAAGGTCAGGCCCAAAAGCATGATAAGAGATAAGACAGTGCCTGCCACTACTGTACGAAAAAGCTTATAAAAAGAATTAACTCTGTAAGAGGCTTCCAGAAACGCTTTTTCAGTGTGAATCTCAAGAGAATCTGCCTTGCTTAAAATAGATTCTTTCATTCCAGCTGGAATGGGCTTCTTTTCAGGTTCATTCTTCAGAAGTTGTTCCAGGCAGTAGTCGCATTGGTCCAGATGCTCCAGAAATGCAATCATGTGGGTCGTATCCATAGCATCATTTTGGAAGTCATTCAGATTCTTACTATTGATATGCATTTAGCAGCTCCTTTCTGTCAGTAATTTTTTCAGCATACCTTTGGCTCGATACAGCTGTGTTTGTACAGTTTTTAGGTTTTTTCCCTGCTTTTTGGAAATCTCACCGATGGTTAACTGATCGCAAAAGTAGAGGGTGGCAATTTCGCAGTAAGGACTTTTAAGGCAGCTGCACAGTTTTCTTACTTGCAATTCTGAATCATTGTGGAGGCAGGTTTCCTCCGGAGATGTTTGAAGCTCTCCATCTGGAAGCTGTGAAAAATACACATCCTCGGTTGGGATAGACCTTCGTCCGGCCGCTTTCAAAAAGTCCAGGCATTTTCGTACTGCGATTTTGCTTAGCCATGCTTTTTCGTAGGTACCATCGAAACGTGCAAGATTCTTGTATGCAGATAAAAAAACATCCTGGGTCAGATCCTCTGCGTCGAAGGGATTTCCTATAGATTTCAGACAAATGGAATAAATGAGATTTTGATACGTATCAATCAGATATTCCAGATATTGTTCCTGAGAAATGCTATCAGCCCCCTTCCTTTGCGTCTACCTATTATAACGCACTGCAGAAAGAAAAGACTTCAGAAATACAATTTTTTAATAAAAAATTGCGTGTGGGGATAAATTGGACTATAATTTCAACGTAAAGATGTTAGGGTCAAAAAGTATTTTGCCCATAACCTGATATCCACGAATTGCTCCGCAGCAGAGCTGCTCCCGCAATTCTCAAATATTCGGAATCCGCTGATTTACTATGTAAATCGCTGCTTCCTCATGTTCGGCGGATCCCAAGTTCAAACGCCTTATCATGCAGGCATGAACGGCTTTTTGTCCTTTTGACCCGGATATCATGTAAATAAGAAAAGAGGGATAGAAATGTACGAAACAAAAAAATTATATTATGAGGATGTATATAAAAAAGAATTTACTGCCACAGTTTTGGAGTGCAGACAGGGAAAAAAGGGATATGAGATTATTCTTGATGAGACAGCTTTTTATCCAGAAGGGGGCGGACAGCCAAGTGATACAGGAATTTTGAAAACAGATGATGGGAAAGAAATTCAGGTTAAGGATGTACAGGAAAAGGATGGAGAACTGCTTCATTATACAGATATTCCGGTAGAAATTTGCTGTACAGTAAGGGGAAGGATTGACTGGGACAGAAGATTCGATCTGATGCAGCAGCATTCAGGAGAGCATATTGTAAGTGGACTTGTACATGAGGCATTTGGATATGATAACGTGGGATTTCATATGGGAAGTGATGTGATAACCATTGATTTCAGCGGTGTTTTGGATGAAAGCCAGATGGCAGAGATAGAGGCAAAGGCGAACCAGATTATCTGGAAAAATAAAAAAGTTGAGATCTTTTATCCAACAGAGGAAGAGCTGAAGGTTCTGAACTATAGAAGTAAAAAAGAATTGTCTGGCTGGGTGCGAATTGTACGTTTTCCTGATGCGGATACCTGTGCCTGCTGTGGTACCCATATAACCCGAACAGGTGAGATTGGAATGGTCAAGCTTTTATCTGTTGCAAAATTCCGTGAAGGGGTACGGATGGAGATGGTATCCGGAAAAAGAGTCCTTGATTATCTGAATATGGTGAATGAGCAGAATCATCAGATTTCTGTGAAATTATCTGCAAAACCAGATAAGACAGCACAAGCTGTTTCCAGACTGCAGGAAGAAAATTTCCTTCTGAAGGGCAGAGTACATTCCATGGAAGAAGAATATATTGCCATTGAAGCTTCAAAGTGGAAAGATTGCAGTGATGCGTTGGTATTTCAGGAAGGAATGGAAGCAGGAAGTATTCAGAAGCTGGCAGATGCTATTTTGCAGGTATGTAAAGGCAGATGTGCTGTATTTTCCAAATTCCCAGACGGAAGCTATAAGTATGCCATGGGAGAGCGAGATGGAGATTTGCGCCAGTTTACGAAGGAAATGAATGTGGCATTAAATGGACGAGGCGGCGGAAAGCCATTTTTCGTACAGGGTTCTGTGGCTGCTTCAGAAGATGAAATTCGCAAGTTTTTCAGTGAAAATCAGAGGTAAAAGAGATGTTTGGAGAATGTCACGCTCACATTATCATGGATGGAATAAACTACAAAAAGGCAATTATGCTTCATGAGAATGGTATAAATGAAGCAATCATACGTGAACATTTTGAAGCCTATGAAAGACGAAGAATAAGGTTTGTACGTGACGGAGGGGACTGCCTTGGGGTATCCAGAAGGGCAAAACAGATAGCGGCAGAATATGGAATCGATTATCGGAGCCCTGTTTTTGCCATTCATCATAATGGACATTATGGTTCTATTGTTGGAAAGGGTTACGATACCTTAAAGGAATATCATAATCTTGTACGGGAGGCAAAAGAGCAGGGGGCTGACTTTATAAAAATCATGACTACAGGACTGCTTGACTTTCATAACCATGGAAATGTGACCGGGGAACCACTTCCTGAGGAGGAAGTGAAAGAACTGGTGCATATCGCTCATGAAGAAGGTATGGCAGTTATGAGCCATACAAACGGTGTCTTTGGAGTACAGGCAGCAGTGAAGGCTGGCGTGGATTCTGTGGAGCATGGTAATTATATGGATGAAGAAACCATTTATATGTTGGCAGAAAGTCAGACTGTCTGGGTGCCGACTCTGGTGACGATACGAAATCTGTCAGGAGACGGAAGATATGCGCAAGAGGTATTGGAACCCATTCTCCGACAAGCGGAGAAGAATCTGAAGCTGGCCTATGATAGAAAGGTAAAAGTAGCTCTTGGCAGTGATGCTGGTGCCTACAGAGTTCTCCATGGAAAAGGTTTAGAAGATGAGTATCAGGCGTTTCTTGATATTCTCGGACCTTCAGAGGGGGTTATATCCTGGCTGAAGGCCGGAGAAAAGAAAATAAGGGAAACATTTAAGCATCCTCAATTTTAACAGAAGTATAAATGTTAGACTGACTGGACTTTGATGGATCAAAAGTAATCCGGATGCTGGCCCCCGAAGAGAAACCGCTGGTAGAAGTATTTTTTGCATCATCTGTAAAACAGGTGACAGCTACACCATCAGTAGTTTGCAAGGTTATTGTGTTGGCTGTGTGACCAATAATTATCCCGGAAACAGTATACGTGATATTGCGGCTGCGGGCTGTGTAAGGGTCATCTCCGGTTACAGAAGTAACAGCGGTCCCTTTTAGGGAATTCTCTTCCTGTGGTTCTCCTGTATATGTAATAGTAACATAAGAACCGGGAGAGGTACCTCCCCTGAAGTAAGAAGGGATTTGTGTCAAATCAATGTCTAACGTACTTTCGGAACCGGAAGGCTGCACGGTGAGTGTATTGGAGTTTATATTCTGTATGACTGCGTGCAGCTGTTTTTCCTGTTTTGTATTTTCTCCTGAGTCAGTTGAAAAATCCGGGGCAGGTGTATTTTCAGGTGATTTAAGTGGATCAATGTCAGAAACACTGAGTACTTTCAGATTACTGGAATTTTGACTATTCTCAGAAGAAAGCTGTCCCTTAAAATGGATATAAACCCAGACTCCGTTATGGATTCCGTTCTGATAATATTGTTCCGTTCCGGTTATGGGATAGGTGGTTGTTTTTCCTTTTTTATTTTTGATGGTAATGGTGTTAGAAGTAAGATTCTGTACTTCACCGTATGCCTTACGTATTTTCATTTTGTTTTTCTTATGAAAATCATCTACAACCTTTAATGCCCTCACAGAGCTTGTATCCGTTGCAGACAGCTGGCCTTCATATATTACACTGATTTCATCACCTGTTATCATTCCATCTTCACATTTCAGAGTAGCCTCTGAAAGGTCAAAAACGTAGGTCTGACTTTCATCAGTGCTGATCATGGTAAGGCTTGCTCCAGTGAAATCCTGGAGCGTTCCCTTTATTTCATCCATATATACACGCTGTTTTGGTGCTTCAGAAGTCTCCGCCTGCGAAGTGGCTTCAGATGTGTCAGTATAGCTATTCAATATATCACCGGCACTGCAGCCGGAAATACTGATTGCAACACAGGAACAAAGAAATAGTTTTGAAAATTTTTTCATTAATTTTATACATCCTCCGAATCCTGAAACGGTACAGGAAGAAAATCAAAAATTTTTCGATAGGCATTCCATTCTTCCTGATCAAGAGGCATACGGTAGCCTAATCCTGTACATTCAGTAGCAGCATTGGTATTCAGATAATTGTTATAGTAAACATTGTATGGATTCTGAATAAAAGTTTCTGTTTTATGAGAATCGGGCTGTTTTGAGTTGTGCTCCATGCTGTATTCAATCCTTCCATATAGATTTAGAACTCCAAAGCTTATAAAAAGCCACAGCTTTAGATGTTACTGTTATCCTATGCGAAAGAAGAAAATTTATACATTGTCTGTATTATAACAAAAACATATTGAAATTTCCATATTTTGTGCTATAATCGTTTCAAATAAATAATAGCGAAGTAGGAATCTATGCGTCAAGTGTTCATTGGCTGGGGAGTCGCCATGAAACGAAAAGCTGTACAGCAGCTTACGATATATTTTCCGCACCCGTTGCTACATATGAGAACATCTCATAATGTGGAGGGATTATTATTTATGGTAACTACTCTGTTATTTTAATCATTATGGAGGTGTTTTTTTATGCGAAAAAATCATGCATGGAGTATTCAGACAATGGTTTTCACAGGATTGCTGGTGGCGATCCAGATTGTACTCTCACGAGTGTTGATGATTGAAACTCCAATTACTCGTATCACATTTGGAACAATTGCTACAATTCTTGCTGGTTTATGGATGGGACCGGTAGTAGGAGGAATTGAGGGCGCAGCAGCTGACCTTATCGGCGGCTTTATGAAATATGGTTTATCCATCAATCCAGTTATCACTTTATCAGCAGCCAGCTGGGGGATTATTGCCGGATTTGCGGGATGGTTTCTGGCAGGAAAGAGTAAGCGAGTAAAATCTGTTATTATTTGTGTTGAAATCGTATTTTCTGGTGTGATTGGAACACTTGGATTAACTACATTAGGAGTTTCCATGATGACTGGAACTTCTTTCTTAAGTCTTCTGTCAACACGTATTCCGCAGTTCCTTATTATGGCTCCGGTGAACTGTGTGGTTACAAATATTTTATACTTCAGTCCACTGACAGAACTGGTGCTGAAGAATTTAAAATTAGGTGAGCTGAGAAAGAGAACAGTATAAAGAATTCAGGCAGGTCAGGAAATGAATATGACTGTCCAAAAGTCAGAAAGTAAAAATTAAATATCAGTATGATTCCCCGATCAAAAACTGCAGAACAGGTAAAACTGAACTGCAGTTTTTTTATGCAATAGGAAATTCCCTTAGAATCCCATATTGCATAAAAAAGCCCTACCGGGCTACGGCAACCGAATTCGGATGAAATCTCCCGCAAAGTGGGGCGTGCAGATTGCAGGAATGATTTTTCAAACACGCCCTGCGGCGGAAAGGTAGATGCCGCAGAAGCGATCCGCCGCAGGCGGAGAATCCTGCAAGCAGGTTTCTTTTTTTTGTGAGGCTGGCATCCTCAAGAATGCACAGAGCTTGTTTTGAGTAGTTACTTTTGGACACGAAACCAATAGGTATAAAGAAATTTCAGCCCAAGTGATTCATAGAGATTTCGGGCCGGAGTATTGCCTTCTACAACCTGAAGATAGGCCTTGGTCGCTCCTTTTTTCTGTCCTTCTTTTAGCAGTGCAGTACAGATCTGCCGTGCGTAACTCATATGGCGGAAATCTTCCCGTACATGAATTGCATAAAGGCCAATATAATCTCGGTCCAGAATTCCAAGGCCAGTTGCAACAATCTTTCCACTGCTCCAGATAGAGGCACAGATGGTATCTTTTACAATAGCATGATACATAGAGGGAACCACAGCACGGTGTACAGGATTGATGGTTCCCTTTAAATCAAAAAGGCTTTCAATCCAGATATCCGGAATATCGTCGGTGAGAGTGACACGGTCATAGGAAGCGGAGAGATCTGCCTTTTCCAGATCTACAGTCATAACATTGGTAGTATGCTGGACTTCATATCCCCTGTTTTCCAAAACATAGTCAAAATCAGGAGAGACAAGGGGGCTGATCTTAAAAATGGCAGGGCTGCCAAGCCTGGCGTATTCTTCCTCACAGAAAGCCACTTTTTCCCGCCAGGAAAGAGTAGAAGTGCCAAATTGCTCTACGCTGTTTGTACGGTGTGTATAAAAATAAGAAAAACGTAAGATCCAGCCATCATAAAGCTCCATTTTGTGTGATGGCCATGCATTTAAAGACATATCTTCAATTTCTTTAATTGTTTTATCCATTGTCAAACCTTCTTCATAATAAGATTCTAATATAATACTTTTTCATAGTAACACGTAAAAGTGCTCTGAAAATTCATTATACATAATTGTGATCCAGGATGCAACTGTAAAGCTTGTCTGTGATAAATTTCTGCCCCTGCAAAGTAAGGTGGATTCCATCCGTTGTAATAGTGGAAAACCCATATTGCTGAGCCATCTGGTTTAACTCCTTATGCAGAGGAAGAAACGGGAGGTTAAATTGAAATGCAAGGTCCTTTATCTGCTTTGACATCCTCTCAACATAAGGCAGCCAGGCTTTATATACCGCAGGCCATGGAAAAATAAAAGGTTCCAGGAGAAGAATGCTGGAAGTTTGCTTTGATAATATTGTTATAATGTCAAAATAGTGCTCTGAAAAACGCTTAAAAAGAAGCTCTTGCTGCTGCATAGAGCGGTTTGTGTCTGCAATAATGCTGATATCATTTATACCTATCAAAATTGTTATAATATTATTATGGAAATCATCACTGGTGCACACTCTTTGCAGCAGGCGCTGTATTGTAAAACCATCCGTCCCATGATTACGCACCTGACAGTCAAAGCCCTCATTGAAAAGCCTTTCAGATAGTAGTTTTACATACCCATTTCCCATAGAATCCGGGTAAAAACAATGTTCACAATCTGTAATGCTGTCACCAAGACAGGTTATTATTTTCATAAAATCACCCCTGGTTAGCATTATACACGTTCAGCGTATAAGTTTATAGTTTTTTTATAATTTTTTGGAAAAAAGGACTGGACAAAATCAGAAGGGAAACCTATAATAAGACTCACCAGAAGTCATCTGGTATCGAAAGCCGTCATTTCAGACAGGCTGTTCCCCATACTACGAATGAGAAATTATGAAAAGATAAAAACGAGAGAAAACTGCTTCGGCGTAAGGTACAAAGATAATAAATGCAAATGAAGGGTGGAATGAATTTATGTATTTCCATACAGCATTTCCTGTGATTGCAGCAGGGTGTGCAGTGCTGATGGATCTTAGGACCATGAAAGTTGACAATGGATGGTTGCTTTTTTGTACACTGCTTGGCTTGCTGATGCAGATCACAAAATCAGGAATCCAGGGGCTGGGTTTCTGGTGCACCGGTTTGGGATTTCCGATAATACTGCTGGGGGCATTGTTTTGGTTCCGAATGCTTGGCGCTGGGGACATTAAGCTTCTTAGTGTTATAGGAGGAATGATTGGTCCGTATAAGATTCTTCATTGTATCTGGTATTCTGCTCTTATTGGAGCAGGTATTTCTGTTGCTATTCTTATTTTAACTGGCAATATCCGCCAGAGAATCCACTGCCTTATTCTGTTTTTTCAGGAATTCAGAGAAACGGGGGAAAGAAAACCCTATTACAGAAAAGGGCTTCATCTTGAAAATTTTCATTTTACAGTTCCCATATTTCTAAGTGTATTGCTCTATGCAGGAGGTGTGTATTGATAAGTGAGAAAAAATATTTTTGCAGTTTGTGACCTTGAGGTGGATTATGCACTGAATTTTATGGAATATCTTAATCATAAGAAAAATATCCCCTTTGAAATTCAGGCATTTACTACAGCCGAGAGTCTGATTGCTTACGGAAAAAAGGTTCCGATCGAGTTGCTGTTGATTTCTGGAAAGGCAATGTGCCGTGAGGTACAGGAACTGGATATTGGAAAAATCGTGATACTTTCTGAGGGAGTGCACCCTCCGGAACTGGACAGATATCCAAGTGTGTACAAGTATCAGGCCTCCTCAGATGTGATTCGGGAGGTAATGGCATGCTATGGTGCAGAAAAAGCAGTTGATCCTGTCGTTTTTCCGGTTTTAAAAAAGAATACCGAGATATATGGCATTTATTCTCCGCTAGGACGCTGCCTGAAAACTTCATTTGCATTAACGCTAGGTCAGATCCTGGCAAAGGACAGAGCTGTTCTTTACCTGAATATGGAGGAATATTCCGGATTTGAAGAAATGATGGGAAAAGGATTTCAGCAGAACTTAAGTGATCTTTTGTATTTTGTGCGTCAGGAAAATGGAAATCTTATTTATAAGATGAGCAGTATGGTGCAGACAGTTAATAATTTGGATTATATTCCACCTGTGCGTACACCGGCAGATATACATAGTACGTCCGGCGCTGACTGGGAGAAGCTGATACAGGAAATTTCGCTCCATAGTAATTACGAGGTTCTTATTTTGGATATAGGCAGTGAGCTGGAAGATATATTCCAGATCCTGGATATGTGTGGGAAGATTTATATGCCGATACTAACGGATCCAGTGTCTGGTTCAAAGATTGCACAGTTTGAGAATCTGGTAAGAATTTGGGATTATCCTCAGATTCTTACCAAAACTGTGAAAGTACGGCCTCCTTTTCATGGAGGAAATGTTGCTCCGGAGAATTACATCGAAGGTCTGTTATGGAGTGAACTGGGAGACTATGTGAGGAATATTTTGAGAAAGGAAAAGAAATGAGTCAGGAACTATTTCGCAAATTGCGGCAGCAGCTACTGGATAAACTGGATGTATACAGAGAGCTTTCAGATGAGGAAATCCTGGAAGCAATCGATGACCTTATTGTAAATACGTTGCATGATTCTGGCGTGAACCTGAAAGAGAAGGTTCAGCTTAGACAGGAACTTTTTTATTCTGTAAGAAAACTGGACGTTCTTCAAGAATTGATTGAAGATGAAGGTGTTACGGAAATCATGGTAAATGGACCGGATTCTATCTTTGTAGAGCGAAACGGCAGGCTTTTAAAGTGGCATAAATCTTTCACAGACAAAGAAAAACTGGAGGATGTAATCCAGCAGATCGTTGGAAAATGTAATCGTGTGGTAAATGAATCTTCTCCGATTGTAGATGCCAGATTCCAAAATTCCAGAGTAAATGCCGTAGTTTATCCTGTCGCATTAAATGGCCCTATTTTGACAATCCGACGTTTTCCGGATAAGCCCATTACTATGGACAAACTGATAGATTTAGGGAGTATCACCCAGGAGTGTGCCGGTTTTCTGGAGAAGCTTGTGAAAGCAAAATACTCCATTGTGATAGGAGGCGGTACAGGCAGTGGTAAGACGACATTTCTAGGAGCCTTATCCCATTATATTCCAAAGGATGAGCGTATTATTACCATTGAAGACAATGCAGAACTGAAAATTCAGGGGATTGCAAATCTAGTCCGTCTGGAAGCAAAGGCGGCAAACGGAAATGGCTCTCCTGCTATTACGATTCGTGACCTGATCCGGTCTGCACTTCGGATGCGTCCTGATAGAATCATAGTGGGTGAAGTAAGAGGTAAGGAGGCTGTAGATATGCTTCAGGCTTTGAATACAGGACATGAAGGGAGTCTTGGAACTGCTCATGCAAACAGCACCCAGGATATGCTTGCAAGATTGGAAGTAATGGTTCTCATGGGAATGGATCTTCCTCTGGAAGCCATACGACGGCAAATTGCCTCAGGAGTAGATATACTTATACATCTGGGACGTATGAGAGACAAGTCAAGAAAAGTGTTGGAAATTTCCGAAGTGTGTGGTTTTTACCAGGGTGAAATTAAATTGCAGGTTTTGTATCAGTGGCAGGAGGGAAACGGTTTGGTACAGGTTTCATCTCTTGTTCATAGAGAAAAGTTGGAACGTGCGGGGGTTAGCTTATGAGTAGTAAAAATCAGGATTATGGCGTATATCATTATTCCAGGGCAGAGGTAGTGAAATACGTTGCACAATTTGTGGGAATCAGTGCATTGATCGATTATCTGTTTTATAAAATACTGTGGCTTATGCTGCTGGCAATACCAGTATCTATTTTTTATTTAAAATGGAAAAAGAAACAATTGGTACAGGAACGGAAGAGAAGGCTAAACTATCAGTTCCGTGACGCTCTGAATTCTATGAGTGCTTCCGTACAGGCCGGATATTCGGTTGAAAATGCAGTTTCCGCTTGTGTAAAGGATTTGGAACAACTATATGGGACAGAGGATGACATTCTGCAAGAGTTTCGCTATATGGAAGCACAACAAAAGATGAGCATTCCTGTTGAAGAGCTTTTTCTGGATTTTGGAAAGAGAAGCGGAATAGAGGATATTGAAAATTTTGCTGCAGTTCTATATATAGCCAAAAGAAACGGTGGTGATCTGGGAATGGTTATTGAGAAAGTGACAAGAATGCTTGGAGATAAAATAGATGTAAAAAAGGAAATTGAAGCAACACTGGCTGCAAAGAAATCAGAACAGATGATCATGAGTCTGATGCCCGCCGGAATCATTCTGTATTTACAGTTAGCATCACCGGGCTTTCTGGATATGCTGTATGGAAATCTTTTTGGCTGGTGCGCAATGACAGTGTGTCTGGCGGTTTATGGCGGCGCATATTGGATGGGGAAGAAGATCGTTGATATAGAGGTGTGAAAATGTGGCTGCATATTGTTATTTTTGTTATAATTTTCTCTTTGGCAGCAGGGAAAAAATTGGGGTGGATAAAAGTGGAAGCTTATGGAACTGCCAGAGGAAGAAAACTGTTTATGCTGGTTTCACTGTGTGGAAATGTTGCTGGTATGTTACTGACAGTGACGCAGGGCAGCAGTCAGACATATTCACAGGGACATGAATTGAGAAAGGAGGAATATTCTTATGAGGAGAAATTTCTGGTATCTGTGGAAGGAGAAGAAACAGGCAGCATCTATGTTCAGGTTCCGGAAAAGGAAATGGAAGAGGAAGAAACAGAACAACTGACAGTGCTGACTGAGGAAGAACAAAGAAAACAAAAGCTTATGGAAATGATGGAAAAATATAATGAGCAAAAATCCGATGCGGAATATTATTATCTTCCGGCGAACTGGAATGGAAAAAAAATAGAGTGGACTGTACCAGGCGATAGTACAGGAAATATGCTTGCGGGAATGTCTGTGCTTACAGCTCTGGTTCTGATTGTTATGACTGCAAGAGAAGAACAGCAGAAAAAAGTAAAAAGATATGAAGAATTAATGTTGGACTATCCTGGCTTAATCCTGAAGTTTTCCCTGCTTGTGCAGGCAGGGATGACTGTACGGAATGCATTTCGCAAAATCGCTGTGGATTATAGGAAAGGGAAAAGAAAAAAACTTGTATATGAGGAAATTGTTATGGCGTGTCATGAAATGGAAAGTGGAATTCCCGAGCTGGAAACATACAGACGGTTTGGAGAACGCTGCGGACACGTAAAATATAAAACCTTTTCCACACTCTTGATACAGAACCTTCAAAAAGGAAGCAGACAGATGAGTGAGTTACTGGAAAAGGAATCCGTGGAAGCCTGGGATGACAGGAAAAGAAAGGCAAAGGTGATGGGAGAAGCCGCAGCAACCCGGTTATTGTTTCCTATGATACTGATGCTGATGGTGGTAATGGCGATTATCATGCTGCCGGCAATCCTGTCCTTTTATGGATAAATCAATCTCATTTCTGGCTAGAGCGTGTTTGAAAAATCATTCCTGCAATCTGCACGCCCCATTTTGCGGGACTTTTGTCCCGAATTCGGTTGTCGTAGCCCGCTACGACGCCCTCATCCGGGACAAATTTCCCACAAACTGTGACGCACATCTTGCAGAAAGCATTTTCCAAACACGCTCTTGACTGCTTTTGGAAGTCAGAAAAATTTGCAGGCTTATTAGGGAGGTGAAGAATGTGCCGGTTATCTGGAGAGAGTTTTTGGAGGAAGAAGATGCTGTTGGAGTAGTTGAGATAATACTGATTCTTGTAGTTCTAATCGGGTTGGTCATGATCTTTAAAAGTCAGCTGACAAGTCTTGTGAATACCATTCTTTCAAAAATCACAAAACAAAGTAATTCTATTTAAACGAATCAAGTAAGCTGCGAAGTGGATTGTAAATATCTGCTTGACTTATTACAGTATTTTGCAAATATCTGGATAGATTCGATTCCGCATAACCAATCTGGATGTTTCAAATATACTCTGGAAAAGAAGGAGCCCTATGATGAAAAGAGGAAGCATCACTGTATTTCTGGCATTAGCGCTTGGCCTGGTTGTATCTTTATTGTGCTCTGGACTTGAGTCTGTGAAGATGGCGGCAGCCAGAACACAAATTTTGAATGGACTGGATATTGGACTGTACTCTCTGTTTGGACAATATGAAGAGTCTTTACTAAGGGACTTTGATTTATTTGCGATTGATGGAACCGCTGGGGGAAAGGAATTAGATCTGGCAGCAGTATATGACAACCTGGAATCTTACATGGAGCCCGTGTTAGGGCAGAATAGTCAACACCTGACTATACAGCAGGGAGGAATTTCAGGATACCAGCTGCTTACAGATGGAGAGGGAGAAGTGTTTTATCAGCAGGTTGTTCAATATATGAAGGGAACTCTTGGAGAGCATGGGGCTCAGCTTCTTCTGGAAAAAATGAAAGAGCGGCAGAAAAAAACTGCAGATGCCCGGGAAAAAGGAAAAGAAGTGGAGTCGGAAACAACGCTGGAAAAATATGAAAAAGAAATGGAAAATGCAGCACAAAAAAGTGAGGAAGCCATGCAAAAGGAACAGAAAGATGGTGAGGTGGATGGTTTTACAGCTGAAGAAAAATCTCCGGCTCCAGACTCCTCTGCTGCTGAGATGACAGTAAATCCCATTCCTGAGATTCGCAGAATTCGTCGAAGGGGAATTCTGGAGTTAGTAGTGCCTGCGGAGAAAGGGATTTCTGATGGAGAGATAAATAAGTATGAAATGGTTACAGGAAGGGTCTTGGAAAACGGACTTTTATTAAGTGAAAGTGCGAAAAGGGATGATTCTAACCTCTCCCGACTTTTATATCAGCAGTATCTTATGGAAAAACTGGGAAATTACAGTAATCCTGGTGATGGTGCCCTGCAGTATCAGATAGAATACATTCTTGCCGGAAAAGAAAGTGATACAGAAAATCTAAAGGCTATGGCAGAAAAACTTTTGCTGGTGCGAGAAGGAGTAAATGCAGCAAGTCTTGCCGCTGACAGTGGAAAAATGGCAGAAATTCGAGCTTTGGCAGCAGGCATTGCATCCGCATTTCTAATTCCTCCGGCAGCAGTAGTGATTGAAGGAGCCCTGTTTTTATGTTGGTCTTTCGGAGAGAGTCTGCTGGATGTGAGGGAGCTGTTTGCAGGAGGAAAGGTTTCCTTGATAAAAACAGCATCTGACTGGCAGCTTTCCCTACAGAACCTTCCAGATCTGTTGGAACATATGGATTCAGATAGAAAAGAAAATAATCAGGGGGTGGATTATGAGGATTATTTACAGATCTTTTTACTTGGAATGAAAAAGAAAGAACAGATCATGAGAGGAATGGATATGATTGAAACAGCTATAAGAAAAAAGGAGAACTGGGAGAATTTTCAAATGGATCATTGCATTACAGCACTGGAAGCTTCCGTGGACATCCAGGCAAATCAGAGAAAAGTTTTCACAGTTACACGGGAATACTATTATTAGATCCGCTATAAAACGATTTTAGAATAGGCGCAGAGAGAGACTTTTCCGAAGAGGAGAATGTAGATATGAGTGATAAGAATGGTGAAAATAAAAAAGATATATTGATGGAAAAAAGGAATAGTTCTCTGGGAAACTGGCTGTCGGAAAATACCCCGTTTTCGAGACAGTTCCTTTTCGGAAAAGTGTCTCTGTGCGCCTTTTTTAAGAGAAAGAAAGAGAGAATAAAAAAGGCAGGACTTACCATAGAGGCAGCACTGGTATTACCCCTGTTTTTAATGGGATGTATTACGATAATTTCTTTTATGGATGTTTACAAAGTACAGACAGAACATTTAAGCGCATTGTGTGAGAAAGCCAAAGAAGCGGGGATGTATGCCTATGGGGTTGGAGAAAACGGAACAAAGGAAATTACGTTGCCAGACGTCTATACTTACAGACCTGCAGGAAGTATTGTTCCTCTTCCGGCTGTTACGATGCATAATACAATAAAAGTTCATACATGGACAGGTGAGAGACATCAGGGGCTGGGAGCCGGTGATGAAAAAATTGTGGAGAAGATGGTTTATGTAACAGAGTCAGGTACCGTATACCATCGGAAACTGGATTGCAGGTATCTTCGGGTTAATATAACTCATGTGGCAGGTACGCAGATCGCATATAAACGGAACGAATATGGAGAAAAATATCATGCCTGTGAAAGCTGCAGCCGTAATCAAAAGCCTGGTGCATTGGTGTATATAACAGGCACCGGAAATCGCTATCATAATAATGAGAATTGCAGCAGCCTGAAAAGAACGGTAAGACTGGTGAAAGAATCTGAGGTAAAAAATATGCACGCTTGCAGTAATTGCGGATAGAAGGGGAAGAATGCTAGTAATGTTATGGATTTTTACTCTTTTACTTGTAAATAGTTGGAAAGATATCAAAAAAAAGGAAATTTCGCTTCCTTTGGTCATCGCTTTTAGTGTTATCGGTATAGGAAGAGCAGCTTGTCTTGGAAGGATAACTACAGAATATTTTGCGGCTCTGGGAATTGGCGGAATGGTAATTTTAGTCAGTGTACTGACCAGAGGTGCTATTGGAATCGGAGATGGTTTAATACTGCTGGCTCTGGGGACGGTGATGACATGGCAGGAATTAGGCTGCGTTTTTATGAGGGGGATATTGTGTTGCTGCATATGCAGCGCAATCCTATTGCTGCTTCCGGGAAAAAACAGAAAAACACAGATACCGTTTGTTCCTTTTCTCCTGGCTGGATATGTAGGAGGGTTGATTTTTTGAAAAATAAAATACAAAGAGGAAGTATGACAGTGGAAATGGCTATGCTGATGCCGCTTATCCTGTTGGTTCTAATGAGTGTGCTCTTTTTATTCTTCTGGATACATAATCGGACATGGCTTACGGCTGCATCATATGAAGCGGCTCTTGATGGGAGCATGGAGGCTGTTGTACCAGATGGGAAAATTTATGAAAAAGCACTGGGAAAAGGAAGAGCACTTGGGAATATAGGATTTTTTAGCAGCAGGAATCTACAGATTCAGGTAAGTACAGGGAAAAAAGTAAAGGTGACATATGATTTAGATATGTATTCACTTTATGGCGGATTTCAAAATCACTTACGGACAGAAGGCTCTGTGAAAGTAATAGAACCAGTGAAGTGGATACGAAAGGCAAAAGGAGCCGCTGAAATTTTAAAGAAGCTGGGGGAGAATGAAAATGAAAGCTGAATATAAAAGGGACATAACCGGAAATTACCTGATTTTGTACGCTGACGAGGAACCGGATACTGCTTCTTACCAGATGAGGATGCTGGTGGGAAATACAATTCCTTCAATTTTGAAATGCAGAGTTCAAGGGGTGGATGGAAAGTTTAGAGTGTGCTTTGATATTACGTCACGGCAATCTGTAGGCTCGTTGTTTGAAGAGAAAAAAATGGGTTATCAGGATTTGTGCATGATACTTGGGGGCTTTATCCAGATTATGGATGAGTTGTCTGAGTATTTATTGAATCCAGAGAGGCTGGTTGTGAAACCGGAATTTATGTATGTGGATCTGGAAAAAAGACAGCTGTATTTCTGTTATCTTCCAGGTTATGCAGAGGACATACGCCAGAAGTTTCAGGAGCTTACAGAATATATACTGCCTAAGCTGGATCATGAAGATCAGAAAGCGGTAATGCTGGGATATGGAGTATATAGAAGAGCATTGGAAGATAGTTTTCATCTGGAGCATATTAAAAGGGAATTATATCAGGAAAGAGAAGAAAAAGAGATTGGCTGGGAAAATCTGATCGAGAAAAAAACAGATGAAAAACAAATTTTATCAGACGATATATATGAGAAAAATAGAAGGACAAAAAGAGAGAATGGAAAAGAAGATGAAATGCTAAAGAGGGACGAAAACCTTGAGAAACTTTCTTGTGAGGATGAATTAATCTGGTATGAGAGTGAACCAAAAGAGGATAAAAAAAAGGAGAAAAAACACATTTATTCAGAAATGGCAGGTATGCTGATATGGTGTATATGTGCGGCTCTGGCAATACTGATGGTAATTGCTGGCAGTATGACTGGCTATCTGCCCAGACTTCCGGTGACCGGAATGATTGCAGGGATACTTGCTGCAATGGGGATTGGAATGGTGTGGGTATGGTTCACGGCGTTTAGAAAACAAAAGAAAGAGAAAGAAATCAATGAGAAAAGAGAACAGGTGGAGGAACCAATGAAAAATATATCTGTGAAATTTTCGGAAATGACGGAGAAAGAAGAACAGCCTGTGGTTACACAGAGAAATTTTGGAGAGACAGTAGTATTATCTGCAGGAGTGATTACAGGACCTGCAACCTTGGTAAGCCGGGAGCCAGGAGAACTGGCAACAATTTATCTGCAGAAGGATCTGATGGTAGTTGGAAAGATGGAGAATGCAGCAGATGCTGTAATAGACTTACCTACAGTAAGCCGTATCCATGCCAAAATACGTAAAAGAGACGGAGAATATTACCTTACAGACTTAAATTCCAGAAATGGTACATCTGTAAATGGGAAAATGCTGCTGGTAGAAGAAGAATACTGTTTACAGGATCAGGACGAGGTGGATTTTGCTCAGGCAAGATATATTTTTTTGAAATAACCTATAATAATGTTCACCAATCAGAGAAATTGTGCTATACTTACTTTATTATCTGAAAATGTCCATTGAGGTGATTTCGTGGAAGAAATTAAAAAAGAACCAGTGACGGTTTTTTTAATGATTTTGAATATATTGATCTTTCTTGCCGTAGATCTTACGGGTGGCACTTCAGACACTATGCATATGGTGAACTGCGGTGCTGCTTTTGCCCCGGCGATTATAGAGAATCATGAGATATATCGCTTGTTTACCAGTATGTTTCTGCATTTTGGAATAGAACACCTGGCAAATAATATGCTGGTTTTGTTCGTTTTGGGACAGAGATTGGAACCTGTTGTCGGAAAGGTGAAATTCATACTGATTTATCTGCTTGGAGGCCTTGGAGGTAATCTTCTTTCTCTGTACATGGAGGTCAGAAAAGAAGAATATGCCGTATCGGCTGGAGCCTCTGGTGCAGTATTTGCAATTATGGGAGCCATGATTTATGTTGTCGTTAGAAATCGAGGCAGGATTCAGGATATTTCTACAAGACAGATAATGATCATGGCAGCCTTTTCTCTTTATTTTGGTTTTGCAAGCGGTGGAGTAGACAATGCTGCACATATTGGCGGTATGATCTGCGGTTTCTTTCTCTCTGTGCTTTTGTATCATCCGGCAGCACATACGTTAAGAAGAATCTGGAAATGAGTTCCTTTTCCGGGAATACTCTGCACCGATATCTGACCGCCGTGTGCGAGAATAATTTGTCTGGTAAGGGCGAGCCCAAGACCCGTTCCATTTGATTTTGTTGTGACAAAGGGCAGAAAAATCTTTTCAAGATTGTCTGGCTCTATCCCGCAGCCATTATCCTGCACGGAGATTTTGACTTGCTGATCCTGGAGAACAGCCTGGAAAATGATTTTTCCATTAGGACCGGAAACAGCTTCTGCTGCATTTCGCAGCAGATTTAAGAGTGCCTGCCTTAGCTTGACTGGATCGACCAGAAGACAGGGTAATTCTGGTGAAATATCTATTTCAAGAGAGATACTCAGATATTCCAGAATTGGCTGGATACCGGAAAGGACCTTGTTTAGATACTCTTCCATTTGAGTGCTTTGCAGGGAGAGGGTTCCGGCATTACTGTAATCAGAAAGAGTATTCAGGAGCTCTTTCATATATTCCAGATTATCCAGGACATCATTCCAATATGTATAATCTGTTACTTCCGGATGTGAAGCTGCGATCATCTGAAGCTCACTGTTTAGTAATGAGACAGGATTGCGGATTTCATGGGAAAATCTGGACAGTATAAACTGAAATTCTTGTTGTTGTTTATTTAAAACCTTGTTATTTTCCATATTATCACCTCAAAAGAAGTGTATCATTTGGAAAATATAATGGCAACTTAAATCGTACTGAAGAAATCTACATTATTC